>Ga0080006_1139053_pt1 | contig 22433 bp, 27 predicted proteins | sample RS3BMetagenome_FD_69209 | JGI IMG/M metagenome (GOLD analysis project Ga0080006, IMG submission 69209) | Ferric oxide microbial mat and aquatic microbial communities from Rainbow Spring, Yellowstone National Park, USA - RS3B (SPADES... ...
TTCTTCCATCAGAGGCTTGTAAGCCAGCTCATTCTTATAAGCCTTCTTCTCCGCTTCAAGAAGCTTTGTAATGTACTGATATTCATCCTCCGTCAGCTTCTTGTTTTTTCTCATCTCTTCTATCAGCTTTGGTAATTGCTTGTCTGAGTACCTTTTGTCGTACTTTTTCTTCTCCTTCTTCTCTTCAACCTTGTTCAGAGGTATCCCCTCATTTTTCTTTCTGATTATGTCTCTTATGCGGTTCATTGTCTGAGTCCTCACTGCCTGGTGGTCGTAGTAGCCCCCTACTATGATGTGGCCCAGCTCCTTCAGGAAGTTGCTTTCACTCATGGGGAACACCTCCGCTAAACCCTGAGGGTTTCTCTACAGAGTGGTTCGCTCGATTGTAGAGGGTATCTGCTCCCTTCGTGTCTCGCTCTCGTTGAAAATAGCTCGTCGGTTGGCTCGCTCTATTTACACGGACTTCTGATTCTGTTTGGCTCACTTCGGGTCCTTGGGTTTCTATGGTGGACTGGCTCGCTGTTCTCATAAGGGTTCCATTTTGACCTAGCTCGCTGAATACCTGTGGGTATTCAGCATGCTCTGACTCGCTGTTAGTCAATGGGTTTCTGCTACTTGATGACACGCTTGAATACTCTGGGTTTCTAGTTTCGTACGACTCGCTTGACAAATGTGGGTTTCTCTCTTGAGATGACTCGCTCCTAGGTGCTGGATTTCTGTATAAATCTGGCTCGCTTGAATATTTTGGATTTCTTGCTTCGTATGACTCGCTGGTTGCTGAGCTGAGAGCAAGGAGAAAAGTCGATTGCTCTGGATCTCTACTTTTCTCAGGCTCACTAGGTACAATTGTACCTTTTTCCAATGGCTCACCTCTATTTATCGAAGAAAAACAGAGATACATCCAGCATAACTCACTCATTCCACTCTCTCCCAAAAATCATAGCCAAGGCACAATTGGGCAGCCACGAGACCCAGTGCTTCACGTGGTGTAAGTTGTCTATCAGATATGGCCTTCTCAAGAAGGTCAAACATCTCTGCAATATCCTTGCCGTGCATGTTCTCATTGTACCAAGTACGTACGTTGGGTTTCTTGAGAATCTCAATACACTGATCGAAGAATTGTTCTTCTGGCATTACAATTACTCCTCCTTAATCTCATGGAAATCAAGTCCTGTTATTGCTGCAAGAACCAGAGCATCGTGAATTGTAATCTCACCTTTAGATATACCCTCTTCAAGAATCCTGAATGTATCAGCCAAATCCGTACCAGTAAGATTGTGTTCGTACCAATCTCCTACATTTGGTTTATTCAGCACGACCAAGCATTCCATAACAAATTCTCTTTTACTCATCACATCACCCTCCAGCAACTGGTATCATACATTCACAGCACTTCTCTGAACGAATCTATCCAGTGTTGCTCCTTTCTTGATTGCCTCTGCTTGCTCGATGCTTGTAATGTCAAGCCACGCAGTACCTTTGTTGATACCATGATATTTGCCTTTACAGATACAGCTACAGTGAGGTTTCTTCGCATTGTGACATTTAGCATTACAATAGTGACGTACTCCATCAACCTCTTGCATCATTATCGTACCCATCAGTCTATCAACTCCCTTAGGTCCTCTGACCACTGCTCAAAGTCCCTGTGTATAACCCTGCCACGATAGAAGAACATAGACTCTGGAATCTCCCTCTTTGCCTCCCAGAGTTCTGTCTTTGTAAGATCACCAAGCTTTGCTATGACCTCAGATGGCTTACCAAGAAATACGTACGTTGCAGAGCCATTCTTTGGCACTTCCCACAACGTCTTATCCTTGTACTCAAAGAAGTAGCCACGATCAGAGAAGTAGGCAAGATTTTGACTTATACTCTTTAGGTGTTCGAAGTATTGTTCATCGTACTCGGCAGACCATGTGAGGTTCTTGATTGTCTCATCTACGTTGTCTGTAGACCATTGGTTCTTCTCGAGAACCTCCGTGAGTTCTTCAACAGAGAGAATGTGTTTGAGTTTGAGGATTTCTCGGACTCTAGCTCTGACCTCCTTCCATCTCTTGGCAAGAAGGTCATCCTCGACCAGCTTCTTGATATTCATCATGTTTTGACGTACGACTACAATGTCCTCGGTGGAGGAGAGTGTTACTGTATTATCGAAATTATAGTAAACACGGAATTTGCCTTGGATTTCAAGTGCGACCTCCTTCTGCTGTTCAATGGCTAGTTTATCCTTTATCTTATTCAGAGACCAGGACAGGTCAAAGTCAGGATTGTAAATCTTCCAGACTTTCTCTGGAATTACTACAGATATCTTTCTTGCACCAAGTGTCCTGTAGGAAGTCTCAACTGGGTAGAGGTCACCACGCCATGCCTTCATGGTGTAACCTGAATTTGTTGTGATGGTTGTCTCCTCACCAAAGTGAAGGTATGAGGAGATGTGATCATCATGGAAGGTGATATCCTCAAGTTTGATGGATAGATGCAAATCCACCACTTCGGAGCGTACGTAATTGAGTTGTTCTGGTCTTGACAAGAAGTCCACATCAACTCCATGATTCTTCTGTGTACCTATCTTCCAAGCTACAAAGATGATGTCACCAGATTTCAGACCAAGACTATCTACCTTGTCAGATGGATATGGGAAGAGGATTGGTTTGTTTCTCGTATCGGTAACTTTTATCCAACGCATAAGATTACCCCATCTGTCTTGTTTGGTGTGTCCTATGTGCAGGACAAGAAACTCACCCTTCAACTGCGTGGGGATGATAAATGTACCACCACAAGAATCGCAAGTTATTGTAGCACTTTGTGCTGATACTCTCGTACCACAGAATGGGCAAATAAGGGAGGAGATGTTCTTCTGTTCGTTCATAATTATTGCCTCCGTATGATCACCGTAGTATCAGTACCACATGCAGTGCAATGGTATTTGGTAACAAATATCAGGCTATAGGTATTACTACTCTTTATCAAACACGTGAAGTTGTGAATGGTTTGCATTTTGCACTTCTTACACATACGTGCTATTTGACCTCCCTTCAAAAGATCAGTATGAAGTCGTATCATGTACCCATCTCCATAAAGCTCAGTGTACCTATTAGGCAACGTGGACAAGACTCACTATACTTCGTGGTTCTATATCCACAAATAGCACAAATAAAAACTCTGTTACTCATACTTATACCTCCACTGTATCCTTGTCCAGTGGATCTATGGGTTTGGAGAGAATGTCCTTCACATCAGCATGAGTAACAGAGTTGATTATGGAATCCCGCTCGCTTTGTGTCATAGTACGCATTCTGTTTCGTAATTCTACTGTGGCTGCTTGTTTTAGGTTTGTAGATATGTATTTTGAGTTGAGTGCATTTATAAGTTCCTTCACAGAGAGTGCCTTCACCTTGGCAAATTCTGCGGACAAGTCAGTATGCATATCAATCTGGCCGAGTCGCTTACCACGTGTTGCTTGAGTCGTGGGATCGTTCTCAAGCTTTCTCTCGGTTTTGGGAATCATACCATCAAGACCTTGGTGGGAGGGTTATATAAGTATTACTTACGAGTAAATTTTTGGTGCATTCAGCCATTTTATATCTTTATCGGCGAGCGGAAAAAAACCTACTCTATTTATGGATGGGATGAAAGCGAGCCAGCGTAAAGTTTAATAATAACTTTGCCATACTAATAAATAATGTTCAGAACTATTAAACTAAAACTTCCATATGATAGACCATTAATTGAAACTGCTAGACAATTCAAGGAAGCTACACAAATAGTTTTGGACTACGGGTTTGAAAATGGAACATTCAATAAAAATAAACTTAATAAAGGCACATATCAAATAGTAAGGGAGAAAATACCTACATTGCCTTCTGCGCTTGTTCAAACAGCAAGAGACACAGCATCAGAAGCATTAAAGGCAACAAACCTTCAGAAAAGGATAGAAAAGAAATCATTGACAATAAGATATGATAACAGAACATTCAAGTTCTATCCTGATTCTCATACAGTATCTCTTACAACTGTACATGGTAGATTAATATATCCTGTGGCATATTCTCCCTTAATTGATAAATACAGAGGAGAATACACAAATGCTCAATTGGTAGTAGATGAAAAAAGAAATAGGATGTTCATAATGATGCAAGTAAAAATGCAAGATAAAAAAGCAGAGAAAAAAGAAGAAGTAAAGGTATTAGGGATAGATAGAGGCATAAAGAACATAGCAGTATTGTCGAATAATACATTCTTCAATAGCAAACATCTAAGGGAAGTGAAAGGAAGGTATCAATATTTAAGAAGAAGATTACAGCACTTAGGCACTCGTTCCGCTCATCGCAAATTAAAGAAGCTGAGTGGAAGAGAGAGACGGTTCGTGCGTAATCTCAATCACGTAATATCAAAGAAGATAGTTTCGCTTCCTTATGATGTGTTTGCTCTTGAGGCATTAGAAGTTGCAAAGCTCAAAAGAAATAGTGAAGGAAAAGAATTTAGACAGAAGCTTGGTTCATGGTCGCCCACAGAATTACAAAAGTTCATAGAATACAAAGCACAAGATTTAGGTAAAACAGTAGTATACGTTAATCCAAAATACACATCACAGAGATGTTCAAAATGTGGCTACGTTGATAGAAATAACAGAAAAGAATCAATATTTAAATGCAAAAACTGTGGCTTTGAATTAAACGCAGACTTGAATGCCTCAAGAAATATCGAAGTACTTGGTAAATCTGAGTACTTCAGGCTGTTGTCAGCCAGCCAATCGTTGCGGTTCGTTGAATCTCCACTTACGAGTGGAAGGGAGACCAGCAACAAGCTCCGAGGCTTCAGCTGAGGTAGCTGACACCACTACTTGGTTGTGACAAAAATGCTCCCCAATCCACATCACACCAATCCGGAAATGTGGATAGTTGTTGTTTTCGTATTTCATCACGCTGACTAGGGGTCTTTTGTTTTATTTCATCTATCTTCTGTTTGGCTTCCTCGGCATCAGCAACAAGATAGTCATTCAGACCCAGTTTCTCAACGTTAGAGAGAGAACGATCGACAAGAAGAATGGAACCACCACGCAAAGCCAAGAACAAGCGACCAGTGACTGCACCCAGTTTTAAAGCCATCTTGCTTTCTGTGAAAATGGAGGTATAGCTGTTATTCCATAAAGAGATAGCAACATCTGTGTTTGATTTACTTACGCTCGTTTCAGCATAACGGAATTTCACCTCGTCACCAAGCCTATTGTGTCGTTTGAGCTCGTAGGATTCCATATTACCTATGACACAACCACGGTAGTTTGGTGTATCGTAGAATTTGAGAATGTTTGGGATGCGATCATATACGTCGTATCTGGTTGCATTTGAATAACGGGAACCAATCCACATGGCATCGTATTTTGGTTGTGGGTTGATATTCTTGTATGGATCAAGTTTGGATTGGGGTAGATGTAGGTAGTGATAACCAGATAGGTTTGAATTGCGGTACGTAGATGACATACGTGATTTCAGATCAAGAAATGCATCACCATCAAGGCAGTGGTATAACAGATGCCACTGTTTGTTCTCGTACGGATCAAAGTCTTTAAACCACACACGCCAGTTGTTGGGATTTATGTCGTCCAAGGGACGTAGATTCTCATTATCGTATTTGTATCGTACGTTGAAGGGTACAATAGAACTTGTCACGTAGATGTGATGCCAGAGTATTACGTTGCCAGAATAGTGTTTGAGTTTCTCAAAGATAAAGGGTACCACGTGAATCTCGGTATCACCAATGTCACGTGTGAATGCAGCGTTCTGAGAAGCTGCCTCAAGAATGAAGACGTCAAACTCGTCACCAACTGCGTTGATGTTGTAGTGTAGTTTGTTGTACCATGAATTACCAAATAGTAGATTAGAGTGTAGCAGAGAAACATCTTTGTTTGAGATTGGAGAGACTATTGTTACGTTGTGTCCTTGTTCTATTAGGGAATACAAGAAGGCTCGACGATGCTCTACTCCCTGACCAACAGTAGATTCAGGTCTCAGGTGTATGTCGGAATTCAAACGAGCAAAAGCAATTTTCAATTTACCCATAGGTGTAACTCACCCAGTATATAGGTTTTACCTTAAGCCAGTTTTGATTCGGAGAAGATTCCAGTCTTCTATGACTTTATCGCCATCTGTTTTAGCTTTGTCGTAACAAGAAGGGTGAACAAGAATGATACTAGGACGTCCTGGACCCTCCTGCTTCCGCTCGAGGAATATTACTTGTTTTGTGTCAAAGACCTGATGAAGAATGTTACTCCAAGCCCAGTCATTCCATCTCATCTTTGCTCGCAACACTGACCAAGATTCACCACGTTCTCGAGTTTGGAGATATTCAGATAGCTGACCTATCTGTTCATCGAGGGTTCTAACTACCATAACTTCCGGTCTTTGACGCCAGACTTCTATCATCTTACAGAAGTGGTTAAAATGGCGTTGGACTTTATCTATTGCCCACAGAGCATCTTCAATAGAGGCTTGGTGATAATCTATCGTTTTGGCTTTGGCTAGGTTGAGATAACTCCTACTGATTGCATGAAGTGCTGTGAGTTTGTAGGTCATCTCTGACATACGTGCCATATAGGGAGCATATATGTCGTAGATGTTTGTATTATAGCGTTTTACCAGATCCGTGTCAATTTTGTATTTGAATTCGAGGAGAGCATTGCCAGCATCACGCATTGGCATAACATAGCGGACTGAAGAACTCCGCAAAGCCAGCAAGTCTTTTGCGTACTGCAAGAAGCGATTATCACGCTCTATGAGACTTGTGGGGTTCACGAAGTAGTTCTCGAATTCTTCCCGTCTGATAGAACGACCATCACGAGTATCAACTATAAACATGATACGATTACCAGTGCCTTGAATGAAGAAGTCATATTGCATCACACGGAAAAGATATGGTGTCGTTGCAGCCATGAAATTAACGTACACAGACTTACTTTCCTGTAAGTCAGTGCTTCTGGTATAGCGTTTTTGTACGGATCCGTCATAGCACTCCGACAAGAACTCCGTCATGTCAGTGAGGTATTCTTTGTTTGTCTCCTTGAAGGCAGAGGTGAACTCGTCACGAATTACGATACCCTCGTTACCTATTTTGTTGAAGTATTGAATCATACCTTCTATGGAGAAGCGGGAAGGCATAAGAAGTGATTTTTGCAGTTCGTCACTGAGTTTATTAACCATGGGAATGGCAAAGTATTTGAGGGGAGTGGTTTTGTGGGCTAAACCAGAAGTGCCTATTACCATGTACCATGTGTTTAGGTGTAGATAGCCAACACGTGTAATGGTGGTTATCATGGGACCTATGGCGGTACCAAGAAGGCAGGTAGATATACTTTCAGCCCAATCCTTGTTTGTGTCAATCTCGTCAGTGATGAAGTCAGTGAAGTTCTCAATGAAGTCATCCGCCATTTGTATTCACCTTACTGAGAACCGATGCACGTTTCAAGAAGTACGGATATGATATGGTGGATTGTTTGTCTGAGGTGAATAATGTGAGAAGATTCCATTTATCTACGATACCCCTATCTGCTATTAAGTCTATCATACATAAGAATTGTATATATTCGTAGAGTTTCCTGCCATAGAAGAATTTGTGGGAGTTATCCAGGAGATATAATAAGATGTCTTTGTCTCGTGTGGTAGGTATGACACCCTTGCGAATGAGGTTTTCAGTGTCCTTGAATATATCTGATCGCTCGTGCTTCGAACCACCATAGATTGCGGACAATAAATTAGCTCTAAAATCATTGTAGGAGCCAGAGATCCTGTCAAATTGTGCATTGTTTGATACTCGTTTTACTAGTTGCACTATGGCAAAGGTAGTAGGTTCACGATACTTGATTTGTTTGCATCTGGTCTTTATGAATGATGGGATCCGCCATATCTCGTTTGCTGCCATTACTATGGGTTTTGGGTTCAAGATGAGAAGCTTCTCGACAGTTGACCAAGCAGAGATAGAGTCAGCTTCGTCTATGAATATGATGTAGGGGAGAAGACTCCTATGACTAGCACGCACAATTAGTTCATCGAGCTTTGCCTTGGTACGATCCTCGGAGCCATTGATTTCATAGATTTGCATATTCAATTCATTACCAATGGCATGAACGGAAGAAGACTTACCAACACCAGGAGGGCCATGGATTATTACTGGTTGTTTGTTTTTGACACACTCGAGAACTTGCTTTGCCTCCTCCTGATTCCACAGGAGGTCTGATAGTTTGTTTATTGTGTATAGGTCTGAGGTCAAGAGAGGTCACCTATTATGTCATCTATGGTTTTGCCATACACCTCGTTGAGTGTCTTCTTTGGTTTGAAGTAGATGTCGTGGGATCTACGTTGTTTGGGTTTGTGTTGAAGTAATGGTTTAGAGCCGAAGAGAATTTGGTAGCAGTATGAACCATAACCACGAGCGATGGAGGTTTTGTGTGTCAGTACTCTGTGACAGCGACGACATTTTACAGATCCCATAGATTTACACCTTGAAATTCACAGGATATAACGTAAGGACACCACGCACAATGAGGACCACGATTTGGAAATATGACACCTCTACGCATGTATTCTATTTCTTGTTTTAGCCATGCCTCTGTGGTAAATGGTACTTCGTACGTTGTGTTATCATCAAGAAGGACGAAGAGGACTTTCTTGCATGGGTAGTTGTTCTTGGTTAAGAGAGAACGATAAATTGTACCTTGCCTATTGAAGTTATCCTCGTGCGTATGTCCAGTCTTCCAATCTACACAAATAGCATCAGACTCCCAATAGGCATCTATGCTACCATTAATGATGATGCCATCGAATTGTATTTCGAGATACTTCTCGGTGAACGTGGGTTTGAATTGTTTAAATGTATGTAGGCGTTTTACTTCAAAGTTGATGAAGTTTTCTACTATGCGTTCTATCTTTTGATGTAGATGTGGGAAGTCCGTACCAAGGTACTGCTCGAATGTTTTACGTACTTGAAAGTCTATATCTCTGACATCTGGTTTGGCTGGAATATAGCGATAATAATCCTCGATGGCTTGATGAAATGCCTTGCCAAGAAGCATAGGCGTGTCATCAACTGGAATGCCATCACTACGCTTCTCTATGTTTTCATAGTAAAACTTCTGCGAGCAGTCCATGTAGGAGTTTAAAGATGATGCATTCACCTTGTGTAGATCCAGCATAAGAATCACCTAGTGGCTTGAATGAGTTTGTTTTCTAAACGTGGAGCAACCCACACGTTAGCAAGAAAGCCAACAAGTTGAATTATTGCATTATTACCTCTCCGGACACGATCCTCTGTCTCGGCAAGTTTGGCAAACAGGAATATCTTTGTTTCTCTGTCATTTATGTCCTTACCTATGGAATCATATAGATCCTTGATTATGGTTTGTGCGTTAAATTGATCAAGTATGAATGCCTCCTCCATGAGTTCTTTGGCTTTCTCAAAATCACCACTATATGCAGTACGGAGAATCTCTGGCACCAGTTCAGGTTTCTTGAGTTGTAGTATTTCTTTCGTACTGATTGTTTTGTTCTCGGAGATGAGCTTCTCGAGTATTGTAATGGCTTTACGCATATCACCGTTGGATTCAGCAACGAGAGTGTTCAAGCCATCTACGATTTGTTTTTGTTCGTCGATGCTTGTAGCTGTAATCTTGATATTTTTCTTCTTTAAGATGGTGGTTATAAGTCTTCGTATTTCTTCTGGTTGTAATTGTTTGAAGACAAATTCGACACAACGACTACGTATGGGTTGAATAATCTTGTATGGGTTGTTTGCGGTTATGATGACAGTTGTGTTGGTAGAGGTTTCTAAAGGACGACGTAGTGCAAATTGGGCATCATCTGTTAGTTCATCTCCCTCGTCAAGAAGGAGAATACGCTTCCCCTTCAAACGAAGAAAGTCCTTGACCTTACCACGAATTACATCAATACCACGTTCATCACTGGCATTCATCTCGTAAAAGTATTCTCGCCAGTTGGAACCAAGATACTCCCTAGCTACACAATACGCAGTAGTGGTTTTGCCACAACCAGGAGGACCCATAAATAACATGTCTGGTAGTTTTTCGTTGTTATTCTTACATCTTGATATGATCCTCTTTAATTCTGATACTACTTGTGGTTGTCCTATGATTTCATCAAAGTTTGTCGGACGTACCTTAGCATACAAAGTCAAAATAGTTCACCCATAGGTATCTGCCAAACCTCAGCAAGTCCCTCATAAATGTAGCTCAAGAGTTCTAGTTCGTCCGGATTTGGTTTGGTGAAGTAGTAGATTTTCTTCCCTTGTATGATGGCTTGGGCTATCTCACCATAAGTAGATGGACCAGTATAACCATTATTTACAATGTAGATGGCATCACAATGTTTGATAGCTTCACGATAGGCTTTGTTGTCTTCTGCTTTTTGCTCTGGTGTAATGGATGGGTAGAAGGGGACATCACGTGGTGTGAAAACTGTATGACCCTGTCGTCTTAAATATCTACCAACACGCTCGATAAGTTCACCGTTACGTTTGATAGAACCACAAACTACTATCCTCATGAGTACCACCAACACTGATTTAGCCAGTAATATAAGTTTTACTTATGAGGAAGATTTTCTCTGCAATCCGTCTACAACGTCTATGGATGAGACGACCATTATAGATCTCACCACGGGCTCGATTCTTTCCACGTGGGTTAATAAGTTCATGACACACCGCACAATGTTTCCTTCGACTTCGATGACTCACAGAGAATCACCCCGATACTCCATGTTGATAAGACGCCACACTAGGTCAGCTTTCTTCTGACCAATACCATCAACTTTTTGTAGATCTTCGATGGATGCATTTACTAAATTCTTGATGCTGCCAAAATGTTGGAGTAGTTTCTTCGCTGTGATAGGACCCACGTTCGGAAAGCCAGACACGATATAGGGAAGAAGCTCGTTTGGATTCCACTTCTTCTTTTGAAGCATAGGGATCCGCTGCTCGTCTTTGGTAAGTTTGCCATCCAAGTGTTTTAAGAAGTGACCAAAATCCCACTCGTTCTCAAGATTGACAGTACAGACAACACCACTAGCACCATCTGGTGCACGCTTGAGAGATGAACCAACAAGAGATGAGATAACAAGTTCTCTGGGAATCTTGCGGTAGAAGAGTTCTTGGCTGAGATAACCAATGACTACAAGATAGCTGAATGGGAAGTTGTAGGATAGTTCGTAGAGTTGATTGTTAAGATGACCACTGGTTAGGGAACCAATATAATCACCCATGGCTTTACGTTCGACTGCAACTCCCTCCATAGAGCCATCTGCGTTTATGGAACCCACGAAGTAATCACCAACTTTCAGATCTGTCTCGGTGTATGGGATAGATAGGGATTCAAGTACGTGTGGAATATTGGATCGCTTCTCGTTGCGTGTCATATAGATTGTCGTTGTTTATCACCCCGGCATAAATGCAGTAAGTACGGATCTATGCACAAAGCGAGAATCCACATCAGACCACTGGATATTAACGATTTTCAGAATGTTCTCGAGTTTGATTTGCAGTGTTGTGCGAATAATCTCGTCATAATCTATTTCTGTGCCTTGAGGTAATTGGCTAGCATCAAGAACACACACCACGTCCGTAGGTGGATAGTTTGGTGGCATCTTCTTAATAGGGAAAATTTTTATTACGTCACCCCCACGAATATCAACGTTGAGATGTTGTTTTGCGTATAAACTACCACGTACGTATGTGGTACGTGAGCTATAGGATTCGGGGTTCTTGGTTAAGCCAGTGTTTATACAGATATCATTCAGGTCATACTTGTTGGCTTTGATATTGGATATAATTTCTTTGATGTAGGGAATGATGTTGTTTTGTTCTCCCTTGAGAATCATCTCAAGTACGTGCTTCCTTACTTTCCTACCGATACGGGAAGAATCTCTGCGATCAAAGCCACGGATTACGAGTTCATTTATGGGATAGACTTGGAAGGCTCCATAGTGTTTCTTGGCTCCCCTTTCTTCGTCACTCTTGGTTTCGACGAAGAGGATTTTCTTGTAGTATTTCTCGAATTTGATTTTCAGAATGGGATCAACGCTATCCTGAATGCAATGCTGCTTTAGTGTCTCGTTGATAAAGTCCTCAACTTCTTGGTATTTATCGAACGGAATATTGATAAGAATGCTGTCGGTATCACCGTATACGACCTTGTAGCCAAATTTAGATTCCACGGTTTGTTTTACTTTACTGAGAATCGTCCTCGCAACCTCCGTAACTTTGGCTGCCATCTGTTTGTTAAATAAACGACTTTCTTGCTGGCCTGCATAACCGTACACAGAGTTAAGGAGGTCTTTAGCTACCTGACGCTCCTCTTTGATACTCTTGTATTGCTCATTATCTGAACCAAATTCTTTGGCTATCCTCTCCAATTCTTTGTCGTAATAGTTGCGGAGTTCAAGTAGCTCTGTTATTACTTTCTGATAGATACCATTACCATCACTACGCTCGGGACTCAGATGATATGCCATGATGATGCTAGGGTAGAAGCGTGACATGTCGAAAACAGCTATGTTTTCATATAATCCAGGGATGGGATCAAAAACAACCGCACCCTTGTAGCCCTCGTTGTCACCATTGTATTCTCTCTTGGATGGGAGAACATATCCCTGCTTCTTGGCATGACGTAACATGAGAGTATCAACTTTGACACTGTGAAACATGGCTTCGGAGAATCTCTCCAATCCACAAAAGATTTTGAATCGCCAGAAGTACTGCGTGAGTCGATGCTTCTCATCTATTTGTACACAGTATTTTACGTCATCATGACTGTATTTTATGAATGTGTCACGATTGGAGTCATAGAGAAGACGACCATCTGCTATGATATCTCCTGGTTCTGCAAACCCTTCGTCTACTGCAACATCTTTGAGGTGGTTTGAGGATTTACGGAATATGTGACGATAACCTTCGAGTTGATCAAAGTGAGCACTATGATCGATGACGGAAAGATCTTTAGCAAGAACTCTCGCACGACCACCATTTGAACCTATGTACGGACCACGAAGATAGTCAAGGTCGAAGAAGATATTCCAACCACGAATTACGTCTGGTTGTGTATATTCTAAATAGCTAGCCAATTTGTCGAAGAGTTCTTTTTCTGTTGGAATATACCAGACGAGATGATCGGGAGACCACCATTCTTTGCGATTACGTTGATCTACAATTAGAGTGACGTATTTGTTTGTGAAGTTATCGTGCAAGGATACAGCAGTTACCATCTCGTTAGCGTGTTTTGGGTCTGGAAATCGCCACTTGGTTTTAACTTCGATATCAAGCGTGACACAACGTAGATTAGAGTTGACATAATTGCATGGTTTGATTTCTTGCCAAGGGATAGTAGTGAGGTTGTCACGAATTTCAAAGCCATTGTAGATTCCAGTATCTATGAGAAAGCGACGCTCAAATGGAATGTCTGCCTCGTAGTGAGGTACGAAGTGATTGCGATACTTACCCACAGATGCGGGATCGGTCATGGTTATTTTTAGTAGAGGTTCACCAAAGATGGATTTATAACCACGCTCCAAGCGGACAATAGCATCACGAACTTCTGATGGTAGGGAGCCGATATCTATGTTAAGATTGGATGTATAAAAGTATGGTAAGAAGCCTTGTACTTCGATCTTTCGAACTTTGTTATCTTCTCCCCTAGCCCAGATATCAATATTGCGTGTCTTGCCGTTATAATCGAGGGTTATGAGTTGGTATCGCAATTTAGAACCTCCGCATGACACGATACTTACCAGCATAATAACGCTTTGCGATATCATTGATATAACTAGCGGATATGTTGTGGTTAAAGTCGTGCCATCCGAGTTTCGAATAGATGTTGAGGATTTCTTCAGGGAGAAGGCCACAATCAAGAAGTTCGATCGTTGTCACAATGCGAGCCTTGTGAGTTGGATTGGGTTGGGTTATCTGTTCAAAACGATAAGGTGAAAGAAGACGACGCAGAAATTCTTTGGCATCCTTTGGATCTAAAAGGGAGGTAACTTGGGTTTTGGTTTTTGGTGCAATGAATTCATTGCGGACTGGTTCTATTTCATCTATCTTCAATTCGAGAAGACTCTTCGTCCGACGCATATCGTAAGCAATAGAGTGTGGGTATTTTGAGTAATGATAGATTTCAGCGTCTGAGAGGTATGGGAAGTTTTCTGGGAGATAGCTACAATAGGTGGTGTTCTCTGGTGGACGCAGGGTATTGGGTACACGACACAGGGCAGCTATATTACCCACCAGATGAGTATCAACGGATGACACATCACCCCATCTTTTCACACCGAGAGCGTTCTGCATGATGAACCATGATATAGTGGTAAGAAGTTGTTTTGGGTTGTCGGAGACAATGGGTTTGGAGAGAACGTGCAACTGGATACCTTTACGACCAGTGATTACAGGTATAACGGGAAAACCCTCATTACGACACCACAAGAAGAGCTTTTTTGCATCTGATAAAACCGTGGTTGTTTTGTTATCACGTATATCGAGGTCAAAGAGTATCCTATCTATTACATGAGATAGGGGATATACGGATGTAAAGATGTCGGTTGTGCCATTGTGGGATTCTATCCATTCTGTGAATTGACGTAGATTGTAGACTTTATCACGCCAGCGACCCATTTCACGTTGAAATGGGTGAAAGAGTTGTATTGTGGTTGAATCGATAAGCAAGAAGACTCACCCATTCAACCATTTACTCTATGCGAACACCCACAGCACGATCGGGATCATACTCTATGCGAGCAACACGATAGATGCGAACACGACTCCTCAGTTTCTCGATTGTTTCTTTGGCAGCATCGTAGGATGCAAATTTAATGTAGGCATAGTTCATTGGTCTCGTGGATTTTGTTGGTGATAAGAGAAGCTCACCAGAGTCGGTAACGTAACACTCGTACTTGTCTGGTGTCACGTGAACTTCTACCCAAGACATGAATTCGGTGTTATCGGAGAAGATAAAGCGTGGCATGTTTAGATTTCACCCTGCAGTTGTTTGATTTTCTTCAGTATGTCTAGGTTGTGTTGTGCTGTTTTTCGCAGGTCTTCTGGTACCCCATCAAGCTTGGTAGAGAAGATTGCATCCCCTTCAGCTATGAGTTTGTCGAGCTTCTCGTTGGCCAATTGGGATACAACGTGCGAGAATCTCTTCGTTGTAGATTTAGAATGCTGGATGAATTTGTAGGTCTTACTTACACCTTCATATACTTGTTTCAGATCCTTCTCACTCATGTAGTGGTCTCCTCCTCTGTTGCGAGCATAATTAGAATTGCCACATCTGTGGTTAGCTGGGAGACACTTATAGCATTGCCGTCAGACAAGAACCACACATCACCAGATAGATTGTTTACGATGCGGTCGAAGTAGTTTGCATTGAGGAACAAACGTGTCTCATCGAGCTTCTTGTATTGTTTGGGATTGATAGTGATGGAATAGATGCCAGCACCCCTAGTCATAGCAACGAGATGTGAATCCTCTGTGGTAATAATGTAGTTGTGTGCTTTGGTGTCCTCAAGATTGGAAAACTCTTGGATTGGTACTTGTGCAACGATTCTGGAGGTTTCCAAAGCGTGCTCGGGTAAGATACCGTACTCTGTCTTCTTCAAATTGAAGTTGAATGGTGTTTCGTCCTTGGGATTCAGGAGGTCTTCTTGGTACTTCTCGATTTTACCATTTATGAAGATGGTGTTGTCGGTGATTTTAACGGATACAACTTCGTCGTTCTTGAATTTTCTGGATATAATGTGAAAGAGGCTCTGTGTGATGTTGACTTTGCGTCTATCTTTGCTTGCTTGATACTCTTTGAAGAAGCTGGGTGAAATTACAATGTGAATTGCAGCAAGTCCTGGTGGTACAACATCTTGGATAACAACACCAGAAGAGTCGAAATAGGATGTGATGTTATCCATGATTGTATCGGAACGATACAAGAAGGCAGTACTGAGGAGAGATCGGAACTTACCTGTTTCAACGGAGAAAACAATATCACTCAATTCTTACTCACCAATAATCCTTTCAGACCGACAGAGGTTATATCTGCTCGCATACCAGTGACGAATAGAGGAGATTTGCTACTTTCAACGATAGCATAGAATTTGCGACCCATCTTCTCTTGTTCTGCATAAACACGAATGACTACATCGGACTCTCTATGTACTATGTCTGCCCACTTCGGGACTGGTGTTGTATTCACTATCTCGCCATTCTTGTATTCGGGTTCATTTTGTAGATAGGTTGTGTAGATAAGACCTTTCTTACATGCACTCATTGCTAGGTTGTGAATCTGTCGCATATACATATTCCGCTCCTTCCACAAATTACGATTAGGAAAGCCAGCGAAGGGTTGAATATTGTTACGAGCTCGCATGGTCATCTCACAAATCTGCTGTTCAACTTCCAGACCATCTATTACTACCCAGTCTGGTTGTTCTTTCCTTGCTACCTCAAGAATCTTCAACGTGTATTCGAATGTCAGAACTGAGGTATCAAGAAGGGTTTGAGCATTAGATTCGTCCCAGTACTTGATGACGTCAAAGACTTTGATGCGTTGGTCATTCTTGTAGGAGTTGACTTTGACTGCAAGACTCTTTTTGTCGAAGGACAAACAGAAGATTGTACCATCAAGAGAGAAGGTACTATAGGTTTTACCAGCACCCTTGTCACCAAAGACAACTATTACGACCTGTGGTCCAACCTTGGCTTCCTCCACAGTGAGTTCAGTAGGTGTTGGTGATACCATTACTGTTGTGGTCGTGGGAGAATCGTGGATCTCTTGGGTTGTAGTCTCAGGTTTGGTCTCCATCACTACGTCATCTTTAGGCACTTCTTCTTTGGGGATAACTGTTGGTTGTGGTTCGGATTTTGTTTCCTCAGGTTCTGCAAAGAGATCTGACCAATCATCTGAAGACATTTACTTCATCTCCCTCGGGTGAATTGGTATGATATTAATGGCGTTCATGGATGGTATGTTTGTTTTGGGATCTATGCTAATAGTACCAACTGCATAGACTTCACTTTCTACTCCGTACTTCATGAATATGGGATCACACCAGACTGTGAAAGAAGGATACAAGATGTTACCTTGTGCATCAACGCTTGGTTCTGTACCAAGGGACATATCCATGATGTTATAGACAGCAGCTTGAGTACCATCTTTACGTGAGAATTGATTGATACGAGTTACAATACCTCGTACAATCCGCCAGTCGAGTCTATCTATGAACTCGCCAGTGGTAGTCTTGGTTCGTGCGGATGGATATTTTGCAGCAGAACTGAGATCAGGTATCTCCTTCGTACCAAGATTCTTGAATAAGGTAATGAGATCGAACGGGAGCAGTTGTGGATTCTCAAACTTTGATCTATTATCAGCACCGTAGCCAAACTTGAATTCTACGAGTTTAACTCTGTAGCCTTGACCGTAGTTGATGGATTTGGCCAGTTCGGTTGTATCACCAACGAGACTCACTGTGGTCTTTATGAGTTGTTTGTTTGAATCCCTGACAGCTGCATAAATCGTACCTCGCTTGTCGCCAGAACGAGTGATACGGATACCATCGAAGCCAAGAGGGATTATAGCGATTTCCTTGGTGGGTCTTCTGCCTCTATAGCGAGACCAGAGAATCCCATCAGCATAACGGTACCGCTCCTCGTCGGTCTTGAAGCTGTCGGTTTGAAAGTACGGATCGGAGAGAATCTCCTTGTACTCTTTGATGAGTTCCTCAACTGAGAGACTAGTAAGTGCAGCAATCTCGTTGATGTTCTCGATGGTAGAGTCCGGTAGGGTTTGTTGTTCTGTACTCAATGTTTTTTACCTCCTAAAACCCATACATCCACAATAGGTGTTGTCTTTGTACCATTCACAGAACACGTTGTGTTGGTTTATGACATGACCACACTTACAGACTGATCCAACCCCCTCGATGAGTTTCTCAGCCTCAGCGAGGAGTAAATCACGCATTGATGATGTCATACTAACTGGTCGGGTTGGTATAGGGTTATATAAGTTTTACTTATAGGTGGAAAAAACAAGATTTCAAAAAACACGTGGGTGACCAAGTATGTAGTATACTCGGTGATTTGTTATCACTGCGTAGGTGAGTTTTTTGCCTTTTCGTATTCTTCAGGAAAGAGAACAGCGAGAGGATACAGAGACTTGCGTTTTGCAGAAGCCTTTATCGCATATCGTAAACCGTTAGCGGATGGTTGTGGTAGTACTATGTTGTCTTTCATTACGAAGTGTCGTCTGGCACAAGAACTGTAGGTACCAGGAGACTTCGGTCGTACCGCTTGAGCTTGTGCTTCAATGTTCTCAAGTGTGGCTTGCTTACCTAACTTCTTCACGAGAGAATAAACCAGTACGACTGCATTCATCCGTACTTTCTTATCCTCTGCCGTATTTCCATTCCCGTTTTCGTTTTGTGCTACCATGCCACGTTCCACCCCAGTGCAACGTGTATATAAGTTTTACTTGTAGGTAAAAATTTCACATATCACGTGCATTAAGAACCAAGTGTAATATCTTGTTGGCAAGTTCGTTTTTGTCCATACTACCATCAAGAATGTGGTAATGCTTGTCTGCAGCAAGTTGTTTGAATAGTTCACGTACGTTGTCTTGGAATCTCGTATTAATTTCTAGTTGGTCACGTTCTTTGGTTTTAATCCGCTCCATTGCTTCACGTGGATCCATGTCGAGAATGATTACAACGTCTGGCTCTGGCAGATATGAATCAATAGCTTTGAGAATTTTGAGTTGGCGTGGAGTAATATCATTCCGAGCCATGGCATACACCCAGCCACTTTGATAGTATCTATCAGCTATGACAAGGGTATCAATGTCAGCGGATTGCCACAAGGTATCATATTGTTCAATGCGGTTGAGTTCGAATAGTAGCGAGAAGAAGAATTGGTTCTTTGGTGGATTGTAGAGGTATTGTTGAATGAGTTGACCAGTTGGTGTATTGTAGTTTGGGAAGTGAACAAGAATGCGATTACGAAAGTAAGGCTTGGATGATTCGTAAAGGAGAGAAGCTTGCACTGATTTACCAGCACCATCTATGCCATCTATGCAGGCTAGCATTATTGTACCTCCTTTGGTTTGTTGGCCTCGAGCCATTGAATCTCGTTGATTTCCCATCGGGTTGGTATTTTGAGGATATAACGAAGAAGGGCACCATAATACTCGTGGCGAGAGAAGAAGGGATTGTCCTCGTCTGGTAGTTTGTGATAGAGGAAGTAGTTATCAAGGGTGGAGTTTATGAAACCTTTATCAAAGTCTGTGAGAAGTTTGGCTGGGGTTTCTTGGCCAACAAAAGAACGCAAATTAGCAGAGAGATTGGAGACTTTGGAATATGTGGCTTCGTAGATGTGTACATTCATGTCGTGGTGATAATAATTACCGATCGGAATACCAGTAGATAGGGACATCTGCTCATGTAGATGAGCTGCTATGAAGAGATTACGAAGAAGACCACCAACATCTAAATCATTCGAACGCATGAGCCATTCCATATCCAGTTTGCCCTCATGGTTGATGTGAAAGAAGAGACCGATGGAGCAGGGAGTGTATTCTTCTGTAATATCGTTGGGACGTCTGATTGTGATGTAAGCGTGACGTGTTGTTTTATCGGCACGAAGAAGTTCAACTGCCTGACGCCACTGGTTAATTTCACCGGTTTCACCAAAGATACGTTCACCATAGGTGTAGGGATATTTACCACCACGAGAACGCCATTGGTTGTAGAATGACCAAACGTGGTGAAGATGGCCAGGATTCGCACCAAGGAGAATGTCAAAGAGTTCGACAAGAAGACCACGATTGACGTAGTTGTGCCATCTGATGTAGGGAGATACTAGCTCTATGGTGTAGGAATGAATTTCGAGGAGGTTCTGATAACCCTCGTTCTGCATACACCAATTACCAACATGACGTTTTACTTTCTTGCTAGCCATCACGTCTGATATGGTTTGCTTAACGGCATCAGCTATTGAGATGTGAGATATGTCAACGTGACTCAAGGAGAAGACCTCCAATTAGCTACTTCTGACAGACGGGTTTTAAGACGAGCGAGTTTCTGTTCTTTGATTTGTTGTAGGGTATGTTCGCTGATTTTGTAGATATATTTCTTTGTCATGTACAAGAGAATCTCAACATCTACTATCTCAGATGCAATATCATCTGTTGTAGAGCCATTAAAAGTACGGTTGTATTTTGCCACAGCAGTGATGAGTTCGGAGAGTTCTTCAATTAGTTGGAGAATTTGAGAATCAGCACCCCACTTATCAATAGCTTGGGAGACAAGATCATCGAGTTCTGCATCTAAATAGGATCCCATACCACCTAGGTGTGGTGGTATTAATATATAAGTTTTACCCAGCAGTAAAACCACGAGGATCACGACGTCTAAAGGAGGCATACAGATTGGGAATCTCGGATAGCATGCGGAGGTATTCTTCGTCTTTAGATGGGTTGTACCTGAAGCGTCTTAAACCGACATGAGTACCGTTCTGTTTGGCAGATTGAACACGCATGAATTTGTCGTACTCGCATAGGTTGTGTTCGATACTGCGAAGACTGATGAGACGATTATGAAGAAAGGGAAATCCAGTACGCAGGAGGTAATCATTGGTTGTTTTGTGAATAGTAGTGATTTTGTCCCAAAGAGGGATGGAGTCGTCAGGGAGAAGCAAGCGAAGACCACGAAGACCACCAGGACCCAAGTTTGTGAATTCTTGCTCTGCATCAAAGTCCCACATATCGGAATAGTTCAGGTCAGTGAGAAGCTCGTATGCCATGAATCCGGTACCCTTGTGGCGTGGCAGGTTGGAGAGATGTATAAATGCCTCCTGTGCGGATCGTGCGTTGATGATGGGATCGAGGTAATGATGTGGATTCTTGGCTATTGGGAGAAGAACCTCACGAAAGATACCCTCGTATTTGGGAGAAGAACGAGCAACGATGGTGTAGGCGTGGGAGAATAGAGAGAAGGGAGCATGAGATAAGCGGGAGAGGATGGATCTGTATGTGGAGAGAAAAGTACGGGGAGATATGTGATTGTGGTAAGTAGTTATGAGGTTGTAGGTAGCTGGGCGATTAAACCAGCGGTAGATAATTGTGGAGAAGACAAGAGAACGCAGATCTGTGGTGGGTTGACGAGCCACATGGGTGATGTAATAGAGGGTTGTGTAGTCAAGCTCACGATAAACGTTGTCGAAGAGGTAGTATTGAAGAGTGGGATCATTAGTCCAAGGAGGAGGCTGGCGGAGAATGTAGCGACGATACCAGATGACATGGCGTTCTGTGATGTAATGCAGGAAAGGATCGAACATGGGATAAAGGATAAGGAGTCGTGTATATAAGTTTTACTTGTAGGTATGATTTGCACGTGAACGAGTTGTGAATTTCATGGTATCCAAGCGATGCAAAGCTGTACGGGTAATTTTGACAAATTCAACGATAGGAACGAGAAGCATTATCAGGAGGATAATCTCAACGACAAAACGAGTACTCAAGAACAAGATTATCGCAACTTCATTATGTACTGGATGCACGGTTTGATTTGTTATTATAAGCGAAGAGACCATTGACCTATCATTCACCATAACATGAGGTATTGAAGAAAAGACACCCATGAACATTGGCAGTGCAGGAATGAGAGTCGGGGCTGAGATGGCAAAGCTAGCAAGCAGGTAGAGCAGAAGATATTTCTTCGATGTGGTATAATAGACGATGAAGAGGAAGAAGATTCCCAAAAACGAGAGGAAAGGAGCAGTGATATAGTTAAGTGAAATATCAAATCCAAGAAAAACACTTATGACTGATAGGTACTTGAGGTTCAACGCACGACTTCCTGCAGGTCTTTCAGGTGGAGTTTGCCATCGGTAATTTCGAAGATTGCGACAAGCTGAACATCTGGGTAGTTCTTGGAGTTGTTCAGGTCTGTGACAAACTCGGCGACTTTGGTGGTACCATCGGTCATCTGAAGAAGAGCCACGTTTTGTCGCTTCTTGTCCCACATTATTATGGCATCAATGCCAAATTTGTTCAAGTCTGTGACAAGTTCTGGAGGGATGGAACTGGGATCTGGTGCTGGAATCGTACGAGGTTGTTCAGCGATAACGGCAGGACGATATGACTTGAATTTTGGTTGAGATGGTTGTACGGTTGTTGCAGGTGTAGTGCTAATTCTTCTGCGCATCATGGCTTGTCGTACCTGCTCAGGAGAAGCTACAACATAGTCGGAATCCGGATGAGGTTGTGGTTGTGCGTATGATGCAAGTGAGGATCCTTCGGAAGTAGCACGGGTAGCAAAGTATGTTGTCAGAACAGATGCAATGATGATGATGAAGCTGAAGAATGCTGCACCTACGCTCTGAGCAAAAACACCAACTATGGGATT
>Ga0080006_1272622_pt1 | contig 22430 bp, 22 predicted proteins | sample RS3BMetagenome_FD_69209 | JGI IMG/M metagenome (GOLD analysis project Ga0080006, IMG submission 69209) | Ferric oxide microbial mat and aquatic microbial communities from Rainbow Spring, Yellowstone National Park, USA - RS3B (SPADES... ...
CTCCCGGCGCTCCACCCGGCGGGGCCGCAGCGCCAGCCGAGCGGTGTCGCCTGCTTGATTCGGCGCGGTGAACGGTGGCACTGCACGGGCGTCGCCCCGAGCTACGCGGCCTTCCTCGACCTGGCCGAGGGCATCCCGGTCGACTGGTCGGTTCGCCCCACCGGTGGGCTACCGGAGCCCGGCCGCCTCCTGGATGCGACAGGAGCTCTGCTCGAGGGTGAGGTGGGCACGGTGACCGTGGACATGCCGGTCTCACTCGCCCCCTTCAACTCCCGTCGGGTCGGCGACAACCTGGTCTCCAGCGCGTATGGGCGCTACGGGTGCGGGACCCACACGCCGAACAATGACCGTCCCGGCCGCCTCGGCGCCGATCTCACCCGAGCGTTCGCCGAGCGGGGATACGGCGTGGCCGGCGCCGACGCGGTTCCAGGTGAGTCCCGCGCACTCGTCGAGGTCTACCCGCACCCGGCGCTGCTCGTCCTCCTGGGTGAGGAGTACCGGGTGAAGTACAAGGTGGGAAAGGCGAGGAAGTTTTGGCCGGAGCTGACTGCAGGGGAGTGCCGGGCGGAGGTCGCCACGGTGTGGGGCAAGATCCACAAGGTTCTCCGATCGGTGATCTCGGGGATTGACCTCCCGCTCCCCACGGCGGCGGAGGCGACGACCATGACGACGGCAGCTCTGAAGCGCTACGAAGACGCCCTCGACGCTCTCGTTTGCGGGTGGGTCGGCATGCAGTACCTCGAGGGCCACTGCACCGCTTTCGGAGACTCCTCGGCTGCCATCTGGACGCCGACAATGACACGACCCACGTCACGTCCTCAGGGAGTCACTTAGCGCGCACAACCGGTTCTGGGGCACGCCAGGTGCTGACCTTCGGGTGATCATTCCTACGCTCAACTCGTCATCCACCCTTGGCAAAACTCATCGGTATCGGAGTTTGATGCCGCCCTGGTGGCGGCCAAGGCAAGGTGGCAATCCCAGGCCTGGTAACCAAGGTGAAGCGCTCGGGATTCCGTCGGGAAGTTGAGCGATTCCCACACGCCCCAAACTGCCGCAGCATCCCACCCATCCGGTATGGGGCAGTCAGCATGGCTCGGAGACGGTCTGGATGGAGCCAACTCTGGAAGTCAGGAACAGAAGGAACATCGGCGGCGACAGGTAGTTCACCCGTACTGTCTGGCCAGGTTGGACATTCACGTCAATCTTGGCATCGCCCATGTGCTCCCAGAGGAACCGGAAGGTCACCTGGACCTGGTGGCTGCCTGGTTCGAAGGGGAAGAAGCGTCACCCCATCGCTCCCGCACCGAAGCACCATCGACTGCAATGGTCGTCTTGCACGGCAGCAGGAGCAGGGCAAGCGGATGTACTCGAGGGCATCGTTAGAGGTGTCGAACTAAGTTGTCCGATCCGAGCTATATGGACTGATTAGGATTCATCAGTCGTCAGAGCGGCGGCGGAAGGGGGACGCTCGATGGTTGTCAAGGACAAGAAGCGGGAACAGATAATGACTGACCTGCAGCCGGTACTTGCGGAAGGCGAAGAGGTCCTCATCGCCACACCGGGATTGGCTCATGTGCAGCGGATGGGGTCGAAGGCCGCTCGCCGGGGCACGTTGTTTCTCACGGACCGTCGAGTTGGCATCTTCACCAAGAAGATGGGCGGCCACGACCTGACCGACTTCGCCTACGGCCTATTGACCTCGGTCGAGCACAAGAAGGGCATGACTTCGTGCGAGGTAACGATCCACGCCTCCGGAGCTTTCATGCAGGTCCGGCAGATCGACAAAGCCGAGATCGACGAGATCGTCAAGGCCATGCGGGACCGGATGGCTGCTTCGCATAATCACGGCGCCCCTGCTCCTGCTGCCCCTGCGCCCGGTGCCGTCAGCGCTGCCGACGAGATTGCGAAGCTGGTAGCCCTGCGGGATTCGGGTGCACTCAGCGAGGAGGAGTTCCAAGCCCACAAAGCCAAGCTTCTCTAGGGCGGACAGCAGCTGATGAGGGGTGGGCAATCCGGTCGACGGTGGCGCACGCGTTTGTTGGGCGTACTCGTGGCATCTATGGGCGGGATGACACTGGTGAGTTGCTCTAGCCAAGGGGCCTCAGCGCCCACGACGCTGCCGATCGTGACAGGGCTTGGACTCCCGATTCAGGGCGCAGAGTCCTCGTTCCCCAGCTCAGCCAGTTGGGCTCAGGATGGCAGCACTTTGACGGGCAGCAGTGACGTGCCAGGACTCGCTCAGGTCATTTTGAGCGGCGATCCGTCGAACGTGTCTCACTTCATTGTGACGGCGGTGCTGGGGAACAATCTCACCCAAGGCGAAGTCAATGAAGCAGTGCTGTACCTACACGATGCGGGCAATCTGGCGGCTGACCAACAAGGCAGCGATTGGGTCGGCACGCAGCTCAGTGCTGTCACTGCATCGGGATCATTCCAACCGACGAGTGGTTCGACGACCATCGAAACGGATGCGGGCAAGGTGACGTTGAGCTTCGCCTCTTCATTCATTCTGAATCAGCCGACCATCGTCTTGACCGCCAAGCTGTAGCGAGGGAAGCCAGGCTCGCCGGCCACTTCGCTGACACTCCGAGTGTGACCCCCGACCTCAATCGTCGCTCACCGGGCGGCCCGGGTAGTGAGGAGCTGGCGGTCCGAGGCGACCCGGTCGTCCTCTTCAGTCCACGACTTGGCGGTGCAGTCGGCATCGGTGCACTCCACGCGCCGCTTGCGCCAGGCGAGACGGGCGGGGCGACCGTAGCTGGGGAGGTCGACGAGGACGACGGTGGCCCAGTGCTTCAGCTGGGCGACCGAACCACAGCTCGAGCAATCGATCGGTCGTCGCACCGACTCGACGTGCACCGTCGTCACCTCGCCCGATTCGAGTCCGAGGAAGGTGACATCGTCCAAGCCGACCATCCAGGCCAACGCGCGTGTAGGGTCGGTGATCACGGGGCTACTCCATCTGGAGTCGTAGAACAGCCTCAGACTGGTGGACCCCTGCCACTTCTTCGTGGACCCCGTCACCGGCACTCGACTCCGCTCATTAGCGAAGTGGCAAGTTCAGCAGGTACGAACCGATCAGCGTCAGGTCCATCGAGCATCGTTGGCCACCGTACTCTCGGCCCGACATCCCGAACGGATACCAGATTCATCCACCACAATGAGTCCATTATGGAACCTGACGTGGCCATCGTCGCCCCGATATCTCACACTAACGCTCTCTTCAATCGCCCAAACTATCCAGCAGCGGATCCACCCAATCCTCTGGAACCTCGATTCTCGCTTCAATATCAGCGTGTTCCTTCAGAAGGAACAGAAGTCCGCCACCATCAATCAGTTCGAGTGGCTTGTCATTTGCAAACTCAAACGAGGCGCGTCCATATCCGCTGGTCGCCACCAGAATCCCCTTGGTCGCTCCTTCATTCTGCATCGTGCCAAACAAATCCCGAACCGCACTCACTCCCACAGTGTCCTTGTATCGCTTGGCTTGGATCACGACCTTCCCGCCAAATATGGGACGGTTATCGAAGGCAACACAATCCACTCCGCCGTCACGCGATGCCTGCGTTTGGCGAGTCTCCAACCCCATGCGTCCGAAGAGGTTTGTAACCAATGATTCGAACTCATTGGGAGTCAGCTCCATGAGATTTGGTCTGTGGTCTAGCGCTCCGAGGACCTGCGCCTCTTCCACAAAACGTGAGTCGACCATGTCAAATTCAAGCACCGGACGTACTGGGATCATATCCGCAGGCCGTGGAGAGATGGAAGCTCGGAGGCTCTTCAAACATTCGATCGGGTCCACGTTCGCCAAGCTAATCGACTCAAATACCTCCCTGTCTGTGCGTAGCGTCACGAGGCACGGATGAGCCCAGTGGCCATTTCGGGGATCTATGGTCCCGACATGTGCATTGATTACAAGCGAATCAACAGTGGCAGACTTGTCGGCTTGAAACATTTCATGCGCGAGGCGCAAGACCATCTGGGCCACAACGGAGGTGTAGAGGGAGGCGCGCTCCCTTTGAGAAATCGCCTTCTCCGTGATCTCGTCACTGCGTTGTACATAGCGATATTGAGCAACTTGGGGGATCGCATCCACATGCGTAGGCAGTTCAAACTCTATGACCAACTGTCTCGATGGTGGCGAGAATGCAACACGAGCTGGCGTTGGTATCTCACAAGGCCAGTCCAGGGAATCGCATGCGCCCGTGAAGAATCTAACAACTGCCTCGGAGGAACCTTTTTCGTAGTCGGACCTCCATTCGGCGATCTCTGCGTTGTACTCAGTGACCGAGCGCTCATCGGCAAGGACCTCTGCCTCGAATGCCCTCCGAGCGGCCTTCACGGCAATTCGATATGTCTCTTGTTCGCGCCCAAACTCCTCAGCATTGATCCGGCATGTCTCTTCGTGATGAGACATCCCCTGGCTGTACCGGTGCTGAGCATGTGCTTGCCGCTCAAGCGCCGCGGCGAGCGAGGCCCGGGCCAACTCAACCTCGCTTGCTCGCCTCTTCCTGTAGCCCGGTGAGACTGCACGAAGTCCGGTTAATTGTGGGGTAAGAAAGTCCTCTAGAGCTGGTTCAGTCCCAGTCGGCTTCGGTGGCGGGACCGGATCTGCCTTGCGAACTGGAGGGGACGCGGGCGTGAATACTAGGTCCGCTGGTTGGCGCTCCAGAGATTCGAACGTATACCCGCTTGGACTCTCTAGAGCATCTTGCAGTAGATGTTTCAGACCGGTCAGGGTCCCTTCCAGTTCCGCGTTTCGCTCAGCGACCTCAGTGCTTCGCTCGGCAACATGGTCGGCTTTCCGCTGCTTTTCCCCTTCGGCAGCTTCACGACGGGCCAGCTGAGCTTGCGCCTTCACTGAAGCTGCGTGACGCCTTGCCCTGGCGGCAATGTCACGGAGTGTACGGTTGGCAACCGTATTGATCGTCTGACAGTTGGAGCAGAGAAATGCTCTATGTCCCGTTCCTTGCGGAGTAGTCCCGAGGGAGACGGTGGCGTCGCAGTTGGCGCAATCGATGATGAACGTGTAGCCCCGGCAAGCACCACAGCAGAAGCCACCATTCCCGGCTAGAGCATCGTTCATGGATTGGCAATGAAGACATTCAAGGATCGGCACTCCGCCTCCTCTCAGCGGCGGTTCCGCCCGCCGACTACAAGGGAGTATGTCACGGGACGACTTCGGCACGCCGCGTGAATTGCGTGGTTGGCACCCTTCAACATGGGGACCGTGTGACGGCTAATGCCACCATCGACGAGGGCCGCGCCGAGGGGAACCACAGTGGACATCACTGCCAACCGCCACTAGTCCCGCGCGCGAGCTATGGCGGCAATACTCACAGCGGCGAGAGCCATTTCGCCCAGTGTTGGTAGCGAACAGTGCCGGTGCGTGCTTCCGGGAAGCGGCAACAGTTGATCGGCTCGGAATGGGAGCCTTCCAAGTGACTCCGGCGTTGCTTGTGCTGACCTGGAGCGTGTCCCTGATGTGTTCCGGGCGCATGCAACGATCGCGAGCACGTTGTTCGGTCCGGCCCACCTCGGTCAACATGACCAGTCCGTTGCGACGACCGTCGGGTCCCCTGAACCGCCGGCGACCAACAGGACACAAGACCACCACCGCCGCATGCCCAATGATCGTTTGCGGTCTCAGGTTGCTTGACGACCGTTCCTGCCGTGAGCCGCCAGTTCGCTGAGCCGCTCTGCGATCGACTCATCCCTGCTGGCGGTCGCATGCTGATACCGAAGCGACGCCGCCGACGACGCATGCCCGAGCCGAGCCATCAGCTCCCGGGTGCTGGCGCCGGCTCCTGCTGCCAGCGTGGCTCCGGTATGTCGAAGATCGTGGAAACGGAATTCTGGAGCACCCTTCCCGAGATCGGCCTTCTCCAATGCCCGGTGCCAGGCCGTGTAGACCGTCGCCCGGCGCACCGGTTGCCCGTTGATGCCGACGAAGACCAGGTCCGCCTCGTCGCTCCCGGTGAACGTGTCCAGGTGGTCGGCGATCAGACCACGTACGTGCGGCGGGATGAACAGGACCCGCACGCCGGCCGCGGTCTTCGGAGGTCCGACCTGGCGCTGCCGGTTGCCCAGTTCCCAGGCCGACTTATCCACGGACACCGTCCGCGCCTGGAGGTCGATGTCCCCGCGGGTCAGGGCCAGGATCTCCCCGATGCGCATGGAGCACCACGATCCCAGCACCACCATCGCCCGATACCGGTCCTCCATCGCCTCGACCACGGCGTTCAGTTGCTCGATGCTCATCACGGGTCGCTCCGGCGAGCGCTCGACCGACGCCCCCTTGAGGTTGCACGGGTTCCGGCTGATCAGCTCATCGGAGTAGGCGGTCTCGCAGATGGTGCGCAGGAGGCGGTAGCACTTGGCCACCGTGACCGGGCCCGGCTTGGCCGCCCTCGAGAGGCCGGCGTGCCACTCCCGGACCTTGGACGGCGTGAGCCGCCCGATCGGTATGTCCCCGAGCTTCGGCAGGATGTGCCGGTCGAGCAGTCCCTGGTAGAGCTCGACGGTGCGGGGCCGCAGCACCCGGTTCTGCAGCCAGGGGCCCGTGTACTCCTCCAGGGTGACGGTAGGCAGGTACTGGTCCGTCCGTTCACCCCGCGCCAGGTCGGTCTGGGCTCCGGCCAACCACAGCTGTGCCGCACCCTTCGTCGGGAAGGTCGTCGGCGCCGTGATCCTCTGATTGGTCTCCGGATGCCGGTAGCGGGCCTGGAAGCGACCCGAAGGCAACTGGCGGACGGTTCCGAACTGTCGTTTGGCCACCGTGACTACCTCAACGCGCAAGGCGACCGCGTTGCGGTCCACCGAGGAACTCGAGGCGCCGGGCGATACCTACCCACGACGCGAATGCCTGCACGTCACCGGAGCGACCAGGCCGTTCGTTGCACCCCACCCTACCGTCCATCGCCTCGCACCGACAGACCGATGGCACCACGATCCAGCACGTCGGTCCGATGCGCATCGACCCATCCGGCGATCACGTCGACGTCGAACCGCACATGCCTTCCGACCTTGACGAACGGGATGCGTCGCTCGTCGATCAGCCGCCGGATGTGGCGGACACTGACGCCGAGGTGGCCGGCCACGGTGTCGATGTCGACCAGCGTGGGCAAATCCGTGCTCGGGCGCGCATGCAGGTCGCGGGCGGTCACGACGGATCACTCCCTTGGACCGCCACAGGTGCCAGCCCTCCAGGCGCTTCTCCCTCCCCGCGGTCGACAGCTTCTTCCCGGGACAGCCAGCGGCCGAGCCGCAGGTCGTCCTCGAGGTTCCGGGCGAGGCAGACGTCGCCGGTGGTCAGGTATCCCGAGCCCTCGTAGTTCCACTCGCGGACCTCGACCTCCTCGGCGGTGCCGTCGACCGAAGTCTCTTCGCCAGGAGTCGCTTCGCTCTGCGGGCCGGCCCGGTTGGCCAGGCGCCACTGTTGGCGCTCGTCCCGCAACGCCCCGAACGTCGTCGACCATCGCCGGGACTTGGTGAGGAAGTGACCCCGGAAGCCACACGAGTGGGCCCACAGCTGCGGGCGGAGTGCTTCGAAGGCGTCGTCGTCACCGAGCGCCCATGCCGTCTCGACGAGGGCCCGGAGGTGGTCGGGCAGCCGCTCGTCACGGCAGACCCCCGTCCGCAGGCGGTGGTCCAGCACGCCGTGCTCGTCCGAGCCCTTGGTCGCATACTTGGCCAGGTAGGCAGCCGCCCGCCGGCGACCGTTCTCGGCGTCGGTCACCACGGCGGCGTCGATCTGGTTGCCCCAGGCCATCCGCCGGTCGCCGTCCGCGCCGGGCAGCGGAGCACTGACTTTCCGGGCTGCGATCTGCAGGGCACTGGCCACCATGCCGGCGTCGATTCCCGGCGGCGCGTCCCCGTGCTCGTCTGTCCGGGTATCGGCACGGACCAGCGCGTGGAGGTGGACCGAGCCGCGTCGTTGGAACTCCGCCACCTTCACGTAGGACAGACGGAGTCGGCGTGCCGCCGCCCGGGCCGACAGGTCGAGCAACGACCCGAGGGCCCGGAGGGCGTAGATGGTGGTGCGCCGCCAGAGCTCGGACACGCCGGCGTTGAACAGCACCGCTCCCTCGTAGTCGTAGCAATCAGGGCAGAGGGCTTGGCCGAGCGCCTCGTCGCTGTTGCCGTGGCGCCGGCTGCAGACGAGGGCCCGACCGTGCGAACAACGCGTGCCCCACGGATGACATGTCCCGTCGGGGCGCTTCCGGTGGACGGCCCCGAAGCTCGGTGCGGTCAGGGTGAGCAGGACGGCCGGGTGGTCGCCGATCGACTCGGGGACCTCCTTGCCACCGCGCAGGCCTGCGGCCACCAGGGCGAAGGCGTCGCCCCGGTAGAGGGAGGCACAGGGCGGACACACCGTCTCCCGACGAGAGCCGCACGCCTTCAACAGGATGCCGTCGGGCAGGTGGCGGGTGTCGAAGCGGATCTCGGGGTGCCCACCGTCGTCGATCCCGATCACTCGACCCGACAGACGGACCGGGCGCCGGCATCCCCGGACGGCCCGCACCTGGGTGGTGAATGCGTCGATGCCCCCGGGCCCGTTGAGCCGGGCAAGGATCCCGTCGGTGACCCGGCGCTCGTCGGGCGGCATGGTGCTGGCCGGGGCCGCCGTCATGATCCTCCTCCCCTGAGCTCGGCAGCCCGCTTCGCCAACTCGTGCACATGGCGGTCCTCGAGCACGAAGCTCCGCATCCGGTTGGGCAGGCTGCCCTCGGCCAGCAGGTAGCCGACACCCCGGTTGGCGGGGTCGATGTCGGAGGCGGAGTACCCCTCGGTCGCCCAGCCCGCCCCGAGCACGGTGTCCGACGCGTCCCGGGTTGAGCACCGCATGGCCAGCCGGCACCCGAACAGGTCCCGGATCGAGGTCGGCACGATGTCGGAGGCCGGCTTCTGGGTGGCGGCCACCACCACGATGCCGGCGGCCCGTCCTCGGGCCACGACGTCCCGCAGCACGTCGACGAACTCGTCCCGGACTTTGCCCTTGCCCTGGGTGTAGAGGGCAAGCTCGTCGATGACCACGACGATGAGCCCCAACCCGGTCTCCCGGTCGACCTTCCGGAGGCCCCGGTCCAGGAGCACGGTGTAGCGGTCCTCCATGACGGCGCGGAGTTCGCCGAGCGCCTCGGTGGCGTCCTTGATGTCCGCCCCGACGAACCGTCGGGCGCAGTCCCGCCAGGCGGCCAGTTCGACCAGCTTGCCGTCGAAGCACCACAGCTCGACGTCCGGGTCGAGGGCGGCGGCCGCCACGACGAGCGACAGCGCGTTCGACTTGCCCGCCCCGGGCTCGCCTCCGAGCAGCAGGTGGTGCCCGGCGAGCTCCAGGACTACCAACCCGTCGTCCTCGTCGTGGCCGAGGGGCAGGCCGCCCCACAGTTGGGTGCGCCCGATGTCGATCCACGGCCAGGGGATGGGGTTGCCGGCCAGGGGATCCCGGTTGGTCACGACCAGCTGGGCCCTACCGGCCGCCTTCCTGTCCTCCTTGATGCGGACAGTGGCCGCGCCGAGGGCAACGGCCAACGGCTCGGTCCTCGTCGCCAGGTCCTTGGCCGTGCACCGGGGGGAGAGCTCGAGGTCGAGGACAGCCCCCGACGGGGTCGGATACTGGCCGAGGACGGTCGGTGCCGCCGTCCCGTCGATGCCGACGGAGGCGAATACCTTGCCGTAGTGACGCTCCAGGCGTTCTCGCCGGTAGAGCCCGATCATCCACTTACGAGCGGGCTCGTAGAGGACGACGGCCAGAGCACAGGTGGCCATGGCGGCGTTGCCGATCGCCGGTCCGAATGCGGTGGCCAGCCCGACCCTCGCCACCGTAGTGGCGAGAGTCAGACCGGTCTCCAGGCGCCGCTGCCAGGCCACGCGGACCAGCCAGCCGACAGGGTCGTGCTGCTTGCGGTCGGAGACCTTCATGCCTACCACTCCTCCCAATCGCGCTCGGGGCGATCGCCCTCGAACTTCTCGACGAGGTAGAGCACAGCCGTGACGGCGAGGGCGCTGAACCACGCCCCCACCGCCACCAGCACGAAGGCGATCACCGCTCCGATGCGGAAGAGCGCCTTCACGACGCCTCCCGCGTTCCCTTGGCCGGCTCGATGACGGACGCCTCGTAGAAGACGCCGGTGCCGCCGTCCTTGGCGGTGAAGGTCGACACCGTGAGGCCCGAGACGGCCAGTGGTGCTCCGATGGCCAGTGCCTTGGGCGGTGTGGCCGTGCGGACACCGAGGACCTCGGGTCGCCCGGCACCGAGCACGATCACCTCGGTCCGGAAGAGGGCTTCGCCCTCACGGTTGGTGCGGTGCTCACCGGTCACCCGGTCGACGACCGGCTGGGGTGGGCCGCCGCAGAGGACGGTGATCTTGGTGGTATCCACGGGAAGTGCCATGGGATGGTTCCTTTCTGTTGTGTCGACCGGAATCTCCGGCCTCTGCCGCACCCCGCCGATGGCGATGGGTACGGAGACCTTCTGACCAGGGTGTTTGCACGCACGTGCAGTCAGTTGTGCGCCGAGGCGCCTGGGCCTGAGAACATGCGCCCCGTGAAATCGAGGGGCACGGGACGAACGGCGCTGTTGCGCCTCGGATCGATCGCGGCCGCGACCGCCTGTTCGCTGCTCGCCTGGTGTGGGACGGCCACGGCTGCACCGAGCAACCTGACCTTCTTCCCCGCCCATGTCCCGGTCGTCTTCAACGCCACCGGGACGGGTGGTGCCAAGACCAACGTCACGGTCCTGGTGGCGATCTCCGAGCTCCTGCCGGCTAACCAGCTGTCGGCCCTGCCACTCCCCGCACCGCCGCAGGGGGAGACCTACTTCGAGGTCAAGCTGCAGCCCCAGGACCCGGCCAACGGCGGACCGATCGTCCCCCTCGCGATCCCGAAGGCCGACGCGACGCTCGTGACGAGTGCGGGCACTGTGGCCGCGGTCGCATTCGATCCAGGTCCGAACTCCCTCGACGCGAACTGGTTCTTCCCTGTCCCCGACTCGATCACCCAGGCCACCCTCGTCCTCGCCTCCTCGACCGTCACGGCGTATGGCAGCGACGGCAGTCAGGAGACCTTTGCCATCGAAGCTGTCACCATCGACTTCGCGACCGACGCACCCGGATCCGTGCCCGTCCCGATCTCCGGTGGGTCCCATGCCACTGCCGGACCGCCGGCCGTCGCTGCCTCCAATCGGTCTGCGGGTTCGGGCGTCAACGTGGGCGTCGTCCTCGGAGGGCTCGTCCTGCTCGGCGTCGGTATGGCTGTCGCCGTGACGGTCGGTCGTCGACGGGCCTTCTACCGCGCCGACCGCGAGGGCCGGGTGGTGCTGGTCGGACCACCGTCGCTGTCTGCTGCCGCCATGGCGGCCAGGCTGTCCGGGGGCGGAGCCGTCGGGACAGGTGCCCGGGATCGCCACGGCATCGTGGTCAAGCTCCTCGGTTGGCTCGAGATCGAGGGCACGGCCAAGCCGGTCACGGCCGGGCCCGTCCTCGAGCTCATCGTCTTCATGGCACTCAATCCCGGTCGGAGCTTCACCTCGGTCCAGCTCCGGGAGTCGATCTGGGGGCTCAGTCGCCAACCGATCACACCCGGCTCCTTTCGCAAGTACATGGTCGATCTCCGAAAGGCGTTCGGGCCCGGGGTGGTCGTCACCGACAAGTACCGCTACGAAATGACCAACGCCGTGACCTCGGATCTGGACCAGTTCCGAGCGATCCTCGAAGCGGACGACGTCCTGGCGGGTCGTGAAGGTGCGCTCGACCTGGTTCGTGGGCCGGTGCTCAACGGCTGTTTCGACGGCACGAAGAACGGGCCCTTCCGTTGGGCCATCCAAAAGGCCAACGACATCGAGGACGAGGTCACGTCCGTGGCCTTCGAGCTCGCTCTTTCCTGCCTCGACCTCGACGAGCCCCAGCGGGCAGCACGGGCCGTCTCGCAGGGGTTGCTCTGTGCCGAGACGAACACCCGGCTCCGCCTGCTGGATCTCCGGGTGGGTGCGGCCCTCGGCGGCTCGAAGGAGGTGGGACGACGCCTCCAGGCGGGGCAGGCGGCGTTGGTCAGCTTCCCGACGGACGTCGCCCAACTCGAGAGGGTCGCCGGCAACCTGGGCTGGTCGGTGATGCAGGCGAAGTGAGCAAGGCGGCTGGGAGGTGGTTGCCATGGGCGGACACCCTGGCAAGAGGGGTGTGAACTAACCTGTGAACTTTGCACCTGTCAATAAATAACTTCTCTCTGACCTGCGGGTATGTGGCAAACGCAACACGGATTGCGTGAGGTGCCGAGCCGCCGATGCCGCGTCAAGTGTCGCTGCGGGAGCCACCGCAGACTTCTGCTGGCGGTGACCTTCACGGCGGCGGCTCTCCTCGCTGGAGCTGCGCTCCCCACCTGACCCGACCTCGGTGGCTCAGTTGTGGGCACTCAGGGATCGACGAGGACTCGTCGCTCCCCGGAATGGGGAACGCACGACGGGGACTCTCACAACCCGTCGTGAGGTCACCAGGCCTGCGACTCGCCGAGGAGGACGTATGGCTCGCATCACCGTGAAAGCGCTGGAGGTATGTGCGGCGTTCGGGACGGCGTCGATGGCGGTTGCCAAAGTGGCCGAGCTCATGACTCGAGGGCACACGGACCGAGCAGCCATCGATCTATTCGCCAAGCTCGGAGCGGCCCACTCTCTGCTCCGGGTGCTATTCGCCCACGGACGTGACGACGACGTGCTGATGCTTGTCCCGACCATCATGGAGCTCGCTGAACGCACAGCTTGTGCGATCGAACAGGAAGCTTCTCGACCTGGCATCTGAACAGGTCGATTTCCATTCCTCCCGATGGATTGCTGATTCACGCCGGCGGGACTGCCTGCGGCGCCCGCCGGCGGATAGCTCCAGGGCTCAGCCAGCACTTCTCGTCAGCAGGGCCAAGCTCCGGAAGGTGTGTGAGGACTCCCCCTACAAACATCAAGTTCGCACGATGTCCGCCGGTCCTTGCTGCTCAGTCATCATTTTTCGCGGTGATCTTCCGCTGCCTCTTGGCGCCACTGGACTGCTTGAGCTGAGCCGACTCTTCGTCGGCCTGCTGATCGAGGTATTCCTGATACGCCTGGGCTTGATTGGTGACCGGCCATACGAGAATCGCTTGGGGAGGATTGCCGTAGAGCTGGAAGAGGACTCTCGGTGGATTTCCGAAGAGGCGTTCGATAATTGCGTCATCCGCCTCCGTGAGGTCGGGGGCGAGTTCACGGACGAGATCTCGCGGCAGGGAGACCTGGGTGTTCCCCGCCATTAGCTTTCGCGGTCCAACGGGCATATGTGCCACAGGTGGGATCCTACAAGAATTACAAAAACTACAATAGTGTCATCTTCAGAGCGAGAGCACATCCACTCCTTGGTGCGATGCTTGACTGTTGCACAGCATCTTGTAGAATTACAAAAAGAACAGGAGTTTACAAAACATGATTGTTCCTACTTCTCGTCTTGCAGCCCGAGCGGTGCGCCACTACCGTCCTTGGGCGGACGCGACGAGAAGGGGCTATGGCAGATAGCTCGTTAGGTCGCCGCGCTTGTTCCGATCTCCTGGGGTCGGTAGGATGATCGGGTTTGCTGAGCACTGGAATAACCTTCCCAAGTGCGCAGAAAATGCGCACAACGACGCCAACCCGGGCCAGGCCTGTACGGACAGTGGTTCGCAGGAACCAGACGGAGGAGCAGTGGAAGACCTGCTAACGAGGCCCAGAGGACAGTCGCCTCGTGATCAGACACCGGAGATTCGGCCCCTCGGAGTTGCTCATACCGCAACCGAGCCGGTCAAGCGACAGGAGGATGTCGCCCGAGGTGCAGGCTGTCGTGAATTCGCCACCATCGTAACCCCTGACGGCACGCAGCTGGCGGCTGAAGTTCATACTCCACGATCAAAGCCGGCCCGGGGTGCAGTCATTTTCGTGCACGGCTTCTGCGGGGACAAGGGCGAGAATGGGCTATTCCATGCTCTCGCTGCGCAGTGCGTGAAAGAGGGATTTGCGGTAGTGCTTTATGACTGGCGCGGCATTGCCGACAGCAAGGGAGACTTTTCGTCAAGCACCCTTGACGATCACACCGCCGACTTCGCGCACGTCGTTCAGTGGACTAAGTCGCGATTCAATACAAGCATCGGAATGCTCCATGCGGTCGGGTTCAGTCTGGGTGCTGCGGTTGTCGGTCTCGCATTGCGCCATCGGCGACTCTTGGCCTCAGTCGCTTACCTCAGTCCAGCATCCCGTCCAAGTCAGAGTATGTGGCCTCGTTACAGCAGTGACAGCCTCTGGAACGAACTTAAGCAACGTGGGGTTGTGGAGAAGCCAGGCACTTCCGTCCTCCTAGGAGCTGGCATTCTTGAGTCGCTCCGCGACACTGATCTTGGCATGCGAGCGTTCGATTTGAAGGTGCCGCTGCTCGTCTGTCACGGAACAGACGATGTACGCATTAAGTGTGCCCATTCCAGGGAGCTTGTTGAGCAGCGAATCGGAAACAGTATGTTTAAATATGTCGAATTTCCAGGCGCCAGCCACTCCTTCCGGCCAGCCGAATCATCTTGGACAAGACTGGGGCAAGAACTCACCCTTTGGTTTGATAGGGCCAGCCACCCAAGCACGCAGGAGCGATGCCCCAGCAATCTGTCGTAGCGGGCAGTTTCTACATCGCACTTCCACCACCAAGTAGGACGGATCTACTGGTGATAGCATTCCTGGAATGAGCCCTGTGGCCCTCGTAGTTGTTGATCTACAGCGGGACTTCTTAGATCAGGCGCTCGATTCGCCGCTTGCCAGGTGGGAAAAGGCGTACTGCGTTCCAAGTGTCCGTAGCCTCCTGGACTTTGCTCGTGGTGAGGGCTGGCAAGTTGTTCATGTGGGAACGCGACACGAATCCGCAGAATCACTTCCGTATCTTCACCGACTTCGTGGCGACGCCCTGTACTGCTCAGCGGGCACCCCTGGCTCCGAATTCGTCGTGGAGCCAGAACAAGATGATGAATGCCTGTACAAGACTTGGTACAGTGCCTTCGATGCGAATTTGGATGCGTTCGTTTCGGCAGGTGACACAATTGTATGGGCCGGAGTTTCGACTGACTGCTGCATCCAAGCTTCTGCATTCGACGCAGATCGGCGTGAGATCCGAAACGTGATCCCGGTCCAGGCTGTCTCGGCATCGTCCTGCGGATTGTTCTCGGCGAGTCTCACGGGACTTGGGAAATCAGTGGCTGACATCATTAGGATTGAGACACTTCTGGCGGGCGAGGGTATTGGGGACTCTGCGATCGACATTGCTGACATCGGACTACAAGCTGAGAACTGGTTCAACGGTCAGAGCGCCCTACTCGGGAGTCCTGAGATCGGTACGAGCCTCGGTGACGTATTGCTACGGCTTGATGCCCCGGCCGCCGCGCAATGATGATGGGGACCCCACTTTCACTTGGCGAAACGATTGGGGCGCGGCCTTACCCGGGACGGGCCTGCCTGCTTGCAACCGTTCGAGGTGAACGAGTCATCGTTTACTTCCTGACCGGACGCAGTGAAGCCTCACGCCAAAGGAATTTGAACGCCGAAGCTGGGTCAGTGTTTGTAGTTGACGCGGACAGCTCTAGCCATGATCCGTTAAGGCACTACAGGGCAATTGCAGGAGCCGACGATTGGATCGTGGTCGGGAACGGCAGCCATGTTGACAAGGTCTTGACTTCTCTGGTCACGGGTCGAGGACCGTTCGAGATCATGTCGACAATGTCCGCAGAACCTGATCCGCCCATCTACACCCCGAGAATTTGGGTCGCCGTGCAACGGGGACAGCCACAATCAGCTTCAATCTTCGGCCACGTTAGTTGCCGCCCGGACGGCGGTACCACCCGATGTATTTGGTCCGTCGATGAACTCGCCGACGACGTCGCCGTTCTAATGACCACCTATTCTGGAACCGTCAAGGACGTTAAAGTCACTGAAGGCCCGACATACGTGTCGTTTCACGCTGATAGTGCGACAGATTTGATTCAACTTGTTTGGAATTGCCTTGATCCCCAGCTTAGAGTGGGCGCCGTCCTCGTTTTCCCCGACGCAGTCGAGACCATCTCCATAGTTGGCCCACTCATCTCAGGCGACCTGAGTGGCTGAAATTCTCAGCAGCGCAATAGGTGTGAAGCGACAACGGCTCAGAATTTGGTTGGATGGATTCCCGAAACTGTCATCCGAGCTCAACTGTGGTTCGTCGTCGCAATCGCACCCTGGCTGTCGTGAGCATCAGCCGATAGCTGGAGCTTCAATGACGTGAGATCCGCTTGTGCTAACGCGGCCGTTGGCGGAGCTCACTTCGATCAACTTGTCAGCGGAAGATCGCTATCGGCGTCACAATCGCTGCGGGGTAGCGCAGGGTCACGCTGCCATTGTCGCTGCTGCCACTTCGTCTGCGCTGAGCACGGTTCTGTGAGGGCATGCCGGGAAGCAACTGGCCCACTTGGGCCGGCTTTCCACGGGCAACCTTGGATTGAATCGATGTAACGAGTCGGGCTTCACCCTCAAGGTCCTGAAGATCGTCAATCAAGATGTTGGCCCGCTTCAGACGAACGAAGAACTTGAACTTCGGATCACTTGCAAGACTGGCAACGATCGGCATTGGGGCATCCTCTGTCATCGTAGCTGCTTGTTCCATCGCCGGAAGTTGCCTCTTAACAGTTCTGATTTCATTCGGGTCGATCAGCGGCTTGCCGTCGTCCCCCTCCATTGAACTGAATGCGTCAAAGAAGGGGATCATGGCCGACGCTCGGCTGACCAGGTCCAGTGATTTTAGAAAGGGTGGGACTGCGAGGGTTACGGCGGCGTCCACCACTTCTCCGGTTTCAACCTGGTCCCAGATGGCCTCATCGATCGCGTCCAGCGTCTGAATGTTTTCAGCGTCATCCGCCAAATCGTGGAACCGACTGAACCGCGACGCTCCCGTCTGCCGGAGGTTCAGCTGGCTCTCTTCGTCTGAGGTGCGTCTCCGAGACGCTTCCGCCTTCACGGGACCGGCCTTGACCCCTCCGCCGATCATCCCAGTACTGCTTCCTTGGCGACGGATGCTCTCTTCGTCGTAGACGCCACCGTCCAACTGTTCCAAGAACTGCGACACGACAGGATCGTCTCGGTAAAGGAAGAATCTCAGCCTGGCTGCCATCGCCTGCTCCCTATCAGAATGCCGTCCAATCTACGACGGCTCCTGCAAGTTCGTGTCCTGCAAAGCCTATCAGGGCTCCGAACGTGTGTTCGATACCTTTCAGGCATACCTATTGGGCAATTCGGAATTGACCGGGGTGAACAGCCTGCCGGGCTGGCCCCGCGAGTCCAGCCAGAAAAACTGGACACGCACTTCGTGCCCCCAAACGTGCCCCACGCCACGGAGATTGACGGTTGCTGGCGGGTAACAACGGGTAGTCGCAATTGCACTTGATCAGGTATTTCTCACTTTTCGGCAGGTCGGCGAATTGCCGATTTTGCACTTCCCAAGCTGGACACGCGGGTTCGATTCCCGTCACCCGCTCTCGATGGAGTGGCTGGTCAGCGGCGTGCAGGATGCCGCCTGGCGATCGGAGGGGGTCCCATTCGGCCCCACAGACCGCAAACAGACCTCCTGTTCCCGCAGAACCCGATCGTCGGCCCCGGCTGTGTCGACCTCGTTGCGGCCGCCAGCCGACCCACGATGGGAACAGGTTCCCCAACCACCATCGGCGTTCCGGGACGCGAGCTGCTGACCTTCGCAGCGTACGTCCCAGGGCGCCCGCTCGATGTGAGCACTGCCTGATTGAGATGGTCGACCGGGGCCGGGATGGCGCCGTCGCATTCATCAGCGGTGTGGTGCAGGTTGGTGCGCAGAGCACACCGGTGCCGACGGTCGTAGCCTTGTCCAATGGGCCGCAAGGGAGACCTCCTCGAACTGATCGAAGGGGCACCGATCGGCGTCCGCACCATCACTGGCTCCATGTGGAAGTGGACGCATCACGAGCGATCCCGGAGGGCCAACGAAGCCCTTGCCCGCCAGGGAAACGTAAACGTCTCCACTGCCATTCTGTCCTTCGGTGGTCCACCTGAAGAGACGACCGACGAGCATCTCCGTCTCTTGGCCGCCCCACCAGACAGGTGGCACCTCGAGTCCGAGAGCCGGGTCGACGTCCGCGATGGACACACTCGGTGGATCGGACACCCGACGCACGTCACCGAACTGTCCCAGGACGACACGGCCTTCAGTGACACGGACATCGGGCTGCTGGTCTACCCGGCGGCCCTGTTTCTGGGTTCTCTGAGATTCGACGATCCGGTCGAGGACGAAGTTGCGGGGCGACACTGCTGGAGAGTCGACGGCACTGCCGGACTTGGTCGACACGGCATACGGATGTTCCCCGTCAGCATGCGACTCGGTGGCATTGACCACACGTTCTGGTTCGATGCAGTCACCGGGGTCGTATTGCGCCATGTGGGGCTCGTGGACGACGAGCCGTGGTCGATCACTGAGTTCAAGGAGGTGAGGGTCAATCCGCCGCTGACCGACCTCGATTTTCAGTTCGTGGCGCCGCCTGATGGCACTGTGGAGCGTCAGGTCGACCAGTTGATCCGTATGGCCGAGTTGCGCGGCGTAGACCTCACCGGCGTCGACCGGGAGGACCCGCAGGCGGTCCAGGAGGCCGTCCACAGCATGATGCGGCCCAATCAGCCCACCCCAGAGGCCCGACTCGCCATGCAGAAGGCAAAGCACGTTCCGGTCGGCGATCCCCCTGAAGACGAGGCAGCGGCCCGGGCGTCGATCGATTACGCCTTCAACCATCTCGGTGAGTCGGACGAGGACGGGACGGCCCTCGTCAATGTCCAGAGCGGTCGGGACCTCGCCGGACCTCTCCGCGAGGCGCAGACGCGCGTGCCCGGGGCCGCCGACAACCCTGCCGGCCTCATCGTCGACGACATCAAGTTCCTTCGTCCCGATGAAGCGATCGTGTGGTTCTCGGTTGAGGTCAACGGCGAGCGGTTCCCCATGGTGAACGGTCGCGAAGGTCGGGCCGTGAAGGTTGGCGAGCGGTGGCTGATCGAACACGCCACGATCGCCGATCTGCTGGGGTTCGCCGGAGTGGTCGTACCGCCGCCAGACGGGTAGTCATCGGAGCACGCCCCGTGTGCACGCCGGTCGAATGCACTCGACACCCCGTGTGTGATCACGTTCGACGAGCATGGTGGGTGTTTCGAACACGTGCCTCCGACGCCGTCGCGATCATCCTGTCCAAGTTCGCGCACCTCTTCCCCGGCCTGCACCGCACGTAGGGGACCGCTCCCCGCCCTCCCCGTTCCGAGCGGGAGGGTCCGGTGGTGGTGGAGTTGCAAGTGGTGCCGGCCGGGCCCGGTGTCCCGCCGTTCGCGTCGACCCTCGGTCGTGCCTACCCTTCGGGGGTGCCCGTCGATCCGCATCCTCCGTCCGCCGAGCTCGGGTACCTCGCCGTCGCCGACGTCCTCGGCCGGTTCGACGACGGCACCCTCACCAGTGCCGAGCTCGTCGACACCCTGCTCCGGCGGATCGCCGTCGTCGACGACCCTGCCGGGCCGGTCGGTCTCCGCGCCGTGGCCGCCCTGGCCGACGACGCCGGCCGGGTGGCTGCGGAACGTGACGCCGAGCGCGCCCGGGGTGTGCGCCGCGGACCACTCCACGGTGTGCCGGTGATGGTGAAGGACAACATCGAGGTGAGCGGCCTGCCGGGGGCGGCCGGGTGCACCGCCCTGGTGGGCCGTCCCGCCGTGGACGCACCGCTCGTCACCGCGCTCCGCCGGGCCGGCGCGGTGGTCCTCGGCAGCACCAACCTGTCCGAGTGGGCCAACATCCGCTCGGCCCGGTCCACCAGCGGATGGTCGGCGACCGGCGGCCTGGTCGGCAACCCCTGGGCGTTGGACCGGAGTGCCGGTGGTTCCTCGTCGGGGTCGGGTGCCGCTCTGGCCGCCGGGCTGGTGCCCCTCGCCGTCGGCACCGAAACCGACGGTTCCATCGTGTGTCCCGCATCGGTCAACGGGGTGGTCGGACTCAAGCCGACCGTGGGCACCGTACCGACCCACGGTGTCGTCCCCATCAGCGCCAGCCAGGACAGCCCGGGCCCGATGGGTCGCACCGTCGACGACGTGGCCCGGCTGTGTACGGTGCTGGCCGGACACCCGGCGGTGGAGCCGCCCGTCGCCGGTCTCCGATTCGTCCATGCGACCACGTGGCGCACCGGCCACCCCGGCACCGACGCCGCCGTCGACGCGTTCGTGACCGCACTGGGTGGGACCGGCCTCTCCGTGGAGGAACGGGAGGTGGCCACGGCCGGACCGGGGGTCGTCGACGACGAGTTCCAGGTGCTGCTGGCCGAGCTGGTGGACGACCTCGGCGCCTACCTGGAGGGCCGCCCCGGCGACGGCGTGCGGACGGTGGCCGACGTGGTGGCGTTCGAGCGGGCGCACGCCGGGATCGAGCTCCCGTACTTCGGCAACGAGCTGTTCACCCAGGCCATCGCCACCGGGGGGCGGAGCGGCGACGCCTACGCGCCGTCCAGGGAGCGCAATCTGCGGTGGGCGGTGGGCACCTGCCTCGGTCCGGGCCTCGACGGAGCCGATGTGCTGGTCGCCCCCGCCTACGGGCCGTCGTGGAAGAGCGACCTGGCCGTCGGCGGGCACGCCGGGGTCGTGTCGAGCTGGGTCACGACACCGGCGGCGATCGCCGGATGGCCGATCATGACCGTGCCGATCGGACTCGTACAGGGGCTGCCGGTGGGCCTCGCGCTGGTGACGCGACCGGGTGGGGAGGGGACGCTCCTGTCGGCGGCCCGTGAGGTCGAGTCGCTGACCGCCGCGGTCGCACCGCTGCCCCGTCCCACCTGGGCCCCCCCGAGCCGCGGCTGAGCACCGTCTCCACACCCACCCGGGGCGCCGGTCAGGCCTCGGCGGCCGCCTTCAGGTTGGCCAGCGTCTGGACCATGCCGGCACGATTGTGGGCGACCCGGTCGGACACGCCGCTGACCGGTCCACCGAGCGCCTTGACCAGCCCTCCCCGTTCGTCGGTCCACGACTCGGTGACGACGCACCCGGCATCGGTCTCCTCGAACCGGTAGGTCCAGAGGGCCACCTTCATCCCGAGTGCCGTGACCCGGAACGACAGGACCCGCCCGGGCTCAGCCTCGACGATCGTGCCCGCCGTCCGCCACGTCTTCCTCCCCCGGGTGTTCGTGCCGGTGAACGACGCGCCGGGCACCGCCGTCGTCGCCCCCTTGCGCCACACCGCACCGACGTTCTCCGGCGACCACTCCCCCATGCGGGGCAGGTCGGCCACCATCGCCCACACCCGCGCCGCCGGTGCCCGGATGTCGGTGGAGACCTGCAGCTCGTCGGCCATCGTGCCACCGTATCCGGAGCGACCTCCACCTCCGTGCCGTCCACCACGGATTCGTGCGCGGCCCCGTCTACGATCCGAGGAGCCCTGCGGCGACTGGAGACCCGACGATCATGCACCGCCGACGCAGCCGGAGCACCTGATGCTGGTCCTCAACCTCACCGTCATCGGCCTCGCCATCACCTTCGAGCCGATCCCCTTCACCGCGTTCGCGCTCATCCTCTCCTCGGCCCGCGGCGTACACAAGGCCGCGCTGTTCCTGGCCGGTTGGATCCTGTCGCTCGCCGTGGTGATCGCGCTCACCCTGGCGGCCACGGGCAATCAGGCGCCGAAGTCGGGGACGGCGCCGTCTGAGGCGCTCCTCGCCGTCCGCATCGCCGTCGGCGCGGTACTGCTGGCCATCGCCGCCCGGCGCAGGCGCTCGATGGGCCGGCCGAAGGAGCCCAAGGACCCACCCCGATGGCAGACGGGCATGGACACCATGTCCCCGTGGTTCGCGCTCGTCCTCGGTCCCCTGGTGCAGCCGTGGGGCCTGATCGCCGCCGGAGTGGCCGTCATCACCGAGGCCACGCTCGACTCCTGGCAGAGTGCGCTCGCCTTCGTCTACTTCGTACTCCTGTCGGCGGGCACCTACCTGGTCGTCGTGCTCTACGCGCTGGCCCGACCCGAACAGACGCAGCGGGCGATCACCTCGGTGCGGGCCTGGATCTCCGGCCACACCGACCAGGCGATCATCGTCATCTCGCTGGTCCTGGGCGTGTGGCTCATCGTCGACAGCGCCTACCTGCTGGCCACCTGAGCCGTCAGTCCGACCGACCCCGCGGTGCGGGCGGTGGGTCGGCGTCGGGCACGCCGTGGTCCCGCACGTGCTCGGTCCAGGCGGAGCCCGACCAGTAGCGCTCCTCGTGACGGACGAACGGGTCCCGGAACCATCCGGGTGCCGTGCCGGCCGGTCCGGAACCCGACGTGTCGACCACCCCGGTGGCCGGGCGGGAACCCGCCTCGGGTCCCGGTCGGCCGGCGCGACCCGCGGGCGGGGCGAATCCTCGG
>Ga0080006_1144605_pt1 | contig 22408 bp, 22 predicted proteins | sample RS3BMetagenome_FD_69209 | JGI IMG/M metagenome (GOLD analysis project Ga0080006, IMG submission 69209) | Ferric oxide microbial mat and aquatic microbial communities from Rainbow Spring, Yellowstone National Park, USA - RS3B (SPADES... ...
GAATGTCCACAAGCGATCGTGCCGTCCCACCGCGCGGATCGGGAACCATCACTTGGCCCGGAACTCCCCAAACCCACACGAAACAGCGAGGACCCGACCGATCGTCACGCCCGCTGCCTTCGCCCGTTCGTCGGCCGCGCTCTTTTGGACCTTCAGGACTTCAATTGTCAGCGGGTCGAGCGCCATGCGCCGTGCGGCGTGGGTCTTCGTGTCCTTCACCGCCACGTTGCCGGGGGTGTCCGAGATCGAACGGGCCACTACCATCGTGGCGTTCTCGAAGTCGATATCGCCCCACTGCAGCCCACACAGCTCACCTCGCCGACATCCTGTGGTCGCCGCCACGGTGAAGAGGCGGGCGAGGTCCGGATTGAGCTTCTCGCACTCGACCACCAGCCGCCGCACCTCGTCGATGGTCGGGGGGACGATCTCCTTCGGACGGGCCGGCGGTGGAGACGCCCGGACGATCGGGTTGCGGTCGATCCATCCCCACTTCTCTGCCTGGTGCAGGGCAGCGGAGAGCACGGCGTGACACTTACGGACAGAGAGCGGGTGCAGACCCTGTTTGATGAGCGCGGCATAGAAGGTGTCGAGATCGGCGGCGTTGAGCTTGGTGACCTCGATCCACCCCAGCGCCGGCACGATGCGCACGTCGATGGCCGAGCGGTAGCGGATGAGCGTCGACTGGGCCCGGCCCTGGACCTCCAGGTGCGCCATCCACTTCTCGAGGAGATCGGCGACGGTCCCCCGTTCCGCCGGCCTCCGGCCGTGCTGCACCTCGGTCGCCAGCTCGGCGGCCGCTCGCTGGGCATCGCGCTTGCCGCCCTGCACCGTCCGGTGGACGTAGCGGTACCGCCCGGAGAGCGGGTCGCGGCCCGCGGAGACCCGGACCTGCCACCGATCCGGCCCCGTCTGACGGATGCTCCCAGCCGCGATCGCGAGCATCACCCGGTTCGAACAATTATGGCTAGATTATAGCTAACGGGAAATTCGGTCACTGGGCCGATCAACCAAAAATGGCCTCTGACCAGCGGAGGGAGTGGGATTCGAACCCACGGAGACTTGCGTCTCACGGCTTTTCAAGAGCCGCGCATTTGTCCGCTCTGCCATCCCTCCGTGCGGTGGCCAGGGTAGTCGGCGAGCACAGGTGCGGCGGGGCGGACCGTCGGCAGCCACACGACGGCATGGTGTCCGAGCTGGGTCGTCACGAAGACCGGCCGTCGCTGCGCCCTGCGACTCGGGTTGCGCGGCTGACTGCGTCGGACACGGTCGCCGGTACGGTGGCCCCGGACCAGAGCATCTGGCAGGCGCTCCCCAGGGCACGGTGCTCCCGGCGGGGCTCCCCCGGCACGGTGCCCCCGGCACGGTGCCCCCGGACCCGAGTTTCCGGCACGGCTTCCCCGGCGGTGCGTCCCCGGCGGTGCGCCCGCCGCCGACGGAACCACCGGACGTGCACCGGCACAGCCCGTCAGGGACGGCCGCGCCCTTCCACCTGCGACCGCAGCCGCTCCATCCACGCATCGGCACGACGCCAGGCCTCGGTCGCCTCCTGGCGGATGGCGGCACCGGTGGCGCCCGCCGCGGGGTAGGAGCCCAGGAACTTGACGTCGGCCAGCTCGGCGTGGAGATCCCGGAGGCAGTCCGCCACGACCTCGTCGGCGATGTGGCCTTCGAGGTCGACAATGAAGCAGTACTGACCGAGGGCCTTCTTGGTCGGACGAGACTCGAGCTTGGTCAGGTTGATGTTGCGGGCGGCGAACTGCCCGAGGATGCCGTAGAGGCTTCCGGGATGGTCCGCGCCCTGAAAGCAGGCGATGCTCGTACGATCGTGACCGGTCGGCGCCGGGACCCCGGAGCGCGCCACCGCCACGAACCGCGTCTGGTTGTCGGGGTGGTCCTCGACGTCCTCGACGAGGATGGCGAGACCGTACAGCTCGGCGGCCACGCGGGGAGCGATGGCGGCAGTCGGCACCGCCGTCATGGACGGGTCCGCCACGCCCAGCAGACGCGCCGCCTCGGCGGTCGAAGCGGTCGCGATGGTCTCCACCCCAGGCATCCGTTCGACGAGGAAGCGACGACACTGCGCTGTCGCTACGGGGATCGATGCAACCCGGGAGACGTCCTCGAGACGGGTGCCCGGTCGCGCCATCAGGTGGAGATGGATGTCGAGGACGACCTCGCGCTGGATCAACAGGTCGTTGTCGAACACAAGGCTGTCGATGGTGTCACGGACCGTTCCCTCGATGGCGTTCTCGATGGGGACGAAGCCGAGATCGACCGTCCCCTGCTGGACGGCGTCGAGAACATCGACCAGGGAGCCGAGCGCGACGATGTCGGCGGCGACATAGTCCTCCTGCGTGGAGAGCGCCTCCTGGGTGAAGGTTCCCTCGGGCCCGAGGTATGCCATCCGACGCCGGGGGTTGGTGCTCCCGGGTTCTGCCACGGCCTGCATCGGGTCCGGTCGTGCGTCGTAGGCCATAGCCAGGCAGGATAGTGAACGCCATGGACGAACCTGCTCTCCACTGCCTGCTCGAAGACGTGAGGAACGGGACGTGCTCGCCTGATGACGCTGTGAAGCGTCTCCGCCGGCTCCCGTTCGCGGATCTCGGGTTCGCGAGGATCGATCACCACCGGTTTCTCCGACAAGGCATCCCCGAGGCGGTCTACGGGCAGGGGAAGACGCCGGAGCAGTGCTCCGCGATCGTCGGAGAGCTCCTCGCCAACGGTGCTGGACCGGGTCCCACTGACGGCCGGCAGGACGGGGGCGGCCGGCAGGACGGGGGCGGCCGGCAGGACGGGGGACCCGCGACCGACCCGGGAGCCGAGCCGGTCGGCCGGGGCTCCGGTCCACCGGTGATCCTCACCCGTGCCGATGCCAGTCAGGTGGCACGCGTCACCGCCGACCACCCGGCGGGGGTGACGACCCGGACCGGAACCGCCACCGGTCACGACCAGGTGCGGGGGGAGCTCTCCGCCGTCGTCTGGAGACCGATCGAGGAGCGGACGGCCCGGGTCCTCGTCGTGACCGCCGGCACGACGGACCTGCCCGTGGCGCGTGAGTGCACCGCCACCCTCGGAGCACTCGGGCTGCCGACGGTGACGCTGGCCGACTGCGGTGTCGCCGGCGTCCACCGGCTGCTCACCTCCGCCGACGAGCTGGCCGATGCCGATGCGGTCGTCGTGGTGGCGGGCATGGAGGGCGCGCTCGCCAGCCTGGTGGGGGGCATCACCCCCGCTCCGGTGATCGCCGTGCCCACGAGCACCGGGTACGGAGCCGCCTTCGAGGGGGTGACTGCGCTGCTGGCCATGCACGCCTCGTGTGCGGCCGGTATCGCCGTGGTCGGCATCGACAACGGCTTCGGAGCGGCCTGCGCCGTGGCTCGGATCCTGGCGTGAGCGATCCCGCCGGTGCTGCGGATCCCACCGCCGCGGCCGATCCCGCCGGGCGCCCCCCGACCGTGGCCTGGTTCCACTGCTTCGCCGGCGTGGCCGGCGACATGGCCCTCGGCAGCCTGCTCGACGCGGGCGCCGACTTCGACGAGGTGCTGGCGCTCCTCGGCCGCCTCCCGTTCGGCGGCTGGGCCCTCGAGCGGTCCTCGGTCCTGCGCGGTGGCATCACCGCCACCCGTGCCGAGGTCACCGCCGCCGATACCGTGGTGGTGCGGACACACGCCCACATCGTGGGGCTGATCGCCGAAGCCAGGCTCCCGGACCGCATCGCGACCCGGGCGCTCGCCACCTTTGCTGCCCTGGCCCGGGTGGAGGCACGGCTCCACGGCCGCAACGTCGACCAGGTCCACTTCCACGAGGTCGGGGGCCACGACACCATCGTCGACATCGTCGGCACCGTCGCCGCCCTCGAGATCCTCGGGGTGGACGAGGTCGAGTCGAGCCCGATCGCCACCGGCATGGGCATGGTGCGCTCCGCTCACGGCATGCTGCCGAACCCGGCCCCGGCGGTGGTCTCGCTGCTGGAGGGGGTGCCGACCTGGGGACGCGACATCCCTGTCGAGTTGACGACGCCCACCGGAGCGGCGCTCGTCTCGACACTCGCCACCGCCTATGGCCCGATGCCGCCGATGCGGGTGGGCACCAGCGGGTTCGGCGCAGGCTCCCGGGAGATCGACGACCTCCCCAATCTCACCCAGGTGGTGGTGGGAACGCGCTCCGCGCCGCACCGGGCTGCCGTCACCGGGTCCGGGTCACGGGGAGATGACGGCGTTGCGGACGTTCCCAGGCCCGGAGGCCTCGGCGGAGCGGAGGCCGACGCCGGACAGCCGTTCGTCCTGCTCGAGGCGAACCTCGACGACGCCACCGGCGAACAGCTGGCCCATGCGGTCGCCGCCGTCCTCGAGGCCGGCGCCTATGACGCATGGCTCACGCCGGTGATCATGAAGAAGGGCCGACCGGGCACGGTCGTGTCCGCGCTCTGCGATCCCGTCGCCGCCCACCGGCTGCGGAAGGTGCTCAGGGAACAGACCGGCTCCCTGGGAGTGCGGTCTTCCGGTGGCGAGCGGTGGCCCGCGGCGCGAACGTTCGACTCCGTGCTCGTCGACGGACACCCGATCAGGGTGAAGATCGGTGGCGGGAGGGTGAAGGCCGAGTACGACGACGTGGCGGCGGTGGCTCGTCAGCTCGGCTCGCCACTGCGGGAGATCGCGTGGCGTGCCGAATCGTCGTGGCAGGAGGCACACCGGTCCGGAGGGGTCTGAGTCGTCCCGATACGCGTTGCCGAGCACCGCGCCGGGTCGCAGGGTCGCAGGGTCCACCATCCTTCCCTTCGCTATCCGAAGCCGGGGGGCCGGAACGACCAACCGTCGGGCTCCGGAACAAGGTCGTACCCCCGGTGGGTCTTCAGGTAGTGGTGCCAGTGGCACAACCGGGCCAGGTTGTGGAGTGCGGTCGGCCCGCCCTCGGCGAACGGACGCACATGGTCGATCTCCAGCCCCTCGGAGGCCTCACAGGAGGGCACCACGCACACCGGATCCCTCTCGACGAGTGCGGTGCGGAGAGCCGCGGGGATCGTCCGGCCGACGTGGGCCACGGAGGTCACGTCAACCCCGTCGGTGAGGAGCACGCTCAGGATCGAGTCGGCCGCCAGCTGCCTCGCCACCTCCACCGGGATCGGACCGATGCCGGGGATCTCACAGACCTCGCCCGGTTCCACGTGCCCCCGCCTCAGCGCTGCGTGGTCGACCCTGACGTGCACCATGGCGGCAGGTCCCCCTCCCCGCCGGCTCGGTCCCCCACCCTCTCCCTCAATCCCAATCCGCGAGTCCCCCGGTTCACCCGGGACCAACACCGCGCTCCCCCCGGTCGCCAACCCGACGAGGGCGTCGGCCGCCAGCCCCGTCGGCGTGTCCTCGGCCCCGGCCCGACGCGCCGCCGTGGTGAGACGAGCTGTCTCCGCCTTCACCGCGGCGAGCAGGCGCGCCCCTGCGTCCGGGGTGAGCTTCGCGTCGAAGCGGACGGCACCGTCGGGGTCGACCCAGTTGCGCAGGTACCGGGAGCTGTGGATCCGGTCGTAGGCGGCCTTCTGGTCCGCACCGGTGGCCTTCACCCGACGGCACCGCAGCTTCAAGACGGCGAGGGACTGCTGGCCGGCCGCTTCGACCAGCTCACGTTCCGTCTCGGGCCGGAGGATGGCCGCACCCGAGATCTCCTTCGCCTGGGTCTCCGAGAGCCGTCCCCCGCGGAACGCGTCGTCCGTGGCCGGGAGAGACCCGAGCCGGCGTGCCGTCTCCAGCGCGCTGATCGCCGGCCCGATGCCGGTCCCGGTCGCCTCGGCCAGGTGCGCAGCCGCGGACCGGTGACCGGTGTGCCGCCAGATGTTGGACGACTCCACTCTCCGGGCCGACAGGAGCTTGCCTGCCGCTCCGAGCCGCTCGATCTCGGCGAAACCCTGCAGCATCCGGGCGGCATCGGCCCCCGTGATGCGCTCCGGCTCGTAGTCGGCCAGCGCCGCACGGAGCTCGCCTGCGACCCGCTCGAGAAGTGCGAGGTTCATCTCCACAGTATGACAAGAGGATGTATCAAAGATCATGGGATCGCAGATCGGGGAGAAACGGGCCCGCCAGCCACCGCCCGCCCGGCTCCGCTACTCGGCTGCCTCGGCCAGCGCCTCAGAGAGGGTGGGGTGCACCAGCATCGAGTCGACGATGTCCGCCACCCGCAGACCGGCGGTGACCGCCACGGCCAGCACCGAGATGAGCTCCGCGGCATGCTGGCCGACGATCGAACCGCCGAGGACCACACCGGTGGCCGGATCCGAGATGATCTTCACGAACCCGCGGGGATCGTTGGCGATGAGCGCCCGGGAGCTCGACGCGAACGGCACCTTCGTGACGCGGATCTTGCGCCCCACGGCGAACGCGTCCGCCTCGGCCAGGCCGACGTCGGCGATCTCGGGCTCGGTGAAGATGGCCGAGGGCGCATTGTCGTAGTTGAGGTGCCGGTGGGCGACGGAGTGGCCGCCCACCACGTGCTCGGCGATCTTGCGCCCCTGCATGGACGCGACGGACGACAGCGGGAGCTTGCCGGAGAGATCGCCCGCCGCGTAGATGTGCGGCACGTTGGTCTGGCAGTGGTGGTTGATGGGCACGTAGCCACGTGCGTCCACTTCGACCCCCGCCTCGGTGAGCCCGAGCCCGTCGGAGTTCGGGATGGACCCCACGGCCAGGAGGGCATGGGATCCGGCGACGACCCTGCCGTCGTCGCACCGCACCGTCAGGCCTTCCTCGGTCCGGTCGATGCCCACGGCACGGGCCCCTTTCAGGAGGCGCACGCCGCGGCGGGAGAAGTCGGCCTCGAGTACGGCCGCCACCTCGGGATCCTTGAGGGGGAGGACCTGCTCGCGACTGACGATGAGGGTCACCTGGGATCCCAGCGAGGCGAACATGTGGACGAACTCGACTCCGGTCACTCCCGAACCGATCACCACCAGATGCTCGGGGAGGACCTTGGGCGGGTAGGCATCCCGGGTGGTCAGCACCCGGTCCGCATCGAGCAGGGCCCACTCCGGGATCCGGGGACGACTGCCCGTGCTCACCAGGATGGCGTCCGCCACGAACTCCCGCTCTCCCTCGGCGGTCTCGGCGACCACGCGGTGCGGACCGACCAGTCGGGCGCTGCCCGTGACCAGCTCCACATCCTGGCTGGTGAGGATATTGGTGTTCGCCTCCTCGAGATGCCGGGTGATCCCGGCGATACGGTCACGCACCACCGCGAGATCGACGGTCCCCCCCGTGCTGGTCACCCCCATGCCGGCGATCCGTTCGAGGGAGGACACCCCGCCTCCGGTGGCGATCATCGCCTTGGACGGGATGCAGTCCCACAGGTTGGCGGCGCCACCGACGATGTCTCGCTCAACCAGGGTGACCTCCACCCCGAGCCGGGCGGCGTCCGTGGCCGCCTGGTTCCCCGCCGGTCCGCCGCCAATGATCACGAATCGCATGGCACCACGTTAGGCGGGATGCTCGAACCGCCCCGATTGCCAGAAGGTCGCCGCCGCTCCCGCCGCCGCTCCCGCCGCTCCCCGGGGCGCCCATCCGGGCCATCCCCCCACGCCCACCCGGGCTACCGTCTCCGGGACAACCGGTCCATCCCTCCGAAAGGCATCCCCATGATCCGTCTCCGCGCCTTCCCCGTCGCCGTGGTCGCGCTCTGCTCCCTCGGCCTCGTCGCCTGCGGCGGCTCGACCACGGCCTCCGCGGACTCCGCGGGCGGCACGTCAGGTGGCGCGGCGACGTCGACGACGGCCCCGGTGAGCCCTCCCACCTCGGTGCCCATCGGGACCATCGCCGACCCCTCCCCGGCGGGGACCTTCGGGGTCAAGCCGACGGTGACCGTCCCCCCCGGACCTCCGCCCAGCGGACTCGAGAGCGCGGATCTGATCGTCGGGACCGGCCCGGCGGTGACGTCGGCCGACACGGTCACCGTCCAGTACGTCGGCGTGGCCTGGTCGACGAAACAGCAGTTCGACGCCTCGTGGAACGACGGGACCGGCCAGCCGGTGTCGTTCGCGCTCGACGGGGTGATCCCGGGATGGACGCTGGGGATGGTGGGCATGAAGGTGGGCGGCCGACGGGAGCTGATCATCCCGCCCGACCTGGCCTACGGTGCCCAGGGCAAAGGACCGATCGGTCCGAACGAGACCCTCATCTTCATCATCGACCTGGTGGGGATCGGGTGACCCGCCCGGGTCGGGTGACCTGGGGGCCGCCGGTCAGACCCCCGACGAGAACCGGTAGACGTTGGTCTCCCGCGTCTCGAACCCGAGCCTCCGGTAGAGGCGGTTCGCCGCCTCGCGGCTCGGCCGGGACGTGAGGTCGATCGTCGTCGCGCCTCGGGCGCGTGCCCGGTCGAGGGCCGCACCCACCAGGGACTCGCCGACCCCGGCGCCGCGGGACGCGTCATCGACGACCACATCCTCGATCCACGCCCGCAGGCCGGTGGGGACCCGGAAGACGGCCAACGTCAGAACGCCCACGATGTGACCGGATGGGTCCTCGGCCACCAGGAGCACCGACGCATCCGACCGGCAGATCTCCGCCAGGTCGGCCGCGCTCGGGGGAGCGGCCGACGAGAGCTGCGGGACGAGCCGGGCCAGGGTGTCGACCAGGGCGGGCGTGACCGACGTCGCCTCGACCACCCGCACCCCCGCTCCGGAGGAACCGGCCGGTCCGGACAGCTGGGCCTCTCCTCCCGCCGAACCTCCCGACGCGAGCGGCGGGTCAGGCGCCGTCACGACCGACACGGTCCGGGTCGCCACGCCAGGTCGGTGCCCGTACCGAGTCGTAGAGCACCTCCACCGGCTCACCGCGGAGAGCGGCGAACACATGGTCCCCCCAGCGTTCCGCCCCGGCGAGCGGGGTGGGGAGCTGCCCGGGGGCGAACCATCCGACGTCGGCGCACTCCAGGGGATGCGCCCGGAGCGTCCCCCCGACCGCCCGGCACTGGAAGACCAGCGAGTACAGCGGCACACGGCTGATGCCGACCCGCAGCCCGTCGAGCACGGCGATGAGCCGGACCACCTCGACGTCGATGCCGGTCTCCTCCTCGACCTCCTTCACCACCACCTCGGCTGCCGAGTAGCCGATGTCCGCCCAGCCGGTGGGATAGAGCCAGACCCCCGAATCGGCCCGCTTGACCAGCAGGATCTCCCCCTTGTCGTTCCCGACCGCGGCGCCGACGGCCACCTTCGGCGTGACGTAGCCGGGCACCCCCTTCCCCACCGACGTCAACCACTCGTCGACCACGCCGTCGGCGTCCTCCGCCCCCACCGCCCCCTCGTCGACCGCCACACGGATGTCGGCCGCCACCCGGAGGATCTCCTCGAACCGCTCGCGCTCGTAGAGGGACTCGGTGAAGCCGAGGCCGGTTCGGGCGATGCCGGCCAGCGCCTCACTCCAACGCAACAGCTGTCTGGTGGAGGCAGGTGGTCCCACCCGGACGACGCTACCGCACTGCCATCCCCCACCGGCCGGCATCGGGCACAATGGAGCGTGCCCGTGAACGAAGACTGCCGCCACTACATCATGCAGACCACCGCCCACGAGGAGAAGCTCGAGCGGTGCCGCATGGGGGCCAACCAGCAGCTCCCGTTCGCCTGCCCCGAGGGATGCCTGTTCTACGAGCCTCGCAACGTCTCGGGGGCCGGGTGGACGATCCGGAACGCCGAGGACACCTGAGAGGACACCGGGGAGGCGGCCCGTGGTCGTAGGCGTCTCCGTTCAGCGGACCCGCGTGGCGACCAGGGTGTAGGTCAGCGGTAGCCGTGGAGCGCCGGGTGGCGCAGACCAACGGCCGGGAGTGGTCTCGACCAGCCAGGGGAAGCGCTGGTGCACCGTCCAATCGTGCTCCTCCAGGATGTCGAGCCGGAGTCCCCTTCGCACCAGTGCCGTCACCACTTCGCCCAGGCCGTGGTTCCACTCGTAGCTCCGGGTGTGCACCAGCGGGCGGTCGCTATCCGTGTAGGTCCGGTCCGAGTCGGACACGAAGGGCTCCGGCGTCTCGAAGTAGCCGTGGGCCACCATGGGTGAGTCGTCGTCCAGGGCCCAGGCCAGGGGATGGATGTCGTGGAGGAACAGGCGCCCCCCCGGTCGCACCAGGGATGCCGCCTGGTCCGCCCACCGCTCCACGCTCGGCAGCCAGCAGAGGGCGCCCAAGCTGACATAGACGATGTCGAATGTGGCATGTGCGAGCGCCTCGGTCGCTTCGAGCACGTCGGCGCACACGAACCGGGCACGGTCGGCGACCCCGGCCCGGCGCGCCAGTTCCTCGGCCGTCCGCACCGACTCCGACGAGAAATCGAGGCCGGTCACCACCGCGCCGGCGTCGGCCCACGCCAGCGTGTCCAGCCCGAAATGGCATTGGAGGTGCACCAGATCGAGGCCGCGGACGTCACCGAGGAGGTCGAGCTCGCGGGAGCGTGGACCCGGTCGCACCCGCAGCCAGCCCTCCACGTCGTAGAACCTCGAGGAGGCGTGGACAGCGGTCCGCTCGTCCCAGACCCGACGGTTGGCCTCCGCCCATTCCGCGGCGTTGTCCGGCATACTCAGCTCTCGACGACGTCCCCGAGCAGGTTCACCTGCACGCCCTGATCCCTGAGCCACGCCACCGATCGCTCAACGGTGCCGCCTTCCCCATCGAGCTCGCAGATGATCCATCCACCGTGCTCGCCGACGTCGGCCCGGCGGATGTTGGGCACGACGTCGAGATCTTTCACCATGCGGGCGATGATCGGTTCGCGCACCAGCTCGTCGGGAAAGGTCAGCTTGACCCGGACGCCGATCACCGGGTGGCCCCCGCCGCAATGCCATGCACGTGCCCGGGGAGCGGTGCGGCACCCTCCGCCGGAGCGCCCGCACGGGCCAACGCGTCGTTCAGGTTGCCGGACCGGAACCCGTCGAGATCGAGCGTCACGTAGCGGTAGCCGGCACCGTGGACGGCACCCGCGACGTCGGCGCGCAGCTCGACCACCCGACCGAGCTCTTCCACGGGAACCTCGATCCGCGCCGTGTCGCCATAGTGGCGCACCCGGAGCTGGGCGAACCCGAGTGAGCGGAGGGCCGACTCGGCCTTCGCCACCGAGGTGAGGGTCCCGATCGTCACCCGCGTACCATAGGGCACGCGGGACGCCAGGCACGCGGCGGCGGGCTTGTCCCAGGTGCGCAGCCCGAGCCGCCGGGACCACCGGCGCACGTCGGCCTTGGTGAACCCTGCGTCGACCAGCGGGAAGGAGGCGCCGCGCTCGGCGGCCGCCCGCTGTCCCGGTCGGTGCTCTCCCAAGTCGTCGAGATTGACCCCGAGCACGACGGTCGCACTCCCGGTGGTCTCCCGACCGGTGGTCTCCCGACCGGTGGGTACCGACCCGACCACCGCCAGGGCATCGAGCAGCGACGTCTTGCAGTGGTAGCAGCGGGAGCCGTCGTTGGCGGCGTAGGCGGGGTCCGCCAGCTCGGAGGTCTCCACCTCGAGATGGTGCAGACCCCACTCCCGGGCCAGGGCCCGGCAGTCGTCGAGCTCCTCGGGGGCAAGCGACGGCGATACGGCGGTCACGCAGGTGACCGCGTCCGGCCCCAGGGTGTCGTTCGCCACCCAGGCGACGAAGGCCGAGTCGGCGCCCCCGCTGAACGCGACCAGCACCCGCCCCATCGAGAGGAAGGCGAGACGGAGTGCACCGAGGTCGCCACCGGGCATCGACCGGGCAGGCCGCAGCTCCGCCTCCTCCGGCCCGGCGGCCGCAAGCTCCAGCACGGGATCAGCCGTCGTGCTCGCCTGGCACGACCGTGGCCAGGAGCTCGTCGACCGGAGCGATCATCCCGGTCACGAACGGACCGAACTCGGCGAAGCGGGCCGACCCCTCGTCGAAGCGCATGGTGTAGACGCACTCCTTCAGGTCGTCGGGGCGGACGGCGAAGAGGGTCACCCCCCACTCCCAGTCGTCGATGCCGGTCGAACCGGTGATCACCTGGAGCACCCGTCCGGCGAAGGCACGGCCGGCGGCGCCGTGCCCGTACATCATCGCCTTGCGCTCTTCGTAGGGCATGGTGAACCAGTTGGACCCCTCGACATCGCCCCGCCGCTTCGACATCGGGTAGAAGCAGAACGCACGCATGCCCTCCGGCGGGAGGCGGGGGTAGAGACGTTTCTCGCGCATCTCCTCGGGGATGCCGGCCGCGTACTCGGAAACCTCGGTCAGCGAGACGAACGAGTCGGCGACGACAAGACCGGCTCCCTGGAGGTCGGCCTGGAAGGCCCGGAGCCGCCAGAGGTCCGGGCCGAGCACCATGAACCCGAGGTCCGCCTTGTGCCCGAGCACCGCCAGGCTCACCACATGGACCCCGTCCGCCTCCGCCTGCTTGACCGCCCGGACCACCGCTTCGCGATCGAGCGCGGCGGCAGGGCGGGGCAGCGTGCAGAACAGGTGGAGCACGCCCCAGCCGACGGACGGAGAGAGTGGATCGGTCACACGGGAGAGTCTAGGGACTGACGACACCCGGGACCGCAGCGGCCGCGGCCCTGACCGCGGGCCCGACGGGGCCCTCTTCTGCGGGGCTGCCGGACGCACCAGGAACCTCCCCTGCCGGACTGCCGGATGCACCGGGGGCCCCTCCTGCCGGACTGCCGGACGCACCAGGGGCGCCCCGGAGGGCGCCCCTGGTGTTCCGTCCTGTCTCCGGGATGCGGCCGACTGCGCCACTCCCCGCCTGCCGCCGGAGGGCGGCCGGTGATCAGAAGTCGTCCATGCCTCCACCGGGCATGGCCGGGCCGGACTCCTCCGGCTTGTCGACGATGACCGCCTCGGTGGTGAGGAACAGCGCCGCGATCGACGCTGCGTTCTGCAGGGCGGAGCGGGTCACCTTCACCGCGTCGATCACGCCGGCGTCGAAGAGGTCGACGTACTCGCCGGTGGCCGCGTTGAGCCCCTCGGTCGCCTTCTTCAGGTTGCGGACCCGGTCGACGATGACCCCGCCCTCCATGCCGGCGTTCACCGCGATCTGCTTCAGCGGCTCCTCCACGGCACGGGCGACGATGCGGGCCCCGGTGGCCTCGTCACCTTCGAGCTTGTCGGCGGTTTCGAGCACGGACGTCTGGGCACGCAGCAGGGCGACCCCGCCGCCGGGGACGACCCCCTCCTCGATGGCGGCCTTGGTGGTCGACACCGCGTCCTCGATGCGGTGCTTCTTCTCCTTCAGCTCGACCTCCGTCGCCGCCCCGACCTTGATGACGGCCACGCCACCCGAGAGCTTGGCCAGGCGCTCCTGGAGCTTCTCGCGGTCGTAGTCGGAGTCGGTGTTCTCGATCTCGGCCTTGATCTGGTTGATCCGGCCCTTGATCTCGTCGTCGGAACCCGAGCCCTCGACGATGGTGGTCTCGTCCTTGGTCACCACGATCTTCCGGGCCTGGCCGAGAAGGTCGAGGCCGACCGTCTCAAGCTTGAGCCCCACCTCTTCCGTGATCACCTGACCGCCGGTGAGGATGGCGATGTCCTGCAGCATCGCCTTGCGACGCTCGCCGAAGCCGGGGGCCTTGACCGCCACGCTCTTGAACGTGCCGCGGATCTTGTTGACCACCAGGGTGGCGAGCGCCTCGCCCTCGAGGTCCTCGGCGATGATGGCGAGCGGCTTGCCGCTCTGCATCACCTTCTCGAGCAGCGGAAGCAGGTCGCGCACCGCGGTGATCTTCGAGCTGACGAGGAGCACGTAGCAGTCCTCGAGGACGGCTTCCATCCGCTCGGGATCCGAGACGAAGTAGGGCGAGATGTACCCCTTGTCAAACCGCATCCCCTCGACCAGGTCCATGTCCATCCCGAAGGTCTGGGACTCCTCGACGGTGATCACGCCGTCCTTGCCGACCTTGTCGATGGCCTCCGAGATCATGCCGCCGATCTCGGTGTCGGCGGCGGAGATCGAAGCCACCTGGGCGATCTGCCCCTTGGAGTCCGTCTCACGGGCGATGCCCCGGAGGGCGGCGACCGCGGACTCGACGCCGGCCTCGATCCCCTTCTTGAGGCTCATCGGGTTGGCGCCCGCGGCGACGTTGCGCAGGCCCTCGTGGACCATGGCCCAGGCCAGCACCGTGGCGGTCGTCGTCCCGTCACCGGCGACATCGTCGGTCTTCTTCGCCACCTCCTTGACGAGCTCGGCCCCGATCCGTTCGAACGGATCCTCGAGCTCGATGTCCTTGGCGATGGACACGCCGTCGTTGGTGATCGTCGGGGCGCCCCACTTCTTGTCGAGGACGACGTTGCGTCCCTTGGGGCCGAGCGTGACGCGTACCGCGTCTGCGAGCTTGTTCATGCCGCTCTCGAGGGACCGGCGGGCCTCCTCGTCGAACGTGATCAACTTGGCCATCTGGTGTTCCTCCGTGATAGTTAGCACTCTTGACTGTCGAGTGCTAACAGCAAACCACGTCCGGAGCCGGGTTGCAACCGCGCCCCCGAAAGGGCAGGCCAACCGGTCAGCCTCCGGCTCTCTCCCCGGTCAGCCTCCGGCTCTCTCCCCGGTCAGCCTCCGGCTCTCTCCCCGGTCAGCCTCCGGCTCTCTCCCCGGTCAGCCTCCGGCTCTCTCCCCGGTCAGCCTCCGGCGACGGCCGGCACGACGGACAGGGTCTGGCCGTCGGCCACCGGGGCGTCGAGGCCACCCAGGAACCGGACGTCCTCGTCGGCGAGGAACACGTTCACGAACCTCCGCAGGTTGCCGCCCTCGTCGAACAGCCGCTCGCCGAACCCCGGGTGGGCAACATCGAGGGCCTTGAGCGCCTCGCCCACGGTCGACCCTTCGACGGACACCTCGCCGGCACCGCCGGTGAGGGTGCGGAGCTGGGCGGGGACACGGATCGAGATACTCATCGGACACTCCTTGTGGATGGATCGGTGCCCGGCGTGCCGTCGGGGACGCCAGCCAGGTCGAAGGGGTCGGTTCCACCGGCCGGCGCGCCGAACGCTTCGAACGCGTCGTCGAATGCCTCGAGGGTGGGGGCGATGGTGGCAGTGGGTCCCTCGGTCGCCGCCAGCGCTTCGACCGTTTTGAGCCCGTGGCCGGTCACCAGGGCCACCACCCGCTCGTCGGGCCGGACCGCGCCGGACGCGGCCAGCTTGGCCAACGTGGCGATCGTCACCCCTCCGGCCGTCTCGGCGAAGATCCCCTCCGTGCGGGCGAGGAGCCGGATCCCGTCCAGGATCTCCCCGTCGGTGACCGACGCGCACGCGCCCCCCGTCCTGCGGATGACGTCGAGCGCGTACCAGCCGTCGGCCGGGTTGCCGATGGCCAGGGACTTGGCGATCGTGGACGGCTTCACCGGCCGGATGGCGTCGGTTCCCTCGGCGAACGCGGTGGCCACCGGCGAACAACCGTCGGCCTGGGCACCGGAGATGCGGACCGTGGGCACCTCGTCGAGCAGACCCACCCGGCCGAGCTCCTCGAACCCCTTGGCGACCTTGGTCAGCTGGCTCCCGGAGCCGATGGGCACCACCACGTGGTCGGGAGCCTGCCATCCGAGCTGCTCGGCCACCTCGAAGGCGAGCGTCTTCGAGCCCTCGGCGTAGTAGGTCCGCACGTTGACGTTCACGAACGCCCACGAGGGCCGCTCGCTGGTGAGCTCTGCGCACAAACGGTTCACGTCGTCGTAGGTCCCCTGCACGGCGACCACGCGCCCGCCGTAGACCGTGGTCATCGTCACTTTCGCCCGCTCGAGGTCGGCGGGGATCAGGACGACCGATTCCATGCCGGCCCGGGCGGCGTGCGCTGCGACCGAGTTGGCCAGGTTGCCGGTCGAAGCACAGGCCGCCACCTTGAAGCCCAGCTGCCGGGCCTTGGTCAGCGCCACCGACACCACCCTGTCCTTGAACGAGCCGGTCGGGTTGGCCGTGTCGTCCTTGATCCACAGCTCCCCGAGCCCAAGCTCGGCAGCCAGCCGGTCCGCCCGCACCAGCGGCGTGAACCCGGCGCCCAGATCGACCGGGCTGGGGTCGCTCACCGGGAGGAGGTCGGCATAGCGCCAGATGGTACGGGGACCGGCCGCCACGCGTTCCCGGGTCACCGTGGCGGCGATCCGTTCGTAGTCGTAAGTCACCTCGAGCGGTCCGAAGCAGAAATCACACACGTGCAGCGCCTCGGCCGGATAGGCGCGTCCACACTCACGACAGCGCAGCCCAGAAACAAAGTCCACAGCAGTCTCCTCATCGCTCGGGCATTGGCACCTGGCACGAGAGGCCCCACTGCGGTGGGTCGTTCTCCGTTCTGGTTGCCGCGGCGTCGCTGGGCCCGGTCCCTCAGCCGCTCTGGATGATCCTTCCATGTTGGACGATACCGGGCGTCCCGTCAATGCGGGCCCGGACCTGCCCGCCACTGTGAAGCCGGACCTGCCCGTCGACCCGGGGCCGGACCGCCGGTGCGGGGCCGCCAATTACAGTGGGGCCACCATGGACCTTCCGGCGAGCGACGGGGACGGCGATCCGGCGGGCCCCTCCCGGCACCGCACCTTCTCCCACCTTGGCTTCACCGCCGCCGTCCTGGCGGAGGCCAAGTCCGGCCGCCGAGTGTCGGTGTGCATTCCCGCCCGCAACGAGGCGGCGACGGTGGGCGCCATCGTCCGGACGATCGTCGGCGAGCTCACCGGACGGGGCGGGGGGGTGCCCCTCCTCGACGAGGTGATCGTGGTCGACGACGGGTCGACCGACGGGACGCGGGCGGAGGCGGAGCAGGCGGGTGCCCGGGTGGTGGTGGCCGGCCCGCGTGACCCCGGGGACCCGGGCGGCAAGGGGCAGGCCATGCGGGTCGCGGTCGAGGCCGCCTCGGGCGACCTGCTGGCCTTCGTGGATGCCGACGTGACCAACTTCGGCGCCCACTTCGTGACGGGCCTTCTCGGCCCGCTGCTCCTCGACGGTTCGACCTCGCTCGTCAAGGGCTTCTACGAGCGTCCGCTGCACGGGGCCCCGGACGGAGGCGGCCGGGTCACCGAGCTCATGGCGAAGCCCCTGATCGACCTCCTCTTCCCCACCCTGGCCGGCGTGATCCAACCCCTGGCGGGCGAGACCGCGGCCCCGCGCACGGTGATCGACAAGTGCGGGCTGGCCGACGGGTACGCGGTCGAGCTGGCCCTGCTCATCGACGTGGCTGACGCGTTCGGCGCCGACACGGTCGCTCAGGTCGACCTCGGGGTCCGCGTCCACCGGAACCGCCCCCTCTCCGAGCTCCGGCCGCAGGCCACGGACATCCTCCGCAGCGCCCTGGAACGGGCCGGGGTCACCGGGGGCCGCTGACCGGTCCCGGTGCACGCCCAAAGGGTTGGCGCCGGACCACCCGGGGTAGCGTGACGGAATGGCAGACACGCAACCGGTCGGTCGCGAACCCGGCTCGTTGGCGGACACCGTGGTCGTCTCCAACCGGGGGCCGCTGGCGTTCCGCTTCGAGGACGGTCTTCCGGTGGCGGGCGAGGCGGCAGGAGGCCTGGCCGGCTCTCTCCAACCGCTGCTCCAGGGGACCGGAGCCACCTGGGTGGCGGCCACCCTCGGGGACGCCGACCGGACAGCGCGGGACCAGGGGCTGATCTCCGGCGACGGGATCCACCTCGAGCTGCTGGATGTCGACCCCGAGACGTACCGTCTCGCCTACGACGTGATCTCCAACGCGTCGCTGTGGTTCTGCCACCACCACCTGTTCGACGCCGCCCGCCGGCCCCGATCGGACGGCCACTGGTCCGACGCGTGGGACGCCTATCGCGAGTACAACCGGGTGTTCGCCCGCCAGGTGGCCAAGGTGGCACCCCCCAACGGCCGGGTCCTCGTCCACGACTACCACCTGGCCCTGGTCGGGCCGGTGCTGAAGGCGGACCGCCCCGACCTCAGGACGGTGCACTTCACCCACACCCCCTTTGCCGATCCCTCCATCTTGAGGATGCTTCCGACCTCGGCAGGCCGGGAGCTCCTCGACGGGATGGCCGGCTTCGACATCTGCGGGTTCCACACCCGCCGCTGGGCCAAGGGGTACGTCGCCTGCCAGGAGGAGCTCGCCGACCGGCGCCGCGACGACGTCTGGACGTTCGCCTCCGCTCTCACCGCGGATCCCGAGCGGCTGGCCGCGTCGGCAGCCCAGCCCGAGGTGCGGGCGGCCCGCGCCCGGCTCGACGAGTCGATCGGCGGGGAAGACCGCCTGGTGATCGCCCGGGTCGACCGCATGGAGCCCTCGAAGAACCTGCTGCGGGGCTTCTGGGCCTTCGACGAGCTGCTGGCCCGGGAGCCCGCGCTCCGGGAGCGCACGGTGTTCGTGGCGGCCACCTACCCGTCGCGTCAGGGGCTCGCCGAGTACATCGCCTACCAGAACGAGGTCGAGTCGACCGTCGCCCGGATCAACGAGCGGTGGGGGACACCCGGCTGGACCCCGGTGGTACTCACCGTCGAGGACGACCGGCCCCGCGCGCTCGCCGCCTTCGGGCGCTACGACGTGCTGCTCGTCAATCCGGTCCGGGACGGGCTCAACCTCGTGGCCAAGGAGGGTCCGCTGGTGAACTCCCGGGGGGTGCTGGCGCTCTCCCGGGAGGCGGGCGCGTTCGACGAGCTGCACCCGTGCGTCCACCCCATCAACCCGTTCGACGTGGCGGACACCGCGTCCGTCCTCGCCCGCGCGCTCGCCCTCGAGCCGGCGGAGCGGGCCGCCCAGGGGGGCGCGCTCCGCCGCTTGATCCTCGAGCGCTCGCCCAGCCACTGGTTGGACGACCAGCTCGCCGCGGCCGGCTGAAAGGATCAATCGGGCGTCTCGTCGGCCCGGTCGGCCCGGTCGGCCAGCCAGGCCAACACGTCGAGCGCTCCGGCGGGACCCGGGACGACCAGGTCGGCGGCGGCGAGCACCTCAGGCGCGCTCTCGCGGTCACGGGCGGCCACCGTGACCGTGTCCATCGCACCTGAAGCCGACAGTGCGTCGAGTGCGTCGAACGCCGGGAGGTCGCCGAGGTCGTCGCCGAGGAAGCACGTCGCGGTGCAGCCCCGAACCAGGTCGGTCACGGTCGATCCCTTGTCGACCCCGAGCGGTGGCCGCAGCTCGACGCTCATCCTCCCGTCGTGGGCGACCAGACCGGTCCGGGCCGCTTCCTCCGCCACGGCCGCCCGGGCCAGCTCCGCCAGATCGGGCCTGCGCCGCCAGTGGACCGCGGTGGTCATTCCCTTGTCCTCGACACCCACCTCGGCGGGGAGCACCGCCCGCAGCCGGTCGACGACCCCGACCACCACCGGTCGCCAGCGCCGACCGGCGCGGCCGGGGACCGGAGCGTCCGGGCCGTCCACCGTGCCCGAGCGCTCGAGGCCGTAGAGGCCGACCAGCGCCACCCCGTCGGCCGCGGGCAGCCGGTCGGCGAGGAACGCCAGCGGGCGGCCCGAGACGACGGCAACCACCTTGAACCGTCGGGCCAGCTCCCGGAGGACGGCCTCGGCCTCCGGGAGCGGCCGCGCCGACGCCGGGTCCTCCACGATCGGGGCCAGCGTGCCGTCGAAGTCGGTGAGGATCGCCGTCGAGGACGGTGAGCGGAGCAGGGGCGCGAGCCGTGCGGCGGTGACATCGTCGAGTACGTGTCCCGCGCCGGGGTCCGTCACCGGGTGCGCCCGGCGCCGGCCCGGCGAGGAGAGCGGGCCGGCCGGCGGCACGCGCCGGCGCACCGCCCCACGATTCAACCGGCCTTCGCGGTGGTCGCGGTCGAGTCGTGCGCGGCCAGGTCGGGCCCGGCCACCACCACCACGGCGGCGGTGCCGATGGCGCTGACCGGAACCGAGGAGGCGTACGGGCGCACCGCAGACCATGCCAGCCCGAGACTGGCGGCGACCCCGTCCGCCGAGACCTGGTGGCCGCTGACGTAGTACACCGTAGAGGTCCCGACGTTGGAGGATGCGTTCACCGGGGGGAGCACCTCCCAGCCGGCGGTCTGCAGTCGGGTGGAGATGAGCCCGGCGGCACCCGTCACTCCGGATCCGTTCGCCACCAGGACAGGCACCTTGCCCGGCGGGGTGGTGGTAGCGGTGCCGTTGTCGGCCGGCGTGGAGGTCGTCGACGGAGACCGGGGCGGGGCGGTGGTCGCTGGCGCGCCCGCGGCCGGCACGACGGTCGCGGTGGGGTGGACCTGACCGAGAAGGACGACGGTCACCGCCACGAACAGCGCCAACACCACCAGTGTGCGAACGACCGGGAGCGCGGCACCAGAGCCTGTCGCCGGCGACTGCCCCGGGCGGTGAACGCCGGGGTGGGAGGCTTCGGTCATTCCCGGCCAGCCTGCCAACCGCAGGAGGTGGATGCAAGCATCCCCGCCGGAGCACCACCGGGAATGGCGGGAATGGCGCGGCGCGCAGGGCCTGGATCCCCGGAGCGGTCCGGTTAGGATGCGCGGGGCGCAGTGCTCGGGCTGCGATCCGTCTCCGGCCGGTGTGGCGCAGTTGGTAGCGCAGACGACTTGTAATCGTCAGGTCGTGGGTTCGATTCCCACCGCCGGCTCCGAAGATTTCCGGGTCGGTGCTATCTCACCCCGTCAGGAAGTTGTGTGGTGCGCCAGAACCCAGCAGGTCACCCAACAACCTGAGGGGTGACATGGCCGGGAGCATTCGGCAGCGAAGTCCGGGCGTCTGGGAATTGCGCGTCTATCTCGGTCGCGACAACGTGGGTCGCGTCCGCCACCAGTACACGACCTTCGCAGGGACCAAACGAGCGGCGGAGCGCGAACTGGCTCGACTCGTCACCCACCACGAGGAGAAGCCAGCCCGCGTTCCGCAGAAGGAAGAGGAGGCGTGGGGGCCGACGACCACCATCAACGATGCCATCGAAGGATGGAAACGGAATGGGTGGCAAGACCTGAGCCCCAATACCGTGCGGGGCTACGAAGGGGTATGGCGGCGCAACGTCCGCGACTCCATCGGCAGACGGCGGATCGCCACCCTCTCCCCCTACGACATCGAGCGCTACTTTCGCGACCTCAAGGCGGGCGGCGCCGGCCACACGACGGTCCGGCTTGCCCGGGCCCTCCTCAACCGCTCGTGCCGGCTCGCCCGGAAGTGGAGCGGCAACGTGCTCCCCAACCCGGTGTGCGACACCGAGCTGCCGTCCTGGGGACCGGAGGAACGTCCGAAGGCGGTCCGATCTCCGGAGCCGGCCGAGGTCCTGGCCCTCCTGGGGGCGGCCCGGGTCGCCGAGGTCCGAGTCGCAGTGCTGATCCGCCTGGTCGCGGCGACCGGCATGCGGTGGGGAGAGGCCTGCGCCGTCCGGTGGAACGGCCTCGATACCAAGGCCGGCACCGTCGTGATCAACGAGGGCGTGGTTAGTACGCCGGCGGGGGCCGAGGCCCGCCAGCCGAAGACGAGGTCGAGCACCCGCACGGTGGCACTCGACAAGGCCACCCTGATGGAGATTGCCGACCTCCGTCGCGAACAGGAGGCGTTGGCGGCGTCCTGTGGGCTCGACATCACCCCCGAGTCCTTCGTGTTCTCCTTCGAACCCGGTGGCGCGCCGCCGGCCGCACCCGGACTACGTCAGCCACTCCTCCGCCAAGATCCGCACCAAGGCGAAGATCGCCCCCGATATCCACCTGCACTCGCTGCGGCACTTCCATGCCACCCAGATCGACTCGGTAATCTCCGAAGCCCAGAAGCAGGTCCGGCTCGGCTGGTCGACCGTGCAGATGGCCCGGCACTACACCGACGGGGTCCCCGAGGAGGACAGGCGTGCTGCCGATCACATGGGACGCCTGTTGTCTGCAAAGAAGCCCAAGCGACCGGGCAGGGTGTCCGCCGCCCGCTGACCAAGGTCTCGGGATCGGCGTCAGGCCGATCGTGGTGCCGGAGTCGGCCGTTCGGGGTCGAGTCCATCGATGAGCCGCTCGACGGCCCGGCGTGGGATCCGGATGCGAGCGCCGATCCGGAACACCGGCAGTGGGAGAGTACCCGCCTTCAGTGCCCGGTAGAGCGTGGAGCGTGGGCGAGTTCCAACGGTCGTCGCTCGGGGTAGCCCGGTCAACATGACCGGTCCGTTGCGGCGACCGTTGGAACCCACCCTCACCTCTTGCACATACCGCACTCGGTCTACACCCAGGCTCGATCCTGAGGTGGGGGGCTATATCGGTCCCGAGAAATGCGGAACGTGGGTGAGTTGAAGCTTTCCGTGCCATCGCGTGAGTGTTATGTTCTTCGCGTGATTCGAGCCAGATCCACGATGAGGGCCGCTATGCGTCCAAGGGGCTTGGCGATACTGGGACCGGTGTCGATTGCGGCAGCTGTACTGAGTGCCTGCGGATCGTCGACTGCAGCATCGACCACCACGACCACCACGACCGCCGCTCCAGCCGGATCGTCGGCCGCTGCGGCGCCGACCGGATCGTCGGCCCCCGGTGGCACGGTATCCGGCCTCGACCTATCGAAGCTCGGATCGCTCACCAACTA
>Ga0080006_1156928_pt1 | contig 22363 bp, 18 predicted proteins | sample RS3BMetagenome_FD_69209 | JGI IMG/M metagenome (GOLD analysis project Ga0080006, IMG submission 69209) | Ferric oxide microbial mat and aquatic microbial communities from Rainbow Spring, Yellowstone National Park, USA - RS3B (SPADES... ...
AAAACAGCAGCGGTCTCCCAACCGCCAAGGCCGTCCTCCGCTGCATAAACAGCCCTGACCCCTCCCTTACGGAAGGGGATTGCGGCCGCAACAGCGGTTCAAAGTCTTTTAGAAACGCGTTTTGATATAGAACGACTCATAGTCTGAACTTCTTCATACATTGTCCTTTTAAAAATTGCATTGACAAACTTGGCAAAAATTATTAAGAACAATACCATCACAACTAAAACCAGTGCTGAATCAAATGAAAGAGCTCTAGCTGATTTAAACGGCTGGTTATAATATGTCCATACAACATAAGTCAAATAACCTACCGGCGAATGAGAAAAACTAAGTTTTGGATAAAAAGCACTCCATCCAGCCGTGTAAAGCAAAGGAGCAGTTTCTCCAAGTGCAATAGCTAAAGCAATTATTATACCTGTAATAATTTGACCAAGTGCTGGCTTTAAGATAATTTTCAGCAAGGCTTCTGTCTTAGTCATTCCTAACGCAAAAGCTGCTTCGCGATATGAAGTAGGTACTCTAGCTAAGGCTGATTCGGTTGACTTGGCAATATAAGGCAATACCATAAGGGTAAGAACCACAAGGGCAGCCCCTAAAGAAAATCCTAAGTGCAGTCCAACAACTAATGCAGCATATCCTACATAGCCCAGCACTATTGATGGAATGCCCGCTAAAGTTTCTGAGGCTAATTTAAGAATTGAAGAAACTCTTTGTCGCGCATATTCAGCAATATAAATACCTGTAGAAACTCCAACTAAAGTCCCAAAAATGCCAACACCTAGTATAATAACCAAAGTTCCAACAATAGCATTAGAAATCCCGCCTCCAACGCCTTTTGTTTGAGCAAAAAGTACTGAAAAATGCCAGTTAGGCGCTGCAGACTTTATAACATCATATAAAAGCCACAAAAGTGGCGTCATTATCAAGACCAAACCTATTAGAGAAAAACTCCAAAAGCCTACGTTGGTTATTTTTCGCCAAAGAAGCAATGACTTAGCCCTTGAAGTTTGCTTAACTGTCTTATTAGCAATAGCGATACTCATTACAATCCTCTACCAACTGGTAAAGCCGTAGCACTTACTCGTTTAATTAATAAACGAGCAAAAAGATTTACGATCAAAGTTATTAACATTAAAAGCAACGCCGCTTCTGCTAAAGTCTCCACAGCAAAATTAGAAGTATCAGCTAATGCCGAATCAAGCTGAGACACAATTGTTGCAGCAATCGTGGTCATTGTGTCATATACGTTTTTAGGTAAACTACCCAACGATGATCCAGTCACCATTGCAACTGCCATTGTCTCACCTAATGCTCTTCCAAGTCCTAACACAGATGCACCTAAAACACCAGATGCTACCCAACGCAAATCCACAGCAAATAATACCTCAGTATCAGTCAAACCTAATGCTTTAGCTCCATCACGAGTACTGGCAGGCACCTGTTTAATTAACTCACGACTAGTTGAGGCAATAATTGGTACGATCATAACAGCAAGCACAATACCAGCACTTAAAAGTCCTTCGCCATTACCAGTAGGACCCCTAAAGAATTTAAAGAATCCCCAGTCGGGCACATTATTTGCAATTAGCGGATACACATGGTGAGCTAAATATGGACCTAAGGTAAGCGCTCCCCAAAGTCCAAAAACGACGGAAGGAATTCCAGCAATGGCTTCAAGCATTAAACCAAAGAAACCAGCAAACCTTGGAGGAATCTTTCTAGCTAAAACAATTGCTGCAAAAACCGATACCGGCACACCAATAACAACCGCAATTAAAGCGCATGCAATAGTTCCAACTATTAAAAACAATCCGCCATAATTAACACCTGGCGGATGCAACACTCCATTACTTGTTATTGGATTTGCATAAAAATTACCTGGCTTCCAGCTCGAATGAATTAAAAAACCAAACCCGTTATATGTTATAGCTGGCAGTGCTGAAAATATCAGCACTGCCACTATTGCTATCACCGCGAGTAAGGGCAAGACCGCCAGTATTTGAAGAGTTATTCTAAAGCCTTTATCTAAAAGCCTTTTACTCATCTCTAGCCACTAATTTTTTGAATTTGGTTAAGTGAAAGAGCTGCAACGGAAGCTGGTAGCGGTTGAAACCCTACTTGGTCTAAGAAACTAGCCTGATTGCCACCATTTGGATCAATAGCCCAAGCCAATACCGCCTTAACAGCAGCTGCCTCTTGAGGTGAGCTTTGCGTTGTGTTAACAATTGCATATTCGTAATTAATTATTGGATACCCTTGAGGTGCTGAACCATAAATTAAAGAGATTGCTTCTGAAGATGGTGTTTTTGGCACAAAAGATGCAGCTTCAGCCTGAATAGTCTGTGTGTCAGGCAAAACAAAATTGCCAGCCTTATTTTCAAGCTCAGCCTCTCCTAGATTATTTTGCTCGGTTTGTTTTTGATAGCTAATACCAATATATGCAACACAACCAACAATTTTCGCACAGCCTGACACCATCCCACCATTGCCTTCCTCACCTTGGGCTCCTGGAACTGATGGGAAAGCTACAGTAGTACCATAACCTATAGAGGTTCCCCACCCTGAGGGATCTGCATCAGAAAGATATGTCGTAAAAATAAATGTGTCACCGGATCCATCTATTCTGTGTAGCGGAACAATTTTGATATCCGGTAAATTTATACCAGGATTTAATGCTTTAATTGCAGGATCGTTCCAAGTTGTTATTTTTCCTTGGTAAATCTCTGATAACACCTTGCCTGACAGCTTTAGGTGTCCCGTTATACCTGGAAGATTATAATTAATCATTTGAGCTGAAATAGCTAGTGCTATATTTAAAAGTCCTGGATACTTTTGGAAATCTCCAGGAGATAAATAAGCATCTGAAGCTCCAATCTGCACAGCTCCTGCAGCTGCTTGCGCTATACCCGTACCAGAACCAGTACTAGCTGTGGTAATAGAAATATTAGGAAACTTAGAACTTAATGCAGGCACCCACAAATTAAATAACGGATATAAAAGTGTGGAACCAGTCTCTGAAATTTGCACCTTGGAGCTTGGATTAACCTCTAAAGCAGTCAACTGTGATGCAATAGATGCCTGGCTAGTAGATGAAATAGTGTTAGTTGGTGATTTAGAAGAGCTTTGCCCAGAGGATGACGAGCAAGCTCCAAGCAGCATTGCTGCAACTAAAAGCGCAAAAATAGGCGCCCATAACTTTTGTTTTTTCATTTAACCTCCTTTTTTGTTTCTATTCATTTCTTTATAAGTCGCTTAGCCAAGTTGGCCAGTGACAAATTGTGCGGTGATATCATTAACAGGATCTTCTAGAACTTGTGGTGCTGAACCTGCTTCAATTAAGGTTCCATCCCAAAAACATGCAGCCCAATCTGCGATCCTACGTGCTTGAGCTAAATTATGTGTGACAATTACAACAGTAACATCTGGAATTAGCTCCCTTAGGAGCTTTTCTACTGACTTTGTAGTCATTGGATCCAATGAAGAGGTAGGTTCATCTAGTAACAATATTTCTGGCTCTACCGCTAAGGCCCTTGCTAAACAAAGCAACTGCTGTTGTCCTCCTGAAAGCTTAAAAGGCGAGTCATTAAGCCTATCTTTTACAGCACTATACAAACCAACTCTGTCTAAATAATGTATAGCTATATCTTTAAAATCCTTCCTTTTGGCAAGTTTGTGCACCTTAAGACCTATTACAACATTTGAAGCAATTGACATTGGAAATGGATTCGGGCGCTGAAAAACCATACCAACCTTACGCCTTAAAAAAAGGGGGTCAACCTGTTTGCTATATATCTCAACAGAATCAAGTAAAACTTCACCAGTGTGCCAGTAACCTTTTATTTCATCATTCATACGGTTTAAAGTTCTAAGAAACGTACTCTTGCCAGATCCTGAAGGGCCGATTAATGCAGTAATCGAGCCCTTTGGAAAAGAAAGATTAAGACCTGATAAAACAGTCTTATCACCAAAGCCAACACTTAAATTTTTAACGACCAATGGATCTGTTGAATTAACCACGTATTGCAAGCTACCAATTTCTTGTGCGTGTGTAAATACTTGATTGTTCTTTATAGCCTCATCTGTTATCATCAACGGTTAGTTTAAAAAATCATGGTTAAATAAAGGTAAAATTCTTTATAAATAAAGGTAAAATTTAGGTAATATTTTATTTAGCTCATAACAAAGTAAAGGAGATAAATTATGCCAATTTATGACGTTGAGGCCACCACGATAACAGGAGAAAAACTAACTTTAAAAGAGTTTCAAGGAAAAGTTCTTCTAATTGTCAATGTTGCATCAAAGTGCGGTTTAACGCCTCAGTATAGCGGACTCCAAAAGCTTTATGACACCTACAAAGACAAAGGTTTTGAAATTTTAGGCTTTCCGTGTAATCAGTTTTTAAGCCAAGAGCCTGGAACCGAAAAAGAAATTTTAGAGTTTTGTAGAACAAATTACTCAGTTACCTTTCCGATGTTTTCAAAGATCGAAGTAAATGGAGAAAACAGGCATCCACTCTATCAAATCTTAACTAATTATCCTGACTCGAGTGGAAACGCTGGAGACATCACATGGAATTTTGAAAAATTTTTAATTAACAGAGATGCAACCCAGATTAAGCGCTTTAGACCACAGATTGAACCCCAATCAGAGGAAATTATAACTGCTATTGAAGAGTTTTTAAATTAGATCCCTGACTATTTTTTCAGCTTCAACAACAGGTACCTGGTTCTGAACTATCTCTTTTACCAATCCAAAAAGACGAGGCTTTGAAACCGCAGCAATAGCTGTTACTTTTCCTTTATTTGAATAAAGCACAACAGTACCTTTAATCTCATCGGATCCTTTTTTAATAATTAAGACAGAATCATAAGGCTTGGAAACCCCTAGCATTTGAATTTTAATATTAAAAAACTCTGACCAAAAATAAGGAACCGGTAGATATGCTTTAGGCGTCTCATTAACTATATTATGTGCTACTACTTGAGCTGATCCGGTTGCATTAACGTAATGTTCAATTCGCATAGAACTGTTAAGTCCAATATGATCAAAGCGCGCAACATCACCTACCGCAAATACATCTTTAGTTGCTTGCAAAAACTGATTACAACTAATTCCGTTAACTAAAGCTATATGATTATCTTTAACCCATTCGGTTTGAGGAGTAACTCCAGTTGCTACCACACAATAATCACCTAAAATTTCACTGTCATCTTGTGCTATTAAACTAACCTCATCATTTGAAGATAAAAGCTGCTTGAATTTGTTACCCATCTTTAATACCACGCCAGCATCTAGCAAGTGAGCTTTAATTAATTGAGCAAATTCCGGACCCAAAACAGGCTCTAGCGGAGAATCCACCATGTCAACCAACGTAACTTTGCCTCCAAGAGCTGAAACTGAAGAAGCTAGTTCAACACCAATAAATCCTGCTCCTAGTATTATTAAATGATTCTTGCGTTCTACAGCGCTCTTAAGGCGCTGGGCATCTTCTAAAGTCCTGAATGTTAAGATATTTTCATCTAACTTTACTCCCAATGGAACCTTTGGTGCAGCACCTGTTGCAATAACAAGCGCATCATAGCCAATTGCATCACCGTTATTAATAAAAATTTTTTTGCTCGCTGAATCTAGCCCGGTAGCCAAAACAGACGGCATAAACTCAATATTTAAATCATTCAGATTTTCTTGATTAGTTAGATAAACTTGCTCCTTTTGAGTTTTGTCAAGCAAAAAAGACTTTGAAAGTGGCGGACGCTCGTAAGGCAGGTTAGCTTCTTGTCCAAATAAAATAATTGGGCCATCAAATCCTACTTGTCTTAGAAACTTTGCAGTTGAGTATCCACTTAAGGAACCCCCAGCAATAACAACAGGTAATCGTTGCATAACTGAATCTTACCATGAGTTAGCTGTAAAAAAACTCTTAACAACAAAAAGCCCTAAAATCAGCCTTTAAGAGGTAAAAATATGCTTGGGTTCATAGTCATAGTAAAATATTTGTTAAATGAGCAAAACCAGAACAATAATCAAAGTAAAAAATAAGGTTTTATTATGCTTGAGTTAGCTGTTGGTCCGGATGTTGAAATTGAGCAGCAACTTTTTGAAACAATGCTTACTTATCAAGGGCGCATAAACCCCTACCCCACTTACAAGATGCTTCATGAAAAAGCACCTATTTATAAAACATCTGTTGGAGCCATTATATTAGTACGCTATGATGACTGCCATCACTTATTAAGAGACAACAGATTTGGCAAAGACACATCTAGGCAGGCGAGAATAAGACAACTTCAAGAATCGCCAAATTTAAATTTAACTGAACAAGAAATACAACGGATTCTTGATTTTTTTGACAATAGAGTAACGTTGCTTTTCATGAACCCTCCTGATCACACAAGGCTTCGCAATTTAGTTTCACGAGCATTTACACCAAAACGTGTCCAATCATTAGAACCCAGAATTAATGCAATGACAAGATCATTATTAGATGAACTTTCAGAGGAAGCAGAAATCATGGAAGCAATTGCATGGAAATTACCTGCAATGGTTATTTGTGAGTTACTAGGCATACCAGATCAAGATCGCGAGGCACTGCGTCCTTTGGTTCGCTCAAGTGCAAGATTACTAGAGCCTCTAGTTGATAAAGAAGTTCTGTTTGAAGGTATTAACTGCTCACTAAAACTAGAACAGTATTTAACAGAATTAGTCGCACAAAAAAGGAAGCGACAAGATGATGATCTTATTTCAGCCTTAATTCAAGCAAGAGACGGAGCTGATTTACTATCTGAACAAGAATTAATCTCAACGTCTTTGTTACTGTTTGGAGCTGGTTTTGAAACGACCACAAACTTAATTGGTAATGGTCTATTAGCCCTTTTAAGACATCCAGACCAAGCTGAAGCACTACGACAAAATTTAGGGTTAATGCCTTTAGCAGTTGAGGAATTGCTTCGCTATGATTCACCAGTTCAGTTTGACGGACGTAGTGCCTTAGAAGATGTTGAATTATTTGGATTAAAACTTAGTGCTGGTACACAGGTCATGACAATACTAGCTGCAGCAAATCACGACCCTACGCATTTCACAAACCCAGAAAAGCTTGACATAACTCGTCAAGAAGGGCCACCCCTTTCATTTGCAAGTGGAATTCATTATTGCTTAGGTGCGTCTTTAGCTCGACTAGAAGGATCAGTATTTTTTAAAAATATGTTTAGGACTTTTAAAAGTATTGAGCTAAAAGAGGAACCCGCCTGGAGAGACAGTATCACGTTAAGAGGATTAAAACACCTTAACGTTGAGCTTAAAAGAGCTTAAATTAAAAATTGCTCAACTTGTAACACTTTTATTAAAAAGGCTCTTCATCAAAATCATATTCAGTATCTTCATCTTCCATTTCTTCGAATAAATCTTCATCAATTAATTGAGGTTCATTATTGTTCTTTTTATTAGAACGCACGGGCGAAATGTTTTGCTCAGCTCCTTCTTTTTTCAAAATTTCCTCAATCTTCGGACTAAGTTCTTGAATCTGCATCTTGGCATTATTAATGCGCTGTGAAAGCTCTTGTAATATTTCTACGGCCCTTTCAAACTTCTCTGCTAACAGATCAACTGAGACATTGCCTGAATCAAATTCTTCAATAATTGCGTTCAACTCACTAACAGCTTGTTCATAACTTAATTGGTGTATATCTTTTGATGCCACATGTCACCTCCATTTACTCAGCTTTAACTTCTTGCACATAAGAGCTTAAGACTCCATCTTTAAGCGTTGTTTTTATCATATCTGTGGGCTTTACTTCATTAATTGATCTAATTATTTGACCAGTTGAAGTTTGGGTAATTGTCCAACCTCTTTCTAATTGACGTTTTGGATCATATGCCTGAAGTAAGTTTTCAAAGTTTTTAACCTCACCCAGCTTTTTTTCAATTAGATATAAGCTAGATTTTTTTAAAACAAATGCTTTATAGTTAACGTGTTCCTCAGCTTTACTAGCTGGCTTGTCAGAAGAAATCATGAGCTTACCACTTAAAGCTATTAAGTTATTAGTTAAAATCCTTTCAGCTTGCTTTGAAGCTGATAGGATTTTACTACAAAGTTGGGAAATTATAAGCTCGAAGAATTCAGTTTTTTGATTCATTTGTGAATACAAATACTTAGTTTTTGCACTAATATCTGCTTCAGTCATATCTATCATTTTGCTAACAGATCGGGCTAATGTGTCTACCATTCTCTTTAAGTCGTTCCAATGAACAGTTAAGTTAAACAAAGAAATTTTAACTATTTCTTTAGAAAGCTTATCTAGTTCATTTGCCCGTTCTTTTATCAATTCAACAATAGCTTTCCCACATGCCGTTGGCGTTTCAAATGACCTATAGGCAACAATGTCAGCAACTGAAATATCCCCACTGTGCCCAATTCCAGTAAAAATTGGAACTTTTGCTGATGCAATTTTATAAGCAAGATATTCTTCATCAAAAACTGACAAATCAGTTCGTGATCCTCCCCCTCTTACAATTACCGCCAAATCAAAACTGGTTGAATTTAAATAATCCAAAGCATTAAGTAACTGAGGTAAAGCTTGGTCACCTTGCACAATAACTGGGTAAATAGTTACATTAAATCCATATCCTGATGCTTTTAACTGTTTGATAAAATCCCCTACTCCTTCGGTTTCTGGTGAACCTATTAACAATATGTCCATAGGCAATGCACTTAACGGCAATGACTTATTAAGCTGATCGACCTTTTGTTCTTTAATTTTTTTAATCAAAAGATCACGCTTTTTTTTAAGAGAGCCAATTAAAGCGTCAATATCTAAGTCTCTTACAATAAAACTAATACGAGAGGCCGGCGCATACACATCAGGACTACCAAATACTTTAATTACTTGCCCTTCTTTTAGCTTAAGGGAGTAATTTTCAAGTTTTTTATTAATTTGGCCCCAAATAGATTTCCAAATTGCTAGATTAAGGGTAGGGGTTTGGCTTGAATTAGCACTATTTGGATCACATAAATCAATGTAAACATGTCCTGATCGAGGATGTATGGTTAATTGCCTTATTTCACCGGTTAACCACAACGGACTGGAAAAATGTTGTTTTATGCTATTTTTTAAAACATCATAAAACTCGCTAACTGTAATAGCGTTAGCTTGTTCAAAGGAAGTCGGTTGCATTAAATAAATAATACTCTAACTTTGTAAAACTTCCCTTAATAACGAGGATCTAACCAGTTCAGCCCTATACCCACTAAGACCATTTGAAATTGCAATACCTAGTGCTAAATCTGATGCTACCTCGTAAATGGTTCGTCCTTTAAGATTAACTCTAACCTCAATAGCTCCAGAAGGTGATTTTTTTATTGAACGATCAGCATCTATATTAGTGGGAACCTTAAATATCGGAACATAAAGCCTACGTTTTTTTGCACCCGTTGATAAGCTTTTCATAATCTTAAGCGTCTGTTTAACTGTTGCATCTTGCCTTTTCATCAGCACCTCCTTTTTTAAAATTGTGCCAGAAGGTTAAGACAAATTGATAAGATTAAAATTGCAAGTTGGCCAGGTGGTCGCATTTATAAGTCTTCGGACTTATAAGTGAGGAAGGTCGGGGCTCCATAGGGCAGGGTGCTGGTTAACAGCCAGTCAGGGTGACCTGAAGGAAAGTGCCACAGAAAACACACCGCCAGCGGCGACAAAAGTCGTGCGGGCAAGGGTGAAAAGGTGCGGTAAGAGCGCACCAGCAACTGGGCGACCAGTTGGCTTGGTAAACCCCACCCGGAGCAAGGCCAAGCAGGGGAGGGCTGCCCGCCCGCCAAAGTCCCCAGGTGGGCCGCTTAGATGGATGACCACCCCTTTTATAAGGACAGAACCCCGCCTATAGACCAACTTGCTTTTAAAAAGATTTAACGCCTACAAGAAAGTAAATCAAAGAACTTTACCAGTACAACGACCAGTACAACGATTAAGACTACCAATAATGATTAAAGCGCAGTTCAATTAAATTCATTAACAACTGCGAAATTTAATCCGAAAAAGTTTTACTTTAAGTTTTTCTTAATTTATTCAGATTAATTAATGCGCAACTTTAATTAATTTATTTAAATCCTAAAGAATAACAAATTTTTGCGTAATGACATTTTTAATTATTTTTTTTATTTCGAGTTGGTTCCGATTAAATGAAGTGATTCCCCAAAGCTCACCAGCGCGTTAGCCCCCGGTGCAGTGCGAATTCTCGTAATCGTGGCAAGCTTAACATGCAGATTCCAGTTAACCTCAAGTGAGCAATTTAATGCCCATGCAACTGCTGCTTTAATTGGAGAAACATGCGTTACTACTAGAACGTGTCCCCGAGCTGCTTGTTCTTTTAAACCAGAAAGTGCTGACTTAACTCTTTTTTGTAACTCTAATAAAGTTTCACCATGCTCTGGTTTGAAATTAAGATCCTTCCTCCAGCTAATCCAAAATTCAGAAGGAACTTCAGAGATAGGCAGCAAATCCATTTCTCCGTAATCAAGCTCGATCCATCTTTGATCTTTTTCAACCTCTGGTAAAGTTCTTTTTACGCCCATTGCGTCTAATTTAGCCTGAAGGTTTTGCCTAATAATTTCAGCTGTCTTTACCGCCCTATCTAAGGGAGAAGAAATTATTTTTAACGGTAGTTCTGAATTATTAATTAAGGCAAAGGCAATTCTTTTTGCTTGTAACTCACCTAGCTCGGTTAATCGCGACTCAGACCTTCCTAGTAGCAATCCCTTTTGATTTGCCTGAGTCTCCCCATGCCTTACAATTATTAGCACAATAAAATATTACTCTTGAATCAAGATTGCACCACATTCATCACAAAAAACAACAGTTTTTAAATCCTCAAGCTCTTTTAGTGTTGAACTTGATAGCATCACGTGACAACTTTGACAAGCACCTTGAGAAACTTCAGCAACAGCACCAAAAAAATTAGTTTTAAGTATTGAATTATATGTATCTAAGCTTGCAGGACTTAATCTATGTTTAATCTCCTCAACTAAATCTTGTTGCTTTTGAATTTGTGGCTCAAGGTTGCTTTTAATTTGACTAATTTGTCTTTCAAGAACTGCCTTGTTTTCTTCTAGTTCAATTAATTTTTGTCGAAATTGGTGAACTAACTCCATTTTTTTAGATATCTCATCTAAGATCTCAATTCCTTTGTTTTCTATCTGATCTAACTCAACTCTGATTAAGTTAGCTTCATCACTAAGAGCATCATATTCTTTTGACCTTATCGATTTGGTAACATCAAGATAATTCTCAACAAGCTGGCTTTGTTTTTTTAACTGAGACAGTCTTTGCTCTATTAAATCTTCTTTTATTTGTAAATCTCTGACATCCTTTTCGGTCTGATCCATTAAGTTTTTAGTTTCAAATATTTCTTTGTTGCGCTCATTAAGCTCATTTAAAAGATCACTGCTAGTTAGTAACTGCTTTAGCTCAGCTAACTTTAAATTTGCTTGATGTAGTTCTTTAAGACGTCTAAGCTCTGATTTTAAATCCACTGACTTTCTACCCAATCTAGTATTTGAACAACATCTGTTGGCGCTAATTCCTTTGCTTTTTTTAAATCAAACCACCCAACCTCTTGAGATTCATCCACAGATGGCCTGGGTTTTTCAATTGGTGCTTCACATAGGTAAGTTAAATCAATGTGTAAATGATCTTTAATGCCACTGCGTAAAGCAACCCATATTAACTGAGGCCCCTCTTTTACATGCTTAGCATTAAGGCCAGTCTCTTCATAAGATTCTCTAATAGCTGCCTCCCATGGCGCCTCAAGCACGTCTAAGTGCCCACCTGGTTGAATCCAAGTATTTAAAATTCGATGTTTATGAAGCACAACCTTTTTGTTAGAAATTATTAATGCAGATCCTGTGAAATGTATTTTTGAGTATTGAGGCGTTAAGTGCTTTGAAGATAGTGTGCTTAACGCAAATTTTGCTGCTGACTTAACTTCCGGGTTAGCCTTGGCTAATCTAACTAAATCTTTTTTCAAAGAGTAAATAACTTTATTGATTTTAAGCTCACCAGCCTTACTTACAACAGCATCTGCTAGTTCTTTATTACAAGTGGCAATCACATGGCGCATCGCACTAGGCAAAGTAGTGACTAAATCCTGAGAGGCTATTTCAGAGATATAACCACCGGCTTCTTCTAACACTAGCATTGCACCTAAATAATCCCAAGGGCCTAACCCGCTTAGAGAACAATCAATATATCCATCAAACCTAGCACTTGCAACCTGACAAATTTCTAATGCTGCTGCTCCTAAAGATCTAAATTGCTTCCAGCCTAGATAATTAGGAGGATATCCGCTTATTGCTAAAAAACTTTCACTTAGCTCAGTTAAGGAACTAACTTTAATACCAACCCCGTTTAAATATGCTCCATTGTCTTTAATTGCATGATAAGCCTCTGAAGTTGCGTGATTTATTACATATGAGACAACGGGACCTGTAGGTTCAACTAATGCCAATGACGTCGCATAATACGGAAGGCCTTTAGCTAAATTCGTCGATCCGTCAATCGGATCAACAATTACAAAAGGATATCCCTTATTAATAACAATTCCTGATTCTTCACTTAAAATGCTAAAACCTAGTTTTTCAATTATAGGCAGAGCAACTTCTTCAGCAATCACATCAAAGTTATATTGTCCCGGCTTTTTTTTAGTTAAGTTATAAAGTTCAAGTCCCGAAATTTTATCTTTAATTTCTTTGCTACAAAACTTAAAAACATCTAAAACTTCCTGGGCCGAGCTATAGTCCATCAATAAAACATTAGTCTAAATATTTTTAAAACACAGGCTAGCTGATACTGATATTCAAAACATTAAAAACGCACTAAGATAATCACATGGCCGTTATTGATCTCCCTGGTTACATAGCTGAGTTAAAGGATCACTCAGTTGATCATGGTTTTCACGTGCATGACGAACGCCATTTTGTCGAAACTTATTCACTACGCCAGATGTGGGAAGTTGACTTACATCCCGAGGAAGGATGTGGAGGGCCAGTTGATTTACATCTTTCACTTGATGTTGATCCTAGAGTCTTGCTTGCATTTGAAGATGTCGTCCTAGAGCTAGATGAAGAACAAGATCCACCAGATGAATACTTTTTAGCATTAACTTTTAACTGGAATCTTCCTCCACTAACAGCCCCTCCTGACTTATTAAGTCTTACTGTGGAACTTGCCGGAATTGGGGGAATTGAACTTCCTCTAGAGGTATCTGCAATTGACTCAATTGCTTCAGCAGGAGAAACACCTGAAAGACGCATTACGGTAGTAGCAAAACTAGCCGTATCATTAGCACGGATATTAGCAGGGGAAGAGCTTTTATGTGTTGCATTTGATAAAGCTTTAGAAGTTAGTAGGTACTTACTTAAAAAAACACCAGAATGGACCCAACGATAGCGCAATGAAAAAGATATATAAAAGTAGTCTTATATTGTCTTTTGCAATTGTACTTACTTTGGTAATTAGTTCTTGCACTGCATCATCAGCACGCGCACTAGCCAAAGAAGCCTGCCAATATGTTTATCAGTCAAATCATTACTATGAACTTGCTCAAAAAGCTTCATCTGGCAATGCAAAAGCTTTTTATTTAAACAAATCGCTTTCTCTTTTAAGAACTGCCTTGCCATACGCAGCTCAGGCCGGTAGCGAGGATCCAGATTTACAAGCCTTAGGAGCCAACTTATCAGAGAGCTCCCGAGTGCCGGTTGCAAACATGTTACCGTCTCTTTTAAAACAGTGTTACATGATTGTTAATGGCTAGTTTTTAATGTCCAGAGCGAGAATCCCTATAGTTAACGCCAATTGCATATAACTTTGGCAATAGCCACGGAGAAAGCCATAAACCAGCAGAAGGAAACGTAGGACTGAATTGGCTTAAAGTTGGATAAGTAAAGTGAATTCCATCAGTTGTCCTTATTTGAACTCCGTCTATGTATTCCTGGAATGTCCCATTTGGATCAACTTTTTTATTTAAATCAATAACATATACCCAATTGCCTAACGTCTTTGCAGCTTGTTTTAGCATTGAATTAAACAGTATTACTCTCTCTGGATTATCTTCGGGTAAAGGAGCACCGTTAGGCCCATCTAATTGTTCAAAAAAGGGAGTAGTTAAAAGGGCAACAGGCGCTCCTGTTAAATGCATGAGCTTTATAAAATTATATAAATCGTTTTGTAATCGTTTATCAAAATCAGGCTCACCAATGTGTTCAGGACCAGAACCAAAGTTCCTGTCAGCCACTTCCCAGCGGCCAACTAACACAACAACAACATCAGGCTTAATAAGGTAAAGCTCTTGACTGTATTTATCAAGTTGTTTTTTGCAATAATCAGGTGACCCGCCTGGATACTGCCAAACTTCATTATAAAGGACTTCTCCAGAAACCATTACACCACATCCAATAGTTGCCTCATCATAAACTTTGACGCCATAATTTAAGTCCTGTTCAGATAGACCAACGCCTAAAGTTACTGCTACTGAATCACCAGCTAAGAAAACCCTAATTGGAGGCCCAGACGTTTTTAACGTTGTAGTTTTTTTATAAATAACTAATGAGTTATAACTAGGTGTTTTTTGACCAACAAAAATTGCTGTGGCCCCAACTAGCATCACCACGCAAGGTGTAAGAAACCAAGAAAGCTTTGGTCTTAAAATATGGCCTGTTCTAATTGGTTTTTCAATTAGAAAATAAGAAGCTGTTGCAACTAATAATATTGAGCCCGCCCTTACAATAAAAAGCTTCAAACCACTTAATCCCGCCCGCTGCTGATTAATAACTTCAATAATGGGATACATCCACAAATAAACACCATATGAAATTTTTCCTAATGCCACCAATGGCTTTAATGATAAAAATCGAGCAGTAAAAGCATTTGTGGCAACAACTCCAGATGCAATTACAATTGCAACCAAAATGTCTGAAACGAAAAATCCACCCTTAAACATAAATGCTGCAGGCCCCCCAGCATTTTCCCAAAGCAATCCAATTAAAACTAGTGCAACTGGACCACCATAAACCCATAAAGGTTTTAATTTTTCAATAAGTGCTGGAAAATTTCTCATTAAGACAGCAAGAAAACAGCCAACAAGTAGCGCCTGGGCACGACACTCTGTTCCATAATAAGCTTGGTTCAAACTTGATACCGACCCAGAAGAATATATAAAAAACATTGCCGTAGCTGATGCAATTGCACCTATCCCGGCAATTTTTAACAAAGCCTTTTCTGAGCGATGAAACTTAAAAACCAAATAAATAATTAATGGCCATATTAAATAAAATTGCTCTTCAATAGCTAATGACCAAGTATGCTGTAGCGGCGAAGGTGCTTGAGACTGACCAAAATAATTTGAGTGAGTAAAGATGTAATACCAGTTTGAAACATAAAAAAGCGCAGCTAGTGCATCTCCTCTAATTGAACCAAGCTCTGCAGGATCACCAAATAAGTAATAACTAACAAGTACTACTGCTATAAGCACAAATAAAGCAGGAAATAACCTTCGTGCACGTCGAGCATAAAACGAAGTAAATGAAATACTGCCGTATCTTGCCCTATCAGATAAAATGAGCGAGGTAATTAAATAACCAGATAACACAAAAAAGCCATCAACCCCCATATATAACCCTGAAGCGTACGGAACTCCTGCATGAAACAACACTACTGCAGTTACAGAGAATGCCCTTATGCCATCTAAGGCTGGCATGTAACGCAAGTGGGCCATTTCATGATGAGCTTTGCTTTTATTTACAGTCTGACTGCCTAAATTGCTCATTTAATCTTGCTTTTCATATCATAACCTAGCCACTAGGCTTTATAAAGCAACTAGCTTAAGTTAATAAGAATTGAAAATCTACTTTTCTCATACTAGGATAAAACTAAAGTTAGGTTTTTTCATTTCTGTCTTTTAAACAGCCATAGTAAAGAAAGATAAATAGTAAAATTAACAATTGCCGGTGAAAAATTACAAGTATCTAGAAGCGCTTGAATCCCAAGTAATTGTATTTGACGGTGCCATGGGCACGAATCTTCAAAGACTGAATTTAACTGCTTCAGATTTTGGTGATGGCTCTTTAGAAGGTTGTAATGAAGTACTAGTTTTATCAAAGCCAGAAGTGGTTAAATCGTTACACAGTGAGTTTATAGCTGTCGGTGCAGATGCTATAGAGACTGACACCTTCGGAGCATTTTCAGTTGTATTATCTGAATATAAAATTGCTGACAAGGCTAAAGAGATAAACTTTCAGGCAGCAAAATTAGCTCGCCAAGCTGCCTTAGATGCAAACAAAGATATATTTGTAGCTGGATCAGTAGGTCCTGGAACTAAACTGCCTTCACTGGGTCAAATTGAGTTTGAAACATTGCTTAATGCCTACCAAGAACAAATTGAAGCATTGTTAGCAGGCGGCATTGATCTGGTTTTAATTGAAACAGTTTATGATTTACTACAAGCAAAGGCTGCAATAATTGCAGCTAGAAAGGCTATGGAGTCTCAGGACTGCTTTGTTCCAATTCAAGTACAGGTCACAATTGAAACTACAGGCAGAATGTTACCAGGCACTGAAATTGGGGCTGCGCTTTGTTCTCTTTATGCAATGAAACCAGATGTAATAGGACTAAATTGTGCAACTGGTCCACAAGAAATGGTAGAACATGTTACTTATTTGTCACGATATTGCCCTGTTTACATCTCGGTTATTCCCAATGCCGGATTGCCAAGTGTAATTAACGGGCAAATGTGTTATAACCTTAGCCCAAAAGAACTAGCAAATTATCACAAATACTTTATTGAAAACCTGGGCGTTAACGTTGTTGGAGGCTGTTGCGGCACTACCCCTGAGCACTTAAGCGAAGTAGTTAAATCTGTTAAAAATTTAGTGCCAAAGAAAAGAGATATAGAGCCTCACGATGGACTTTGTAGCCTTTACAGTTTTACGCCTTACAAACAAGAAGCATCTTTTTTAGTTGTGGGCGAACGAACCAATGCCAATGGATCAAAAAAGTTCAGGCAAGCAATGTTGTCTAAAGATTTACAAATTATGCTTGACATGGCAAAAGAACAAATCGCAGAAGGAGCCCATGTAATTGATGTATGTGTTGATTACACAGGCGAAAATGGTTCTGAAAATATGGCGTCATTTATTGAACAGCTTGCTACAGCCTCTACCATTCCAATCATGCTTGACTCAACAGAGGCAGATGTAATTTATCAAGGGCTTAAAAGACTAGGAGGTAAACCTGTTATAAATTCAGTAAACCTCGAAGAGGGAGCATCCGAAGGTACAAGATTAGATAAGTTCTTAACACTTGCAAAAACCTTCGGTGCTGCAATAGTTGCCACTTGTATTGATGAAACAGGTCAAGCTAGAACAGCTGAACATAAATTAAAGGCAGCAACTTCTATTTATGAATTAGCAGTAAATAAATATGGAATTAACCCAAAGGATATATTTATCGATCCATTAGTTCTAACTCTTGCTACAGGAATGGAAGAAAGCCGCAAAGATGGAATCGAAACAATTAAGGCAGTTTCTTTAATTAAGGAAAAATTACCCGATGTAAAGACAATAGTGGGGCTTTCTAATGTTTCTTTTGGTCTTAATCCGCCAGCAAGGCAAGTTTTAAACTCTGTGTTTTTGCATGAGCTCACTCAAGCAGGTTTAGATGCTGCAATAGTACACGCCGGCAAAATTTTACCTCTTAATAAAATAGACCCAGAAGCAAAACAGGTTGCACTTGATTTAATTTATGACAAAAGAAGTCAAAATTATGACCCGCTAGCAAAACTTCTAGAGCTTTTTAAAGATAAAAAAACAGTTGAAAGACCTCAAGAAGCCCTATCTTCGTTGCCTGTTGAAAAACGGTTAGAAAAACGTATAATTGACGGCAATAAAACTGGGCTCATTGAGGACTTAACTCAAGCCTTATCACAAGGCTATAAACCACTAGATATTATTAATAATTTCTTACTTGAAGGCATGAAAGTAGTTGGCGATTTGTTCGGCTCAGGACAAATGCAGCTGCCTTTTGTTTTACAATCTGCTGAAACCATGAAACAAGCAGTTAGCTTTTTAGAGCAATTCATGGAAAAGTCAGAGGGCACAACAAAAGGAAAGGTTGTATTAGCAACTGTAGCTGGTGACGTTCATGATATAGGTAAAAATTTGGTTGATATTATTCTGTCAAACAATGGTTATGAAGTAATTAATTTAGGTATTAAAGTTGGAATTAATGAAATGCTAGACGCTGTTAAGAAATACAGTGCTAATGCCTTAGGAATGAGCGGCCTATTAGTTAAATCAACCCTTGTTATGAGGGATAATTTAATAGAAATTCAGCGACAAAACATGAGCCATATACCAGTATTATTAGGCGGTGCTGCTTTAACTAGGCGATACGTTGAAAAAGACTTACGTTCGATTTATAACGGTCGTTTATTTTACGGCAAAGATGCTTTTGAAGGCCTAACTATTTTAAATAAATTAATGCAAATAAAAGAAAACGAAACAACCGATGATAGCTTTGGTAGAGAAATTTATCAGAGTAAGGTCACAGAGCGTAAAAGTGAACGGCTAGCTAAAATTGATCCAGCCACCCTGCCTAAAAGATCACCAGTCGTTGAAACAGATAACTACATCTATAAACCACCGTTTTTAGGCACTAAAATTGCTAAAGGAATTCCGCTTGAAGAAATATCTAAATATTTAAATGAAACCGCACTGTATCGCAATCAATGGGGTTATAGACCTTTAAAAGGTGAAAGTGATGATGAGTTTAAAACTAGAATCAGAAAAGAGCTTAGAAAAATTCTTAAAGAAGTACAAAGTAAAGATATTTTGATACCCCAAGTAATTTGGGGTTATTTTCCTGTCAACTCAGATGGCAATGATTTAGTTATCTTTGACCCTGGGGACCATAAAACAGAAATAATGCGATTTAATTTCCCTAGACAAAAAGAAGAACCTTATCTATGTATTGCTGATTTTTTTAGACCAATTGAGTTAAATGAAACAGATTATGCTGCGTTTCAAATCGTAACAATGGGACAAAAAGTTTCTGAGGAAACCAGCAGGCTATTTAAGGAAAATCGCTATTACGAATATGTAACATTGCACGGACTTAGCGTTGAGATAACCGAAGCACTTGCTGAATACTGGCACTTTAGAATACGTAAAGAGTGGGGTTTTGCAGACCAAGATGGACCAACGCTCCAAGGGCTCTTTAGGCAACAGTATCGCGGCGGAAGATATTCATGGGGCTATCCCGCTTGCCCTAACTTAGAGGACAATGAAAAAGTCGTTAAGCTTTTACAAGCCCAAAGAATTGGCGTAACTGTAACAGAAGGATTCCAACTTAATCCAGAACAAACCACCTTAGCAATCGTGGCTCACCATCCTAAGGCAAAATATTTTGTGGCATAAACTTAGCTTTCTATTAACTGTTAATTACGATTTTTTTAGCATATCCACGGTGGCATATTCCCAGATCAAATTGGCATCAACATCTTGATTAAATACAGCCTTTAACGGATGCTGTTTATCTATGTGACCAATTAAACCATTATATATTGAAAAACCAACAAGTTCTTGAAGACGCCTTGGGAACTTTTCTATTACATTTAACGGAATTCCTAGCTGCTGATTTTCTTGTTGTCTAATAAAGCCAGCACAATAGTTCATCGCAATGCCAATCCTTTTGGAATTAGTTTTGTTTGCCCCACCACCATGCCACAAACTACCAACCCAAACCAACACTGATCCCCTTGGCATTTCAGCTGGTATTGAATCATAGTTGGAAAGCGGGTTTGGGGACTGATCAGCTAAATGAGTTCCAGGAACCAGCCTTGTGGCGCCATTTTCTTCTGTAAAGTCAGTAATTGCCCACATAGTGTTGCAAATTATCGGGGGATGTGGCTTTGGCAATGGAATTAACTGATCATCTGAATGAATTGGCTGTGCTCTCTCACCAGGCCCTATCGCAATAGATGAAAGTGAGGACACTAAAAGACCTTTGTCTAAAACCCCCTCTACAACAGGTAAAACGTTAGGATGGATGGGGATTTTTTGAAAGATTTCACCGTGAGCTAATAAATTATAAATCCTTGTAGTTTTAAGCCCTTCAAACAAATTATCTCCTGGAGCTATGTTTAGTTTTTTTTCAAGAATAGCTAGCTGATCACTTATTTCTTCAATAAGGTCATCTTCAATTACATTATTTAATATACAATATCCATCTTTTTTTACTTTTTCTATGCTCTCGGCAATTTCTTGTAAAGAAAGCTCTCTAGTCATTCTTTTATCCTCTAAAACTAATATAGCGCAGCTAAGAAATTATCTTGTTAAGCACATTGTATTTAATATAAAGCTTGTACTCGGTTATTAAAACAGGCTTAAGTTAGTCACAATCACCTAAAGCAAATACCATCAAAAAGATTGCACTAAATACTGCTTTTTTAAAAGCCCTAGGTTTAAAGAGCAAAATAACCTTCAATATCTACAAGTAAATCAGCTGACCCTAATGCGTTATATACAGAAATATCACCTTCTGGACCTAGCCCCACAACTGTTAAATTAGGCACACTAATACCTGGGGAAAAGTTAAGATCTGAACTAGAAGGTACAGACAGTCCAGTCGGAAAAATACTAAAGTAACCTCCTAGTGCTGTTGGATTTGTGGCAGTTATATTTGCTATTACTGCAATTGGGTTACCTTGAGATCCCATTGACGGCACGCTGTCATTATTTACATTATTTGCAACTTCTACATTTAATATGGCACCTTGAGCTAAACGCTGGCCATTACATAATGTAGGGTTAGTTGAATAAAGCCTTGTGTCACATACTCTTGTAGGGGGCACTGGGAAATAAAGATATCCGTTTGAGTCAGCAGAGGTAGTAAAAAATCCATCTAAATCAACAATGACATTGGTAGTGCCAAGAGCGTTATAAATTGATATTGAATAATTACTGCCTAGCCCTACAATTACCCTGTCAGCAACGGTTTCATTGGCTGAGAAATTCAAATTTGAAGCAGTGGGCATAGGTAATCCTGATGGCCAAATTGTTAAATAACCTTGTGTTGCTGTTGGTGAAACCACTGTTACGTTTAAAACAACAGCTTGTATATCAGCAGGCGCTATATTTGCAACATTTGCAAAACTAACATTAATCACTGAATTAGGGCCTACTAACGAGTTTGCATCTTGATAAGTATTTCCAGAATAAGTTCTAGTATCTGCCACTCTTATAGGAGCCAAAGGATTAAAAAGTCCAGCTGATGAGCTTGATGGTGCAAAGTAACCCTCTAAATCACCTATCACATTGACATCTCCAACAGCATTAAAAACGCTAATTTGCCCATTTGAACCAATCGGAACAGTTACCAGATTTGAGACAATCTGATTAGAGTTAAAATTCAGGCTTGAAACAACAGGGCGTGTTTGTCCAGCTGGCCAAACAGAAAGGTAATCGTTATTAGCAGTTGAGTCTAGTGCTGTTAAGTTGAGCACTACAGCAGTAGCTGTAGTTGGTACATTATCAGACACGTTGTCCTTATTAACATAATTAACAATTTGAACATTTATAGTTTGATTAGGACCTAGCGGTTGAGAACTATACTGATATACATTTGTAGAATAGGATCTGGTATCTAGTATTCTAAGAGGCGTTAAAGGAAAATAATGCCCTGCAGTAGGTAGTGTAGAAGGCAAGACATAGCTAAAAATATCTGATCCTGAAGTAGCTGATGTGCCGAATAAATCTGACACAGTTATATCAACACTTCCTGCAGTGCTAACCGGCGGACTAAAAACATATAGCTCTTCAGCTGACACATACTGAACTTGTAAGGCTTGGACAGTACCGAAATAAACAGATAAACCACCGACAAAATATTGTCCAGTAACCACAACTGAAGTCATCCCTGTAGTTGGCCCACTGTTAGGCGTGATACTTGTTATACTAGGAGCAGGCAGGTTACCTACAATCAAAGCAGCTGATATACCCCCAACAGCAATACAATTTGCTGACTCAAAACAAGCTGTTTGGTTTAACAAAACATTTGAAGCAGGCAAAGTCACCGAGCTAAAAGTCGAAAAGTTGTTACTTATAGCTATTTGAGAATTAATTCCGTATGAAGCAACTGAGCTAACGGCACAAATACTTAAGTAACACGAAACAGAATTAGGAATGCCAAAACCTGAAGGCAATGAAGCGTTAGTCCAGTTTGTCCCTGAATTAGTTGTAATTAAAGCAACTGGATTTGAGTTAAGATCCAAGCCAACTGCAACACAAGTTGTTGTAGAAGCACAACTTATTGAAGAT
>Ga0080006_1164510_pt1 | contig 22304 bp, 27 predicted proteins | sample RS3BMetagenome_FD_69209 | JGI IMG/M metagenome (GOLD analysis project Ga0080006, IMG submission 69209) | Ferric oxide microbial mat and aquatic microbial communities from Rainbow Spring, Yellowstone National Park, USA - RS3B (SPADES... ...
CTTCCTACAGAAGAACATTAAGCTCTAATATCATCCCACGAATAAATTCGTGGGGTTCCTCACATATATAGATTTATAAATAGGTTAGTGCATTTTCATTCATTCTATGATTGAAATTATAAGCTTTCTTCTATATATTCTATTAACTATTCAGTCATTTGCAAATAACAAAAAGTTTATATATTTAAGAAGTTTAAATAAATTTGTGATTTTTTGAGAATTTCTAAGAAAAATAGCAATAAGGAGGAAGGAGAAAAATTAGATAAACCAATACCTATTGTTGTTATAGTGCCAGTTATTAAAATAGAAAACAACACATACTTTATTTTAGAATATCAGTACAGACCTAAAATAGGAAAATGGATATTTGAACTTCCTGCTGGTCATGTAAATGAGAGTGAAAGGCTAGAAGATGCTGTTAGAAGAGAGATGGAAGAAGAGACTGGCCTTAAACCAAAAACGGTTCGGCCTATGTTTAATTATGGTATTTATATCACACCTGCAACAAATAAAAAAATACTTTATTACTATGTTGCAGAGGACTTTTCCAATGGAAAAGCACACCCTGATGCTGATGAAGATATAAAAGTAATTGGGGTAAAAATAAAAGATGCACTAAATATTATTATAAAGCCCAATCCTACTGTAAAAATAAAAGATGTGCCTGTGGTAAAAATAGAAGACATACTAAATATTATAAAGCCTAATTCTGTGGTAAAATTAGAAGGCGTGCCTGTGGTAAAATTAAAAGATGCGCTAAATATTACAAAGTCTAATTTTAGGTGGAAATCGGATTTAAAAACCTTGTTTGGTATTCAGTACTCCTACTACAATTTCTTCCAAAACAATAATATGAATAAGGAAAAATATTTAACATATACTTATGAATAAATTCATTGGTTTCTTTCAGTTTCAAGGTTCTTTTTGATCATTCACAGATTATATTTATTCCAATATGCAAGGCCTATAAATTTAACTATGTCAGTGCATTCCGCATTTATTCCACAATTGAAATTATTGCTTTTTCTATACATTCTGTAAGTATTGATAAATAAAAATAAAATAAAAATTATAACTATAAAATGTGTAGCATTATAAATAAAAATTAATAGAATTTTATTATATCTTTGTTTTTATAATATTCTGATTTTATATTTATTTTTATAATTTTTATATTTTAAGATTTGGTGCTGCACATGATAACCGTTTTAGTAGTTGGTAAAAATTCATATGAGCGCAATCTTGATATTGCACTGACAGCGCGAGCTTTCGGTGCAGCAGAAGTTGTTTATACATCAGAGAAGGATCCAAAGCTTGTCAAGCATATCAAAAGCATTGTAAATAAATGGGGTGGCACTTTTTCAGTAGATTTTGTTAAAAATTGGAAAAAATATATAAAAGAAAAAAGAAATTATAAAACATTTTACTTGACAATGTATGGAAAATCTTTGGATTCAACCCATTCACTTATACGTGATTACAAGAATATTCTTCTTGTTGTTTCATCCGCAGATGTCAACACCTATTTAATGAAGAACGCTGATTTTAATATTAGTGTTACAACACAGCCTCATTGTGAAGCATCTGCGATAGCTATATTTCTGCATTATTTTTATGAAGGTAGAGAGCTAGCAATACATTTTGAAAATGCAAAATACAAAGTTGTGCCATCGGAGCGCAATGTGAAAGTAGAACATGTTAAAAATAAAAGTAATAAGTAGAGAAGACAAATAAAAAGAATAAAGAATAAATTATAAATTATAATATAGTTCAATTTGAATAGAAGCAGATAATTATATAAATTGTTGCAGCGAAAATCCTATAATATATTTAAATATTTTATTTAACGTTTATAATTTTTATATTTTTATTTTAATATATATTTTATATTTTTATTTTTACATTTAATATTTATATATTTTATATTATTTTTGATTACAAATATTATAATAAATTTTATACTATTTAAGTATTTAATAAGGTGAAAAAATGTATCCAAATATGCAAGCATATGATAGAGGTGCAATGTTCAGCCCTGATGGAAGGTTATTCCAGGTGGATTATGCAAGAGAGGCGGTAAGGCGTGGCGCAACATCAATTGGATTGACATCTTCAGAGGAGGTTATCTTAATAGCACATAAGAATATAACAGATCCACTTGCAATACCAAGCACTGTTCAGAAAATATTTAAGATAGACGCAAATATAGGTGTTACCTATAGTGGTCTTGTTTCAGATGGTCTTCATTTAATAAATTTAATGAGAAACCATACACAAACACATAGAATGATATATGATGAGACAGAATCAATAGAGGCGATATCAAAAGAGATTGCAGAGGAGATGCAGATTGCAACCCAATATGGCGGTCTTAGACCATATGCAATATCCTTGCTTATCGGTGGTTTTGATAAGGTTCCAAAGCTGTTTGAGGTTGATGCCGGTGCATCATTCCTCGGCTATAGAGCAGATGCTATAGGACAAGGCAAGCAGAAGGCGCAAGAGCTTCTAACAAAAGAATACAGAGAGGATCTGTCCCTTGATGAGGGCGTTGCTCTCGGATTAAGTGTAATAAAAAGGGCGGTAGAACAGAAGATTAATGAATTCAATATAGATATAGCAACAATTTCAAAAAAAGAGGGCTATAAACAATGGCCCCCTGAAGAGATAAAGAAGTATCTCTAAAATTTATTTTTAACTTTTAATTTTTATTTTTCTTTTTATATTCTTTTCTTTATGTTTTAATTTCTATTTTTATTAAATAATATCAATAAATATCAATAATCTAAAATATATTTCTAAAATATATTAAATAAATTCTATTAACCTAGCAAAACATAACATATATAATATTAGCGAGATATTGGAATAAAAGAGAAAAGGAAAAATAACACAGGTTATATATAAAGTATATATAAAGGTAAAATAAAGATAGTATTAAGATAATATAAAATAAAGATAATATTAAAATATTATTATATAGAATATATCTAAAAGTATTAACTATATTTAATAAATATTTAAATAATAAAAATAAATAAAAAATAAATAAAAAATGGTGCGAGCTTATGGGTAGAATTGTTGTATTAAAATGCAAGGTTAATGGAGAAGAGTTTGAAATTCTTGCAGATGCTGATATGGCTTATGAATATGTTAATGGAAAGAGGAGCGATCCGCTGAGCCTGCTTGAAACTGAAGAGATATTTAAGGATGCTAAGAAGGGCGAGCGCCAGAGCGAAGAGAAAATAAAGAAGGCTTTTGGCACAACAGATCTTCCCAAGGTTGTTGATGCAATCCTTAAGAAGGCGGAGGTTCCTATTACGACGGAGCAGCGTGCTAAGCTTGTAGAGGAGAAGAAGAAGCAGATTATAGCGCTCATATCTAAAAATTCAATAGATCCGCGTACAAACCTGCCAAATCCTCCTATAAGGGTCGAGAATGCGCTCAGAGAGGCGAAGATATCTATAGACCCATTCAAAAGTGCTAACGAGCAGCTTGATGAAATAGTTAAGAAGCTCTATGCTATACTACCTCTAAAATTCACAACCACAAAGATAGAGGTTATAGTTCCCGCAGAATCTGCAAATAGATGCTATGGTATGTTGAAGCAGTATGGATTAAAATCTGAAGAGTGGCAGTCCAATGGGGACTTAAAGGTTGTTGTCGAGTTTCCAGCGGGAATGCAGAGTGAATTCTTTGATAAACTAAATAAAGCAACGCAGGGTAAAGCAATTACAAGAATGCTTTAGATTCTCAGATATCTTAATCTTAAATATAATATTATAACAGAATAATAACAGAATAATAACAGAATATATAACAGACTATAATAGGAATATAATAGAAACCGAAAAGCAAAAAACAAAGAATTTATATGGTTTTGTATATATAAAATATAAAGAATAAAATGCTTAAAATCCTCTTAAACTAAAATATATATTATTTTTATTATTTTATATTATTGGAATCTATCCTTCTGATATAAATATTGAAGATACACTAAATACCCTAGATAATAACTATAATATAACTATACTATAACTATACTATAACTTATATTCATAAATAATCTATAAATATCTAAATACGCCCTAATACGCAATATATTAAAGCAGAATTCAAGATACATAAACATTAATATATTTATATTTTACAATATTTAATTATTTTTCAATCATTCGATGAGATAAATATATAATGTTGAATATACTGAAATGCTAAAAGAAAAAAGAGATGAATTTTATGAAGAATATTATTTTACCAGGTGCGCTCATATCCGAGACGCCTATTAAAATGGAAAATACCTATTTAGACAATGGAAAGACCTTCTCTAAAGTCATTGGTCTTTATGATCCCGAAAAGAAGCAGATAATACCTCTTGAAGGGAATTGGCTTCCAAAGGTGAATGATATTGTTGTTGGTATTGTTACATCCTCAAAAGGAAGCGTTTATGAAGTTGAGCTATTCTTTTTCGGAAGAGGTTTGCTTATCGGAGGAAAGTTTGAGGATATAAAATTTAAAACAGGGGATGTTATAGAAGCAAAGGTAAAGGATATAGAGGATAATAAAACAGTTATATTATGGGACGCGAGAGCCCTGCGTGGAGGTACACTCCTTTCTGTAAAGCCTACAAAGGTTCCAAGGATAGTAGGACGCAATAATACGATGGTTGAGCAGATTGCAAGAATAACAAAAAGCAGCATTGTTGTAGGGACAAATGGAATTATATGGCTTAGGGGCGAATTCATAGGTGTTGCAACCACCGCAATAAAGAAAATAGAGAGGGAGGCACACACAGAAGGTTTGACTGATAGAATAAAGAATATGCTTGAAAATGAAATGTTGAAGTTTGATAAACAGGTGTAAATATGGCAAATAAGGCGAATGCACCAAAATTATTGGTGGACGGAAAAAGAATTGATGGTAGAACTACTAATCAATTAAGACCTATTAAGATTACCGCTGGTGTATTGGAAAATGCCGACGGGTCTGCACTCCTTAAATGGGGCAATAATATTGTTTTAGCTGCGGTTTTCGGACCTCAAGAATCAACACCGAGGCATACGGCAGATCCAGTAAAAGCAACGGTAAAATGCAAATATTCAATGGCTCCATTCTCGTCAATGGGCGAGCATGGTAGAAGCGGGCCTAACAGAAGAGCAATAGAGATATCAAAAGTTACAAAAGAGGTCTTTGAGAATGTCATATTCTTGAATGATTTTCCAGGAAGTGAAATCAATATATTTATAGAGATACTGCAGAGTGATGGGGGTACTAGAGCAGCAGGAATAACCGCGGCTGCGGTTGCACTTGCAAATGCGGGTATACATATGAAGGATATTGTATATGCGGTTTCAGTTGGAAAGGTAGGGGATGATCTGCTTTTAGATCTTAATATGATCGAGGATAATTATTCAGACTGCGATATGCCTATGGCTATATCACCAAGAAACGGCGAGCTTCTTCTACTGCAGATGGACGGAAACATAACTCGTGAAGAGATTCAAAAAGCAATACAGATGGCTAAGGATGCTGGTAAAATAATATCTGCAGCTCAACAAGAGGCGCTTCTAAAGGTTTATAAAAATGTTGAAAAAGAAATAGAAAATGGTGTTTAAATGGGTGTTTTTGAAGAGATAAAAGGTAATTATGTAAAGGAGCTTATTACAAAAGGATTGCGAGAAGATAAAAGAGGAATGATGGATTATAGAAATATAAAGATTGTAAAAGATTTTATATTCCATGCTGAAGGTTCTTCTATTGTTGATATAGGGAGTACCAAGGTTCTTGCAGGTATTAAGATGCAGGTAGGTACTCCAATGGAGGATACACCTACAGACGGCAACTTTACCGTTTCTGCAGAGCTGCTTCCACTAGCACATGCAGAGTTTGAAAGCGGGCCGCCAAGTCCAGAATCAATAGAGCTAGCAAGGGTTGTTGATAGGGGCATAAGAGCCGCAAACTGCATTGATTTATCAAAGCTATTTATAGAAGAGGGTAAGGTCTGGGAGGTTTATGCGGATATATACGTGCTAAACTACGACGGCAATCTATTTGATGCAAGCACTTTGGCGGTAATGACCGCTTTGAAGAACACCAAAATGCCTAAATATGAGAATGGTAAAGCAGTATATGAAGAGCGTACTACACCGCTTCCAATCAATGCAGTAGTTACTTCAACCACATTCGGCAAGATCGGTTCGACATTATTGCTCGATCCAAATATAAATGAAGAAGCCGCGCTTGATGCAAGGCTTACAATTACAACAGATGGAAAAAGAGTTAGAGCAATGCAGAAAGGCCTGGATGGAAGCATAGCTGACAGCGAGCTTGATAATCTGGTTGATATTTCTATTATGAAATATAAAGAACTAAAGGAAAAAATTGAAAATGCTGTAAAAGAGGAGTGATATTATGGTAAATGCAAGCATAAGATATGGTGCAAGTCTAAGAAAAAGATATAATTCAATAAAGGAGAAGAAGAGAGCAAAATACATGTGTAATTCATGCGGTAGAAATGATGTAGTTAGGATAAGCACAAGCATCTGGCAGTGCAGACACTGCAATGCGATGTATGCAGGCGGCGCCTATTCATTATCAACACAGAGAGGCGAAGTTGCAATAAGGCTTATAAAAGAGCTTAAGGAAAACAGGTATAATAAGGAGGAGGCAATGCGCGCTGTTGAGTTTTTGACAAAGAGTGAGGAAGTAGAAGGCAAGAAATGAAGCAAAAAGCAAAAAAGTAGAATAAAATTAAATAAATAAGTAAGTATAAAACATATAAAATATAAAATATATAAAATAGATGGTAAATAATTAAAATTATAGATGGTGTTATGGTATCAATAAATTTCAGCCCTATAAATGAGGTTGTAATACACGAGGTTATAAATGTTGAAAAGGACGATCTCTTAAGGAGTAGAATTACTCCTGCAGGAAATTTCCCATTATATTGGTGTAATGGAATCCTCTTTGCATTTAGTTCATTGCCCTGGACCGATGAGATTGTAAGTGATTATTTAAAAGGAAGGGTTCATTGGAGCGAAATTCAATTTACAAAGTTGGATAAATATCAGCCTGTGCTTGAGCTCAATGACGAGAATTATAAGGCAGAGCTCAAGATACGTGTTATTGATACAAGCGGTTCAGCGCTTCATCAGGCTGTTGCAAAATGGCTTCTTGATCAGGATAAGAAATATAAAAGTGGAAAAATAAAAGTAAATTAATAAAAATTTTAGCTGAGAAATTAGAGTGGTAATTATGGGATACATCTGTATAAAATGTAAGAGGAAGGTTAAGGAAGGATTAAGATGTCTGTACTGTGGAAGTAGGATTATAGTTAAGGAAAGACCAAGTATAGCAAAGGAGATATCCACGGATTAATTTTATTATTTTATTTTCAACTTCATAATAAATAAAAAATAAGAATAGAAAATAAAAATAAAAATAGAAAAGGAAAAGACAAAAAACATAATCTATCTATTATCTTTTTTATTTTGTTGCTTTTACTATTATTGCTTCTGCAACCTTTTCAACTCTATTATATTTTACACTATTTTTTCCGAGTGCAATTTTTGTATTTTCTTCACGCGTTAGATCATCAAATTTCTTTAGCAGTAGGTTTGCAACTACCTTATCCTCAATATCTAATATTATATCCTCAACAGTTCCTAGTTTTTGTCCATTATTCGTTATTATCTGCTTTCCATATAGATCTGATATTAATATAGCCATATAAAACACCTTAAACATAAATAATTTGTTTAGATAAATTTATAAAGATGATATATAAAAAAGAATACAAAACAATAAACTCTTATAGCGCTTTATAATCTTTTTAAATAAAATTAATAAAATCAAATAATAAAATTAAATGATCTGCTTTGCACCCTTTGCAATAAATATCCTTTTTGCGGTTTCTTTTATTTCTCTTAATGTTTCCTCTTTCTTGCTCTTCAGCGCTTCCCTTTCTGCAGCATTAAATAAAGTTAAATTATTGTCTGCCAGGAAAGCCAAGTATTCATCAGTTAAATAAAAACTCCTTTTTCCACAGTTACTGCATAAATACATCGGCATAACAGGCACTTCCGCCATATTCTTGGCGCTCTCTGAAATACGTTTAAGTGTTTTTAAACCACAGTGCGGGCATACCTTATCAATTTCAACATTTGCAAATTTCACTTTTTCTATTGCTACTTTTTTTTCTTTTGAGTAGTTTAATGCGTGTGATTCTGCTTTAGCTTTCGGCATTCCAGCCTGCTCTAATATTTCACCCTTTAAATTAAATTTAGTCATCAGTACTGCATCCTCCTTTTCCTCCCATAATATAATAAAATTATCAATATCTAGCCTAGCGGTATTATCTGCAATGCCTAATTTTGCAGAATTATATATTTTATTATTTTGATCCATAATATCCTACTATTCATCAAATTTTATTTTATATGAATCTATATCCTCTTGGAGTATAACCTTGCGCCCTGCCTTCTTTGCCCTGTTGACAGCATATTTAGCAATTATAGAGGCTTTTTTTTCTAATAGCTTGGCTATCTCATCTGCGGCATTATCATTAATCCTAATATTATTTTTTTTAACTATATTCTTTATTGTTGATCTTGGAATTCCCATACAACCACCATTATTTATATAATATCAGCACTCAAGATCTTCTTCATAGCAAAAGCTCGGCGTAGTGCATTATCATCATTTATATTTGTTATTGTACAAACTTATATAAAAATATTTCTATAAAAAGATTATATTCATTCTATATAATTATGGACTAAAAAATAGAAAAAAACATTCAAACCAATAAATATATAAATATAAAAATAATAATATATTAATATAAAATATAAAATGTAATAATATAAATTTAATGATATATAAATATAAAATAAGCAGGCAAAAAACAAATAAAAAAATAAAAGTAATTTGTCATTAAAATTATTTGTGTTTTATCAAACAATTTTAAAATTATTTAATTATAATTTTTAATTCTATATTTATTTCTGAGAGCTTTATTATTTTATATCTTTTATCTTTTACAAATATTTACTTTTTGTAAACTATAATTTTATATATGTTTAAATATTTTTGTGTAGTTAAAAAAACTTAAAATGGTGAATAAATGGAATTCATTAAAGAAGAAGATAAAAAAGAGATCAGTAAGATTTTTGAAAGCAGGCTAAAAGGCGATGTAAATATTATGGTATTTACCTCTAATGATAAATCTGTTTGTATGTACTGCAAGGAAACCGTTGATCTGCTTAATGAACTAGCTTCACTGAGCAATAAGATAAAAATAAAAAAATATGATATCAATGAAAATAGCAAGGAAGCCAAGTTTATGGGCATAGACAAGGTCCCTGCAATTGTATTAGGTGGAAAGGTAATACATAACCTTTATTACTTTGGAATACCAACAGGTTATGAATTTGCTTCATTGCTCGAGGATATAATTGATGTATCTGCAGGTGAAACAAGGCTGAGCCAATCAACAAAAGAGGCGCTTAAAAAGATAAATAAACCTGTAGATATAAAAGTATTTGTAACACCTACATGCCCATGGTGCCCAAGAGCAGTTAGAACTGCACATCAGTTTACAATAGAAAATAATAAGATAAAAAGCAGTATGATAGAAGCTACAGAATTTCCAGAACTTTCACAAAGCTATGAGGTAATGGCGGTTCCAAAAATAGTCATTAATGAAAAAGAGTCTTTTGAGGGCGCGCAACCAGAAGAGGTATTTCTTGAATATATAACAAAAACACAATGAATTTAATTTATAATTTTATAAAACTTTTAAAGCTTTTAAGAGAGAAAAAAGAATAAAGGATTAAAATAAAAATATTATATTAGGTGTAATATATGGAAATAGAAAAAGTTGATGAATCAAATTTTGAAGAGAAGGTAATGAAATCAAAACTGCCTGTAGTAATAGATATGTGGGCGGAATGGTGTGGTCCATGCAGAATCTACTCTCCAATTTTAGAAGAGGTTGCAAAAGAGTATGAAAACAAGGTAAAATTTGTTAAGATAAATACAGATGAAAATCCAAATTTGGCTGAAAAATTCGGAATAATGAGCATTCCAACAACTCTGCTTATAAAAGATGGAAAAGTAAAAGCGGTTCAAATAGGTGCTGTACCAAAAGATATGGTAAAGAAATGGCTCGATAAAAATCTAAAATAATATATTATTTAATTTATTTTTATTATTATTTTAAATTATTATCCCTTATTTTTAATAGTTTTAAATAATTTTTTTTAGTTTTTTTAGTTTTGCACAATATCTTTAAATATATTTATTCTACTATTCTATTTATTGTGAGTGTATGGAAGCAGGAAAATTTATTGAAGAATACATATTAAAAGACGGAAGAAAACTCATAATCAGAACTCCACAGTTGGGAGATATTGATAATTATTTTTTATTTATAAATAATCTTATTGATGAAGATGTACCGCTTCTTTTAGATGAAAAGGTTAGCTATACATCAGAACTTTATTGGATATATAATAAAATATTAAATATGTTTGAAGGGAGGGAAATTGCAATTTGTGTAGAGTATAATGGAAAGATAGTGGCAGATGCGGCGATAACACAAGGTATCGGAAGGGAGAAGTATACCGGTTCGCTCGGGATCGTTATTGCAAAAGAGTTTAGGAATATGGGTCTTGGATACAAATTAATTAGTATGCTTTTAGAATATGCAAAGTCCTCAGGATTTAAAATTATAAAATTAAATGTATATTCAAATAATGATACTGGAATACATCTATATGAAAAGCTCGGTTTTAAAGAAGCGGGAAGAATACCAAAAGGTGCGCTATTTAAAAAAGAGGGTTTTGTTGATATTATAACCATGTATAAAGAGTTATAAATTATATATATTTAAAATATATTTAAATTTAAACCATAATTAAATCATAAATAGATATGTTAAAAATATGTTTATATCAAATATTAAGGTGATTAAATGTCTAATATACCATTTCCAAGAGGTATGAGGGACCTCATGCCGAATGAGGCTCTATTTAAAAATAAGATACTTGGAAGGATAGAAAAGATATACCAAAAATTCGGCTTTTTAACCTGTGAAAGCCCTGCTGTTGAACCGCTTTCATTGATGCGTGCTAAGGGCGGTATAGGTGAGGATTCAAAAAATGTTTTTGAGATAAAGGATGAGGATCTTGCACTTAGGTTCGATCAGACTCTAGGTTTTGCTCGTTTTATCGCTATGAATCAAGAGCTTCCTATGCCATTCAAGCGTTATACAATAGGTAAATGCTGGAGAAAGGAGGAGCCGCAAAAGCTCAGGTATAGAGAGTTTACACAAGCTGATGTAGATATTGCGGGAAGCAAGTCTCTTTTTGCTGATGCTGAAGTAATAGGAGTGCAGGCCAAGGTGCTCGACGAGTTTAATATAGACTATCGTGTCAGGATAAGCGACAGACGTTTTATCAATAACTTTCTTAAAAGCATTGGTATAACTGATGATATACAGGTGAATGTAGTACGTGCTATAGATAAGCTCGACAAAGTTGGTATTGATGGTGTATTGGACAGCCTACAGAAGTTGGGAATTCAAGGTGATAAATTAAACAAGATTAGAGATTTAATAGATCAAAAAGGATCTAATGAAGAAGTATTAAAAATAATTGAGAATATAGATAATAATTTATCTCTAAGTATTGCGAAAGAGCTTCGCAATATACTTGAATTGCTGGATCTGTATAAATTAAGCGGTAAGATAATTATTGATCCATCTTTGATGAGGGGTTTTGATTATTATACTGGAACGATTGTAGAATATAATGTAAATGATAAAAATATTAAGTCTTCAATTGGTGGAGGAGGTAGATATGATAATCTAGTTCAGGTTGTAGGTGGCAGACAGCAGGTGCCTATGGTGGGTGCAACTGTAGGTATAGATAGGATATTAGATATACTTGGTTTTTCGGACTCAACTGAATTCAATACTGCAGAGGTGTTTGTTTTAAACTTGAAAGATAATAATTATAAATATGCACTTCAAGTTGCAAATGAATTGCGCGATAATGGAATTGCAGTTGATATGAATACTACCAGCAGGAATATATCAAATCAGCTTGCATATGCAAATGCATTGAAATATAAATATGTCGCTGTAGTAGGAGATATAGAGGAGAAGCTCGGCAATGTTAAAATCAAGAATATGATTGATGGTACAGAAAGTAGTGTAAAAATTTCTGATGTTATAAATATGTTAAAAGGCGGCAATAAAAATATAAAATCCTAATCTGATATTTATAACATTATATTATATTGTAGCACTTAAAAATTAATAAAATTATAAAACTAAATAAAGTTACAAAAAAGTAATTTTATAGATTTGATTTATAGATTTGGTATATATTTATATAATATGTGCATCTTATATTATACTTATATTATTTAATATATAAAATTAAAGTAGGTTTTGTTATGGCTAAATCTGATGTTGATATAGTTACCGAAGAAAAGATTGCAAAAGGAGGTGTTCTTGTAAGACTTTATTTTGATATACAAGATAAAGATAAAGAAAAATTGCAACCACTTCTTGTGGACCTAATAAATAATGGGTTGATGAAGGAGCCTGGTGTTGTTTATGTTTACGGTAGTATAGAAGAGCCTATTGAAAGTCATGGTGTTTATATAACAAGCGGAACAATAACCGCATTGTTTGATAATTTTATGCCTTTAATAGGTGTTGCATTTAAATACGCACCAGCTGGTGTTGAAATCTTAAAACCAGACAAAGAAATGCTCTTCAAGGTAAACCAGCTTCAATCAATGCTTATGGATATTTCACAGATATCATTGGATTATTCAAAGCTTATTCTAGAGAAAGTATTAAAACCAGAAGAAGTCGAAGAGATAAATAATAAACTTAAAAACAGAGCGATGTTGGGAAAGCAGTTTCTTGAAGAGAAACTTAAAAAAGATTCAGATAATCAAAATAAAAAATAAGAGATCCTTTATCTTTTTTATCTCTTTTGTCTACAATGAGGATTATTTAATATTATTATTTACTATTATTAATTAATACTTTTTATAGATTAACCTGGTTGTTGAAATTTATATCTGTATCATGAAACACCTTTTTCAATATTCCTAATTGTATAACAACTTGTGTTTACCTGTGCAGATAGCCTTTAACCCTTCCCCATGCTCCAATCTGCCCTTTTACCACTTCAAACAATGGATTTGCCCTGCGTTGCTTATGTTATTTATCCTTTCATATTGTGTTATACTTCTTCTTTTCAGCTTCTATTTTAACAGAAAAGGTTCATAGTCTCTTTCTTGTCACTTTTATCTTTAAGCGAACCAGTCCTTGCTAAGCATGTCTGGAGTCTTGAGAATGTGATCCCTGCCTAGAACTTTTTTTGCAACTGTTATTCCAGCTTCCTGGCCCTTTTTCCCATACGTGCTGGCTACAAGGCTTTCAACAATCCATGTGGATATGCCCCTGTCAAATGCATCCATTGCTGTCTTTATTACAGAGGCATCAGTTTCAAAACCTGTTATAAGAATATTATTTATATTCATAAGTTCTAATTTTCTCCAGAATCTTTCTGGCATTCCATAAGTATTTCTCTTAAAAACAGGTACGTTTGAAAATTTGAAGCCTGGAATAATTTCTGTATCATCCTTTACTGTGAATCCTTTCCACCAGCTCAAAAGCCTTCTAAAATTAGATTTTTCGTTATTGTTAAATAATGTAATTATGGTCTTGTTTAAGATTCCATCTTCTAATAAAAAGGAGTGCAGGCGGTTTATTGTGGGTTCTGTGTACCTATTCAACCATCCTATCTGCGGATCTATAACAAGAACAATTCCCCTAAACGCTTTTTCTCCTGAATGTATGTTTGAATAAGATACTGATAAACTTTTCATATTTAATCACTATTTAATCATTATGATAAAATCCTTTTAAAGATATCTGATAAAGAAAAACTTGGGTTGTTGAAATTTATATCTATATTATGGAAACACCTTTTCAATGTTCCTAATTATATTATCGAAAGAGAGAAGGCAGCCCTTGCTTTTATGGATTAAATTTATATTCAAAACGAAGGTTTTTAAAAATTCAACACGCTAAGATTAATCTGAAACTTAGAGTAGAAGCAACAGTGGAATAAACAGCAAAATTAAAAATAAAATAAAAAGAAAAACCTCAACATCCTTTTGATGTTGAGCATATTAATGCACCGCAAACACCTACCCTATTTGCTTTTAAATACCCTCCTTCAAGTGTGGTTGCATTCATGCCATAATAAGCCCCTTCTAAGGACGTTGATGTTATCGAGTTTGTGCTCAAATCAATTCCTATCGTTATTGCATTTCCGTTAGAGTTGGGATTTCTTGAATAGGTTACATAGGTTGCGGTATAGAGCTCTGGAGTTGAGTTTGTAATATTGAGTGTAAGCTTGTATGGAACCACGCTTGTTATGTTTGCATATGTATCTCCTCCAGAAGGTGATATTCCCCATACATTGTAGTATGTTTTATTGTATATTGCTGGCGTGCAGTTTACCTCATCTGCATACATTGTAGTATAGTTGAGCATTATCGGATAATAAACACTTTTTGCTAAGATACTTTTAACAAGCTTTAATTTGGCTGTGTTGTTCTGGCTGCTTGAAGTGCTTGAGGACCCCGAGCTCGAGCTTGGCGTTGTAGTGCTATTGCTGCTCGATTTTGTGGTTGTCGGTGTATTTGTAACAAGAGACAAATTAGAGCTTGGCGCGCTTGTTGGTTTTGAAGTTGCAGTTCCTAATGTATTATTTATAAATGAAATCCTCAAGCTTGTTGGTGTTTCTGTAAGGTTTATAGGTATCGGCGTTAACAAAAGGCCAACACTACTTGAGCTTATATTTTTTAGATCAATCCTTAAATCTGCATATTTGCTACTTAAATTAACATCAGTAAAGTTGTCTAATGGAACTTTAACAAGCATTGATGGATTTACAAATATCGGAAGCTTTGTTATAGCAAAAGTTCCTACTGAGGTATAATTTGAGTAGGATATAAACTGTATCAAATATTCATTTCCATTTAATGATATTAAAGCTGGTGCACTCGATAGAATAAGCGCTGTTGAGTGATTTATTTCTTGAATATTTGCGTAACTCATAACAGCGCTGATTATAGAATAAGCGATTAATATAATTATCAAAAAGATTATTATATATGCCAAATACCTTAACATTTTTTTATTATTCATTTTTGCGTTAGCTTTTTTCTGTTTGCTATTTTTAGTATTTATAACCTCCATAGAAATCCCTTTTATATTTATAATATTGAATAATATTAAATACAAGAATTTAAAATATTATCTTATACCAGCACCTTTTTCTTTTTTATTTATTTTCTATTTATCTTATTTTTTATATCTTATATTTTTTTATTTCCTAAATTAAATATATAAAATATATACTAAAATATATACTAAAATTATATAAAAATTTTGCAAAGGATTATATTTTTTTGTAGTATAGTTATACTTAGGTGTTCTTATGACTGGAGAGGAGCAGATATTTAAGAATGATCTGTTGAGTATACTGAATGAGAAGCAGCAAATATCATTTAATGATTTAAGGGATATTGCATTTAGTAGGGGAATAAGTGAAGTGTCCCTTAAAGATATTCTTTCAAATCTGGAAAAGGATAGGGTTATTGCATCAAGAAGCAACGGAGGTATATTAACCTATTATATGTTACAGCAGCCAAGCCATCTCAAAAAGGTAATTATAGTAGAGGATGATAAAAATATAAACAAGTTGATGGCTATTTCAATAGGAAAAAATTATGATATTACACAGATATATGATGGTGGCGAGGCGATAGAAGCAATAAGATCCAAGAAGCCGGAATTGGTTATACTCGATTTAATGCTTCCAAACAAGGATGGGCTTGATATATGCCAAACAGTCAAGTCAGATCCTCAAATCAAAAATACAATAGTCATACTTGTAAGTGCAATGGATCCAACAAGCAATAGGTTCAAAGGGATTAAATATGGTGCTGATTATTATATAAAGAAGCCTTTTGATCCTAGCGAGCTTAGAACTCTAGTAACGCTATTCCTAGAGAAAAAAGGCAAACGCTTTGACCCGCTTATAGATCTTCCTGATGAAGAAAGAATTTCAAATGAGGTTGAGCACAGTATAAAAGAGGGCGAAACCTATACAATCGGAACACTTAAGATAGACGGGCTTGGAGAATATGCATCTAGAATAGGAGAGCATTATGCCGTCACAATCTTAAGGCTTGTTTCACAGCTTTTGCAGGATGCAATCAAACAGAATGCGCCAAATGTTTTTGTTGGATTTTTAAATAGTGATGAATTTGTCATTACTGGAATGCGTGATAATGTTGATAAGGTTGTACGAGAAGTACAGAGTGAATTTAATGCTGTGCTTCCATTTCTGATTCAGGATGCAGGATATAAACAAATCGATCTTAATATAGACTCTTTATTTGAAACAGAAGAAGTGCCAAAACTATCATTAATATTTACAATATCTGAAAAGGAAAAACTGAAAGAAAGAAGAAATGAAGTTCTTAAAAACAAAGGTATATCAACAAATGATATTGGTTCATATACATACGATGAGCTTCAGAAGATTTTTGGCAAAGAGGATTTTGATATTATTATAACAAGGGACTCAGAAGGAGTGAAGATGCGCGTAGGGAAGAAGAGCAACGGCCAGTGATTAATTATCTTATATTTAATATTATTTTATTATATTTTTATTATATTTATATATATTAATATTATTTTTTAATATTAATTTTTTATATTTTTTATTTATATTTTTTATTGTTTTGTCTTTCATTTATTCAGCAGTTGATATGAATTATTAACATTTTTATTAACATTTATAAATAATTTTTATAATTCTATATATAGATTTTATGAAAAATTCAAAATCTCAATCAGCAGTAGACTTCATGATAGCATACAGCATAGCGCTGGCAATAATAGTTTTAATTATAGCGGTTATAGCAAAAATAAATATACTTGGTGTAAACATAACGCCGCAGGGTTGTACCGCATCACCTGATTTTTCATGTGGTGATGTGCTTTATTCTTCTAACGGCCTTCTTACCCTTTCTTTTTCCCAAGCTATTGGAAGCACTATAAATATAACCGCGGTGGCATGCTCCAGCGTAATCAACGCAACAAACTATGCACCACAATATGGAAATATATATTTATTAGGCTATAATCAAGCTCCAAGCTACTATCCAAACAATATGCTTGCCAATGGTATTATAATGTATAGCGATTCTTCAGCAGTCATCCAGGTATACTGCTATAATGGTGGGGGTATTGCAACTCAAAATCCAGGTACAACATTTACCGGCTTTGTATGGATAAATTATACCTCTAGCGGCATGCCGAAGGGCTATTATACTGTAGAAAAGGTAATCCAGTTTTCAACAAGTACGAGCTGAATATAATAAAGATAGTTAAATATTCTAAACAATATTATCTTTATTATCTTTAGAATTTATGGAGTTATAGTTATAAGGGTCATCAGAGGTTTAAAATATTATAATATAAAGGCATAGAAACCTAAAAATACAAAAGAATAAAAATATTCTTATAGTTAATTAATAAAGTAAATAAGACAATAACACTTACAATCAACAATTAAATATTAAATAAGAATATAAAATATAACATACTAGTATATTTATAAATTTTATAATTAATATAATTAAGTTAATTTACCTATCGTGATCTGATGAATAAAATATTGTATTTTTCTGCGCTATTACTGCCTATTATTTTATTCTCATCATTCGCTAATGCTTATTATGTAAATATGATCGAGCCGTTTAATATGACTATACCAAACAACGGGAATGTTATGCTTGGTAAAGTTGGTCCAGGTCAAACATTCTTTATAACGATAAATTCAAGTGTTAAGAATTCAGCAGGCCTCATTATTCAAAGAGGCTGGAACGAGCTTTTAGTAGAAAAAGCTCCTGAAGGTTGGCTTTTTGCAAACTCACCATTAAATAGGGCTAATATTTCTATTGAAATATCAGTTCCTGGAAATGCTAAAAACGGAACCTATAATTTTACTTTTGAAGCGATCAATATTGGAAATTATTCAAAACTTGGAAATGTGATCTTTCACGCATCTATTAATGTAACCCCAGATGTTTTCAAGTTGAATATATATCCCACTCAACTTAATACAGGTCCATCACAGCCAGTACCTATTTATGTTTCAATAAACAATACTGGTGTTTCTGATAATCCATTTATAATTACCGCTTCAGGCTTACCCGCTTGGAATAATACTCTTACAGTTATAGCATTGCACCATACTACAAAAGTATTTAAATATCCTGTATATGTGGATGAGCCAGGTGTATATTCTGCATCTATATCTGTTGCTTCATCATCAAGCCCATTGATACATAAAGAGGAAAGTGCTGTAATTGATGTTAATGCTTCTTTATTGAATGATTATAATGCACTTGGAGAAGGTGCTTTAACTTTTCCTATTATTTATGCACCAGTATATGCAGTTATGAACATCATTGGAAAATTCTTTAATTGAAGGTGGTAGATTTGAAAAAGGAAACAAAAATCAATAATGATAATTTAATTCCAGCATGCTTTGTTCCATTATATACGCTTGAAGATTTAGTTAAATCAATACAGTTCTATACAAGTGCACCCAAACCAATCCTTGCGCTTAGAGATAAAAGTAAACGAAGACTATTTGTTTTAGGTTCTAAAGTGCATAATGTGCGCTTAGTATTCTTTTTTGATTTAGATCCAAATGATCAAAGTAAATATATATACTACAAGTCTGCAGATGCAATTTCAGATGAGGTCGTTGGCTTATCATCTTCTATAGAAAAGAACTCAAATAACGTTCAATACATAACTATTGTTGAACTTTCAAGGAATATATTTAAGGAGAAAAAGATACCACCTATTTTGTCAGTGAAAATAGAAGATTCAAATTCTCTAATTAAAGCACTCATTGCAAAATCAATAGATGCCGACACGCTCGGCAAAGTCTACAGGCTAAAGGAAAATAATAAATACTTTATTGTTGCATTATCTTTGCTTGGGAGTGATGATAGTAATATCCTTTATTATTCAGAGTTAAAAGATCTAAAAGCTGAAGATTTAAAGAAAGGATTCATTAAATATGATTATACAAACGATATAGTAGAGCAGACAGATAAGGTTGGGGATACATCATTTCTATATTTAAGAATAGTAGATCTTAAAGAAGGCTTTTCTTTTTTTAAGCCCGAATAGCTCAGAGGTAGAGCGACTGGCTGTTAACCAGTAGGTCGCAGGTCCGATTCCTGCTTCGGGCGTATATCTGTGGAGTTAAACCTTGTTAAAAAAAGATCTGTACTTTTAAGACTAAACATCTGATAAAGTTAAATAAGACAAAACAACTTTTGATAGACGGATTCATATACTACTTTTGAAAAAGTCACTAATGTATTTTATGCTTTATTATTGAAGTTTATTTTATCTGTTAGGTAATCTAATATGTTTTGCTTGCCATAGCTAAGCTGTGCATAATAATCCTTTATGTATGGAAAGAGATTCTTGAATTCAGATAAATAATCAGAATTATGTATACTCTTGAATTCATTTTTATAAAGTTCATCTAAATCAAAGGTTTTTATTAAACCTGTAAGAAGGCTAATTATACCTCTAGGTGTAAAATAACTAAGCAGAGCTTCCTCCTGGTCATGCGAAGGCTTATTTTTAATCTCTGAGTTATCGAACGCTGCATGAAGTGCCTCGTGGATCAAAACATCAATAATTTTAGACATTTCCTTCTCTAAATCAATATCATTATAAATTCTAAGAGCTATTACTTTCATATCTTCCAAATATCCACCACCTGAAAGGTAGCGAGCACCAGAAGGGGATTCTGGCTTTGGGATCAGAATTGTTACAAAATCTAATCTCTTTGGCAAGTCTATTCCAAATAACTTATTAACTTCATCTTCGATCTTTTCCTTGTATTTATTATATGCTTCTACTATTTCAGTGCTTATGCTTTTCATTTTTTCAAAGGTATATTCATCTATAAAATGCCTCTCTATTTCTACATGCCCATGCCTTTTAAATTCATCATAAATAGATTTTGCATAATCGTAATTGTCTCCAAAATATGCTTTTACCGCTTCTTGTAGCTCTTTATCTTGAGAATTATACTCTGCAAAGCCAAGTATATCTTTAATTGTCGCAATTTCTATCTCTCCCCAATCATCAAGCACAGTTAGCTCCATAATTTTATATCTTCAATATATAATTTAAACCTTTCGTTTCGCATTCATCCCTTAAATAAAAAAAGTAAGTGATTATGAAGTTATTATGGACCTGAACAATGTATCTGTCAAAGGGAAAAGGGTGCTTTTAATAGATGATGTAATATCCACAGGTGGCACAATATTGAAAGCATTAGAATTTTTAAAGAGTGATCATACCTTCCTTAGTTTAACCTTTGTTGGTTCAACAACCTTTATAGTATAATCATGAAGAACCGGATTTACAAGCAAAGAATCAACAGCTCTTTTAACTATATCATATCCTTCTTTTTCATTTTTAGAGTCAATATCAAACCTAAAAACCTTTGCAGTAGTTATATTATTTACCTTTATATTAAGCATATTAAGGGTTTTCAAAGTGTTATACCCCTCTGCGTCAAAGATTCCTTTTTTAAGGCTAATAGTAACTTCAAACATCATAAGAATCACCTTACATTATACAATCTAATAGCAAAACATAAAAAGATATATTTTTTATATTTCAATATGGACGATAAAAAGATATTTGGATTTGAAGTAGGTGCAACCAAACTGATAGCTCTAGTTGGAGATATAAAAGGCAATGTATACCTAAAGGAATATACAAAAACCAGCAATAAAAGAAGCAATCTATTGCTTGATCAGATTGAGTATTTTTACAAAAAGTTCTCAGAAAAATTTAAGCCAGATTACATAAGCGTTACGTTTCCTGCTGCGATTGATAAATCTGGAAATATTATGCACGCTCCGAATCTTCAAGGTTGGAACCACAAAAATTTAATTAGAGAATTAAGGAAGAGATTCAAAGAAAAAATTTTTGTCGACAATGATGCAAAAGCGCAAGCACTAGCAGAAAGGCTTTACGGTGCTGGAAAGTATTATTCAGATTTTATATACTTTACAATAGGCACAGGTATAGGTGGCGCAATATTCATTAATGGGAAACTTTATAGAGGCTACAATGGATTTGCTGGTGAGTTTGGGCATATGGTAATAGAGGAGAATGGACCAAAATGCGGTTGCGGAAGGTATGGGTGTCTAGAAGCGGTCGCATCTGGGAGGGCAATTGCAAAAAATGCAATGATGAATCTAACAAAAGAGAGTATATTGAATAAGGAGAACAAAAAAAGAATAGAGGGAAAAGAGGTGTTTGATGCATTAAAAAAGAATGATGCTTATGCAAAGATAATTATAGATAAAGCAGTAGAAGACATAGCAGTAGGTATTGCAAATATAATAAACATTGTTGATCCTGAAGCTATAATTATTGGTGGAGGTTTAACAAAAAATGGAGCTTACTTTATCAATGCTATAAAAAAGAGGGTTCCAATCGAGCTTGCATATTATAATAGAGAGGTGAAAATAATAAAAGCAAAAAATGATACGGTAGAAAAGGCACCGCTGGCGGTCGTTGCATATTATAAATAATTACAATAACTTATATTCTACAACGAATAAATTCGTGGGTTCCTCACAGTTTCAAGGTTCATTTCAACCATTGTCGCACCATTTGTGTTCATTCCTTGAGAAGAGAAAATTTTGAGATAAACTGATACTGTATCTTCTATTCTATTTGAAATAAAGAGTTTTATAAAACCTATAAAATTTTTTGACTTACTTGTAGTATTTTCAAAAATGCTTGATACGAAACTGATATCTTTTTATATTTTGTCTAAGAAGGATATACTGCCTAAAGGCAGTGTTATATTGTTTTTCATAAAAATCAAAATAAGTTTAGTAACTCTGCCTTTTAGGCTTTACTGATGTGGCGAACTTAAGTGATTAAATGAATAAAAAGCTTGAAAAAGCTATGGTCGAAGGCTACTCGCACAGTGTTAGACGTGAGTGGAATAGATTATCAAAACACGTGAGCATATTAGAATATCTTACTACTATTCATTATCTTGAAAAATATTTGCCAAAGAAGGGGCTTGTTGCAGATATAGGCTCCGGGCCAGGGAGATATG
>Ga0080006_1156786_pt1 | contig 22294 bp, 15 predicted proteins | sample RS3BMetagenome_FD_69209 | JGI IMG/M metagenome (GOLD analysis project Ga0080006, IMG submission 69209) | Ferric oxide microbial mat and aquatic microbial communities from Rainbow Spring, Yellowstone National Park, USA - RS3B (SPADES... ...
CCCGCATCGACAACACCGAGGGCGCCCGGATCTGGGCCGGGCATGGAATCCTGACGCACAACCTGGTCAAGATCAGCGCCCTCGCCGCGTGATCGACAGCGCCGAAGCCCCATTCACACGCAAAATTGGGCACAACCGGAACAACCGGAACACCCGCTCAGCACGAGCAAGGGTTTTTCAGGTCGAAGTAACTAGAGATCACCATGGATCATCACCGAAGATTCCAGACTCGGCACATGCTCTCCAGCCGCGACAAGGACACCAACAAGGACACCAACAAGGACACCAACACGGACACCAACACGGACACCAACACGGACACCGAAAATACCGGTGGAGCAGGTGTCAGCGCGAGGGTATGTGGAATCCGGGCCGCGCCGATCGATCGTGACCACGTTGCGGCCGGGGAAGGGGTTTAACGGTGGAATTCGGGCTGTTACCGCCGGAGATCAATTCCGGTCGGATGCATACGGGTCCGGGGTCCGGGCCGATGATCGCTGCCGCGGCGGCCTGGGACGACTTGGCTGCCGGGCTGCACTCGACGGCAGCGTCCTACTCCTCGGTGATCTCGGGGCTCACGGCCGGGTGGCAGGGTGCGTCTTCGGCCATGATGGCAGCCGCCGCCGCGCCATATATGGCGTGGGTGAGCGCGACTGCGTCCCAGGCCGAGCGGACCGCTATTCAAGCCAGGGCGGCGGCGGCCGCGTACGAAACCGCTTTCGCGGCAACGGTTCCCCCGCCGGTGATCGCGGCCAACCGCAGTCTGCTGATGTCGCTGATCGCGACCAATTTTCTGGGGCAGAACACCCCGGCGATCGCGGCCACCGAAGCGCACTATGCCGAAATGTGGGCCCAGGATGCCGCTGCGATGTACGGCTATGCCGACTCGTCGGCGACAGCCTCCGCGGTAACTCCGTTCAGTCCGCCGCCGCAGACCACCAACCCTGCCGGTACGGCCGGGCAGGCTGCGGCGGTGGCCCAAGCCTCCGGCACGTCGGCCCAGACATGGTCACAGCTGGTGTCCGGGGTAGCTCAGACGCTACAAAGCCTGGTGACGCCGTCGTCCGCCCAGGCGGTTGGTCCACTCTCGCTCACCTCGCTGTATGAGTTCTATTACACATTTATCGTCGGGCCATTTAGTCCGGTCAAGTTGTATTCCCCCCCCGCTGCCCTTGGTTACGATGTGGGAATCCAGAGCTTCCTCGCTCCGTTCAACAACTTCAACATGCAACAGGCCTACGGACATGCCCTGGCGGCCGGCGGAGTGCCTCTGAGGATGGGTGTGGTGGGCACCGGGGGCGCGACGGTGTCGGCGGGCATCGGCCGCGCCGCCGTGGTCGGACGTTTGTCGGTGCCCCCGGGCTGGGTCAGCGCCGCCCCGGTGATCAGGCCGGTCGCCGCCGTGTTGCCGCAAGCCAGCCTCGGCGCCGTCCCCGCGGCGATTGCGGCGGACGGCGAGGGAAGCCTGTTCGGCAACATGGCTCTGTCGGGTTTGGCCGGACGGGCCCTGGCCGGGACCGGCGGCACCGTCGCCCGTTCCGTAGGCGCCGACGCTCTATCCGGCGCGGCCGCCACCACCGCCACCATCATCGTGATCCCCGAGGACTAAACCCGCGAGAAAAGGAGGACAGCGTGTTTTGTGCAACCGCACAGTCTCGTGTCCAGACGCAGCCGGGCACGTCCGCCGCGGCGGCGAATCCGGGATCCTGTGCAGTCAACGAAACCGCCAACGCGACCGCAGTCGGCCACGGGCTGTGACGATGGACTTCGGGACGCTGCCGCCGGAGATCAACTCGGCCCGCATGTATGCCGGCCCCGGGTCGGGACCGTTGCTGGCCGCCGCGGCGGCCTGGGACGGGCTGGCCGCGCAGCTGCGTTCGACGGCGGCCCTCTACTCCTCGGTGATCTCCGGTTTGACCGCGGGGTGGCAGGGTCCGTCGTCGATCGCGATGGCGGCTGCGGCGGTGCCGTACACGGCGTGGATGAGCGCCACCGCAGAGGAGGCGGAGCGGGCCGCCACCCAGGCCGGGGCGGCCGCGGCCGCCTATGAGACGGCGTTTGCCGCCACGGTGCCGCCGCTGCTGGTCGCGGCCAATCGCGCTGAGCTGGGGTCGCTGGCGGCGACCAATATTGTCGGGCAGAATACCGCGGCGATCGCCGCCACCGAAGCCCAATACCAGGATATGTGGGCGCAAGACGCCGCCGCGATGTATGGCTATGCCGGCGCTTCGGCGACCGCGTCACAGGTGACGCCGTTCGCCGCGCCGCCGCAGACCACCAACCCGGGTGGGCCGGCCGCCCAATCCTCCACGGTCACCCAGGGCGCCGGCACATCGGCCGGCACCGGCGTGCAGTCGGTGTTGTCGCAGCTGACGTCGCACATGTCCGCCGTGTCCTCGTCGCTGCAAAGCCTTGCAGCGCCCGCCGCGGCGGGCCCATCCTCGTCGACAAGTTCGCTGGCCGGCCTCGACTCGTCCCTGCTGGGGACGGCCCTCAAGACGTATGAGACTACGAGCGCAGCGAGCCTGCCGGCAAGGAATGCGTTGGTAAGTAGCACCCTTGGTTTCGCGCTGGCGACGCGCGGCTTCCAAACCGGGGAGCTCCCGGTCCCACTTGTGCCGGGCGTGTTTTTCCCGCCGTTAGCAAACCTGGGGGGGACCGTGCCCGCGGTGTCGGCGGGCGTGGGCCGCGCGGGCTTGGTAGGGGCGCTGTCGGTGCCGCCGAGTTGGACCGCGGCGATCCCGGCGGTCAGGCTAGCCGCCACTGTGTTGCAGGGCACCGGCCCTGCTGCCGCTCCGTTGGTCGCGGCGGCCAGTGAGGCAGGCCTGCTGGGTCAGATGGCCCTGGCGAGTCTGGCCGGAAGCGCCCTGGGCCGTGCCGCCCCCCGCGCCGCGAACGGAACTGGCGCCCGAAAAGAAGACCCCGACTCCGGCGGTGAAAAGGACAACAAGACGTCGGAGAAACTCAAGCGCGTCCTCGCGGAGCTGTCGCAGAAGCCGGAGTCGGTGCAGCACTGGCACACCGACAAGACGCACCTCGAAACCCTCCTGGAGCAGCTGTCGAAGAAGCCGGGCATCCACGCGGTGCACGTATCCTCACGCGACAAGCCCAACGCCGCGCCACCCACGCCACGGTGGGGCTGACCGCAACGCCGGGCAGTGAAAGGTTCGTCGGGCCGCCAAGCGTGCCACGCGGGCCCGGATTCCGCCGAATCAGCGTGCACCGCTGGCGGGTTGATTTCGGCCTCGCGAAATTGTTCGGCCAGGGGATCGCTGGCGCTAACTGTGCGGATGTGGCCTCCGGCGCGCACAGTACGCCCGCGAGCCGACCAGGTAGGTACTGCAACCACCGTGATTCCGCGTGCCGCGGCACGTTATTCCCTAGCACGTCGCTGGTGCGCAGACATCGAATGCCCTCGGGCCTGCGGTCGCTGTTTTCCCGACCCCAGCGCTGAGTGTGGGCGCGACGATCGGGGTCGTTGCCGGGCTGGTCGCGGTCAATCTCACATTCAACGTGGCCAGCCCCTTTCTCTTCCAGGGACCGCCATCTGCTGCCCGGTCCTCGTTGGCCGCCATCGTTGCTGCGGTGATCTCGCTAACTGCGCTGGTGTTCTCCCTTACCTTTGTCGTGTTGCAGCTGACCGCCGGGCAACTCTCACCCCGGGTGCTGCAGGTATTCCTGGGCGACCGCGTCATCCATCTCATCTACGGGGTGTTCGTCGCATCGTTCGTCTACGCAACGGTGGTCCTGCAGACGGTGAAGGGTGACTCAGCTGGCGACGTGCCGCGACTCGCGGTAACCGCGGCGTTCCTGTTCGTGTTCGCCAGCGCCGGTGTGTTTGATGCGCGCCTCGACGGTGATCGTCGAGATCGCCCACCAAGCCCGCAAAGTGCTGGAGCGAGACTACCCAACCGGCCCGACGCCCCCCAAGGAGATTGATTTACCGGGCTCCGAGCGCGTGAGTGCGGCATCGCGCGCGGGAATCCTGGTCGCTGTGGATGAGCCCGTACTCGCCAAACTGGCGGCGCGGGCGGGGGTGTGGTCGTGCTGCGGCACCGGCTGGGAGATTTCGTCCCCGAAGGGACAGCGTTGTTCACGGTGCACGGTGAGCCCGGCGACGTCGATCGTCTGGCCAAGCGGGCTAATCAGCAGGTGCTCTTGGGCGCCGAGCGGATCCTGGAGCAGGATTTGGCGTTCGGGTTTCGGCACTTGGTCGACATCGCCGACCGGGCTCTGTCCCCGAGTACGAACGACCCGACCTTGGACATCCGGGCCGTAGACTCGCTGCACGATCTGTTGCGGCAACTCGCTATCCGTCCGCCGCTCGCTGAAGCGGTATGCGGACCAGGCGGAGCGGTGCGGCTGGTGATACCGCGTTATCAGTTCGCCGACCTGCTGGATATGGCGATGGACGAAATCTGGCATTACGGGGCCAAAGGGGTTCCCGTGCCCGATCGGATCAAGCGTATGCTCGCCGACCTGGCGGATGTGGCCCGCCCGGAACATCAGACCGCGGTGCGGCGCTGGCTTCGGATGGTTGGTGCGTAAGAAAAGCCGCCGCGGCTGCGATCGCAGAGGCTGACCGCAATGTCAGGTGCCGAACGTCCCCGCTCGACCGAGGCAACCAGCGGGACGTCGAGTTACCACCAGTCGGGAAATCAGTATTCCTCGACGTTTGAAATCCGCGTCTGCACGGTGCCGGATGGTTGTGTGCCGGTTTTCTGCGCGATTTGCTTTTCGCGTTGGTTGGGGACGGCTCGCGCCACGCGTGACCCGATGTCGTAGGGGACGATTATCGCGGTCGCCCCGCGGATTTGGCTGACGGCGCGGGCCATCTTGTCCGCGGTGGCGTCATGAAGCAGCCGGCCCACCAACGGCGCAAATTCCCGGCGTGGCAACAGCACCGTGACTTTGGTGTCGGGGTGCTCGTTGAGCTCGTGCAGGACGAGCTGTTGTGCGACCCGGCTGAGGTTACGATCCGGACAGTCCACGAACTGCAGCGGGGTGTCGGATTCGAAGTGTTCCCATTGCTCCTGCAGTTCTTCGGCATGAGCCGCGTCGATCACGAAGTGCACCGCGCTCAGTTCGTCGGCGCGTAAGCCCTTGCCGTAGCGCAGCGCCTGGATCTCTGCGAGGTCCACCGAATCCACGAAGACGAACACCCGGCGTCGGGCAGGCTTGACCGACTCGGGATGCTGGGTGCGCGATATCTCGAGTACGGAGGCCTCGGCGCGGTACTGGCGGTTGAGCCGCATCAACACGAGGACCAGCGCGGGGAAGACGATGACGATGAGCCAGGCTCCCTCGGTGAATTTGGCCACCACGAAGATCCCCACGACGATCGTCGAGAGGATCCCCGCGGACAGGTTGATCACCAGCTTGTAGCGCCACCCGGGTGCGCGGTGGGTCAGGTGGTGTTTGGTCATGCCGTAGCCGGCCGTCGCGAACGCGGTGAACACGCCGATCGCGTAGAGCGGCACCAGTCGGTGGACCGATCCTTCGGTTACCAGCAGCAGTGCCAGCGCCACCGCGGTCAAGGTGATGATGCCGTTGGAGAACCGCAGGCGATGGCCGCGTTTGGTCAGCGGGCGGGGCAGAAAGCGGTCGGCGGCGACGAAACTGGCCAGTGGCGGGAAGCCGCTGAAACTGGTGTTTGCGCCGGTGAACAGGATGGCCGCGCTGGCGGCTTGCACGAGGAAGTACAGGATGTTGCCGATCACCCCGTTACCGAAGACCGCCCGGGCGATCTCGGACAGCATCGAGGGATATTCGGTGAGGTAGGGAGTGGCGTGGGTGACGTAGGCGAGGTAGGCAACACCGGCCAGGAAGAACCCGAGGATCAAGGCCATTGCGGTCAGGATCCGGCGCGCGTTGCGGCCCTGGGGTTCGCGCATGTAGTTGACCGTGTTGGAGATCGCTTCGACCCCGGTCAGCGACGTGCCGCCGTTGGCGAACGCGCGTAGCACGATGATGATCCCGGCGCCCATGACCAGGCCGTTGCCCTGGTGGACCGGCACCGCGCCGACAATGTTGGCCGGGTCGTATCTGGGCAGGCCCCACACGATTTCACGGACGACGCCGGTGAGGATCATCAGCATCATCATGGTGGCGAACCAGTAGGTCGTGACGGCGAAGATCCGGCCCGCTCGCCGCAATCCGCGCAGGTTGACAAAACAAATCAGCAGCAGCGCGGCCACGGTGATTTCCATGCTGTAGGGACCGAGTCGGGGGATGGCCGACACCACCGCCACCGTGCCGGCCGCGGTTTGCACCGCCACGGTGACCACGTAGTCGATCAGCAGCGCGGCGGCGGCGACCTGGGCCACTCGGGGCCCGAAGTTGTCCCGCGCGACCACATAGGAGCCGCCGGCGCGGGTGTAGGTCATGACGATCTGGCGATACGACGCGGTCACCAACGCCAGGATCACCAAGAGGATGCCGGTGATCGGCAGCAACAAAACGAACGCGGCCATCCCGGCGTAGGGCAGCAGTTCGATCATGATCTGTTCGGGACCGTAGGCGGTCGAGGAGATCGCGTCGGGTGAAAACGCGCCGAGCGCAACCGGATTGGACAACCGCTCCTCGTCGAGTTGCTCGTTGATCAGCGGTTTGCCCAGTAGGTAACGTTTGCAGGTGTCGGCGATCGACGGCGGAACGCTCACCCGGCGAGTCGGAGTGGACACAGTCGATGTTGTCATAGCACATCACTTCCCGGGTTCTTCGACGACGTGGTGGTAGCCCGTTGCGCGGCAACGAGGTCTTCCTGGCCGACAACCGGCAGGGCATCTTCGTGTTCTTCGACGCGCGACATCCACCGCACGGTGTTGCCGACCCCTCGTGCGATCCGTTGCTCGAAACGGTCGGGAACCTCTTGGGCTACCCGCGACCCGATGTCGTAGGGCACGATGAGCGCGGTCGCTCCCGGGATCCGGCTGACCGCCCGTGCCATCTTGTCGGCGGTGCGGTCGTGCAGCAGCCGGCCTACCAGCGGAACGTAGGATCGACGTGGCATCAGTACGGTCACCTTGGTGTCTGGATGTTCGTCGAGCGCCTGCAGGACCAGCTGTTGGGCGGCTCGGCTCAGGTGACGGTCCGGGCAGTCGACCAGCCGCAGCGGGGTGTTCGGATCGAATCGCGCCCAGCGCTGCTGTAGCAGCGCGGCGTGCGCCGCGTCGATCACGAAGTGCACCGCGGTCAGCTCGTCGGCGCGCAAATCCTCTCCGTAGTGCAGCGCCTCGATCTCTGCGAGGTCCACCGAATCCACAAAGACGAACACCTGATGTCGCGCATACTTGACCAGCTCGGGGCCCTCGGTGCGCGACATCTCCAACACGGCGGCCTCGGTGCGGTACTGGCGGTTGAGCCGCATCAACGCGAACACCAGCACGGGCATGACCACGACGACCAGCCAGGCCCCCTCGGTGAACTTGGCCACCGCGAAGATCCCCACCACGATCGTCGAGAGGATCCCCGCAGACAGGTTGATCACCAGCTTGCGTCGCCAGCCGGGTGCGCGGTGGGTCAGGTGGTGTTTGGTCATGCCGTAGCCGGCCATCGAAAATCCGGTGAACACGCCCATCGCGAACAGCGGCACCAGGGCGTCCACCGACCCACCGGTCACCAGCAGCAAGATCAGCGCCAGCGTCGTCAGCGTGATGATGGCGTTGGAGAACACCAGCCGATGACCGCGTTTGACCATCGGCCGCGGCAAAAAACTGTCCTCGGCAACGAAACTGGTCAGCGCGGGAAAACCGTTGTAGCTGGTGTTGGCGCCGAAGAACAGGATCGCCGCGCTGGCCGCCTGCAAAAGCAAGTACATGATGTTGCCGATCAGCCCGTTGCCGAACACCGCCCGCCCGACTTCGGACAGCATCGAGGGATATTCAGCGATAAAGGGGGTGGCGTGGGTGGCGTGCACCAGGTAGATGACACCCACCAACAAGAACCCGAGGATGGAGGCCATCGCGGTGAGCACCCGACGGGCGTTGGGGCCTTGCGGAGTCCGGAAGATGTTGACCGCATCGGCGATCGACTCGACTCCGGTCAGCGAGGTGCCGCCGTTGGCGAAGGCGCGCAACACCACCAGGACCGTGGCGCCCATCACCAGCCCGTTGCCCTGATGGACCGGCACCGCTCCAACGATGTGCGACGGATCGTACTGCGGTAAACCCCAGAACACATCACGGATCACGCCGGTCACGATCATCACCGTGAGCATGATGATGAAGGCGTAGACCGGCACGGCGAATATCCGGCCCGCCTCCCGCAGTCCGCGCAGGTTGGCGTAAGCGATGATCAGCAACGCGGCCACGGTGATTTCCAGGTGGTAGCTGCCCAGCGACGGTACCGCCGACACCACCGCAAAGGTGCCCGATGCGCACTGCACCGCAACGGTGACCACATAGTCGATCAACAGCGCGGCCGCAGAAAGCTGCGCCACCCGGGGCCCGAAGTTGCTGCGCGCGACCACATAAGAGCCGCCTCGTTGGGTGTAGGCCATGACGACCTCGCGATATGACCCGGTCACCAGCGCCAGGATCAACAGAATGACACCGGCGATCGGAAGCACCAACACGTAAGCGGCCAGCCCGGCGCTGGGCAGCAGCTCGACCATGATCTGTTCGGGACCATAAACGGTCGACGAGATCGCATCCGGCGACAACGCGCCCAGCGCAACGACGTTCGACAAACTCTCATGCTGAAGCTGGTCGTTGACCATCGGCTTCCCCAGAAAGACACGCTTCCAGGCGTCAATAATCGACAACTTGACGCCCGGCTGGCCAGCCGCTGATGTCATGCCCACATTCCTTACCCAATCAGAGTGATAACGCAAAACCGCCGGTGCGTTCCGCCAGCAGCGCCGGCGAAAACCTTAACCTCCAGGCGCATCCGCTCGGCAGTCGATGTCGTCTTCGACATCGGACGTCAGGCTCTCTCCCCGAACCTGACTCGCGCAGGGAACCTGAGTCCAGCCACGCAGCACAAACATGGTTCTCCATTCGCAAATACGGATCGGATCAGATCGATCGTCGGTATGCGGGCACCACCCAACCTCGCCGTCGATGGTGCGGACTGGAACGACACTAGACTTGGCCGGTCCTCGGCGAAACCTCACGACGCACGGTTTACCCGGATGTTACGATTTCCCAGCGGATTACCAGCCCATCAGGAGGAAATCGCCAGTAATCCCCCGTCAAGAATTTGTTAACGAATTCACATGGGTTCCGTCGACAACTCATAATGTGTTCCAGAGGTTGGCTTGTGACGTTTCCGTGGGTTGCCATCTGGCACGTACCGTGGGGTTTCGCTGGGGCAGAGGGCCTCTGGGCGGCGCCTTCTACGGGCGCACCCCTCAGGCGTCGGGGGCGACTCGCGTCGCCGCGGAACGCCCTTCGGTCACCCGTGACGGGCCGGCCTTTGTATGCCCCGAGACTGGGTGAAAGATCAGGTCAAGGACCTGACCGCCGCTATTGGTGCTGCACGCAACAGGGCGTGGCGGCTCCTCAAGATCGACCCAGGCAGGCGTCAGCAGATCAATACAAGTCTTCCGGTGGTCGGCGCTGGGCACGATCTAACCCCAATCAATATGAATTAAGCGACGGCCCAAATGGAATCGAGTAAGGGGATTCAATGTTTTTCGTGACTATTCAGCTCGAAATGCCGACAGCGGCAGCAGGCAACGCGCGACGGGGCAACTCCAGGATGGTCCTGGTAAATGCGGCGGCGACGACCGGGATACCGAGGTGATTCCAGCCTCTGATGAGGCGTCAGCGCTGACAGCGACACACCTAGCCGCGCCCGCCAAGACGAACCGGGAGGTCCGCGCCGCAGCCGAGGCGCGAACCGTGTATGACGTGCTGGTTAGTATGCGGCCGTCGAGCCCGCAAATTCTATGCCGATCACCGGGGGGCGTGCAGTGATGGATTTCGCGATGCTACCGCCAGAGATCAACTCCGGTCGGATGTATGTCGGTGTCGGTTCGGGCCCGTTGCTGGCCGCCGCGGCGGCCTGGGATGGGCTGGCCGCCGAACTGCGGTCGACGGCCAGCTCGTATCACGCGGTGGTGTCGGGGCTGACCGCCGGGCCGTGGTTGGGTCCGGCATCGGCTTCGATGGCGGGCGCGGCCGCCACCTATGCAGCGTGGCTGAACACCACCGCCGCGCAGGCCGCCGACACGGCCACTCAGGCCAAAGCGGCGGCCACCGCCTACCAGGAGGCGTTCGTAGCGACGGTGCCGCCACCGCTGGTCGCGACCAACCGCAGCCTGCTGACGAAGCTGGTGGCGAGAAACCTCTTCGGGCAATACACGGCGGCGATTGCGGCCACCGAGGCCCAGTACGCCGAGATGTGGGCCCAGGACGCCACGGCGATGTACGGCTACGCCGGGTCGTCGGCAGCCGCCACGGCGCTGACACCGTTTGCCCCACCCCAGCAAAATACCGCCCCCGCCGCATCGGCCAACCAGGGCGCCGCGGTCGGCCAGGCCACCGGAGCCTCGGCCGGCAATGCGCAAAGCGCCGTCTCGTCGCTACAGCAAGCTTTTTCCGCAATACCCAACGCGCTGCAGAGTGCGGCGGCGCCGACAGCCGCTGTGCCGGCCCAGACGTCCCTGATTAACCTCCTGAACTTGATCAGCGACCTGATCTCGATTTTCGTCGATCTACCAGCCGACTTCGCTACCTTTTCGGCCGACCTGCCAGTCGACGTGATAGGGGTGGTTTCCCTTGCGTTGGACGTCATCGGCGCCGGGACTGGTTTGCACACGGACGAGATCGTCAGCGGCTGGGCAGGGGAAGAACCGTGGCCGGGGACAGGGGAAGCGCCCCCCACGCCGTTCAAAGGGATCCTCACCGGCCCGATAGTGCCGGCGGCGACGGCGCCGGCACCGGCGCCGACCGTATCGGCGGGTCTGGGCGAGGCGAACACGGTTGGGGCTTTATCCGTGCCGCAGACCTGGACGATCGCCACACCGGCGGTGCGCCCGATCTCGGTGAAGTTGCCCGCACTGGCGGGTGTCAGCGCAATCCCCGCGGTGGCCGCCTCGGCGGAAGTCGGCTCGGGCAGCACATTGGGAGAAATGGCACTGGCGGGCATGGCCGGGCGAGCCATGGCCGGCCCGGTGGGCGTCGGCGGCGGCAAAGATGCCGGCAAGACGGCCGCCGGCCAACGAGTGGCAGTTCGCCCCGCAGGTGCAGCGACCACCGGTGCCCCTGCGGCGGCTGACATTGGTGGCGACGCATCCGAACCCCGGACGGTAGTGACGGGCGTCGCGGCCGAACTGCGCGAATTCGCTAAGCTCCGCGACGAAGGCATTCTGACCGAAGAGGAATACACCGAACAGAAGAACCGTCTGCTCGGGCGCTGAGTCGTATCCGCCCGTGACGCGAACGCCGGTTTTCTCCAAGTAGGGACACACAGCGATGGATTTCGGGATCTATCCACCGGAGATCAACTCCGGTCGGATGTATGCCGGTGCCGGGTCAGGGCCGCTGTTGGCCGCTGCTCAGGCCTGGGAAGCGTTGGCCGACGAGCTGTACACGGCGGCCGGCTCCTATCAGTCGGTGGTGTCGGAGTTGACCTCCGAGTCGTGGTCGGGTCCATCGTCGGCGTCGATGGCGGCTGCGGCCGGCTCTTATGTGCCCTGGCTGAGCGCCACCGCCGCGCAGGCCGGGGAAACCGCGGCCCAAGCCAGAGCCGCGGTCGCCGCCTACGAGGCGGCGTTTGCGTTGACGGTGCCACCGCCGGTGATCGCGGCCAACCGCAGCCTGCTGACGGCGCTGGTGGCGACCAACTTCTTCGGGCAGAACACCCCGGCGATCGCGGCCACCGAAGCCGAATACGCCGGCATGTGGGCCCAGGACGCCGCAGCGATGTACGGATACGCGGGGTCGTCGGCATCGGCGAGCGCGCTGACGCCGTTCAGCTCACCGCAGCAAAACACCGACCCGGGCGGGGCGGCCGGCCAGGCCGCCGCAGTCGGTCAAGCCACCGCCACCTCCGCCGGCAACGTGCAGAGCATCCTAACGGGTGTGTCGCCAGCGTTGTCCGCGGCAGCCACGCCGGCCCAGTCGACCCCGCTGGACTTTCTGAACAACCTTGCCAACCTGATCACCGTCTTCGCCAGCGGACCAGCCAGCTTGGTTATCACTTACGTCGGCGTACCGTTGAATACCCTGGGCGGCCCCGTGGACTTCCCCATCGCCTATATCGGCACGGTGTCCGGCCTGCACACCGATGACGACGCCAGCGCCTGGTTCGGAGTACAGCCCTGGCCGGGGACCGAAGAGGAGCCGCCTGGGGAGTTCCCGGCGATCATCACCAACCCGGGTCCGCTCGCGGCGACGGCGCCGACCATGTCGGCGGGTCTGGGAGAAGCCCACACGGTCGGGGCGCTTTCCGTACCTTCGGCGTGGACCGTCGCCGCCCCGGAGGTCCGCCCCGTCGCATTGGAGCTGACCAGCGCAAGCAGCAGCCCCACCGCGGCGGTGCCGTTGGAAGTAGGCTCAGGCAGCGCGCTGAGAGAGATGGGGCTGGCAGGCATGGCCGGGCGAGCCATGACGGGTCCGCCCGGCACCGGCAGCGGTCAGTATGGCGGCGAATCGGGGACCGGTACGCGTGTGCCGTCTCGCCCCGCACGGGCGGCAGCCGATGGTGAAAGCAAAGCGTCGCCGAGCAAGCCGCGGATCGTGGTCACGGGAGTCGCGTCGCGGATACGCGAGCTCGCCAGACTCCGCGACGAGGGAATGCTGACCCACGAGGAATTCACCGAGCAGAAGGACCGCCTACTGGGTCGCTGAATCGGCATCATCAACGCGATTATTGACTCCCGATATCGTGCAGAGGGCCCGCATTGCGGTCGAATTCGTGAACGGGTATGCGCGGTTCGGAGAAGGTCGGCGTCGCATTCGGGGACGGCGGGGATAACATTGCCATGACTGTCTCATAGCGTCGAGTGACGTCGTCACGGTCTCCGGGATCTGCCACCGTGGCCAGGTTGGATCGCTGGATCGCCTCAGCCTGACGGATCAACACCGTTCGCCGTGCCCGGTCAGGGGTTTGTTCCATGACCTTGGCCACGGCATCGAGTTGCCGGATCATGATGGCGGGCATGCCGACTGCGGCCTGGCGGATCGTCTGGAACGTGCGATTCACGAGCCGGTCGAAATCGGCTTGGTAGGCGATGACGCGGATCCGGCCTTGCGCGTCCCGCCGGATCCGTTGCGGCCGCCACGAGGTCGAAATCCGGCACAGGCACTCGGCGATCCAGTCGACACAGGTCAACGCCGTGAACGTGTCGTTGACCGCCGGTGACAAGGCGCGCAGGGCGATCTCGACCAGCTGATCGAAGCCGAATGAAATATCCTGTGGGAGTGTCCGATACGCACCCGTGACGTGGCCGTGTGCAAGACTCTCTGCAACGGATTCGGCCGCATGGGGCGGCCACACCCAGGCTATGACTTGACCTGCGATCAGGAAATGACCTGGACGGTAGGGCAACTGGATGACCGCGTCGGCCTCAGAAGCGATCTTCAGCAGCGTGTCATGTCGGATGACCTGAAGATAGCCACTGCGCGGTGTTCGGATCGGGGCACCGGACTCCGCCAACCACGCGAGCAATTCCTCGCACGACGGCCCGCGCTCCATCCCCGAACCGATCGAGGCACCGCGATCCAGCGCCGCGATCTCGGTGGCCAGCGTCCCGGCAATTTGCGCAATGACTATGGGGAGCTGAATCATCGCGGCGATGTGATTGAGGAAGTAAATCAGCACGGCCACATCGGCCAGCGTCGACACCAGGGTCACGGTGACCGACAGATGCGGAACGAAATCGCCATGCGGGCCGCCGCCCACGGATACCAGGGCGATCGTCGCATAGCAGAACGTCGCGACGAATGTCCCTAACGCCAACTGAGTTCCGCGGTCCCGCACGAAGTTGCGCAACATCCGCGGACCGAACTGGGTCGAGGCCAGCGTCAGGGCCACGATGGTGATCGAAAAGACGATGCCGACCACCGTGATGATCGCCGCAGCGACCGTGGCCAAGACGGCCCGGGCCGAATCAGCGCTACCGCTGAGCACCCACGACGGCAGCTGGATCAATCCGTCGTAGGCAGCGCGATCGACCGCGTAGGTGACGACGAAGAGCACCAATACGGCCACCGTCTCCATCGCGGGAACGACCCACAAGTTGGTCTGCAGCGCCTCCCGCCGCCAATCCGCCTCCAAATAGGCGTGATTGCGCATCATTTCACGACCGCACGGTGCCGATCTTGCTCGTCAGGCGACTCCCGTCCACCCTCCGCCGTCACAGCCGAAACTCCATGATGCAGCATGGGCTAATTTAACCCTTAGATCCGCTCGGAATCGCTGATATGCCTGAAAATCTCACGTTATGTCCGGCCCCGCCGGCCACGCTTTGTCTAATCCGAAGACGTCGGTCTAATTGGCAGCTCTGCCATTGTGCGTCGCCTTTACGGGCTGAAAAATGGCGCGGTAGTCGCTTTGCGGGATCGATGTCGTATGGTCGGCGCCCTCGGCGCCGCCGCAACAGTTCGCCGTAAATGCCTACGTTGACTTTTTCTCGGCCACTGCCGCGCTGAGACCCTCCGCGAGGTCCGTGCGGGTCAGTTGCTTGAACCGGAGCAACTGGGCTTCGCTGAATTCGTTGAGATCACTGGCGAGCACCTCGTCGAGATCCTCGTCGTCGAGTCGGAAGCTGCGGTGGTCGCGGGCCTTCTCCACCACGTTGCGCACGAACCCGGCATTGCCGAGCGTGTCGATACCGCGGATCAGGTCCCCCTCTTCGGAATAAGTCTCGTCGAGATAGAACTTGCTGTACGACGGCAACAACACCTCGGCATCTTCGTCGGCGATGACGTCCTCGTTCTCTTGCCCCATCAGTTTCGTCAGCGCCAGCAATTCCCCCGGCGTGTAGCTGAAGAACTCGATGACGGTCGAAAAGCGTCGGCGCAGACCCTGATTCACCTCGAGCATCTTCTCCATCGCCTTGGCGTAGCCGGCACCGAAGACGACCAGTTCGTCGCGATGATTCTCCATGTAGAGCAGTAACGTGTTGATGATCGCGTTGCCGTAGGGGTCGCCCTGGGAGTAACCCGTCTCGTGCAGGGTGTGCATCTCGTCGAAGAAAACCGCTCCACCCAGTGCGCCCTCGAGCATCTCCTCGGTGTTCTTCTCGGCATCTGCCATGTACCGGCCCAACAGCTTGGTGCGGCTCGTCTCCACCACCAGCGGCTTGCGCAACACGGTCAGCCCGCACAGTTGCTTGGTGAAAGCGCGCGCCACCGAGGTCTTGCCTGTTCCCGGCGGGCCGAGCAACAAGGTGTGCCGCGAGGTCACCGGCACCGGAAGGCCCATCTTGGCGCGCGCCAGGTTGACCTTGGTGGTCGACTTGATCAGTTTGATCTCACGCTTGGCTCGTTCCATGCCCAACATCGCGTTGAGCTCGGCATCGCCCTCGGCCAGATACTTGGCGGCCTCCTCGGCGTGGCGGGCGGCCTCGGTCTGCGCCCGGGTCGGAGCACTGTCCGGGTCCCACGGGTCGGTGCGCGCCTCGATCGTCTCCGGGTCGGTCAGTATCAGCCGGTAGTTGGGGTTGTCCAACGCCTCGCGTGCCGGGCCGAACTTCGGATCCCGCGAATACACCCGGCGCAGCAGCTCGACGGCCTCTTCCTCGCGGCCGACGTGCCGCAGGCACATGCCCTGGGTGTAGAGCGCGATGTTGGCCGCGCCCGGGACCCGGTCGCCTTCGATGGCGTCCTGGCCGCGGCGGAAGGCCTCCTCGAAGACCCCCAGGGATGCCAGCGCGGTGGTGGCCATCGCCGCCCCCGCGGCCTTCAGTTCGGGCTGACGCCATTGCTTTCCTTCGGAAAACTGCAGCAGCACGTCCGGCCAGCGTCCGGTGCGGAAAAACAGCACACCCCGCACGTAGTCGAACAGCTCCACCTCGAACGGGTGGCGAGGTTCGACGCTGTCCAGCAGCTTCGACGCCTCCTCGTAGCGTCTCGCCTCGGCGAGGGCGGCGGCGTAGGTGCACGCAAGCGACTCCACGCTGGTGATCGCCAGCCGCAGGAACAGCCCGTCGGAGACCTCCGGACGGAACTGCAGATCCGTGACGCCCAGGCGGCGGGTCTCCCAGCCGAACGTCCTGATCGATGCCCACGCTCCCGCGAGCACCTCGATGCTCTGCTCACCCGCCAGCACCCGCGCCAGCCACGCGTCGCACATGCCGGGATCCAGGGTGGTCGCCGTGTTGAACATCTGCGACGCAACCTGCGGGTTGTGGCTCGGCTGCAGTCCGTTGACAGAGATACCCGACGCCAGCAGTCCGGCGACGAGTGCGTTTCGGGCGTCTTCAGCGACTGATTGCGACCGCGTCATTGCGCCACGCGCACACCCGTTGAGCTCTCCGGTACCTGACCGACGGACAGCACCAGCTCATCGTCGTCGTGTAACCCACGCGTCGGCACGACCAGCAGCGGGCGAATCGTCGGGGCGGGCAGGCTGGCGCGGACCGCGGCCAGCTGGCGGCCCGTGAGCCGGTTGAGCCCGGTGGTGACTTCCTTGGGAAGCCGGCCGTCGCTGTGGTAGCGCACCCACGCCGAAACGTACGGTCGGCCACCCTCACTGACCAGCCGGACCGTCAGCACGGTCGCCCCGATGTCCGGGGTGTCGGGCCGGAAGAGCTCGTCCAGCGTCTCGGTGCTGATGTCCGACGGTGTCAGCCAGAAGCTGGTGGCGAACCCGTTGAAGTGCTTGAGATGGCGCCATCCCGGGCGACTCCACGTCGGCTCCAGGTCGGCGAGCACGGCCTTGTCGACCTCGGCGAGTTCCTCGGCGGTCAACGGACGGGCCGCGCACCGTTGGCCGTCGAGATCTTGGGCGAGCCGCTCGGTCGCCGCCACCAGCGTCGACGCCAGGGAATCGCGGGCCACCACGGCGGCGACGTTGCGTTGCGGGTTCATCCGCAGTACCAGCCAGGTGCGGCGCGCGTACGAGGCCGGCTGATCACCGACCAGTCCCCACTCCTCGGGACCCCAGTCGTCCAACTTGGACAGCTCGGCGGCGTTTACTGCCGGGCCCCCACGGCGCACCTTCACCGACACGATGTCGATGCCGTCGAGGTGGACATCGAACTGGCGCAGTCCGGCCGCGATGGACTGCACGAGCAGGGTCGCGGTGGACTTGGGGGCGGACATTGTCCGGTGGCGATGGCGCCCCGTTGGGTCGTCCTCACCGCCGTCCACCGCGATAACGCTGACCAGGCGGCCTTCATATCCCCGCACACCGACCATGTCGCGTCCGAACCGGCGCCGGTAATCGACCGGGGGGGTGCACCCCGCGGCCAGTGAGGAACCCGGATCTGAAGACCAGTCCCACAGCCACGTGGCCAACCCCGAGGTCACCGTGAGGCCGTGGTGGTTGACCAACGACAGCAGCGTGACCACCACCGCGAGGCCGACGCCCACCCAGAAAGCGATGCGATGCTGGCCTTGCCATGACTCCGGGCAGTGACTGGCCACCACCATAATCACAATGTCCACCAGGAACACCGCAGTGACCCGCGACCAGGCCAATGACAACCCAAATCTGCGCTGAGCCTTCATTGTCGTTGCTGCTCCGCCCTTATTACCGCTTACGCGATCGCTTCATCAGCGTTGTTGTACCGAACACTGCGCCGGCGATCAGTAACGCCCCGGTCAGCCCTCCGGCGGCGACCCACACGGGCACCATATCGCGGCGAGGGGCCGGCTTAGGAAGTTTCAGCGGCGCCCACAATTGCTGCGGAGGCTCCACGGGGCCGTCGGGTTCGTCCCAGGTCAGCGCGGCGACCGGGTCTATGACGCCATGGCCGACCTGGTTGTCCACGCCGCGTGCCGGCGCCCTGGCGGTGCGTTCCAACCGGTTGATGACCTGATATGCCGATAGCTGAGGGTACTTGGCCCGGACCAGCGCAGCCACACCGGACACAATCGCGGTCGAGAAGCTGGTGCCGGCCGGTACCAGCAACGTGTTGTCCGGGCCGTCGATCGCGTTGATCAGGCCGTCGTCCCGGGGGGAGAGCCCGATGACGTCGGTCCCGGGCGCAGCGATCCCGACCCAGGGGCCGGCCACGCTGGTGGAACCCTGCCCCTGACCGCCCTGGGTAAGCGGGTGACCCTCCGTGTCCACCGCTCCGACGGCCAGGACATAGTCGCTGAACCAAGACGGCGTCACCACCGTGGTGACCCCGCTCCAGTCGCGGGGATCCTGCGGCTGCATGGGGTCGAAGGCCGGGTTCTGCTTGCAGTCCTTTTTGCTGGTGTCGCCGGCCGCGGCCACGATGACGACGTTCTTGTCGACCGTTGCGTAGCGCACTGCGGCGCCCAGCGTGCGCTGGTCGATGATGTTGCGGGCGCTCATGCAGGTCACTTCGGAGATGTTGATCACCGTGGCGCCCATATCCGCGGCGTGCACGATCGCCCGTGCCATGGTCTCGACGTCGTCGATCTTCGCCCGTGTCTGCGGATCCTCATCGCCGGTATAGGCGTCCTTGAGGCCGAAAGCGTCACTGGACTGCCGGATCGAGATGATGTCCACGTCGGGAGCGACGCCGCTGTACGCGTCCGGGGGCTGCGGCGGCGCGGGTGCCGGTGGTGGGGGTGGCGGATTCGGCGGATCGAGTGGGCGCGGGCTGCGTGGATAGTCGACGGCGGCTATCCGTCCATCCCCGGAATAGCTGGGAATCGTCACAGTGCCACCACTGTGGCTGGCCGACGGAGCTTGCCCGGCGGGCGGCGGTCCCGGCGCCGGCGACGGTGGCGACGGTGGCGGTGGCGGTGGCGGTGGGGGCGCCCCGAACGGTCCTGGTGGCGGTTCTTCGGTGGGCGGCACCATCGTGATCGTCTGCGGCAGGGGGGACAGAGTCACCGTCTGCGGCGGCGGCGGTTTGGGCGCCGGCTCGGTGGTGGGAATGGTGACCGGCTTGCGCGGGGCCGCAGGTGGGACCGTCGCGCCATTGGCCGGGGCCGCGCCGATCATCGAGGCGACGATGGTGCCGTGGGCGTCACAGTCCGACAGCCCGTCGCCACCCATGACGTAGTCGCCGCCGGGTATCAGGTGCGGAAGCCTGGGGTGCGGCGTCACACCGGTGTCGATGACGGCAACCTTCTGCCCGGCGCCACGGCCGAATCGCCAAGCCTCCTGCAGGTTCAGCATTTCCATGTATCGCGGCGGTAACCGGAAGTCGGTGCCGGGCAGCACCCCGACCTCGGTGCAGTACGAGGTCTGCTTCATCGGCGCCGGCGGCCCGGGTGGACCGTTGGGCGGCACCGCGGCCGGGTCGATCGTCGGCGGCGAAATCGCGTACGCCGGCGGCAGACCGGCGAGCGAGCCCGAAGCAAGCAAAAGCGCCGCGACGGTCGCGCGCGAAGCGCGACCTCGCCACGGTTTGCGACTAGCGGTATCGGATGGCTGCATAGACGTTCATCAACCACAATGCCAGCGGGAAGATCGGAATGAGGCAGAGGTATTCGATCCATTCCACTAACTTGCGGAACAACGGGCTGTAGATGGTGTTGGGCACCACGGCTGCAGCGGTGAGACCTGCGGCCGGCAGCAGCACCAGGATCGCGACGCTGATGGACACCGCCAGCGGTGACTGCAACACGAGCGCGTACCGCGCCACCACCGCACCGACGATCAGCACGGAGGTCACGGCCAGGGTGATCGCCTGCCAGCGGTCGACGTAGGAGCGGCCGCGGAGCATCAGGAAGCCTGCGCTGACACCGGCCAGCAAGAGCGGCAGCCAGCGCTGCCCGGTGCGCGGGTCCGACAACGCGGTCAACGAGACGACCATCAACACACCCAAGCCCACCAGCAGCCCGCTCAGGAACGACCGGGCTCGCTCGGCTTGCAGCAGTACGTCGCGAACCGACGCGGGCCCCTCCAGAACCGGCGGGCCGCCCTCGGAGCGCACCACGGTCGTGGGCAGATCGGGTCGAGCCTCGAAGACCCACCGGCTGGTGGCCGAGGGGAAGACCGGCAGCCGGATGCCGGCCAACCGCCGCGAGAGGGTTGGCGCGCCGTGGTAGACGAGCACGCACAGCAGCACGACGGACGTGAACGACGTCACCGCGCTGGTCATCGCGACCATCCGAGCCAGAGCGGCGATCGCCGTCACCAGGCTGACGGTGACGATCGCCGTGTAGAGGCCCAATCTGCGCCCGGTGAAACGCAGAGCGAGCATCGCGGCGATGGTGAGCAACCCGAAGCCCAGCACCGCCTGCGGCGAACCCACTCCCCCGGGCGGTGCCGCGGCCGCGGCCACCGACAGTGGCGCGAGGGAGCTCAGCAGCATGATGTCGCCAACGCGCCGGTCCGGGTCCGTCTGGGCGCGCCTCAACAGCAGCAATGACACGCCCAGCATGACGGCGGCGATCACCGCAGCGTAGACCGTCGGCAGCCACGAGTTGTGGTGCCAGCGCCACCAGCCCAGCAAAGTTGACGCGGCGATAACGCCGGCGGCCACCATCGACGCGCCGACCTGCACGGCAGCGACGGGATCGATCACGGCGAAGCGTTTGCTGAGATTGGCCGCAACGGCGGTGGAGATGTGCTCGATGACCTGCGAGCGGTGTTCGGTATCCGGAATGAACCGGATCCACAGCCGGTCTCCGTCGTAGATGTCCTGCTCGGTCAGGGATTGGGTGGCCCGCAGTGGCGTGCCGTCGACAATGCACAGGGCCCACCGGCCGCGTCCCGTGGCCTCCAGTGGCGACTCGCCGAGTTCCCGCAGTCGGCCGTTGACCACTTTCAGCAGCGGTTCGGTCATCACCGACACCGGGGCGTTGGCGTCCAACAGGACGCCGATCTGGACGCCTTCACCGGCCATGATGCCGACCACTACCGCCCGAGGTTGTGAGATTCCCTCAACTACAGTCTGTGGCGCTTCAACTACTGCGGTCATCGTCCTGCACCCCCTGTCATGGTGAATGGATAAGTCCGTGCCGCCGGCTGCGCGGCGAGCCCGGCCGACCGACTCGCCCAGGCGAAAGTCTCCCCCGGGAGGGGCAAGTCTAACTCGGATTTCATCTGCCTCGCCTTACGGTCAAGAGTCGCGCGACCCTGGTTGGGATTTGCTGATGATTCTAGAGAAGAATCCCGCGTTCGCACCTCGACCGCGTCCTTTGCGCAAAAGCATTGGTAAACATTGTGTTTCGCCGACCGTTTCACACCCTGCGGTGCGTCTTCCATTCGCCGTAGGGCAGTGTGTCCAGTACGGTCTTGACGCCGACCTGCACCAACTGCGGGGTCGCCGGGCAAATCGCCAGCCAGGCTTCGCCCGAACCAGAGGTTCGGGCCTGCTGGTAGAGCGCGATACGGCCACCCGACCCGTCTTTGAGCGACAGCACCGAGGCGCTGGGGCCCTTGGCGTCGTCGCGGTACTGACGCGCGTATACCGCAACCTCGGCCGCCGGATCGGACAACGCCTGGCCCAACGCGGCCACGGTGGCGGCACTGATGCCCATTCGCCGCAGGTCGCCACCGGAAAAAACGTTGAAACCCGACTCCTGCCACGACTTCGTTGCTTCCAGCATCTCCTCCAGTGGCACGTTGACCGCGTTGATCGCAGCCGGCTCTGCGTGGTGAATCGATTCCAGGCCATCCATGACCAACGCCGCGATTGAGGCGCTGTCCGCAATGGCCACGTCGTCGACCGTGATGTCGCTGCCGACCCGCACGGCCGACACCCAGTGCTGACCGCGGCGGGCCAGCACAACACGGAACTCGTTGTCGGGGATATCCCGCGACCCCGGCGGCTGGTCCTTGTCTTCGACGACGCCGTAGAGCAGCTTGCCCCGCGACAGCAGGGCGACGACCTCGACGTCCGGCGCGGCAAGCACCCGCAACCGAGCCGCGACCTGCTCCTGCACCTCGTCACCGACGACAATGCCCTGCTCGCGCATCACCGCCATCCCCGGATGCTCGTTGAGCCAGTCGCTGGAGTCGGTGGATACATAGGGCCGGCACCGAAGCTCCGGCGCGACGTGCCGGATGTCCAGGAGTGCCTGGAGCATCCAGAATCCGTCGACGTTGACGGTGATGTCGGTGCGGGTGCTCTGTTGGTCCATCAATACCTCAACGGCTTCTCGAAGGTCTAGTGCAGGGGCTCAGTGCAGGGTCTTAGCGCGGAGAAACCGCAGGACGCGGCAGCACACCGATCTGTGGTGTGCTGCCGCGCCTGGAGTTGGAAGCTAGGCCCAGCTGGAGCCGACGGCGCTGTCGGCGCTGGCCC
>Ga0080006_1152807_pt1 | contig 22288 bp, 19 predicted proteins | sample RS3BMetagenome_FD_69209 | JGI IMG/M metagenome (GOLD analysis project Ga0080006, IMG submission 69209) | Ferric oxide microbial mat and aquatic microbial communities from Rainbow Spring, Yellowstone National Park, USA - RS3B (SPADES... ...
ACCTCACGTCGCGCCGGCGAGATCCTTCTCCGTCAGGCCAGAGGCGGCTGATCCGGCCAGAAGATCACTGACCAGGGCCGATGGGGGGCGCATTTGGGTCACGAGAAGTGCGGAACGTCAGTCCCGTGGGGGAATTCGAGCCCCGACAGGCGGCTGATCGATGCGCCACGAGCCGTTGACCTGCCAGAATTCGGTGGAGCGGGTGACGGGAATCGAACCCGCGTAATCTGCTTGGAAGGCAGAGGCTCTACCATTGAGCTACACCCGCATTGCCATATCGTCCCAGGTCAGGGACCCGGGCATGCACCCGCCCCGTGGTGGCACCGGGGGAGCGGGACGTGGGGACCCATGGTAGTCACCACCGGAGACTGCCGGAAGCCGTTCTGGCCGGGCGGCGGGCATGTCCCCGGCCAACCACGCACGATCAGGAGGCCTCACCCGCCCGGCGGCCCCCAGAGGGGTGCGGGGACCTCGAACCCCACGTCCGAACCCCACCGGTTCCGGTAGGAGACCTCGTGCACCGGCCGGCGGGGGGCGACACCCCACCGCCCGGTCGGATAGCCGAAGCTGACGCAGCAGGCCATCACCCACCCCTCGTCCCCGGGCACCCCGAGGATCTCGAAGGTCTCCGCCGGGTGGAAGAAGCCGAGCACCGCGGTCAATGAGCTGCCCACCCCCTCGGCCCGGGCGGCCAGCTGGGCGCTCCACACCGCCGGGTAGATGGAGCCGCCGGTCGGGTCGTGCTGGACGAAACCGAACAGGTAGAGCGGCACCTCGGCGAAGTGGTCGGCCAGCCACTGGGCCGACCGCTGCACCTTCCGCATGGAGACGCTCTCGGGATCACCGGGGTCGGCGTCGGCGGCGGCGAGCCGGTCGGCGTAGACCGTCTTCCAGAGCTGGTCGATGGCGTCCTGGTAGAGCGGTGCGAGACTCGCGATCACCTCCTTGTCGTCGACCAGGAGGAAGCGCCAGTTCTGGGTGTTGCCGCCCGACGGGGCCCGGATGGCGGCGTCGAGGATCTTCGCCTGGACATCGAGGGGGACCGGATCGGGCTTGACCCGCCGCATGGCCCTCGTCGTGTACAGCGCCTCGTCGATGTCCATGGCTCCCCCTGGTCGGTGTCCGGCGGCGGTCACCAGCCGGCGCCGCCGCTTCAACGTACCCGCCGGCGCCCAGTAGCCCGATCACCCGGCCGTCGGGAGACCGGGGTTCGGATCGGGTGGCCCGATCAGAACGACAGCTGGCGCGTGTCGTCCGCCACCACCTCGTCGGACAGCCGGGACAGCATCTCGGCCACCTCCGAGTACTGCTCCGGCGACCAGCCGGCCAGCAGCTCGCCCAGGTAGGCCCGGCCGGCGGTACGCAGCCGGGCCACCATCTCCAGGCCGTCCGGCGTCACCACCCAGGATGCCGGGGCGGCGTCCGGTCCCGGCACCAGCAGCCCCTTCGATCCCAGCATGGACCGGGCGTCGAGCATCAGGTCGATCGGGATGCCCCGCCGCCGCGAGGCCGACTCGACGTCCCAGGCCGGGTCCTCGGCATACCGGAAGAGCATCCAGCACTCACCGGCCGACAGGTCGACCGACGCGGCCCTGGCGATCCGGTCGATGATCTGGCGGCCCTTGTCCCGGTCGAGCAGCAGGGACAGGCTCCGGGCGATCTCGCGCAGCGAGCTCGCCTCCTTGGGCACCGCGAAGGCCTCACCGATCCGGGCCGTCCCCACGGTGTCGCGCATGGGCAGCGCCTTGATGAAGAGCGACGCCACGAAGGCCAGGACCGATACCCCGGCCGCCACCAGGAAGGCGGTGCCGATGGCGCTGGCGTAGGCGTGGAGGAAGAGCTGCCGGATGGCCTCGGGCAGGGCGTCGAGCACCTTGGTGGTGAGCCCGGAGGTGTTGCCGGCGATCGACGGGTGCCCCGGGGAGGCCGGAAAGGCGGCGCGCAGCTTGGCGGTCAGCTGGTTGGTGAAGACGGCCCCGACCACCGCGGTGCCGACCGCCGAGCCGATGGACCGGAACAGGGTGTTCCCGGCGGTGGCCACCCCGAGGTCCTGGTAGCTGACGGCGTTCTGGACGGCCACCACCAGCACCTGCATCACCAGCCCGATCCCGAACCCGAGGACGAACATGAACACCGCACTGGTGAGCGTGGCGGTGGTGGTGGTCAGGTGGGAGAGCAGGTAGAGGCCGACGGTCATGACCGCCGTCCCGACGATCGGGTAGGCCCGGTACTTCCCCGAGGCGCTGATCAGGCGACCCGAGCCGATCGAGGCGATCAGGAGGCCGCCCATCATGGGCAGGAGGTCGAGGCCGGATCCGGTGGGCGAGGCCCCCTTCACCACCTGGAAGTAGAGGGGCAGGTAGGTGATGGAGCCGAACATGGCGAAGCCGAGGAGCAGGGCCACGATGCTGGTGGTGGTGAACACGCTGTTCCGGAAGAGCCGGATGGGGAGGACCGGCTCCGCCGCCCGCCGCTCCACCACCACGAAGGCGGTGAGCAGCACCACCGCGGCTGCCGCCAGCCCGAGGCTGGCTGCCGATCCCCAGGCCAGCGTGGTGCCCCCGAGGCTGACGAAGAGCACCAGGGCGCTGAGCCCGAGCGCCAGGACCGTCACCCCCGTGTAGTCGATCCGATGACGGCCGTCGCGCCGTGTCTTCGGGAGGGCGATGCCGATCACCACCAGCGCCACCAGGCCGACCGGGAGGTTGATGTAGAAGATCCACCGCCACGACAGGCTGGTGGTGATGGCCCCGCCGAGCAGCGGGCCGACCACGAAGGCCAGCCCGAACACGGCACCGAACAGCCCCTGGTACCGCCCGCGCTGGCGGGGGGTCACCACGTCGCCCACGGTGGCCTGGGCACTGACGATCAGGCCACCACCGCCGAGCCCCTGGATGGCCCGGAAGGCGATGAGCTCGGGCAGGGTGTGGCTCAGGCCGCAGAGGGCCGAGCCCACGATGAACACGACCAGGCCGGTCTGGAGGACGATCTTGCGGCCGTAGAGGTCGCCGAGCTTGCCGTACAGGGGGGTGACCACCGTCTGGGCCAGGAGGTAGGCGGTGACCACCCACGAGATGTGGCTGAGACCGCCCAGGTCCCCGACGATGGTGGGCAGGGCGGTGGCCACGATGGTGGAGTCGAGGGCGGCCACCAGCATCACCAGCATCAGCCCGCCGAACACCCAGGCCAGCTGCCGGCCGTGCAGGGCTTCGGGCTCCGCTTCGGGCACTGCCGGCATCGGGGGGGAGGCGGCGGAGTCGACCATGGGGCGAGGCTATCGGTCCGCCGGGTCCGACCCGTGCTAAGACGCACCGCATGCCTCGCATGGAGCTCACCACGGGAGCCGTCGCCGCCGGGGGCGGCTGCGTGGCTCGGGCCGAGGACGGCCGGGTGGTGTTCGTGCGGCACGCCCTCCCCGGTGAGCGGGTGGTGGCCGAGGTCACCTCGGAGACCACCTCGTACCTCCGGGCCGACGCCGTCGAGGTGCTGGCGCCCTCGCCGCAGCGGGTCGTCCCGCCCTGTCCCCACGCCGGCCCCGGGCGCTGCGGGGGCTGCGACTGGCAGCACGCGGCCCTCCCGTACCAGCGGGAGCTGAAGGCATCGCTGGTCGCCGAGCAGCTCCGCCGGCTGGCCGGCGATGATCGGACCGTGGTGGTGGAGCCGGTCCCCGGCGACCTCGGCGGGCTCGGCTGGCGCACCCGGGTGCGGTTCGCCGTCGACCGGGGGGGCCGGGTCGGTCTCCACGCCCACCGGTCGCACCGGATCGAGCGCCTGGAGCACTGCCTCATCGCCACCCCGGCGGTCGACGGGGTCGGTGTCACCGCCCACCGCTGGAGCGGCGCCGGGGAGGTGGAGGTGCTGACCGGCAACGCCGGCGGCCCGCCGGTGGTGTCCGTCCACACCGGCCGGCGGCGCCTCGGCGACCGGCCGTCGCTGGATGCGGGTCGCGTGGTCAACGGTCGGACCGAGCGCGAGCCGCACCGCCTCCGCTCCGAGGTCCTCGGGCACCGCTATGAGGTATCGGCGGGGGTGTTCTGGCAGGTGCACCCCGGCGCTCCCGAGGTGCTGGCCACCACCGTGCTGGACGGGCTCCGACCGCAGCCGGGGGAACGGGTGGCCGACCTCTATGCGGGAGCGGGGCTCTTCACGGTGTTGCTGGCCGACCGGGTGGGGGCCGCCGGGGGGGTGGTGGCGGTGGAGCGGAGCGGTCGGGCGTGCGCCGACGCCACCCGCAACCTGGCGGGCCGGGACCAGGTCACCGTGGTCCGGGGTGACGTCACCGCCGAGCTCGTCGCCACCGGTCTGGGATCACCCGACGTGGTGGTGCTCGACCCCGCCCGCGAGGGTGTGGCCCGCGGGGTGATGGCCGCCCTGGCCGGCCTCCGGCCCGCCCCGCGACGCCTCGCCTACGTCTCGTGCGACCCGGCGTCCTTCGCCCGCGACCTCCGGGTCCTCACCGACGCCGGCTGGTCGATGTCCTCGCTGCGGGCCTTCGACCTGTTCCCCATGACCGAGCACGTGGAGCTGGTCGCCATGATCGATCCACCGTCGGCCACCTGACCGCTCGGGTCAGGGCAGGGTGACGGTCGTCTGGAGGGGATGGTCGGCCGAGGACTCGCCCACCGACAGCGTGTAGGTGCCCGGCACCGTGGTCCATGCCGACCCCTGGTAGGAGCGGAACGAGCTCGACGCCACGTCGAGCCGGACGGTCCGTGTGGCGCCGGCCGGTACGGCGACCGAGGCGAACGACACCAGCTGGGCCGGCGGCTCGTCGGCGGCCGCCGGATACGTGAGGTAGGCCTGGGGCACGTCGGTGCCGGATCTCGACCCGGTGTTGGTCACCGCCACCGTCAGGGCGTAGCCGGTGGCGGTCCGGGTCGTCGAGACCAGGCGCTGGCGGAAGCTGGTGTAGCTGAGGCCGTACCCGAAGGGGAACAGCGGTGCGACGCCGGTGGCGTTGTTGTACCGGTACCCGACCAGCAGGCCCTCGGAGTAGGTGGCGACCATGCCGATCCCCGGCCACTGGGCCGGGGTGTTGACCGCCGCCGTGGCGTCGGACACCGGGAAGGTCACGGGCAGGCGCCCCGACGGGTCGACGTCACCGTAGAGGACGGCGGCGATGGCGGTCCCCGACTCCTCGCCCCCGTACCACCCTTCCACCACCCCGGCCACCTGCGGCAGCCACGGCATCAGGACCGGGCCGCCGGTGTCGAGGACCACCACGGTGCGCGGGTTGGCGGCCGCCACCGCGGCGATCAGCTGGTTCTGGTCGCCGGGGAGGCTCAACGACGGTCGGTCGTAGCCCTCGGCGTTGTAGTCGCCGGCGAAGACCACGGCCACCTTGGCCGAACGGGCGGCGGCCACCGCCTGGGCGATGTCTTCCGAGACGTACTCCATGCCGAGGGAGAGGGAGCTCGGGAAGAGCTTGGTCTGTCCGGTGAGCGAGTGCGGGTCGAAGGGGACCCAGTCGAGGTGGACCCGGTAGTGATGGCCGGCGGCCAGCGTCACCGACTGCGACCAGACCCCGTGGACGTGTCGGAGGGTGTCGGCCACGACGGGGAGTCCGTCGAGGGACAGCGTGGCGGCACCCGAGCCCGTGAGGGAGAAGGAGTAGAGCCCACTCTTCGGCGGCGTCAGGGTGCCGGTCCAGGTGGCATCGACCTGCGTCCAGTCGGCGGGGAGGTCGAGCACCATCCGGCCCGGCGCCTCCAGCGGGTCCGGCGAGTGCGGCCGGTCGAGCTGGTCGGGCCGCGGGTTGGCCCGGGTGGGAGGCACGGTGGACAGCACCGCCGGGTGGGCGCGCAGCGCCACGTCGATGTTCGGGTCGAGGGTCCGGAGGGGGGTCTCGCCGGCGTCGACCCCGGTGGGTGAGACCTGCAGGGAGAGTCCCTCCCCGGTGCCCGTCGACGGCGACAGGTACTCCGACGGGATGGTCGGATAGGCGCGGGTGGTACTGCCCCCGTCGGCGAAGGCGACGTGGGCCCGGCGGCCGGCGCGGTTGCGGATGGCGGGCAGGGCGGTGGTGGTGAACGACGGGACCACGAACGAGCTGCCGTACCCGGTGGTCACCGGGACCGGCCCGGCGGCGGCGCCGATGACCGCCACCGAGGTACCTGTCGCCAGCGGCAGCACCCCCCGCTGGTCCTTGAGGAGGACCGCCGAGCGCTCCGCCACCTGGCGGGCCAGCAGACCGTCGGACAGGGTGTCGACCGGGGTGCCCGGGCCGCCGGTGGCGGGACGACCGACCAGCCCGGTGGCGAACATGGAGGCGAGGACCTGGGACACCGCGGCGTCGACGTCGGAGCGCTTCAGGATCCCCTCGTGGACGGCGACGGTGAGGCGCGCCACGCTGGCCGGTTTGATGAGCTGGGTCCCCGCAGCGATGGCCGCGGAAGGATCGTGGACCGCCCCGAGGTCGGAGCGGACGATCCCGGTGAAGCCCCAGGAGGCCAGCAGCTGCTGGAGGGTCGGGTCCTCGCACTGGAAGGTGCCGTTCAGGCGGGGGTAGGCGCACATGACGGTGGCCACGTGACCCTGCTGGACGGCAGCCTTGAACGGCGGCAGGTAGATCTCGTGGAGGGCGCGCTGGGGGACCTGGGCATCCAGGACCCCACGGTCGGTCTCCTGGTTGTAGGCCACGAAGTGCTTGGCGTCGGCCATGGTGCCCGTCGACTGGATGCCGTTGATCTCCGACACGCCCATGGCCGACACCAGGAACGGGTCCTCGCCGAACCCCTCGTAGCCGCGGCCGTTCTGGGGCACCCGGTCGATGTTGACATTGGGGGACTGCACCACGCCGAAGCCCTGGCCCCGGGCCTCGGATCCCAGGACCGTCCCGTACTGACGGGCCAGCGACGTGTCGAAGGTGGCGGCCAGGCCGAGGGGCGCCGGGAGCTGGGTGACGTTGGTGTCGCCGTAGGCCAGGCCCTGGGGGCCGTCCTGGAGGGCGAGGCGCGGGATGCACAGGCGTGGGACGCCCAGGTTCAGGTTCTCGTACCCCCCCGAGCTGCCGAGCACCAGCTCGCCGAGCTTCTCTGTCAGCGTCATGCGTCCGAGCACCAGGGCCGCCAGGGCCTTGGGGGAGCGCTTCTTCGCCATGGCCGCCCGGAGCCACGGGCACGACGACACCGGTGGCGAGGTGTTGGGTGCCGAGGGCTTCAGGACCGGGGGCGACAGCGGGTTGCCGGTGGTGGGCAGGTTGCCGGCGTCGGCGACATCGACCCTGGTCCCGACGGTGGCGACACCGGTGACCAGCAGGGCCCCGGCGAGGAGCAGCGCCCCGGCGAGGAGGAGCGTTCGGGCCCCGGGAGGCCGGTGGGCCGGGACGGAGGTCGATCGGCGGCGGCGGGAGGTGGGGTGCATGGGGGCTCGGGTCGGTCGGGACAAAGGTACTCACCCCGACGGGCCCGCGGGGACCGCCCCGTCCCGCCCGGAAGCGGTCCCCGTCCGGCGCCGGTCGGTGGAGTAGACCTGGGTCGGCGGGTGCGGACGGATCGGCGCCCGGGTCGTCGGCGGCCGTCGACGACCGGTGACGAGAGGGGAGTCATGAGCGGAGTCCTGGACGTCCTGCGGCTTGCGGGTCCGGTGCACGAGGTGGCCGTCACCTGCACGACGGGCGCCAACGGGCAGCAGTTCTGTACACAGGTGTCGGCCGGAGCCTTCGCCGGCCTCGGCATCCTCATCGTCATCTACCTGGCCATCCTCGTGGTCACCGTGGTGGCCTACGTCAAGATCATCACCAAGGCCGGCTACTCCGGCTGGTGGGTCCTGATCGGGCTGGTCCCGATCGCCAACGTCGTCCTCTTCCTGATCTTCGCCTTCGCCGAGTGGCCGGTCCTCCGCGAGCTCCGGATGATGCGCCAGTACTCGGGTGGCGGCCCGGGTTTCGGGCGTCCGGTCGCCTACGGCCCGGGTCCGGGTGCCGTTCCACCCCCGTCCGCCGCCGGCCCCGCCCCGGCCGGTCCGTGGGGGCACCGGCCTCCCGGATCGCCGACAACCACACCACCCGCCGGGAAGGAGCCGGCGGCGGGGGCGACCGAGGACACCATGGAGCAGGCGCCCATCCCCTCCTTCGGTGAGGTGATGCGCGGGGCGGCCGGTTTCGGGGCGGCGACCGCCGCCCCGGCCACCACCCAACCGTCCCCGGCCGCCGCCGGGTCCGACCCTCCCGCCGGGTGGTTTCCGGCCCCCGGTGGACCCGAGGGCCGCCTCCGCTACTGGGACGGTGCCGCCTGGACGGAGCACTACCACTGACCGCCACGCCCGTCCGGGACGAGAGGGGCCTCCGCTGGCTGTGGGCGGAAACGACGGCGCGCGACAGCTACGGGCTGCTGCTGGCGCTGCTGCTGGTCGACTATCTCATCCTCTCCGTCGGCGAGATCGGCCCCGGCGCCGTCATCGCCTCGTCGGTGTCGGTGGGCGCCACGGTCCTCCTCGCCTTCCACACCTCCCTCGTCCGCGGTCGCGCCTTCCGGGCCGTCCAGATGGCGGTGGCGGTGGCGGTGGCGGGATCGGTGGTGGCGTGGTTCGGCGGCAGCGACCGTGGCCGGGGCGTCGTCTTCCTCATCCTGGCGGTCCTGGTGCTGCTCAGCCCGATCGCGGTGGTCACCCGGATCGTCCGGCACACCCGGGTCACCGTCCACACGCTGTTGGGGGCGATCTGCATCTACGTCCTGATCGGACTGGTCTTCGCCTTCGGGGACCTGTCGGTGCAGCTCGTCTCCGGGTCGCCCTTCTTCTCCCAGCCCGGGCCGCACCACTCGCCGGACTTCCTCTACTTCAGCTTCATCACCATGACCTCGGTCGGGTACGGCGACCTCAGCCCCGCCTACGGCTTCCCCCGGACCATGGCGGTGCTCGAGGCACTCACCGGACAGATCTTCCTGGTGGTGATGGTCTCGCGGCTGGTGGCGCTCCTCACGCCGTCCCAGCGCGGCGCCCGACGGGCCGGTGAGGATGACCCGGAGCCCGGGCCCGGAGGTGCCGGCGACGGGTCGGCGGCGTGACGCCGCCCGCCGGGGCCCCGGAACCCGGTCAGCCCGCGGGGCGGGGAGCGTAGGCGGCGATGCCGACGACCGGGGCGGCCATCGGCTTCCCACCCATCGAACCGACGTAGGGAGCGCTGCCGAAGGCGAAGACCCCGCCGTCGGACGCAGCCAGCCAGTACCCCCGGCCGTCGGGTGCCGGGGCGATGCCCACCACCGGAGCGTCGAGGGGCAACCCGCCCATCGAACCGGCGAAGGAGGCGTCACCGAAGGCGAAGACCCCGCCGTCGGACGCCACCAGCCAGTACCCGCCGCCGTCGGGCGTCGCGGCGATGCCCACCACCGATGCCCGCAGCGGCACCCCGCCCATCGAGCCGGCGAAGGAGGCGTCACCGAAGGCGAAGACCCCGCCGTCGGACGCCACCAGCCAGTACCCGCCGCCGTCGGGCGTCGCGGCGATGCCCACCACCGGTGCCACCAGCGGCTGGGCGGCGAGCCCGCCCACGGACACCCCGTCGCCACAGGCGACGACGGCACCGTTCGAACTGGTCATGACGAATCCCTTCCCGGTCGGCGACGACGCCATTCCGGCCCACGACCCCCTGGCCCCGTTCAGGCCGGTGCACCCGGTCGGGTCGGGTTGGCCGGCCTGCCCGAAGGCCGTGGCCCAGCGGTAGGCGTTGAGGAGCCAGTACCCGCCGCCACCCGGGGTGGCGGCGATGGCGGTGCACCCGAACGCCGCGTTGAGAGTGCTCGCCGGCTGGGGGGAGAAGCCGCACGCCTGTCCGACGGTCGTGCCGGAGCCGTGGAAGGGGGCACCGAAGGAGAAGACGCCACCGTCGGCACCGGCGAGCCAGTAACCGGGTGTCGGCACCGGGGCGGCGCCGGCCGCCACGGCACCGGCGGCACCTGCGGTGGTGATGCCCACCACCACCGACGCCACCGCCATACCCGTCACCGCCATACCGAGCTGGATCCGCCGGATCACCGCCACGCCCACCTCCCCGCCGTCGACGGATCCCGAACCTACCAAAGCCGCCGGCGGTTCCCCTTTCCGGCGTACGGCCAGGGCGGACGCTCCGGCGGGTCGCGTGTCGGGAAGCCCGGTCCGGGGCGTCGGGTCGGTGCGCCCGGCCGGATCAGAGACCGGTCTCGGCGGCGATGCGCCCGGACGCCACCGCCCGTTCCAGGGCTTCGAAGTCGCGCTCGTTCTGGTCGGCGTACGCCGCCGAGAAGTCGGCCACCGCCCGATCGAACCGGTCGCCCTTCCCGAGGTAGGAGGCGATGGCCACCCGGTCACCCCAGCGGGCGTGGGCCCGGGCGAGGGTGGCACCGCAGAGCCGGGCGTACAGGGTCGCCCCCGGCACCAGCAGCTCGTCGACCTCGGCACTGCCCTTCCAGTCGTGGAGCTGGCGGAGGTAGTAGTCGCGCTCGACGCCGTCGATGCCGGTGATGCGCTGCCAGCCGAGGAAGACGTCGGTGGCTGCCTGCATCAGTCGCTGACCGACCACCACCCGCTGGCCGTGGTGGTCGTGGTCGCTGGGGGCCAGGTGCCCCTCGAGCACCGAGGCCTGGGCCTCCTTGACCTGGAGGACGAGCGGGTCGGCCTCGTCCCGTCCGGTCAGCAGCACGATGTAGCAGCGGGTTCCGACGCTGCCGACCCCGACCACCTTCCGGGCGGCGTGGACGTAGCGGAACTCCTCGATCGGGTGGTGTTCGACGCCGAGCGTCCGGCGGTAGGAGTCGAGGAGCTGCTTGATCATCTCGTCGGTGCGCTCCCAGGGGGTGCCCGGGGTGACCAGGTCCTCGATGGGGACGATCAGCGGGGGGTCGGGGACGATCCGCAGTTGATCCCCGACCCGGCCCACCCGCTTGGTGAAGACCCGGACGCTGTCCCTCGTGCGCGCCTTGGCGACATCGCTCCGGAGGCGCTTCGCCTCGCGCTTGTGGAGCTGGCCCTCGCGCACCTCCGCCGCCACCTGGTCGAGGAGGGTCCCCACCTCGAGATGGTCGTACCAGACCTGCAGGGTGCCGGCCCGGGACGCCTCCGACATGCGCTCCCGGTACTCGGCCACCGCGGCCAGAACGATGTCCCGCCGGTCCGACCGGGAGAAGCCCCGGAAGCGCCCCATGACCTCGAAGCTGGCGGCCAGTCGCTTCACGTCCCACTCCCACGGGCCCGGAAGGGTCTCGTCGAAGTCGTTGATGTCGAAGATCATCTGCCGCTCGGGCGTCCCGAACAGCCCGAAGTTGGACAGGTGGGCGTCGCCGCAGAGCTGGACCGTCACCCCGGACCGCGGGGAGTCGCGCAGGTCGGCGGCCATCAGGGCGGCGGCGCCCCGGTAGAAGGTGAACGGTGACACCAGCATCCGTCCGTAGCGGAGCGGGAGGAGCTCGGGCACCCGTTCGGCGCCCTGCGCCGCCAGCACGGCCACCGGGGCGGCACGATCGGGCCCGGGAGAGAACACCCCGTGGGCGGCGCGAGGCGCCTCCCGACGTGCCGCACGTCCGCGGGCCACCCGCTCGTCCACCGTCAGGCGCTTCCGGCGCCAGGACGACCCGAAGGGCCGCTCCGCGCCGGTCGGGACCGACGGATCGTCGAGCGGGATTCCCCCGCCCGGGCCGCGCGATTCGGTGGTGGTCATCCCTGGGATCCTCTCGGCAGCGATGGGCGGACGGCCGCCCCTCGACGTTGTCAGCGTAGGCCGACCTCCGGACGCCGGATCGTCGCTACCATCCCTGGACCATGGGCGAGGCGATCGGAGAGAGCATCGCCCTGGCCGTCGCCCTGGCCCTCACGTCGATCCCCGTCGTCACCATCGTGCTGCTCCTGCTGGAGGAGGGCGCCGGTCGACGCCGCCTGGCGTTCGCGTCGGGATGGGTCCTCGGGACCGCCGTGGTCCTGGCCGTGGTCATCGCCGCCTCTGACGTCCTCGGTGGCGGCCCGGATGCCGCGCCGGCCCGGTGGGCCTCGATCGCCAGGATCGCCCTTGGCACCGGGCTCCTGGCGCTGGCGGTGGTCGACTGGCGGAAGCGCCCTCGCCACGGGGAGCCCACCGAGCTGCCGTCCTGGATGCAGTCGCTGGGCGGCTCCACCGTGACGAGGAGCGGGCTGCTCGGCGCGGGCCTCGCCGCCGGCAACCCCAAGAACCTGGTACTCCTGCTCAGTGGGGGCCTGGCCATCGCCGGTGCCCCGGTCGGTCTGGCCGGGGAGGTGGTCGGCGCCGTGGTCTTCGTGGTGGTGGCGACGGCACCGGTCGTGACGCTGGTGCTGCTCTACCGCTTCCTCGGGACCGGGCCGCGGCGGGTCCTCGATACGACCAACGCCTGGATCGTGGCGAACAACGCGGTGGTCATGGCGGTGCTGCTCCTGGTGATCGGCGTGGTGCTCGTCGTCAACGGCATCGCCGCCCTCTGACGGCCGACGGGAGCGTCCCGGGGACTTCCCGATAGATTGGGTCAGGAATCACACCGGCTCGGCCCCGAGCCGGCATCGACGGGAGGACGGGACCATGCGCATCGCGGACGACATCACCGAGCTGATTGGCAACACGCCGCTGGTCCGCCTCCGGAAGGTGACCGACGGGGCGGGTGCCGAGGTGGCGGCCAAGCTGGAATTCTTCAACCCGGCCGGCAGTGTCAAGGACCGCATCGCGGTGGCCATGGTGGACGCCGCCGAGGAGGCCGGGCTGCTCACGCCCGACACGGTCATCGTGGAGCCCACCAGCGGCAACACCGGTATCGCCCTGGCCATGGTGGCTGCCGCCCGCGGGTACCGCTGCATCTTCACCATGCCCGAGACCATGAGCGAGGAGCGGCGCATGCTGCTCCGGGGCTACGGCGCCGAGCTGGTGCTCACCCCGGGTCCCGACGGGATGGGCGGGGCGATCGCCAAGGCCGAGGAGATCGCCAAGGGCGACGGCCGGTTCTTCGTGCCCCAGCAGTTCGAGAACCCGGCCAATCCGGCGGTCCACCGCCGGACCACCGCCGAGGAGATCTGGGCCGACACCGACGGCACCGTCGACATCGTGGTGGCCGGGGTCGGCACCGGCGGCACCATCACCGGCATCGGCCAGGTCCTGAAGGAGCGCAAGCCCGCGGTCCAGCTGGTGGCGGTCGAGCCGGCCGCCTCCCCGGTGCTGTCCGGCGGTGCCAAGGGCCCGCACCCGATCCAGGGCATCGGGGCCGGCTTCGTACCCGCCAACCTCGACGTCGACCTCCTCGACGAGGTCGTCACGGTGGGGAACGACGATGCCTTCGACACCGCCCACCGGATGGCCCGGGAGGAGGGCCTGCTGGTGGGGATCTCCTCGGGGGCCGCGGTGTGGGCCGCCCTGCAGGTCGCCCACCGTCCCGAGAACGCCGGCAAGCTCATCGTGGTGATCGTCCCGTCGTTCGGGGAGCGGTACCTGAGCACCAAGCTCTTCGAGGGCCTGGGCGACTGAGCGTGTCGACGGCCCTGCGGCGCGACATCGCCGCCGTCCGCGACCGCGACCCGGCGGCGCGGACCGATCTGGAGATCGTCCTGGCCTATCCGGGCCTCCACGCGGTGTGGGGCCACCGGCTGGCCCACCGGCTCTGGACCGGCGGTCTCCGGCTCCCGGCCCGCCTGGTCTCCGCCCTGGTTCGTACCGTCACCGGGGTCGACATCCACCCGGGCGCCACCATCGGGGGCGGTCTCTTCATCGACCACGCCACCGGGGTGGTGATCGGCCAGACGGCGGAGATCGGTGAGGACGTGACCCTCTACCAGGGCGTCACCCTTGGCGGCACCAGCCTCCGGGCGGCCAAGCGCCATCCCACGGTGGGGGACCGGGTCACCATCGGCGCCGGGGCCAAGGTCCTCGGCGCCATCACCATCGGTCACGACAGCCGGATCGGGGCCAATGCCGTGGTGGTCCGGGACGTGCCCCCCAACTCGGTGGTGGTGGGCGTGCCCGGCCAGGTCATCGCCCGGAGCCGCCCGCGGGTGGCCACCACCCCGGTCGACCTCGACGACGCCGTCCTCCCCGACCTGGTCGGTGTCAGCCTCGGGGCGCTCCAGCGCCGGGTCGAGGAGCTGGAGCGCCAGGTCACCGGTCGCGCCGGCCTCTCCGACATCCGACCGTCGGAGGCCGGGGTGTGGCGGGGCGAGGACTTCTCGATCTGATCCGGCCGCCGCCGGGGTCTCAGGCCGTTTCCCGGACGGCTCCGAGCGCCCGGGCCAGGCCGTCCACGTCCGCCACCGTGACGGTGAGGCCGGGGTGCCGGAGCCGTCCGGTGGGCTCGATGCCGGGGACCGGATCGCGGAAGCCGAGGCACAGGCCGCGCTCGCCGTTGGTGGCGAAGGTGAGGCCCCGGTCGGCCAGGGACAGGCGGGCGGGTCCGGCCGTCCGGAGGAGGCCGTAGGGGCCGGTGACCGACGTTCCGGTGATGTTGGTGAGGTCGGTGACGACCCGCCAGGGCCCGAACCTGGCATCGAGCCCGTGGTCGCCCACCGTCACCACCGCGGTGCGCTCGTTGACGCCGAACAGGGCGGCCAGGGGGCGGTGGGAGGCGTCGAAGCGGAACGGGAAGGTCTGGTAGTCCATGCCCGTTGGCTACCCCGTCCGCCACCGTCCGAACCGCGGCCGGCCGACGGGTGCCGGTACCATCGGGACCCGCTCGCCCGGCCCGGACAACCGGGCGAGCGGATCGGGGTGCGAGATGCGCGACTTTCCGCAGGCGATCATGCCGGAGGGCCACGTCGAACCCGTGCCGCGCCGGGTGCGGGCCACCCTGGCGGGACGCACCGTGGTGGACACCCTCCGGGCCAGCTACGTGTGGGAGTGGCCGTTCTATCCCCAGTACTACGTGCCCGTGGCCGACGTGGACCCCGACGCCCTGGTCGACGAGGGTGCCGACCAGCACCTCCGCCGTGGCACCGCCCGCCGGCACGGCCTCCGGGTCGGTGCGGTCGAGCGCCCCGGGGCGGCGCTCGTCTACCAGGGCGACGCCGTCGAGGGCCTGGCCGGCACCGTCCGCTTCGAATGGGATGCCCTCGACGCCTGGTTCGAGGAGGACGAGCAGGTGTTCGTCCACCCCCGGAACCCCTACACCCGGGTCGACGCCCTCCGCGCCACCCGTCAGGTCCGCATCGAGCTCGAGGGCACCGTGCTGGCCGGGTCGTCGGCGCCGGTGCTGGTCTTCGAGACCGGCCTCCCGACCCGGTACTACCTCAACCGGACCGAGGTGGACTGGAACCACCTGGTCCCGTCGGCGACGGTGACCTCCTGTCCCTACAAGGGGACCACCACCGGCTACTGGTCGGTCCGGCTCGGTGACACGGTGCACCCCGATCTGGCCTGGGCCTACGACTTCCCGACCACGGCGCTGGCACCCATCGCCGGCCTGGTCTGCTTCTACAACGAGAAGGTCGACGTCTTCGTCGACGGCACCCGGTCGGAGCGGCCGACGACCCACTTCTCCTGACGGGGCCGACCCGGCCGGTCGGACGACCGGGTGGACCGACCCGGGTACGGGGGGATGTCGGCACCTCGGGCCTCCGGCCGGCCCAGGGGTGGATCGGTAGACTCACGGCGCGGGAGCCGGCAAGGGAGGGGGACCGACCGTGGGAGTCACCGGACTGGCCAACCTGGCGGTGAAGGTGGCCGACCTTGACGCCGCCTGCGCCTTCTACGAGCGGTCGGGGGCCGTGGTGCGCGACCGGATGGCGTGGATGGGTGGCGAGCGGGCCGACGTGTTCCTCGGCCCGGTGATGCTCACCCTCTTCACCCGGGCCATCTACGAGGACGCGGTGGCGCTCCCCGACGAGGGGTTCCTCCACCCGGCCCTGTTCACCGACGACCTCGATGCCGAGCTCGAGGGCCACCGGGTGGTCTGGGGACCCGAGATCGTGGAGGGCGCCTTCGGGCGGCGGCGGATCGCCTTCGTCGACGCCCCGGGCGGCATCCGGCTCGAGTTCATGGAGCAGCTCGACCGCCCGTGACCACCACCGGCACCCCGATCGAGTTCGATCCGTTCTCGGCCGATTACTTCGAGGACCCCTACGACCTCTACCGCCGCCTGCGCGACGAGCAGCCCGTCTCCTTCAACGAGCGGTACGGCTTCTGGGCGCTCTTCCGCTATGACGACGTCCGCGCCGCCCACCTGGACTGGCAGACCTTCTCGAGCAGCCACGGGGTGGACCTCTCGACGCTGCACATGGAGCCGGACGCCGTCCGCCTGGCCGGCCAGATGATCATGATGGACCCACCCGACCACGACCGGCTGCGGGCCCTGGTCAGCCGGGTCTTCACCCCGCGTGCCGTCGCCGACCTCGAGCCGATGGTGCGCGAGGTGGTCGGTGGTCTGCTCGACCCGTTCGACACCGCCGGCTCGATGGACGCGGTGGTCGATTTCAGCGGGCCCTTTCCGGTCGAGATCATCTCGCGGATGCTCGGCATCCCCGAGGGGGACCGGCAGCAGATCCGGCACTGGCTGGATCTCACCCTCCACCGCGAGCCCGGTGAGATGGAGCCGACCCGGGAGGGGATGGAGGCGGCCATCGAGGGGTCGGCCTACCTGCTCGAGCTGGCCAGGGAGAAGCGACGGCGCCCCGGCGACGACATGATGAGCCGCCTCACCACCGTCGAGGTGGAGCGGGCCGACGGACGCATCACCCGCCTGGGCGACGAGGAGATCGGCGCCTTCAGCTTCCTCCTCGGGGGGGCCGGGGCCGAGACGGTGACCAAGCTGGTGGGCAACGCCGTGGTCCTCTTCCATCGCAACCCGGGGGAGTGGCGCAAGGTGCTCGACGAGCCGGGACGGATCCCTGCCGCGGTCGAGGAGGTGCTGCGCTACGTGCCACCTTCGCAGTACCAGGGACGCTTTTCGGTCCGTGACGCCGTCTACGGCGGCGTGACCGTGCCGGCGGGGTACCCCACCCTGCTGGTCAGCGGCTCGGCCTGCCGGGACGAGCGGCACTACGAGGATCCCGACACCTTCGACATCGACCGGCCCGCCTCGCTGGCCCTCGGCTTCGGGTACGGGATCCACACCTGCCTCGGGGCGGCCCTGGCCCGGCTGGAGAGCCGGGTCGCCCTCGAGGAGCTGGCCCGGCGCTGGCCCCGCTACCAGGTGGACGAGGCGGGGTGCCGGCGGGTGCAGATGACCAACGTGGCCGGTTACTCGAGCGTCCCCCTCCGGAGGGTCTGAGCACCCCCGACCGTCCACGACCTAGCCGAGGGTCGGTCGGATCCGGTCCTCGAGGAACGTGACGACGGCGTCGGAGAAGGCGTCGTTGCGGTCGCCGGCGATCATGTGGGCGGCCCCGCCGACCTCGACGACGGTGGCATGGGGGATCCGCTCGGTGAGCTCGTCGACCCCCTCCTGGGTCACCACGTCACTGAGGAGACCCCAGACCAACATGGTGGGCACCGCGATGTTGCGCATGGCCGCCTCGAGCAGGGGACCGAACCGCTCCGGCATCACCTCGGTCCGGTCCTGGTTGATCACCAGGGGGTCCCAGTGCCAGTACCAGCGGCCGTCGCGCTGGCGGAGGACCTTGGCCAGCCCGGCGGGGTTGACCTTCCGGTTGCGCTGGGGCGTGTAGGCGACGATGGCGGCCGCCGCCTCGTCGAGGGTGTCGAAGCCTCCGACCCCCGACTGCATGAAGGCACCGATGCGCTGGATGCCCTCCTCGTTGACCTTGGAGGTGATGTCGACCAGCACCAGGCCGCAAGAGACCCGCCGGTCGCTGGTGCCTTCGGCGAGCATCGCCGACATGCCGCCGAGCGACGCCCCGACCAGGACGGGCGGCCGGCCCAGCTGGTCGGCCACCGCCACCGCGTCGGCGCAGAAGGCGGTGAAGGAGTAGTCGCCGTTGGCGGCCCACTGGCTGTCGCCGTGGCCACGGAGGTCGAGCGCCACCGTGCGCCAGCCCTTGTCGGCCACCAGCTGGGCGGTGGCGCCCCAGGCGTGGCGGGTCTGGCCGCCGCCATGGAGGAAGAGGACCGGGCAGGCGTCCGGATCTCCCCGGACGTCGGCGACCAATTCCACGCCCTCGAAGCCTTCGAAGGTGACCCGCGCGGCGTTCATGGCCACCATCGTCACCGGCAGGGGCTCATCGGGCAATTCGGGGCCCGTCCGGGTCGGCGAGGGAGGCGGTCACCGCCTCGACGGCGGCGCCGGCGGCTCGCTGGGTGGCCAGGGTGGCCGACCTGGCCATCCGGGCCAGTGCCGGGGCGCGTCCGGGGTGCCGGGCCACGTAGGAGGCCACCGCCCGCGGGTTGGGGGTGCCGTCCTGGTTGCTCAGGCGGAAGACCTCCTCGTCGACGCTGCCGTCGGTGGCGCGGTCGCTGACCGCCCGGAAGACGGACCAGGGGACGCCCCGCCGCCCGCAGACGTCACCGACGGCGGCCGTCTCCATGTCCAGGGCCACCACCCCCCGACTGCGGAGACCGGCGACGGTCCGCGGGTCGGTGGTCAGCTCGTCCGAGGTCCACAGGATGCCGCCCGGTACGACGTCCCCGATGGGATCGGGCCGGTACGAGGCCCCGCTGGGGCCGTGGACCACGGTCTGGGGCACCACCAGCGCCCCGATCGGGGTGTCGCCGTCGACGGCGCCGGTGATGCCGACCACCACCACCCGCCGGACCTCGACGGCGTCCAGCAGCCGCGTCACCTTCTCGGCGGCCAGCGCGGTGCCCATGCCGGTGACCACCGCCGTCACCGGATGTCCGTGGAGGTGCCCGGACCACAGGTCGAGCGGGCCCCGGCGGGTCCGGCGCAGCGACAGCGCCCGCCGCAGGGGGGTGACCTCCATGGGCATGGCGCAGACGAACGCGATGTGTCCCGACACGGCGCCCCCTCGGCGTCGGCCCGGCGGCGTGCCGGGCCCGGCGACCCTGGAACCTACCCGACCGGGGGAGGCGGGGACCGTCCCGGGTGGTGACCCCGCGGCGGGGCGCCGGATCCGTGCCTGGCGACCGGCCGGGGGGCCGGGTAACACTGTGCGGATGCGCACCGACGACCCCGCTGTCACCCGCCCCGTCACCGGCCGGCTCGCCCGCGCCGGCCGGTACCTGGCGGTGCCGCTGGTGGCGGCGGTCGTGGCGTCATCGGCGTCCGTCGGTGCGCCGGCGACCACCGCCGGCGCCACGACGGCCGCCCGGGCGAGCGCGCCGACCTCCATCGTGCAGTTGGGCGACTCCATCGGATCCGGCGAGGGGACCCTGTACGGCTACACCTACAACCCGGTCACCCGCACCTGGGGCGGCGGCAACATCAACGCCACCTGGCCCCCGCCGTACCCGCGCTGCCACACCTCGCCCTACGCCTACGGGCAGGTGCTGGCCACCTCCCTCGGCTCGCCGTTCACCCAGTTCGCCTGCACCGGGGCCACCTTCGCCAACGGCATCGTGGCGCCCCGGACCTACGGGCCCACCACCTACCGTCCGGCCGAGTTCGGGAACTGGACCACCCAGACCGACCTGAACGCCGCCTACGACGCCGCGCGGCCCGACCTGGTGCTGGTCAGCCTCGGTGCCAACGACGTCCAGTTCACCAACATCATCCGGGCCTGCGTGCTGAACCCCGACCAGTGCGTGCCGGGCAACCCGGGACCCACCGTCGAGACCGACTTCTTCCAGGCCCTGCCCCAGCTGACGGCCAACCTCACCACCCTGGCCGGCTGGATCACCGCCCGGGGCGCCGCCGACCACCTGGTCCCGAAGGTGGTCTTCGACGACTACTACAACCCGCTGCCCACCGGGGCGAACACCTGCCCGGACACCTTCAACCTGTCGGTCGCGCAGCTCAGCTACCTGTCCGGGCTCCTCCGCCAGATCGACCAGCTGATCATCTCGACGATCCAGGGACTGGGGAACCCCGACATCGCGGTGGGCAACGTGGCACCGGCCGTCGGGGGGCACGAGTGGTGCACCTCGGATCCCTGGGCCTACGGCTTGTCCGTCCTGACCAGCGGCCCGGGGCAGCTCGCCTCCCTGGCACCGTTCCACCCCACGCCCCGGGGTCAGCAGGCCCAGGCCGCCCTGGTGGCTCCCACCGTCGACCACCTCTTCGGCGCGCCGGGCGGCTACGTGCTGGCCGCCGCCGACGGCGGGGTGTTCGCCTTCGGCGGCGCCGCCTACCACGGCTCGCTGCCGGCCTCGGGCATTTCGGTGTCGGACGTCGTCGGCACCGCCACCACCCCCGACGGCAACGGCTACTGGGAGGTCGCCGCCGACGGCGGGGTCTTCGCCTTCGGGAGCGCCGGGTTCTCGGGCTCGATGGGCGGGACCCACCTCGACCGGCCGGTGGTGGGCATGGCCCGGACCGGCAACGGCTACGGCTACTGGGAGGTCGCCTCGGACGGCGGGGTGTTCTCCTTCGGCAACGCCGGGTTCTACGGCTCGACGGGGGGCAAGCCGCTGAACGCCCCGATCGTGGGGATCGTCCCCACCTTCGACGACCGCGGCTACTGGGAGGTCGCCTCGGACGGTGGGGTCTTCGCCTTCGGGGACGCCGCCTACGCCGGCTCGACGGGGGGCAAGCCGCTGCACGCCCCGATCGTGGGGCTGGCCACCACCCCGGACAACCGCGGCTACTGGGAGGTCGCCGCCGACGGCGGGGTCTTCGCCTTCGGGGACGCCAACTACTTCGGTTCGATGGGCGGCAAGCCGCTGCACGCCCCGATCGTGGGGATGACCGCCACCGCCGACGGCGGTGGCTACCAGATGGTCGCCGCCGACGGGGGCGTCTTCACCTTCGGGAACGCCGAGTTCCACGGGTCGATGGGCGGTACGCCCCTGCAGCGGCCCGTCGTGGGCCTGGCCTCGACGGTGGCGACCGCCGCCCCGATCGGTGCGGCCCGGGCCGGATGACGTCGGGGCGAGCCGGCCGGCGATCGGGCGAAGGGGGACGTCGGTGAGCGTGTGGCGCGGCCTGCTGCCCCGGCGGGTGCGCCGGGCCGTCCATCCCGTCCGGAGCACCGCGGGATCGGTCAAGCGGCGGGCCACACCGAAGGCCGTCCGGACGGTGCCGTACGCCAGGCATCCGGTCGGGTCGGCGTCGACACGCGCCGGACGGTCGATCCGCCGCTCGATCTTCCGGTAGACCGGCTGGGATCCGGTCCGAAATCCGGATCGCTCCGTACCAGCCGCCACCGCTGCAGCCGGTTGCCCATACGGCTGTCGGTACCGGAGCGTGTCGGAAGTGACGTCGCTCCCGGGGGCCGGTGGCACCGGAGGACCGCCATCCGGTGGCGGCCATCGGTACGGTGGTGACGATGGGACGGAGGAGCCGACGGCGGGAGCAGGACTACCGGGGGAGGGTCGCCGTGGTGACCGGGGCCTCCGCCGGCCTCGGTCGTCGCCTGGCACTGGACCTGGCCGCCGCCGGGGCCGTGGTGATCGGTGTGGCACGCCGCGAGGAGCGGCTCCGGGCCCTCGTCGGGGAGATGCAGGGGTCAAGTCCGGAGTCGTCCTACCGGCGCTGCGACCTCTCCGACGCCGACTCGTTCGTCCGCCTGCTCGAACAGGTCGAGCACGAGCTCGGCCGGGTCGACATCTTGGCCAACATCGCCGGCATCGGCGGGATCATCCGCACCGCACCGACCACCGCCGCGTCACTCCGATCCGTCATCGAAGTCAATTGCATCGCTCCCGTCGCCGGGATGCTCGCCGTCCTCCCCGGCATGCGACGACGGGGCTTGGGTGCGATCGCCAACATGAGCTCGGACGACGGGCGGGCTCCCGGCGCCGGATCGGCCGACTACGCCGCCAGCAAGGCGGCCCTGTCGGCAGCGACGGAGAGCCTGTCCTACGAGGCCAGACCCGACGGGGTGTTCCTCCACACCGTCTACCCCGGTTGGGTGCCGACCGAGATGGGGCTGGCGGCGGTCCGCGACGGCGGACTGTCCATGCCGCCGAGGGCGGTCCGTCGCACCGAGGAGCAGGTCTCGTCGTTGGTGCTCCGCCGACTGTTCGATCCGCGGCTGGAGATCAACGCCGCCGCCCTTCCTCTTGTCGCACCGATCCTCCGGACGCTGGCCCCCCTCACCTACCAGCGGATGCGGGCCGCCCGCTGAGCCTGGATCCACCGAATTGGATCCACACCCGGCCTCAGCTGAGGCGTGACCATACGCGGAAAATGCCCCCTGAGTTGGGAAGATGTGACTCGCTGAAGCACACACCCACCAACCACAGAAAGGCATCATTCCGGCGCACACAGAATCGCACAGTCCGACGCGTCTTGCAGTGACCTTCGACGACGACAAGGCGGTGGCCGGCGCCGGCCTGGCGCTGGTGGCCACCCTGTCGGAACGGCTCGGGATCGGCGAGTTG
>Ga0080006_1152639_pt1 | contig 22272 bp, 19 predicted proteins | sample RS3BMetagenome_FD_69209 | JGI IMG/M metagenome (GOLD analysis project Ga0080006, IMG submission 69209) | Ferric oxide microbial mat and aquatic microbial communities from Rainbow Spring, Yellowstone National Park, USA - RS3B (SPADES... ...
CGATGAGAATGTCAGGGTCTATCAAAACCTCAACACCCTCATCGGAGAGCTTGCCCTGGCTAAATCTGGTCAGTTATCTCCAGGAATCCCCTGCCTTTAGGCATGGGGAGGATGTCAATTGCCACTGAAAAGAAGGAGGGATACCCCTGGTTTCTTGGTTTTGAGGGGTAATCATTAAAGAAGCAGGAGGAAAATACAATCCATAAAGAGTTCTATTCCACCAGAGGCCTTTCTCTTTTTTTTCTGACCAAGAGCTATATTCATAGACATAGATAAGGGCTCGGACATATTTCGGAGGAGAGAAGGGGAAGGGGTTGGCTTGGAAAAGTTTGATGACCTCTTTCTTACCGTGAAGTAAGCAAGACAAAAGAGAAGCAAACCAAGGATTTTCCTTTGGCGTACTTAAAGCGGCAAACCACATTTGCCAGTCTAATCTTGGATGGAAGGGAGAGATAAATACAGGAGCCTTATGAGGGTCGTCAGGTTTCCAGCAAAATGGGTATTCTTTCCATTCGATACCATCGGTGCTCCCTTCTATGATTATTTCCGGTCTTCTTGTTGTCATAATGGCAAAGGCTCCATAATTGTTTATCGATCGTAGAGCTGAAAAGGAGCTAAGAAGCTTTACCGTCCATTGTGGATAGGGAAAAGAAAAGGATTCTAAAAATAGCAGCACACTGATTAAAAAAACAGGAAGAATAAGAAAAAATGAGAGTTTCTTCTGAAGTTTTGGGCAAGGCATTGGAGGGGATTTGGCAAAGAAAGGAAGAATCTTTTTTAAAAAGCTATCCTCTAACAAGACAAATCCTAAGACTAAAGCAATCCAGTTAAAAAAGGCATGATTGCCAGTGAGAATAATAAGTAGTTGCAAGAGAGAAAAAAGAATGAAACTCACTGTTCTACCTAGTCGGCCCAAAAAAATAGCGAAGGGAACAACCAGTTCGATGAATAGGACAATAAAGGTGGTGGTTTCATGAAACCACATGGGGAAGTGATAAAAGTACCAAGCAAGAGGGGTAGGCAAAGGTTCTGTTTCATAGTGGTATTTTAGAGCTGTTAAGGCTCGCCATGTCGGATCATGGCTTTCCAATTTAACGATCCCAGAAAGAAGCATCAGTCGGAAAAGCAACCAACGGAAGATAAAAGTTGCCCAAGAGGGTGGAAAAGTTAATTTCATAAAGCCAGGATGAAGTTTCCATGGCGAGGATAACATGGAAAGTAGGCCACATTCCAAAAGGAGACCATCCCATTGGAAATTAAAAAAGGTCTGTCCCACTGTTACATAAGACAGATAAAGAGACCAAAGAAATAAAGATACAAGAGCTGGAGCTATATTGAAAAAAAGAAGAATAGCTAAAAACATTCCAAGAAAAGTTCCAGCATAAAGAATGGGATCGGTTGGAGGTATAAACCAGAACAGGGTAGGAACTAAAAAAAATCTTCGCCAGCCTATTTGATCTTGGACATAATGCAGGAATGGAGAAGCTGGAAGAATCCCTCCTTCTCCTACTAATCCAAGAATTTGAAAAGAAAGGGAAAAAAAAGCAATGAAATAGATAAAAGAAAGAGCACGAAAAAATAGCCATAGGGCTAAAGGATTTGGAGTGAATTGTAGTTTTTTGAAGTTAAAAGATAGAATTTTCAATCTTTTAGCCAGAAATTGCTTGCTTTAAGTGCTTCCAGAACTTCTGCAGCTGCATTCCAAATGTTAGGGTGGCAATCACGCCATAACACTTTGCCATCTTTAATCAAAAATGAAAGGCGTTTGGGCATTCCAAAGAAAAGAGGAATAGCAAATTCCTTGCAAACCTCTCCGCTTGGGTCACAAAGCAGCATAAGATTAAGCCGATTGTTTTGAATAAATTTTTTTTGTACAGAGGGTTTATCTCTGCTTATGCCAACCACCCGAACATTTGCTTTTTGTAGATCCGCTAAATGATCCCGGAGATTACAGGCTTGGATAGTGCAACCAGGAGTGTTAGCTTTTGGGAAAAAATACAGCAAAACCAATCCTTTCGAACAAAGCTCTCTTACTGACATTGGATTGCCTTCGGGATCAAATGCCCAAACATCGGGAATGGGCGAGCCCACTTCAAGTCCTCTTCTCTTGTTTTTTTTCATTATTAAGGAAAACATGGTCATAGCCTTATAGTTTTTTTATTTACAGAAAAATTTCAAGAAAGCCACGGTTTTTAAACCTAGAGGAATTGAAAAATAGATGCTATACCATTCAAAGAACATTATTGCGCTCACAGTATCTGTATAAAGGAGAAAACGTTAGCTCTTCTCTGGTATTGTTAGTGTATAATGTGGTTAAAAGGAGATGATTGACAGGAAGTACAAAGGGGGGAAAAGCCCTGAATGCAATCAAAGGAAAAAACAAAGGTTAGCTTCTTATGAGCTCCTGTCTTCTTTTTAAAGGATCGTGGATAATTCAACAGATAGAATGAGGAGAGTAGGTGGTATTTAGTGCAAAGCATTAAAGAAAAGAGGAGTTTTTAATGGAATTATGGACAGAGGAACTACATCGACTTTTCCCGGACAAGTTTTCAACCAGTGAGGAAAAACTAAGCAAGTATGCTACAGATGCTTGGCTTTTTTCGAGAGCCCCAGACGGTGTTTTTTTCCCTGAATCAAAAGAAGATGTTGTGGCCTTGATGCAGTTTGCTTTCTCTCGAGGTATTTATGTGACTGCTAGAGGTGGAGGTAGAGGCTATGTAGGAGGTGCTGTTCCAGTAAAAGGGGGAGTGGTTGTTTCTTTTGAAAAAATGAACCGGATCAAAGAGATACATCCAGTAGATGGAGTAGCTGTTGTTGAGCCTGGAGTTATCACAGGAGTCCTACAGGCAGAAGTAAAAAAAATGGGTCTTTTTTATCCCCCTGATCCTGCCAGTGTGATGGAATGTACTATTGGTGGAAATGTAGCGACGAACGCTGGTGGGCCTCGATGTCTTAAATATGGAGTTACTCGAAATTACATCTTAGGTCTTGAGGTTGTGCTTTCCGATGGATCGGTAGCCAAAGTGGGGGGGAGGACGATTAAGAATAAAACTGGCTTTGATTTGACGAGCCTCTTTGTTGGCTCCGAAGGCATGCTGGGGCTAGTAACTGAAATTACTCTTAAGCTGCTTTCTTACCCTCCACTGAAAGCCTGTCTATCCGCTTATTATGAACGGATGGATCAGGCAATTTTGTGTGTGAACAAAATTTTATCTTCTGGGGTGCTTCCCGCTGCTCTGGAAATTGCTGATAGATTTACCCTTCAGTGCGCAAGAGAATTTACTAAAGGAGAAATTCCTCCTTTCGATGCCCATATTTTATTGGAAACCGATGGGAGTATTGGGGCAGTCCATTCCGATATCGAGTTTTTTGAGAAAATACTGAGGGAATTTCAACCAAAGGAACTGACCAGAGCAGTGGGGGAGGATGCGTGTGAAAAATTATGGGAGTCGCGCCGTCTCTTTTCCATGTCTCTTAAAGCCAGTGGACTAACCAAACTCAACGAAGATGTTACTGTTCCGCGTAGTCGACTGGCCGATTTAATAAGCCTAGGGGAATATCTTCAAAGGCACTATGGATTGATTGTTGCCTGTTTTGGTCATGCAGGAGATGGAAATATACATGTCAATCTGATGGTTGATTGGTCAAAAAAAGAGAATCGTGACAAGGCTGAAGAGGCCTTGAATGTTCTGTTTGATTCGGTAATATTATGGAATGGATCTATTACTGGAGAACATGGGATTGGCATAGCTAAATTGCCATGGTGGAATAAAGCTCTCAGTCAACAAACCCGATTGCTTCACGAAAAGATTAAAAGGGCATTGGATCCTAAAGGCATTTTAAATCCTGGAAAATTTGTTTAATTTATGACTAGAGTTTCCTTTGCAACGCATTATTTTATGTTCTTTATAGGTTGGTGTTTTGCTAGATAAAATAGGTTGAATTATGAATTTTCAAGATGCTTTTCAATACGCTCTAGAAAATACGAAGATTATTTTACCACCAAGACGAGTTGTATCTACTTTTGGAACAACTCTTATAAACTATCAACTCGTCACGGAAGATTTGGATAGGGTGGATGTCTGTTTTGTTAGGGAGGGAAAATTGGAAGCCGAAAGGCCTAAAATAATTACTTCCCCACAGTTTGCAAAATTGACATTGGAAGGTTTTGGAAAAGAAGCCCAAGAATACGCTGAATGGCTATTGCAAAATGCGCCGCAAAGCAATATTTCTTTTTTGCGTTATGGATTTTTCTTTAAAAAGGATGATGTGTGTTTTAATGAAATAAAAGGCTCTTCAGAGGAAGTGTGTGCTATGCTCAAAGAAAAGATGATTAAAGAAGGGGATCCTCTCTCTCTCCTTCTGAAAGGTGAAGAGGAACTTTGGGAAGTGTCTTTACTTAAATTTCTTATTGATTGGGTACGTGTGTCTGTTACAAAAAACATTCAGGATTTTCGACAAGAAGGCTTTATTTAAGTATTTTCAGTTAATTTTTCTTTCTTTTTAATATAAAAGAAACTTCGGCTACGTTAGGGAAGGGAAACTTTGAGACTTTTACAGTCAGCCCTGAAACCAAAGGATGGAGAAGTAATTGTATAGCGATCTCTTCGGCAAGGGATTCGATGAGTTGTCTAGGTTTGCTACTAGCTATAGTTTCTATGGTTTCTTTGACAGTAGCGTAATCTAGTGTGGTAGATAATTCGTCTGTATCATGAGCTTTACGAGTTACCAGGGGATCTATATAAAGATCAACAGAAATAAGGAGTTTTTGTTTGTTCCTTCTTTCTTCTTCTGGAACCCCGATCCATGCATCCACTTGGATCTTCTCTAACCTAATGATATCTTGAAAAATGGAGAAAAGGTCAGTTTTACTTCTAGGTTGAAAAGTTGATTGTGGACACAATCCATAATAGGGTGGCTGAAAAAAAGAATCAGCTTTTCTTTCAATATCAATACTCCGATCAAGAACTCTATAGCAAAAATCATAGATTCCTTTTTCTTTGCTTTCTCTAGAACCTGCAACATTAAGTATTTCGATGGAATGAGAAGACAAAAATTTTTTGACTTTGGCTTCTATCTCCGGAGTCGTTTGGTTAATGTGGAGCCAAGGTTTTCCAAAAGTTACTGCAAATTGTTGAGTTGCTAATGATCCTTCAGTAAGAGAGGGTTGTAATGTAACGATCAATGTACCATCTGAATCCCAAACATTCCATGCTGTTCTCACTGTATAGCTTGGAGTGGGGGTTTCCGAAAGCTGGTATTTATCAGGAATGACACCCGCTTCCGATAATCTTCCTTTGGGACACCATCCTCCATGGGGTATCCCATTAGCCATCGCCCAATCCAAGGCAGCCCTATCGGCTCCTGTTTGCCCGCCTGAGACAATTTTTCTGATCATAGTTTTTAGTTTTTGAGTGAAAAATGCACTGAAATGAAGTAAAAAAAATTGTAATTTCTATCCACCGATGCCTCTACTACCTGAGCTTCCTGAATGCGAAACGAAAATCAAGACCTTTTTTTTTGATACCGATTCCTGCGGACTTGTCCATAACATTGCTTATTTGCGGTTTGTGGAGATCGCCCGTTCCGAACTAGCTGAACGGCTTGGTTGGCCATTGAAAGAGATGGAAAAGACAGGCTTGGTTCCTGTAGTCGTCAAAACCGAAATTGTTTATAAATCCCCTGCCAGACTTGGGGATATCATCAGTATTATTTCAAGGCTTAGTCGAATAGAAAGGGTGAGATTTCAGATTGACTTCGAATTAAGAAAAGAAAGTCTTTCGGGTAGTTTATTTGCTGAATGCCGACAAATCCTTGCTTGTATCAAATTTCCTGAAAGAAAACCCTCGCCGATTCCATTAAACTGGGCCCAATCTTACCCTTGGTTAGTTGGAAGAAAGATGGGAAAGAGCTAATGTAGTTGTTATTTTGGATATCAAACTGGAAGGCTACAGAAAAAATGATTGCTTGGGTTATTGAAAAAGAAAATGGGAAAAGAACCTTGCAGCTGCGTCAGCTGCCTTCGCTCAAACCTGGGAGAGCCGAAGTAAAAGTGGATGTTTATTATGCAGGCATCAATAGAGCCGATCTTCTTCAACTTTATGGGCTCTATCCTCAACCTGGACCCCCTACTGCTTTTGAGATTCCAGGATTAGAATTTTCTGGAAGGATTTGCCAGATTGGGGAAGGAGTGGAAGGTTGGAAAGAAGGAGATCCAGTGTTTGGCTTACTGATTGGCGGTGCTTTTTCCACAGAGGTTATTGTTCATGAAAGGTTCTTATTACCTATTTATGGGAAACTATCTTTTGTGGAAGCGGCAGCTATATCTGAATCTTTTTTTACGGCCTGGGATGGGTTAGAATATCGAGCACAGGCAAAGGAAAACGAAACTCTATTGATTTCAGCTGCTGGAAGTAGCGTTGGTCTTTCTGCATTAGCTCTGGCTAATCTAAAAAACCTTAAAGTCTTTGGAATGGTTAGATCTCCAGCTAAGAAACAAAAACTTCTCAAAGTTGGAGCTGTTGATGTGTTTACCGAAGGGCAAGCAGATCTAATTGATTGGGCGTTGACTAGAACAGGGGGAAAGGGAATGGATATTATTTTCGATTTAGTGGGAGGGGAACGTTTTAGTCAATATCTTCAGATTGCAGCAGAAAAAGGAAGGATTCTTAGCCTTGGTCTGTTGGGAGGATCAAAAACTGAGATTTCACTAATTCATCTCCTTCGAAAAAGATTAATGCTCGTTGGTTCGACTCTTCGAGCAAGGCCTATAGAAGAAAAAATGTTTTTAACCCAAGAGTTTAGGAAAAAAATACTTCCTTTTTTTATAGAAGGTCGGCTTAAGCCTATTATAGATCACATTTTTCTGTGGGATCAATTGAAGGAAGCTTTGAAGTATTTGGAAGAAAATAGACATTTTGGGAAAATCTTACTTAAGGTAAAAGAAGAGAACTAAAAGAACAGGTTTATTTTGGGCGACCGACGGGACTTGAACCCGCAACACCCAGAGCCACAATCTGGTGCTCTGCCAATTGAGCTACGGCCGCCATCTCTTTTATGTGTATATTTAGCTTATATAATATTTTTATCTTTTTTAAGCATTTTTCACGAATAATTGTATACCATGAAAAAAAATTAAAGTTGTAATTATCCTAAAGCTTATCCACTCTTTGGAGAGGAAGCACTAAAAATAAAACAAGTTTGATATTTTAAACAACCACTCAATTTGAGCTTTTAACATTCGACTATAAGAAATGATCATTACAGATGTTCCAAATATTAGGAGATTAGAAGAGGAAGCAATAGCCAATGGCCTTTCTGCTGAAGTTTTGATGGAAAGAGCCGGCAGGATGGCTGCGTGTTTTTTTCTCCAGCATTATTCTCGCATGGGTTTGGTTCTTGTATTGGTTGGTAAAGGCAATAATGGGGGGGATGGGCTTGTGATTGCCAGAGAGTTATTGAAAAGGGGATGGCCTGTATCGGTTTATCTCTCTGCTGCAAGAGAAAAACTAGGAAGCTTATGTAAAAAAAAGCTGGAAGAATTATTGCAGGCATTTCCTCAGTTATCCTTGTATGCTTATCCAGATCCTGTACCCTGGACGAAAGCGGATTATGTGTTGGATTGTCTGCTTGGAATCGGTGTGAAGGGGGAATTGCAGGGTGAAGTAGCTCAGATAGTCAAAGAACTGAATGAAGAGCGTAATCGTTGTTTTTTCCAAACAATAGCCGTTGATTGTCCTTCAGGATTATGGGAGAATTCCACAGCTAGTTCTTTAGCCGTTATTGCCGATTTAACACTAAGCATTGGCTACGGTAAAGATTTCCTTTTTAGAGAAGAGCTTTCAAAGTTTACAGGCCGAGTGGAAATTGTCCCCATTTTTGATACCCTGCCGCCCAGTTTAGGCTTGGAGGCATTAGTGGGATGGGAGCTAGCCTTATTATTCCCATTTAGAAATTCTAATACGCATAAAGGCAGTTATGGACGAGTGCTTATTCTTGGCGGTTCTATTGGTTTTACGGGAGCTCCGGTGATGGCAGCGCAGGCGGCGCTTCGTATAGGTTCAGGACTGGTCAATGTGGGGGTGCCTCAGGAAGTTTATCCGATCGTGGCTGCAAAGGCCCCTTCTGAAGCCATGGTATTTCCTTACGATGACGCTAAGTTATTTGAGATGGTAGTTTCTAAAGCAACAGTTGTTGCCATGGGCCCTGGATTTGGGTTGGAAAAAAAATCAGAAATATTTTTCAAAACGCTTATGTCATTGGATCTACCCTTAGTCATTGATGCTGATTGTTTGACTTTGCTTGCACGCAATCCAGACTTCTTTCAGCTCATTAGAAGATGGGCTGTGCTCACTCCTCATCCAGGAGAAATGAGACGACTTCTAAGAATGGAATATTCTCCTGAAGAAAGAATACAAGTGGCGAGAAATTTTGTAAAAGATAAAAAGATAACCTTAGTTTTGAAAGGAGTCAGGACGGTAGTAGCTCAAGAAGGAAAAGAGATATTTTTCAATACAACTGGTAATCCTGGACTTTCTACGGGCGGTTCTGGAGATAGCTTACTAGGGATTATTGCTGGACTGATTGCTCAAGGCTTGGGACCCTTTGATGCCGCTCGCAGTGCAGTATGGATTCATGGAAAGGCTGCTGATATAGCAGCGGAAAAAAGAAGGACAAAAGAGGGATTACTTCCTTTAGATGTTGTAGAGAATATAGGGGCAGCTTTAGAACAAATGCGGATGCATTTACGGCTGGTGTTAGACCAAAAAAGCCAATGGCAAGAAATTCAAACTGCCTATTCTCTGCATCCCCGTTAAATTTCAGGAAAAGGCAGCGGAAAAAAAAATCTCTCAATAAACATCCTTACGATACCTTTTTTGTTCCTTGGAAAGAACTACATTGATATAATGTTGCGCTTCTTCCTGTGACATCCCTCCTGTATCTCTAGCTATATCAATGAGACTTTGATGCACATCTTTGGCCATATGCTTTGCATCCCCGCAGACATATATGTAGGCTCCATTCTGGATCCAGTTCCAAAGTTCAGCTGCTGATTCCTTCATTCTATGCTGGACATAAATTTTATAAGATTGATCTCTAGAAAAAGCCGTATCTAACTTTGTTAATACTCCTTTTTTCAGCCAGTCGAGAAGTTCCTCTTTATAGAGGAAATCAGTGCTTTGGTGTTGCTCTCCAAAGAATAGCCAGTTTTTTCCCCGATGTCCTGCCATCATTCGGTGTTGAAGAAACGCTCGAAAAGGAGCAATACCTGTACCTGGCCCGATCATGATAATGTCAGCTGAAGGATCTTCGGGAAGATGAAAATGCTTTGCTGGTTGATTATATACAGGAATTTCTTTTATCCCTATTTTTGCAAATCTGCTCAAAAACCCGGTGGCATTTCCATATCTCATCCTTCCTGTAAGTTTGAAGCGGATAACAGCAACAGTCAGGTGCACCTCCTCTGGGAACATTAGAGGAGAGCAAGCTATTGAATAGAGTCGAGGGACCATTCGGCCCAAAGAAGCAACTAGTTCATGGGAGCTAAAAGAAACTTCTGGATATTCTTCAAAGAAGTCTAGGTAATCTTTTCCCCAGAGATAGGCTTCTAGTTCCTTTTCTTGCCCCAAAATCTCTTCTAATCTTTTTCGTCGGGAAGCAGAAGATGTCTTTTGGCTCAGTAGCTGGAGGAATTTTTTTGTAACACGAGTTAGCACAACATGCTTGGAAAGAAACTCTCTAAGCGAAATTTTGGTATTTTGATAGCTCACTGGTTCTTCAGGATCAAGAGACTGAAGCTGGAAAATCTTCTCGACAATATAAGGAGGATTGGAGGGGAAAACTCCAAGAGAATCCCCCACTTGATAGGTTAGCCCACTGCCTTTAATATCGATGACGATGTGCCTAGTCTCTTTTTCAGAGCCTTCTTTCGTCAGTAAAATATTTTCTTTAATCGAAGCTAAATAAGGGTTATTTCTACTAATAATATTACTTTTTGCTTGTTCTGTTTTTGTGTCCGTCATAAATGAAAATGGAATTTAGAAGATCAATCTATTTATTCTTTTAATCTAATTCAACCCATTGTTTCTTCTCATGGGTATTTTTCAATTTCACCCTATATACAAAAAAAAAATATGGGGAGGAGGATTGCTCAACCAATTTGTAGCTGGAAAGGACTCGGAGTCCTTCCAATTTATCGGTGAGAGCTGGCAGTTGGTAGATAGGGAGAAAGAATGTAATGTTCTCAAAAGCCCTTATTACTCAATGCGTAATCTTCATGATTTGTGGGTGAACCAAAAAGAAGAGATTTTTGGAAGGAATGCCCCCCCCACGACACGTTTTCCTTTGATCGTTAAGATATTGGATTGTCGATTACCAACAAGCATTCAAGTGCATCCTGGGGAAAAAGTAGCAACCCAATATGGCTGGGAGAAGAAAACTGAATTTTGGTTCTTCCTAGCTACTCTTCCTGGCTCTTCTATATATCTTGGGTTTAAACAGGCAATCTCACCAAATCTGCTAAAAGAACTTATCGGTAAAAAAGCTATTATTCAGTACCTAAATCATATTCCCACCTTTAGTTCTCATGGAATATTAGTACTCTCAGGTCAGATCCATGCGATTGGAGGAGGAAATCTTATTTTAGAAATCCAGGATAATTCAGATACAACTTTTCGGATTTACGACTGGGAAAGACCAAATGAGAATGGCTCATTGAGGCCACTCCATTACTGGGAATCTGTTCTTTCTCTCTCCCTTGAACCCAATAACCCAAAACTTCTTCGTCCAGAAGAAATTTCTGTTGAGCAAAATTACTTTGCTGTCAAAAGAATTGAACTTAAGGCTGGCCAGTTCTACGCTTGCCACATGGATGGGGCCTCTTTTTTATATCTTCTTTTTTGTAGTGGTAGAGTTGTTGTTGGCGATATCCTTTATGACAAAGGTCAAGGTATCTTCGTTTCCGCCAACCATGGGAAACTGGAGGTGGTTGGAGTAGATACAAAAAATGAATTCATTGCTGTTTCTTTCCCATTAGAAAAATGACAAACTCCTTTTGTTTGATCCTTTTAGTTTTTTTAATCTGGTTGGTATTAACTATGTGTTGTCGTATCTTTTTTTTGAGAAATGCCTAAGAAAAAAATCATGTGGAAAAATGGATGGGTATTCTTCTTAGTGGATGTGAGTTAAAATTCATGGAAAAAATAAAATATTGGGTGGGGACTTCGGGATGGAACTATTTGGATTGGAAAGGATCTTTTTATCCTGAGGATTTACCACAATCAAAATGGTTTGAATATTATTGTTCTCAGTTTGAGGCGGTTGAAGTCAATGCCACTTTCTATAGATTCTTCCCAAAATCTACTTATGAAAATTGGGCAAAAAAGACTCCACCCAAGTTCCGTTTTGTTTTGAAGGTTCCTAGGCTTATTAGTCATCTCCGGCTTCTTAATAATGTCAATGATCTTATTTTGCGTTTTTGCAATGATTCTGGAGTATTAGGGGAAAAAATCGGTTTGTATTTGCTTCAACTTTCTCCTAAGTTTCCTCTTGAACCAGAACGGCTTCAGATTGCCTTAGAGGCATTTCCTGATCCGACGAAAGTAGCTGTGGAATTTAGAACCAAAGCAGACATTGCATCGCTTGTAGCAATTTTGAAAGCAAAACAAGCGGTCTATTGTGTTGCCGATTCTCCTCTTTTGAAAATGCAGCCCGAACTAACTTCTTCGATCGGCTACTTGCGATTACATGGGCGCAAACAATGGTTTTCCTATCTTTATAACCCTGAAGAAATCCAGGAAATAGTGAGGATAGCTCAAAAGCTCGTCAACAAAGGAGCCAAAGAAGTCTATATCTTTTTTAACAATACGACCATGGGTTGGGCGGCAGACAATGCTCTTGCTGTTAAAACAGCCCTAGGAGCGCTTTAAATAGCCAATTAATATTTTTGGTACCCCATTCTATTATGCGTTGTATGTGGGGGGAGTAGGCGATAAAGAAAATCCAACCAAAAGAGTAGCAAAGAAAAATTCTTTGTTCTACATTAAAAAAAAATGCCTTATAGAATTTTTCAAGATAGAAAAGAAGCAGGTAGGCTTTTGGCTGAAGAACTTCTCGAGTATGGAGGCAAATCGGATGTAGTTATTCTGGCTTTACCGCGAGGAGGAGTAGAAGTGGGCTTTGCTATGTCAAACATTTTGAAGCTTCCATTGGATATCTTCGTTGTCAGAAAAATAGGTGTTCCATGGCAAGAGGAACTGGCAATGGGAGCAATTGCTTCTGGGGGAATACAGGTTTTAAATCAATCCGTAATAAATTCTTTGAACATAGATGAAGAAACGATTAGGGAAGTCACCGCTCGGGAACTGCAAGAATTGCATAGACGAGAAAATCTTTACCGGAAGGATCTTCCCGCACTTTCTTTGACTAATAAGACCATCATTTTAGTGGATGATGGCATTGCTACCGGTTCGACGATGAGAGCCGCAGTTGCAGCCATAAGGAGATTAGCGCCTAAAGAATTGATAGTAGCCGCTCCAGTGGCTCCTCCTTATGTATACGAAGAAATGAAGAAAATAGCCGATAGGGTTGTTGTGTTAATGACTCCAGAAGAATTTTATGGAGTGGGCCAATGGTATGAGAATTTTAATCAATTATCTGATTGGGAAGTTTGCGAACTGCTTAGGAAGTCGCGAAAGGAAACTCCTGGAAAGGGGCATGAAATTTTGACTAATTGACGATTTTTTTCCTTTTTAGTTATGTTTGCAGAAGCTTTAAACAACAAGTTCCGAGTTGTTTCACCATTTGAACCCTGTGGCGATCAAGGGAAGGCTATTGAAGAGTTGGCGGCTGGGATTGAGGCTGGGAAAAAACATCAGGTATTGTTGGGCGTGACGGGCTCTGGCAAAACTTTTACAATAGCCAAATGTATTGAAAAAGTCCAAAGACCTACCCTAGTCATCTGTCACAATAAAACATTAGCTGCGCAGTTGTATAGCGAATACAAACAGTTTTTTCCTGATGCTGCGGTTGAATATTTTGTTTCCTACTTTGATTATTACCAACCGGAAGCATATATTCCGAGCACTGATACATACATAGAAAAAGACTCAAGTGTGAATGTAGAAATAGAAAGACTTCGGCTTTCTGCAACCAACTCTCTGCTGACGCGTCGTGACGTCATTGTTGTTGCCAGTGTTTCCTGCATTTATGGTTTGGGTTCTCCAGAGGACTACGAAAGCTTATGTTGTCGGGTGGAAGTTGGCCAGAATCTCTCAAGAAACCAGTTTCTAGCTATGCTTGTTGAGATGCTCTACGAAAGAAACGATGTGGAGTTATCCCGGGGAAAATTTCGTGTCAGAGGTGACGTTGTCGAAATCTGCCATGTCTCTCCAGATAAGGGATTGAGAATCGAATTTTTTGCAGATCGAATCGATCGTATTACCGAATTCGAATTACTTACAGGTCGAAGTGTCTGCCGGCTTCAAAAGGAGTTAATCTTTCCTGCAAGTCACTTTGTGACGACCTCTGAGAAATTAAGAAAAGCAATCCAATCGATCCGACAGGAACTCGATGAGCGCATCGCAGAGTTGGAGTCTAGAGGAAAGTTGCTTGAAGCCCAGCGACTGAGATTAAGAACGGAAAACGATCTAGAAATGCTTGAAGAACTTGGTTTTTGTAACGGTATAGAAAATTACAGTAGACATTTGAGCGGGCGAGCTCCAGGTTCTGCTCCATACACCTTACTCGATTTTTTTCCTAAGGACTTTTTGACTGTCATCGATGAAAGTCATGCCACAATCCCTCAAATTCAGGGGATGTATGAAGGGGATATGTCAAGGAAGAGAACCCTTGTTGAACACGGGTTTAGATTGCCTTCTGCTTTAGACAACAGACCGCTGTCGTTTACAGAATTTGAGCAAAAAATAGGTCAAGTGATTTACGTTTCAGCTACTCCTGGAGAGTATGAATTAAGAAAAACCGAAGGCAAAGTCATTGAACAGATCATCAGGCCTACCGGATTGTTAGATCCCGAAGTTGAAGTTCGTCCCCTTGAGGGGCAAATAGACGACGTTATCAAAGAAAGTTATAATCGAATACGGGATGGACAAAGGGTTCTTATATTAACGTTAACCAAGCAAACAGCCGAGGATTTAGCCGACTACCTAAGAGATCTTGGCTTTAAAGTTCGTTATCTTCATTCTGAACTCGATGCCATAGAACGAGTTGAAATATTACGTGGTCTAAGAGCTGGGGATTTCGATGTGTTGGTTGGAATAAATCTCTTAAGAGAAGGATTGGATTTGCCAGAAGTCTCACTTGTATGCATTCTAGATGCAGATAAGGAAGGTTATTTAAGGTCAGAGAAATCCTTAATTCAGATTGCTGGAAGAGCCGCCCGTCACGAAAATGGTAAAGTTATTCTTTATGCCGATGTCATGACCCAATCGATTCAAAAACTCCTTGCTGTAACCCAATACCGTAGAAATAAGCAGCTTTTATACAATCAGGAACATGGAATTACCCCAAGAAGTGTAAAAGCTAAAGAGCTTGTCAGTCTGCATGGGCTGATTCGGTCAGAAGCCAAAGAACCTATCCATTTCAAAGAGATCGATCAGAGTGCGGATTATATGAAAATGATAACAGAATTGAGTGCAGCAATGGTTGAAGCCTCTGCAAGGCTTGAATTTGAAAAAGCTGCTCTTTATCGGGATCAAATTGAAGAACTTAAAAGGCGGTTGCAAAACGGTAAAGAGGATAAGGCTAACTTTCCTGTTGTTCCTGCTTTAAAGAAACCAAAAAAGAAGACTGCCAAAGGATCCCTTAAGAAAACCTAAATGCAAAGGGCATTGTCCACATTTTCAACCACTTTCTTTTCATCTTTAGAAATATGACATAATTTGAGAAAGGTAGAAAAATATATGGAATTTTTTGATGGAGTTAGACAGTCGCCGGTTTATAAACGGATTCTTTTAAAATTGAGTGGAGAAGTATTATCTGGAGAGACTGAACATTTGGATCTTGAAGTTGCCCGTAAAATTGCATACCAAATTGCTGAAATTTATAGTTTAGGTGTTGATATCGCAATTGTTATTGGCGGTGGCAATATTTGGAGGGGATCGATGGCCTCTCATTCGGAGTTTCTCGATAGATCCACTGCTGACTACATGGGAATGCTTGCGACCATTATTAATGGGCTGGCATTGCAGGGAGCCCTTGAACACTTAGGGATTCCCACACGGGTGCAAACGGCTATCGAAGTGAAAAACGTTGCTGAACCTTTTATTCGAAGAAGAGCGATTAGACATTTGGAAAAGAAAAGGATCGTTATATTTGTAGCGGGTACAGGGAATCCCTTTTTTTCCACGGACACGGCTGCTGCGCTGCGTGCCAGTGAAATAGAAGCGCAAGTTATTCTCAAAGCGACAAAGGTGGAAGGGGTTTATGATAGTGATCCAAAAATCAATCCCCAGGCTAAAAGATACGAACAATTAACTTATCTGGATGCAATACAGAACCGACTGACCATTATGGATTCAACAGCCTTTTCTTTGTGCATGGATAATCGTATTCCAATTATAGTTTTCGATATGTTCAAGCCTGGAAATCTTAAAGCGGTAGTGTGTGGCGCTCCTGTTGGAACGTTGGTCTCAGATAAGGTGAAAAGCTAAATATGAGGATAGAGCTTGGATTTTTTCTTTATTTTTTGCTATTATTTTGGCTACGCGATGATCGAGGGTCCTATGAGTATTGACGATGTGCTGTTGGAAGCGGAAGATAAGATGGAAAAATCTGTAGAAAAAACACGGATGGAGCTTGCTTCATTACGTTCTGGAAAAGCTAATCCTGAAATGATATCGAATATCTCGGTAGAAGCCTATGAAACGCATATGAAACTAAAAGATCTGGCGGCCATTACGGCTCCAGATGTTAATTTGCTAGTAGTTCAGCCTTGGGATTTGACCCTGGTAGAATCTATACGTAAAGCTATCGAGGAATCAAAGCTTGGCTTTAATCCAGTGGTGGATGCTAAAATTATTAGAATTCCTATTCCACCGCTTTCAGAGGAAAGAAGACTGGAGCTTATCAAAGTGGCTAGAAAAATATCTGAGGAAGGCAGAGTGGGAATTAGGGCCATTCGCCGGCATAGTCTGGAGGAATTAAAGAAATTAGGCAAAGAAGCACATATCAGTGAGGATGAAGTGGAACGGGCAGAAAAGGAAATCCAAAAGTTAACCGATCTCTATATAGAAAAGGTTGACAAGATGCTTGAAGTAAAAGAAAAGGATCTTCTGAAAGTATAAAAGAATATGGCTCAAAAAAAGATTCTGATGATTGTTGGAGATTATGCGGAAGATTATGAAGTAATGGTTCCCTTTCAATTTCTTTTGGGAATAGGACACGAAGTCGTTGCTGTCTGCCCGGGAAAGAGCAAAGGACAAAAAATACAAACAGCGATTCATGATTTTGAAGGTGAGCAAACATATTCTGAAAAAAAAGGGCATCTTTTTGAGCTGAATGCTGATTTTGAAAAAGTTGTACCTAGGGACTATGACGCGCTAGTGCTTCCAGGAGGTCGTGCCCCAGAGTATCTCAGACTTTATCCAAAAGTGATCGAATGTGTGCGTCATTTTTTCGACGAGCAAAAACCGGTGGCAGCCATTTGTCATGGCATACAACTTTTAACGGCCGCAAAAGTTCTTTCGGGCTATCGCTTGACAGCTTATCCCGCTGTGGGACCAGAAGTCGAACTCAGCGGGGCAAGTTTTGTACCAACCGGATTTGAAGAAGCCATTGTGGATAGGAATCTTGTCACTGCTCCCGGTTGGCCAGCTCATCCAAAGTGGCTATCTCTGTTTCTGTCACTTCTAGGAACAAAAGTTATTTGCTAAATTTTAAGTGCCTCTTTTAGATTTTATCCGGGCGGGGGAATACCTTTGAGGATCTATATTATAAAAAGAGAAAAACTCTGGCAGTTTATTGTTTATTGCTAGACAGGCAGCCATTTCACCCACGGCTGGGGAAGTTTCAATTCCAGAGCCACCAAGAGCAGCAACCCAGAAAAAACCTCTTTCTTCAGGATCAAAACCGATGACAGGGAGCTCATCCTCTACAAACGAACGAAGACCCGCCCATTTTCTGTTGATTTTCTCGATCTTAATGGTAGTGGCTTGTTCTAGCCGTTTAATAGCAAGTATACAATCTGGTTCCTCTGGTTTTGCATCGCAAGGAATCGATGGGGTGCGATCGGCAGGAGAAGCTAAGATTTCTTGAAAATAAGGTTTGAAGTAAAATTCTTCACTGATTTCAAGGACCATTGGCCAATTCTGAACGGAATAATTTGTGGGTGGATCAAAAGTAATAACTGTTCTTCGTTTTGGAACGATCCCTAATGGTTTGATTGAGGCAAGGCAAGCCACTTCATCAGCCCAAGCTCCAGCTGCGTTAATGAGAAGTGGAGCTTTAAAAAGTTTTTCATTTGCCTCTACTACCCATTCGGTCCGCTGCTTTTTAATGCTTTTGACAAAAGCCTTATAATAGATTTTCCCACCGCTTTGGATGACTCCTTCAAGATACCCTTGCAATAGTTTTGGTTGATTAATGTCTTTTCCAGAGCTCTCAAGGATACAACCGCCTGCTACCGATTCTTTTTTTAATATCGGGACCATTTGAAGAGCTTCTTCAGAGGTGATCTTCCGTAAAGAGAGCTGGGCAGATTGATTTTCCTTAAACCACCTTTCCAAAAAATCCTTTTTTTCCTTTTTTGCAATGAATAATGCATTTCTGGGAGTAGTGAGTGGAATAGAAAAAAAAGGGGCAGGAGGTGATTCAAAAAACTGCTTGCTGGCTTGCGTAAGAACTCTAACAGAAGGCAGGCCATGACTTCCTCTAAAAAACACAGCGGACCTTCCAGTCGAATGATATCCAGCGGAAGATTCTTTTTCCAATATAATCACAGAAAGTCCTTTGATCGCTAGATGAAATCCCACAGAAGATCCTGCGATACCAGCACCGATAACAAGACAATCCGCTCTTTCCATAAAATTGAATGCTATAGGAAAAAATAGCTTAATTGGAAAGGAGAAGATAGAGAGAAAAGGTAGGAAGTACCGTTACCTTGAAAAAAGTATGAGCTTGTTTATAAATAAAAATACTGATAGACAAAGAAAAAGGATAGAAAATTTGGGTAGAAAAAAAATTTGCATTTCCTTTATCTTTTCCATTTGTTTTTTTCTTTTTGTTGAGAGCATCTTTTGTCGGCCGACTGTTTTTTGGATTTCAGAGCCTGTCGATCCTGCCGACGGTGTTATTCTATATGGAGGAGGGTTTGATCCTAAAGAGGAAATATTTCTTTGGGCTGTGCCTGACGACGATCCTAAAACCAATTATATCCCCTTTTCTTTTGATAAAGAAAAGCGAGTTTCGGTTTCTCCAATCCAAATATCTGATCAATCAATAAAATTTCAGATTCCAGCAGTTTTCCCTCCAGGAATATTTGGAGTAGAAATCTCTGAAAATAGATTTTTGATCAATAGACCTCAAATAGAATGGTGCCAACCTGCTCGGCTCCTTCCAGGGTTAAAGCAAGATGAAACTTATCCAGGTTCCGAGTTATGTATCATTGGGAAAAATGTCCTATTGACTCCAGAAGATGCCCAACGGTTGAAGGTTATTTTGGTACCGCAAAAGGATGGACAGCCTATAATCCTAGAAGTGATAGAAGCTGAAAAATATTGTTGTCGGGTTAAAATTCCAGATAATCTACCCCCTGGTGAATTTAATCTGCTTGTTCATAACGGTCATGGAGGTCCTGCTGGATGGAGTGAGGCTTATTTTCTGAAGGTTGTTGCTGCGATTCCTTGGCCCAACAAAATTTTTAATGTCAAGGATTATGGAGCTAAAGGAAACGGACTCACGGATGATTCTCAAGCTCTCCGGAAGGCCTTACAGGCAGCCGAGGCCAATGGGGGAGGCATAGTATATATTCCGGCCGGAACATACAAAGTGAGAGGCAGTTTTTTTATTCCGCCAAAAACTTTGTTGGAAGGGGATGGAATGGATTTTTCTTGGCTGAAGTGGCCGGATAATGCACCTCTTGGAGAAGCGGACTTTGTTAGCACTGCTTTCTTTTCCTCTGGGCAATTCTCCTTGGAAGAATTGTCGATCAGCATCAGAAATGCAAAACGGGTTCTTGTGGATAGTTCTGCCCTCAAAGATGAGCAGTTTATGGGAAGTTCTAGAGATTGGGAAGATCTATTAGCACTTTTTAAAGGGAAAGTGGCTTCATTGAAAGAATCTCCTTCTGATGTTTTTATTCGTAATGTTCGAATACAGTTTTTTCCTTTTTATGGGTATCCAAAGGAAAATATTGAAAGTAGTCTCTTGTGGAAAATCCTAAAATGGGGATTAGATCGAATGGATGGGTTGGGCTATTCTATTGCTCTTGGTAGTCTGAGCAATGTCGAAATTTCAGGCTGTGAGATCATTGGTCCAAGGCAGAGAGCGGTGCATTTAAAAAATGGTCGCATTACCCAAAATAGTTTCTATAACCCAATGGGTGCTTTTTGCATCACAGAAATAGGAGGCCAAAGACTTTTTGTTGAAGATAACTGGTTTGCAGATGAGTCTTCTTTTTATAGACGCCTTCTCCCATTGAGATATTTGTATGTTGCCCATAATCAATTTTCTGAATTTGGCAGAGGCAACAGAAAGGCTCTGTCTTTTAATCTTAATTTTCCGATGGGAAAAAAGAGGGAAACTGCTCTGAATTCTTTTTCTTTGACTGCCAGCCTCTCTGGCAACGAAGTGTCTTTCAAAGAAAATATTTTGACGAAAGATTCTTTGGTGGGTCAAGAAATTGTAGTAATGGGGCATTCGAGTAAACGGGAGTTTTTCGTAAGGAAAGTCATTGCGAATAGCGAACAAAAAATTACAATCGATCGAGGAACTCCTTTACCAGTAAATCAAGAAGTCACTATTTATTTTCTACCATGGGATAGACCGTTGATTTCTATGGTTGGCTCTTCTGAAGCAATAAAGACAACTATCACTGAGAAAAATATTTCCCCTGGGCTTGTTGGCATGGACGCTCTTATTATTTCAGGGAAAGGAGCTGGCCAGCTTAGGAAAATAACGGCATTAAATGCAAACACTGTTAGCCTTGATAAGCCATGGGATATAGTTCCAGATTTTTCAAGCCTTTTGCTTTTTTATCAGTGGGAAGGTAAAGCCATTTTTTTTGAAAATCAAAGCCAGGATTGTAAATTTCTTTTTCCTTTAAGCGGTTTAGCCTATGATGTCATTTTTGATGGAAATCAGCTAAAAAGAACCCAAGGCATGATTGCTTCCAGTGGTTTTTTTATACAGTGGCTTAATAATGTCCTAGATGTTGCTGTTTCCTATCCAGTGGTTGAGAATAAGGATCCTTTAGACCAAGAAATCCATAGCTTAAATTTTGGAGCTTTAGGCTTTCTCATTGATCCAAACATGACAAATCTTTCAAATGTTCCTTTCGAAATGATTCGAGGGGGAGTGCTGCGATCGAACCGATTAGCATTTGGACACCAGATTATTGTAGGATTAGGTAATGAGGAAGGAGAATTTCCTACTCAAGCTCTTTTAGCTAAAGACCTGCTTATCGATCATAATTGGTTTGAACATGGCCTTTTAGGTATTGAGCTGGATAAAGGAATACGGCAGGCTCTTCTCATGCGTAATATCTTTTTTGATGTAACAGAACCAATAAAAATAAAAGAAAAGAAGGAGATCATAGTTAAAGATTGACTTCTTCTTCGAGATTAAGACATTCTTAATCCATATCTTAGAAAAGGCTTCTTAAAATTGTTGTGGACAATGTTTTTGTTTTCATACTGGCTGGGGGAAGTGGAGAACGCTTTTGGCCAGTAAGCAGGAGAAATACTCCAAAGCATTTGATCTCTTTTTTTTCTGATAAAACGCTTCTGGAAGAGACTATTAATAGGATTAAAGGTTTAGTTCCAGAAGAAAATCTCTATATTTTGTCAAACAAAGACCAACTTTCCTCCATTACGAAAAGGTTGCCATCTTTTCCATTAGAAAAAATTCTTTTTGAACCAGAAAAAAGAGATACTGCTGCTGCTTCTACATTGGCTACAGCTATCGCGGCAAGGCATTCTAACGAGGCTACTGTTGTTCTTTTGCCTGCCGACAGTAAAATCAATAACAGAGAGATTTTTCGTGACCAATTGCTCTCTTCTGTCTTGTTTGCTCAAGAAACGAAAAGCATAGTCGCTTTTTCTATTCCTCCGAATTATCCAGCGACAGGATTTGGGTATTTGAAGTTAGATAAAACCAATTGTTTTGTAAAAAATGGGGAGAAATTTTTTCCTGTTATTCGATTTGTGGAAAAACCCTCAGTTGATGCAGCTCGACGTTATATTAAGGAAGAAGATTGTGGCTGGAATTCGGGTATGTATATATGGACGGTGAAAGTATTTATAGAAGAGATCCAACGGTGGGCCTTCCCTTTTTATCACTTTATTTTGGAGTATCTTGAAAAGCCTTTAGAATGGGAAAGTGCTTTTATCCGTTTGCCTAAGATATCTATCGATTATGCGTTGATGGAAAAAACTGACAAAATATTTGCAATGGAGGCAAGATTTGATTGGAATGACCTTGGAAGTTGGGTTTCAGTCGCGGAATATTTTGATAAAGATGAGGAAGGGAACAGGCTCAAAGGGAAAATGTGTGCCTATGACGCCAAAGAAAATATTGTTCTATCAGATTCGAAACTCGTTGCTTTGTGTGGTGTCAATGACCTTGTTGTTATCGAATCCGAACAGGCTATTCTTGTTTGTCATAAGGATAAGATCCACGAATTGAAAAAATTGTACGAAAAACTCCCTCAAGAATTCAAGTGAGGATCTTATGGTAGAATTTGATCAAGGCGAATCTGCTGAAAAGTAAGGCACGATCAAAAAAGGGCTTGAACAGTTTCTATACAAGTTACTTTTTCCTTCTCATAAATGTACATTCTAAACCTGTCGCTCAAAATGGTCAGCATTCAAGAGGCCGCCGAGTTCCTGGGGGTTGCACCGCAAACACTACGACGCTGGGAGCGCGAGGACAAGCTCCTACCCGATGAACCCACAGCAGGTGGGCGGCGACGCTACGACCTTGCACGGCTTCGGCTAGACCAATTTCATGCGCCGGAGAAGGTAGGCCGCACCATTGCCGCCTATGCCCGTCTGTCCAGTCACGACCAGAAGGACGATCTGGAAGGGAAAAAAACAGGTT
>Ga0080006_1127892_pt1 | contig 22230 bp, 17 predicted proteins | sample RS3BMetagenome_FD_69209 | JGI IMG/M metagenome (GOLD analysis project Ga0080006, IMG submission 69209) | Ferric oxide microbial mat and aquatic microbial communities from Rainbow Spring, Yellowstone National Park, USA - RS3B (SPADES... ...
TCTGCGGAAGAATCAACCAGGGTTTAACACTGGAAGACCGAATGTTTCACTGTCCCTTCTGCGGTTTCACTTTAGACCGGGATCTTAACGCTTCTTTAGTTCTTTTGAAAAGGTCAGGGTGGGTGCCACCCGCTGCGCCTGTTGAACTCCGCCCTCTACCTCCTCTTCCCTCTCTTGGGTTGAGGAGGCATGGTGGGGTGGTGATGCAGGAGGCTCCCGCCTTCAGGCGGGGTAGCTCACACCCAGAGCTTAAATTCATTCTGGGCATACACGTAGTATGCCCATCCCAGCTATTTGCTGAAGAAATCGTTTAGATTACTTCCGTCTTCTTCATCTTCACTTCTTCCCTCTTCTCCTCCGCTACCCTCTCCCTCTGCATCATCACTCCACTCTTCCCCCATATCCGAACCCTCCGCCGTCTCCTCCACGCCGCTGTCAGCGGGCGGCTCGCCCCCAAATGGGGCGCCCCCCGCCCCGGCTTCCTCCGCTTCTTCTTCCCCACTTGCTGACTCTTCCTCCGCGGCGTCGGGTTCATACGGTATGGGCGCTGCGGCCTGCGGGGTCTGGGTCTCCTCCTGTGTGGCGGCCGCACCCACGTCATCGCCTTTATCCCCGCTTGAACCCTGCTCTCCGTCGGCGCTTGCACCCATAGGGGGGGCTCCCTTACGGAGCGCGCCGCCCCCGCCAGCTTCCAGTTTGACATAGACTATGGTTATGCGGTCTCTGAGCTCTGGGTCGTCCACCCTCCCCCTTAGCTCGTCGAGTTTACCCCTCACCTCGGGGGTGTCGGGTGCGTATATATGTATCTCTCTGAAGGTTGAGGCACCCCACTTGGTCATGTTCCTGTACACCTGCTCGGGGTTCTTCAACACCTCGCCCGCGGTCTCTATTTCCACGGCTATCGGGTTCGCCTTGTCGAGGACGAGGCCTTTGGGGCCTGGTACTATCCTGACGGCTATGAAGTCGGGCCTCCTCTCACCGCGGCCGTGTCTCTGGCGGACGCGGATAAGGGCGTAGTCGCTTGTCCAGTAGGCTGTCCACGCTTTCTCCGCGAGGTTGAGGCCTTCCCGACTCCTCACGGTTTCACCCGCGAACTCGGGTGACCTGAGGGGCTCGAATATGCCTGCGCGGTAAACTATCTCCTCCCTCCTCAGGGCTGCGGTGAGCGCTTCAGCTCCCCCGGATGCGGCGGCCTCCACTCTCTGGGAACGGAAACCTATCCTACCCTGGGCGTAGAGCTCGGTGAGTAGGGGTATGAGGTGTGCGTAGTCTGTTCTGAGCATTGGTAGGAGCTCTTTGGCCATAGTGTACCCCGTGTTCTTTGTGGCCGCGTATATTAGGGCGAGGGTGTAGCGCTCCCTCACTACGGGGTAGGAGTACTCCAGGTCGCTGAGGGCGAAGTGTGTTATGGGGTCAATGTTTACGAAGACGTCCTCCCCGGGTTCGCTGGGCCTATACTTCATCATCTTCTCCACCACCCTCACCCTCACCTCATCTATCTCACGCTGGGAGGGTTCGAGCTCGGGGTAGAAGTCTATTTTGACCCTGATCGGTGGGAGCCTCACCTCATCCGGCCTGGTCTGACTGAGGAGGAGGTAGGCCTGCCCCACGGGAAGGTTGGGTATCTCTTTCGAGAGCTGCTCGGCGTACTCGGGGTCGAGTGACGCGGCGGCCTTCGCGTCGTCTCCCGCCACGCGGAAGAACACCTTGACCGCGCAGTTGTTGAATATGGATCGCCTCTGCGCCTCCTCTATCTGGCCTAGGTGCTGGTGGGCGAGTACGAGGTGGACGCCGTATTTGAGGCCCTCCGAGAGTATGCGGTCTATGAGGTGGAGCTCGCGGAGCTTCTGGTATTCATCCACGAATATGTAGACGTGGGGTGTTTTTTTGCCGAGGCTATGGTAGTAGGTGGCCGCCACCCACACGTGGAATATTATGGTGCTCGCCAGCACGTAGAAGTTCTCGGTTGAGCCGAGCACAGTTTCACTCGCGTTTATCAGGTACACTCTGCCCGGCTTAAGGAGCTCGTCGTAGGGTATGGTGTTCTCACCCATGATTCTTCGTAAGAGGAGGTTGTGGGCTACGAGTTCGAGGCGTGCGAGCGCTGAGAGATAGCTCGTCTCCTCCAGGTGTGAAAGGAGGGCTATGCGGTTCGTCACCTCAGGGTCCTCCACTATGGGTCTGTACAGTCTGAGCTTGAATCCTTCAAGCATGGAGGCCACATCAGTGAACGTGATGGCGCCGTCCCGCTTGACGCGTAGGAGGGTGGCTATTGCCCCCAGTACCAATGCGTGGGCATACGTGGCCTCCCGCACTAGGCGGAAAGCGGTCTCCATGACCTCCTTGGTGTGGCTGAGCATCTGTAGCTCCGCCACCTCCGGCTTCTCCGCGGGGGGTAGGTCGAGGGGGTTGAAGCCTATCGGGGAGTCCACGGGGTGGAAGTACACATAGTTGGGGTGACCCCTGCCCTCAAAGTAGGCGGCGAGCTCGTCGGCGTGTTTGCCCGATGGGTCGATGACGAACACCACGGGCTTCATTCCCCCGCCCGCCACTCTGGTCTCAGCTATGTTCTTGACGAGCACCTTGAAGAGGTTGCTCTTGCCTGAGCGTGTGGCGCCGAGGAGGTATACATGGGCGTTTACCTGGTCCCAGCTCAGGGATACGGGGGTGTCGCCGCGGCCGGGCACGCTTCCCACACGGATGTCCCCCGCGAGGGGGCGGCCGAGGGGGACCTCCTGGGCGCGTTCGAGGGGGACACGGTGGAGGGCTGGGTCGGGCACAACCACCGCTGCGATTGTATCCTCTACACTCATGATTATGTCGTGTAGGCCGTGGATGAATCGGCTGGGAGCCCCTACGAAGAGCCGGTAGTGGTCGAGGCTGGGGGGCCTGTCGATCTCCGCCTCAAGGCTCCTCGGAGCGCGCACCCCACCCCCACCGCCTCCAGAACCCTTACCATCTGGGCTGGGAGCGGTTTCGAGCCGGTTTGTCCTGATTGTATATGTGAGCGCGGCGTGGTTGAAACTCGAGGCGAACGCTTCGCACACCCTCTTCAACTCCTCCACCTCTTTCACCTTGAAGAAGGAGAGGCGGGTGAGCTTCCTCTTCGCCCAAGCATAGTGTATCTTCACGTCGAGTATGTAGAGGGCGGGCTCAGCGAGCTTCTGCTGGAGGGCATGCACCATCGGGTCGCTACCAATCGCGAAGTTCACCGCTTGGTTATCCTTCTGCACCCTCTCATAGCGCTCCTGAAGCCTGTGCTTCACATCGCGGTGCTGCACAACCCACACCGTGAGCATCATGCCGGGCTCAAGTGTTGCGAGTAGGCGCTGCATATCCTGCCACTGATGCCTCACATAGAAGTAGTCATACATCCGCCTGACACGGAAGGAGGCTGTGAGGTGAAAAGCGTGGGGAAGGCGGATGGACCCGTCCCCCAGAACCCTCACCATCCTCCCCCTGTTCCACTCATCCAAGAGGCGCCGCCTCTCCTGCGGGTGAGCCCTCCTCAGCATGGCTTGGTAGTCCACTGGCTTCGCGGGGCCCACGAACTGAGCAGGCTTCACACGCGTCCTGAGGAACATCCTGAGTGTGCCGTCCGCCTCCTTAACATAGTATGCCGCGAAGCTCCCCGCGGGGAGCCTGTCGAGCGTGTAGGACTCCCGCCCCGCGAGTGGGGCCAGCTCGTAGAGATAGTAGCCCTCCCCGTCAGGCCTGAACCCATACTGCACGTCTACCTCCAGACCAACGTTACTGCCACCATCAGCGTTGCCACCCAGCGGCGCAGGCACTCCACCCCTCCCCCCACCACCACGGCTTCCGCCGCACGGTTCAACTGGCCCCGGGGGATACGGGGGGTGGCGGCCCGCTGATGCAGGCGGCTTGGCCGCGGTACCCATATGATGAGCTTCACCGCCCTCATCATCCTCCTGATTCTCTCTCACCTCTTCACGCCTCACCCTCTCCTCATCTTTTCCAAACATCACCATGAATCACTTCAAGCCTTTTAAAAGCGGATTAAACACTCAACCCACACATCCACCCCTCGGACCCACGGCTGTTTGATTCATTTGGTTTGTTCTATGTGACCCGTCACGGGGGCTTGGACCCCCCATACGTATGATGAGGCTGGCAATTCGTATTTATAAGGAAGCTGCATTGAATAATATTTTGGGGGCGGGGTGGAGGTAGGGGTCGGGTTGAGCTGTGTCGGCCGGGGGCCTGGGGGATACGGGGGGAGGTCGCGGTGACATGAGTGATAATGTTGATGCTAGTGGGGGTGGCGGGCAGCAGGGCCGGGTCGCCGAGGTGTTGAGGGAGGCGAGGAGGGTTATCTCGGCGCGCACTCACTATGAGGTGCTCGGCGTGGGTGCGGCCGCCACACAGGAGGAGGTGGAGGAGGCTTACAGGAGGCTCACACGCCTGCTCCACCCCGACCTGTACCCCGACCCAGCTGTGAAGGGGATGATGGATGCGGTCTTCTTAAAGGTGAATGAGGCTCATGCCGTGCTCTCCGACCCCTCGAAGAGGGCGGCGTATGATGAGAGCCTCAGACCCCCCTCAGCCTCCACCTCCACTTCTTCGCCAACATCTTCATCGGGCACACAGGCATCGCCGGACTCCTCCACAGCGGAGGGCGCTACGGGGGCGGCTGACACAACCACTTCATCCTCCTCTTCTTCCGGAGGGGAGGCTGAAGGCGGGGTCGGGGTCGGGGGCGCAGAGGAGGTCACCTATAATGGCATGTTTTACGACGCGTGGAGAGACGAGGAGGAAGCGTGGAGAGACGCGGGGAGGCAGGGGGAGGAGTGGGGCAACTGGGGCGTAGCCGACAGTATACCGGAGAACCTCTCCGACCCGGTTTATATCGAGGGTTCGGCGCCTAGGTGCCCCTACTGCCGGAAGAAGGGACTTATCCACTACCACGTAAACCGGAGGGGGGATGGGAGGATGGACTACATAAAGGTGAGGGGCTTCGGCGTCATGTTGAAGAAGTACCCCGCAGCCCTCGTAGCGGGGGTCATCATTACCTTCCTCTCCCTCATACCCATCTATATATTCTTCCTAGGCCTCTACGAGTACGCCTCAGCCGTGCACTTCAACTTTTCAGCTCAGCTTACAGGTGATCCCAACCTCGGCTGGGCGTTCAACCAGGACACAAGCGAGTTCTTCCAGGGAGGGGTGTGGGCAGACGCACTGCTCGCACTCCCGCTGGGCATACTGGTCATAGCCGCTTCAAACTATGTGCCCACCGCTAAGACACTGGAGTACGTGCAGTTCCCCCTCTACCTAACCACACTATTCCTGGCAGCATCCATATTCAAACCCATCGCTCTCAACATACTGATGTATCACGGTTCAGACCTCTATGGGCCGATGCTGTACTCTATCTTCGGTTTGGTGGCGACGGCTGCCTTCGCGGGCGATGATGATAGGGGGGATGCGAGCGCGTGGTTCTTCGTTGCACTCTTCACGCTGCCCGAAGCGGTGTGGTTTGCGACGTGGTACCTGTTCCCCTTCCACCTGAACCTTGAGGCATTCACCGGGTGAGCTCCCTCTCCTTCATTTTCACATAGTCACCAGCCCCCGCACCCGTGCTTGTACCCACCACATAAACATGGAGCCCGCTCGGAGTGACCAACACCGGCGTCCACTTCTTGACGGGGTGCTGGTATGACACCACTATGGCGCCGGGTCTGAGCTCCCCCCGCGACGCGAGGCGGGCCGCCACCCTCTGGGTGAGGTGGGGGGTGAGGAACATGTACACCGCGTCGGCGTCCCCCAGCCTCACATCCGGGTCGAGGGCGCTTCTCCTCTGCACAAATATACGCCCAACGTAGCCTCTACGCGCCGCTTGCCACTTCACCCACCACGCCTTAACGGGGTCGGGCTCAACAAAGAGCACCTGGCACCCCGTCTCCCGTAGAAGACTGAAGGCCACGCGCCCGTAGCCTCCTCCCACCTCCGCCACGAGTGCACCCACACCACCGGGGCGGACACCACCATAATCATAACCATTTACACCTTCACCTTTACCTTCCAAATATTCGCGGATCACGCCGACGAGCTCCTTCACAACGTGTTTGGGGGTCGGCTGATAGCCAGCCCCCCACAGGTAGCCCGGCCCCACGTAGGCTATATACGCGGCGGCGGAGGCGATGAGCCCAACCAACACATCATAGTAGTAGGGTGGAGTTATCGATGGGAGTATTTCTAACACCTAACCACCTACGCGAGATGCCCGTTTAGTTTGGCTTGGCTTGGTTCAAGATTACGCGCGGGGAAGCCCCGAGCTTTAGCGAGGAGGAGCTGACTAACCACCATTACCTCTACCACTCTGCCTCACTCTTCGGCGTCTTTATGAGTGATAGGACGCCGTAATGGATTGCGAATGCGAGGCGGCTGTATGCGGCTGCCTCCAGGTTCACCTTACACTCCCCGTCGCCTCCGAGGGTATCATCCACCCACTTAGAGTAGAGCTGGCGGGCTCTTGCGGTGAGTTGGGCCACGGTGTATATACCTCTCTTCCTGATGTCCCGGTGGGTGTAGAGGAGCATTGGCACTGTGAGTATGTGGGCGAGGAGCGTGTCGTGTACGCTGAGCACCTGATGTGTATGGAGCTGTTGGACGAACACCCTGTGGGGGTCCTCCTCCATCGCCTCCAGGTATGGTATGTAGAGCACGGATGTGGGCAGGACCCTCCACTTCTCCCTGTTCACGTAGAGTGGCTGCTGGATTAGCGGCGCCTCGAAGCTCCACACACCCTCGGTGTCCCAGTCCACCGCGTCGGGGGAGTAGAACTCGAACGGGGGTACTACAACAGCGTTGCCTTCAACCCAGCCTCCGGGGGGATCCCCCAGCTTTGGGTTGCAGTACACACAGTGGGTGGGCACCGCTGGCTTCTTCAGTTTGTAGCGTCCGTACTCCTCTGCGTCGACCCCCGCACCAGCGGGGGGCTGCTCGCGCTCCAAACCTGCCACTAGGGTGCGCCCCCCACATTTTGAGTGGACGCCGGGTCGCGGGTGGACCCCACCGCTACCGCATCGTCCGGGGAGATGAGCTGTTCGAGCTCGGCTGGGAGAGGCTCGACCTGTGGGGCCTCTGTGGGGAGGCTGCTCACATGTGACTCAGGTGAGCAGAGGGTGTGAAGCATTATGCCCCGGCTGAAGGCGTAAGCCACACGGTAGAGGGCAGCGTACACATCTTCGGGGTAGCAGAGGGGCTTCCTCCCCCTCCCACCGACCTGTGAGCGGCCGCTCACGACACCAGCACAGCCGCCGCTTCTTTTCTCCTCTTCTCCCTTCTCCCCTTCCCACTCGACTCTCCCAGACCTGATGCTCGGCTCACTGATGAGCCAGCCCAGTGAGGCCCACTTGACCTCGCCCAGATACATGGTCAGCGTGGCTAGGAGGGGGTCGTGGACGTCGCAGAGTGTGCCCGGCGTGTAGGGTGTCCCCGCGGGGTGGCCTCCGCCAAGCTCCAGTATGGGGTAGCCGTGCGCGTTCCTCTTCTTGAGGGGGACGTAGTTGGGGTAGACCCACCAGCACGCCTGCTCCCTCCACAGCCTCATACCCGTGACCTGCTCCTCCACACTGAGGCTGGGGGTCGGCGACCACCCCTCCACGGCGAGGACCACAGTGACCGGATCTGGCAGCGGGGGCACCACTAGGATGTCACCCCGGAGTTCGGGTTCGGATAACCCACAGGCGCTGCAATCCAAGACTACCACTAAACACAATGTTCGATGTATTTAAAAATAGGGTGTGGGGCTGGCTGTGGTTACTGGCTGTCTCCGCCGCCCTGCCCACCTTTACCGCCCTGATCCTCCTGCTGTCCGCCGCCCCGACTGGGGTTCCGCGGTCCCAGTGGTGCTGGGGGCGGGTGGATTAGGCCTCCTTTCTCTACCTCCCTAGAGTACTTGCGCGGCGTGACCCCTATTATCCTCATCACACCGCCCACCACGTTACCCGCTATGCCGCCTCCTATCCGCTTCATTGCCGTCCAAGATTCACTGGTGGGGACGGGTATGTGCTGATTCATCCATCCGCCGACTTTGGGTATTTTCACGACGTATTTGCCTAAGGCTGTGTCTCCAAGTTTTGTTGTGAGTGGGGCTACCCACTCGGCGTAGTATTTGTTGCCTATCTGCCTTGTACCCGCGTAGTGGTATCCCTTTGGACCCTGGCCTGGCGGTGCGCTTGGCCCGCTTACTTTGGTGTGCACTGTCCGGAAGTCTTTGCGGAAGAGGCTGTGGATACCAACGCCGCCACCCGATTCATACGTCGTCTTGAAACCACCCCTGCCCCCGCCGGGGTGCACGATTACATCCTTCTCCATCCACCTGCTGCGGAGTCTTCCGTAGGGGCCCTTCTCCCCCGCGCTCGACGTGGGCGGCGGCCTGGGTGGGGTGCTGGGCGGGCTCCCACCACCTCCTCCACCGGTGGCTATAACCGTACCGCCCTCGGTCGGGTTGAATCTGCGGGATGAGCGTGCGCGCTGTAGGGCGGATGACAGTCCTCCCATGCCTGGTATCATGCCCATGACGCCGAATGTGAGTACTTCTGGGAGTATCATTGTTATGACGGGGGTTATTATGCCCACGAATATGCTTGTGAGGCTGGGGTCGCCGGCGACGACGTATGCTATCAGTACGAGTACGGCTGATGCGAATATGCCACTTATGATGAGCCCTATTACGACTTCGGCGAAGAATGTGACCACTTTGCGGAATGGTGGGAAGAGCCAGAGGACTGCTAGGATGGGGGCGAGGCCTACGGCTGCGCCTATCACCACGAAGCGGATGAATGCGAGGGCGAAGGCGAGTATGAGGGCGAAGAGGAGGTCTGCGCCGAGGGCTGCGAGTTCGGGTACGAAGTAGCCGGTGACCAAGCCAAGGATGATGAGACCCATGCTGTGCGTTATTATGACCCCCGTGGGCGCCATCCCGAGTATGTTGAAGGCCACCTGGTTGATGAGTAGGGCGAACGCGTTGTAGAGGTATGGGGTGGCGAATATCACCGCGGCCACCACAACGACGTCTTTCCCCAGCTCTACCACGGTGTCCGTTATCCCCTCACCCTCAGTCTCCCATACACGCCAGCCCACGTCGAGTGCGAAGAATGCGCCGAGGAAGGCGAGCGCCATACTCCTCGTGTATAAGTAGAGCACCTGCATCTCGGGGCCGATCACGTTAAAGGAGTACTGGGTATCCATGCTCCCATAGGTGGGCGCCGCAACGAAGTATTCAAAGCCCGCTGAGAAGATGGGGTTCAGGTACTGGAGCACGGGTTCGAGCGCTAAGTAGTTTATCAGGTGGGCTATACCACACACGAAGAAGCCGCTCAGCCCTCCACCACAATTGTTGTTCAGCGTGATGGCGTACACCGTGGTGTTCGCGGCGGCCACGCTCCCGTTAACCCCGACGGTGGCCGTGACCGTGTAGGTGCCGTTCTTGTCGTATTCGGCGTTCACGGGTCCGAATACACCGTTCGACCCCGTGTACACCGTTACCACATTACCGTTACCCTCATTCACAGTGACGGCGAGACCCGCTGCGCCGGGGTACACTTGACCCGAGATCTGTGCTTTGAGGGGCACCGTGCCCGCCGCGGGGTTCGCTGACACGGTGACGGTGACCGGGCTCCCATTCACAGCTGTGGCCGAAGTGGATAGGAAGGCGGGGCCGAAGTTAACCGCGAATATTAGTAGGGCTGCGACGAGGAAGTAGCCCATACCCTTACCCATGTGGCCCGCGGCGAGGTATATCGCGGCGGCCGCTACAGCTATCCCCGCCGCGGCGTAGCCTATTAGCTCCAGGTCCTGGGCGTAGGGCTGGTTGTACACCGTGGCCTGGGGCACCGCGCTTGTTATGATGCTGTAACCGAAGCTCACAACGAAGGCTCCAGCCACCACGCCTATGAGCGCCTTCCTACCCCTCTCGGACTGCCCGGTGGCGAAGAGGTAGGCCGAGTAGGCTATGCCCCCCGCCACAGCTATCCAGGCCGCGAAGTAGAAGTAGCCCACCACCGTGTGGAGCATGGATGCGAGGTCGAGCTCAACCGGGGCTGATGCGGGAGGGGGGAACACGCGGAGTAACCGGGCTAAACTGAGCGTCAGGGGATCCATACTCAACTCAACCCAACCCGAATCCAGCTGCCCCCACTGCTTAAAAGGAGGCCTGCTTCGGAGGAGGTGGGGTGAAGAGAGGTGAAGAGAGGGGGCGGAGTGTGCAGGAAACGGGGGTCTCACATGGCTGCTTGTTTTCCGGTTTTAGAAATGGGGGAAATATTGGAAGTGGTGCTGACCTCCTCCCCGCCCCAGAAGGGACGAGGCTTTCCGCCTCCTTAACCCCCATTTTTTGTAATCGCGGAGGGGCTGGGGGCCAACTTATCCAGTCCCATGCTATCTCAGCTCGGAGGCTGACTCGATATGTAGCCGTATACTCCGGGGTTATACTCTGTTATCGCCACTTCCAGTGGGGCCGCAGTGATGGGCTGGGGCTGGCTACCCGAAGAGTACCCCGGATAGTAGTACTCGTAGAACGTGGAGGTGGAGCCCTGCGTGGGCATCGGTGTGTAGAGCTGTGTGGTGGAGTTATACCACCAGTAGTCCCCTAGGCCGTTGCTCTCGGGGCTCGTGGTTGGGTCGGCTAGGTAGCCTACCTCGGCCCCGGGGCCGGGGTAGCTTTCCACCGTGGTGTTGAAGTATGGGAGCGAGCTGTTCAGGTAGCCGGGGGGCATGGATATGTTGGCTGTGAGCCCGAATACGTGTGGGACGTAGGTCGAGCCGTTAAAGTACTCCCCGCCGCCCACCACCTTCACCGGCTGTGTGTAGAGGTCGACGAGTAGGGGTATGGTGGCCGCCTCGGCCTGGGTGCCGTTACCCGTGAGGAACGCCTCGGCGTAGGGGTTACCTTCCACATCCATACCTGTACCTCCACCTGCAATAGACCCGACACCCGTGGGTGTAGTGTTGATTTCTCCCCCGATCATGCCTGTTAGGGCGTCGAGCTCGAAAGCCCTGTACCTCCAGTACTGGGTGGTGGTGTTCGCAGATATGAGCGCCCAGAGCGCCTGGTACACTGAGCGCCAGAGGTTCTCCCCGTAGTAGTAGGCGGTGGGCATATTATACGCGTATACCTCCGACTTCACGGCTGGTGCCTGGGGGGCCCACTCGGGGTTGGCCGGCCCGCTTCCCATGAACGCCGCCTGCGGCTCGTAGTATATGTATGTGGTGTTGCCCACGGTTTCCTCCACGGTGTACACGCTGAGTGCGAGTGTGGCCTGCCCCGCGTACCACTCCCTCTCCAACGCGGCGCCGTCCCACTGTATGCTGTCCCTCACGTTGAATGTTGCGGTCTCCTCCATGCCGCCGTACTCGGTGGACTCGGTGAAGTTCATTACTATTGTGCCCGTGTTCTCCGCGGCGCCGGGGGGCGAGCACGGGTTCTCCACGTATGCATCTCCGGACGCATACATGCACGCCTGATTCCCATTGTACACTGTGAAGGGTATCTCCACACTCACGAGCACCGTGTAGTATACATACACGTAGCTGCCGCTCTTCACTTCGGTCTGGCTTAGAATGGATGTGGTGGGGGTGCTCGGCCACTTGATGTGTGCGGAGGGTGGATACCAGAGGTCGGCGGGGGGATTCGCCGTGGGTGGGTACTCCGCGATGAGCCTGACGCCCTCGAGGTCTGGCTGGATCTGTGAAGGCGGGGCGGACGCGTTATTCACGCCGGAGAGTGGCACAGGCTCCAAAATATATGATGTGCTGTTTCTCGGGGTGGGGGTGGGGTAGGCGTAGCCTGCGAGGTCAGCGGCCGCGTACCACGCCCAGGGGGTGACCTGGCTGGCGTTTAGCTGGAACACCTCTAGGATGGCATCCCTGAGTGGAGTGTCCGCGGTGGTTCCACCCGCCTCGAATAGTTTTGGGGCCACCGTGCCCTCCGCGAGGAGGGCGCTACTGTTCAGCGCCACGGGGAGGGTGCCCGCCAGCTCCTCCTGGTAGCCGTCGTCCACATAGAGCGTCGCGTAGGAGGGGGAGGCCCCCGGTGGGGGCGGTGTGGGCGGGGGTTGGACTGTGGGCGGCGCTGGTATCGGCGCAGGCGGCGCGTGCTGTGAGAGGAGATATACACCCATGAAGCCCAGTATGATCAGGGCGAGGCCGATGCCTAGGCTGCGGCGCATGGGCGCACACCTCCCAGCCGCGGACACATAAAACAAGCGGTGCGAATATGCATCCACTCACCATACAAAAATAACCCAACCCGTTTTTAACACCGCCGTGTGGGGGTTAGGGAGGCGTGAACCCCCGCCCCTCCCAGGGGCGAGGCTTGTCGCTCATCTTGTCAAGTTTATATATTTTGTTGTATAATTTATTTGAAGAGATGGATCGGTACGATATATGCGATGAGTGCGGCGGCCGCTTGGTGCCCGGTTCATCCGGCGCGTTGACTTGCAGCCAGTGCGGCCTGGAGTATGGCGAGCGGGTTAATGATTTGTCTGGGTCTTGGGTGGCCGGTCTGTACAGGGATGAGCGTGGCGTGACGCGTATCGCTTACACAGCTGACCCGCTTGGTCGAAGTGGCGGCTATATTTTCGCGGAGAAGGGGCTCGGTGGGGCGAACTTCTCCGCGCTTAGGAAGGCTCAAACTAGGCTGCAAAACAGCGGCTGGGATGAGAAGTTTCGCAGAGCTGTTGAGAGAGTCGTGTTGGAGGTGAGGAATATTAGGCCTATACCCATGCCGACTGACGCTCTCATACGCGACGTGTGTATGAGCCTGCAACCGCTTCGCATAGTGGGGAAGAGGGTGACCGATGAAGTTCTGCGCTTCGCCGTCGCCCGCTGCGCTCTGAAAATGAAGGTCCCATTGATACTCGGCGACGTTATCCCAGCCGTCCGCTCCTCCCAACACTTCGATGCGTTCAGCATCGATAAGGAGTGGCTAGGCAAGTTGAGGGAGGCGGGTAAGAAGCTTGGGCGCTGGGATGAAACATTCAAGCCCAACCCCGACCGGTATGACCCCACTGTCCTCGTGGAGAGGTTCGTGGACCTCATCGGCTTCGGGGGTCCAGTTCACGACCATGTGCTGCTCCACGCGGTACAAATATGTGATGTGGTAAAGCGGCAGAGCGACTTCAGGTTCCTCGACTGCGAGGTTGTGGCGGCGGTGAGCGTCGTAGTGGGGGCACTCGAATACGCCTCAAAGGCCCAAGTCATGCTCTTCGCGGAAAGACTGCGGCACGAGGATGGTAAATCCCTCGGCAAATACTTCTTCGACTGGAAGCACCACACATGGTACGCCCACGTAGCTGAGGCCGCAAGGCTCGTGGGTCTCCCCCAAAGCGAAGTCGAAAGGGTGTCCCCCTACTCGGAGAAAAGGGACATGCATTAGCCAGCCGTGGATCCGCGGTCTAACTTCAGTTTTCACCCGAACTAGACTGGCCAGGAGGTGCTCCCCCAGACCACTACGCTGCCCCACGCCTCGGGGTTGTCTGGCGCCTGCGTTACGGTGTCTTGGCTGGGCTCCCCGCCCCCGCCGGTCTTCGCCCAGAGGAGCACGCTCCACGCGGGGGGCGTGGAGGCGGTGGCTGTCAAGATGATGGAGGACTCGGCCTGCGCGCCGCATGAGTTGGCGTACCAGTCTACCGCGACCTCGTAGGGGAGGCCGGGGGTGACGTTGAGCGTTGCGGTGTATGTTTTGAGGGGGCCCCCGTTCCACGCCTGCTTTGGGAGGAGGGGGTTCCAGCCGCCAGCGGTGTCCCCCGTCAGGTTCCTGATGAAGACCTGGGCGCCGTCGTCGGTCTGCACGGTGATGTTGGGGTCGGGTGCGGCGAACACCACCTCAGCCGTGGCCGTGTACCCAACCGCGCCCGCGCCCGCGCCCGCGCCGGGGCCGCCCCCATACAGGCATGTGAGCGGCGACGGGTCAGGGAACGCTTGGACCTGTTCTCCCCACGCTGTGTATGTGTACCCTTGGCTTCCGTAGGCGTATTCGAGACATCCGCCGCCCAGGCCGCATGATGCTTGGACCGCTAGGCCGAGGGTTGTTACCACCACGTAGGCGTAGTAGCCCTGGTCTATCTGCTCCTGCACGGACTGGCCGGGCTGGATGATGGGGTTTGTGGGTGGGATCGCCCTTACCTGCGCCGCGCCCTGGCTGCCTCCAGCTCCGGGTCCCCCGCCCCCCGGTTGACCCGCTTCGAGTATGTAGGCTATCTGGACGGGTAGTGTGCCCGTGTCCGTCACATATAGTTCCTCGTTTAATGTGGATTTACCCTGCTGGCCGGGCGGGTTTCCCCCGTTCCCGTTCCCGTTGTCCTGCTTTGCGCCGCCCGTGTTCACGTTGATTTGGAGGTAGGCCTGTATTGCCTGGTGTGCGAGCTCCTCCTCCTGCCTCGCGCTGTACTCTGTCTGGCTGAGGGCGTAGCTGCGCTGGTTGTTCACCGTCACGTTGAGGGCTAGGAGGGCTAGTAGTGTGAGTGCCAGTATGAGGGCTAGGAGGGCTGTGGCCTGCCCGCTGTGTGTTCGCCTGTATCCATGTTTACGGCAGGCTGCGGCTCTACTTGACGCTTCAGCCAACCCAGGTCCCCTCCTGCTGTGGGGTTGCGCCCGCGGGTGGGCTTCCGGGTGCCTGTGCCACGCTCTGGTAGCATGGGAGCGTCCAGTCGCTGCACTGGCCGATGGGGTCGGTCCACTCCCAGCCCACCACACTGAACTGTGTGAGGGGCCTCGTGTTGGCTGCGTATATTATTGAGGCGCCGGGGCCGCAGCCGTTCACCCAGTCCACCACTACCTCGTATGTGGTGAGGGGCTGGACGCTCACTGTGGTGTTGTACGCCGGGTAGGATGTGGGTGCTCCCTGGCCACGCCATGCGGATGAGCCGAACACGGATGTCCAGGGTGCGGCTGGGTTGTCGGCGGGCCTGATGAATACGGCTGAGGCGTCGTCGGTGCTCATCTGGAAGGCTACGCTTGCCGCGTAGAACTCCACGTAGCCCACTGCGGTGTACCCTTCACTGTCGGCGGAGGTGGGTGTGCAGCTCACCCAGCTGTTAAGGTCGCTTAGGTTACCCGGGTAGCCCTCAACCGTCGCGCCGAACCACGTCGATGCACCCTGGTAGGAGCTGGGCGTACCCCACGCCCACTCTAATGTGTAGGTGGGGGCACCCCCCGCCGTGACCACGGTGTAGGTGTTCCCGGTGGAGGTAACAGCTACGTACACCGCGTAGCCGGAGGCTACATCTATGAATCCGGTTTGACCCGGCAGCACTCTGGTGGGCGACTCCACGTAGACCACCCCACCTCCACTGCCTGCTCGGGGCACTTCGAGCACGCCTTCGATAACGATTGGGATCCCGCCTTCATTTGTCACAGCTATCTGGGCGGAGTTGGCTGGGCCGGGGGCCACGTAGGCCGTCTGGGCTCTCTGGAGCCCTGCCTCCGCCTGCCCGAGTAGGGCTGAGGCCTCCTCACTATAGGCTGCGTCCCGTACCCCTTGGAGGTACGATGTGAACGTGATTGCGCCGATGAATAGTAGTATGGCGGCGAGGAAGATTAGGCTGGAGGCCTGCCCCATCCTGCTTCTGCTCTTATTCCTGCTCGTCGTCGCCATCTTATCCACCTCCCTCCATCCTCTACGGTGAGCCTCCGCCGCCGCCCGCCTGGAGCACTATTATGCCCCCCGAGGGTGTTATCATGGCGATCTCGGTGACCTGGCTGGGCGTGTTGGCAACCTGTATCTGGTATGTTTCCCCGGGCTCTATGAGGGTGCCGCAGCCCCCGGTTCCCCCCTGCTGGACCACGCATATACTCCAGTCCCCCAGCTGGTTCCAGGGGGTGGGCTGCCCGTTGACCACTATGTATATCTGCCTGATGTTGGCGGCCACGTTACCCGAGTTGTAGACGTAGAAGTCCTCCGTGTAGCCCTGGGCTGTGGTGTAGTAGAGGTAGTATACTACATGTATAATTTGGCCGGCGGATTCACCCTGCCTTACTGCTTGCTGGATCGCCCCCGCCTGCACCCTCCCGGAGGATGAGAGGTAGTAGGCGGCCACGAAGCCCACGGCGATGACCGTGACCACGAGGAGGAGGGCTACCGTTACAGCTTCACTCACACCCCTCCTCGAACTCATACGTTTATGCGCCGGTCGTGCGCAGTGTGTCATAACACTGCTTGGCTGACGTGTTTTTAAGCACCCGGGGTTAATTACTGGTGGTGGTGTGTGCTGTGGGTTCGGGGGTGCTCGGTGTTTGAAGCTGGTGGCACACTATGTTTTCTCGGGGGGTGTGCTCTTCGCGGTGGGCTACCCCCTCCTCACACTCCTTCTGGGGGTGGGGGGTGGCGGTGTCGGCGGCTTGGCGGCCGGGGTTGCCGCCTGGCTCGCCGTCGCCTCGAACGCGCTGATTGACAGGGTGGGCCACGTGGTGCGGTGGAGCTATACTCGGGGCGCTCCCTACCCCGCGAGGGCGTGGCGCACACACTCGGTGTACACCGCACCCATTTGGGGGGTTATCCCCGCCGCCGTGGTGGCCGCGGGGGCGGGTGACCCATCATATCTGGGCGCCGCTGCCGGCGCACCCGTACCGGGGGTGTGGGGGTTCGCGGGGTGGGCTGTGGGCCTCGGGGTCATCGCCTCCTATACCCACCTCCTCCTCGATTCATTCACTGAGGCGGGGGTGTTCGCGGGGAGGGGTAGGAGGGTTGCGCTCGCCCACCTCCCCTACAACTCGTGGTGGGCTAACCTCGCGGCCACGCTTGGGGGCCTCGGCCTCATCTTCCTCACGGTGAGCCTGGCACACTTCTAGCTGTGCGGTCAGTGGTGGTGTGGTGGGAGGGCCGGCCTGTCGCCTCCTCCTCCGCCGCTTTCTCCGCGTGGGAGAGGTGGAGGTGTGTTCCCACCTCTACCTCCACCTCCGCTTCCCCCGCTTGGGAGCCTCCCCTTCACACCCCCCTCTATTGACTCGAAGGATCCATTTACATCTGCATCCACCCCGCACGACCCGCAGGTGACATGGGTCTCACCGTCCCAGCAGTTCAGGGCTCCACAGCCACCGCACTTAACATAACTTGTGGCGCCGCACCGCCCGCACCTGTATTTGGGGTTGATGGGGAACTGCCCCCAGAGCCTGAGCGCCTGGGCGGTGTGGGGCACCGCTGCGGCTGGCTGCGGCCGCTGGGCTGCGGCCTGGGGAGGCGCCCGCGCGCCCCCGCCACCCCTCTGCACCCTCACAGCCTCTTCATAATACATATATGGTAGTGATGTGAAGAGCTCGTTAACTGGCTCCCCGCCGCCTTCCCTCCTCACCAGGAATACCGCCGTAACCTTCCCACCCCTCCTACAACACATGGGTATGAATACTATGGTCGAGTTTGGGGGTGCGAGCACTTGGATCTCATACATAACCTTAGCAAGCCCCGGCGCCTGCGGTTGCGGTTTGGAGGGTGCGGGTGCCCGCTGTGTCGGGCTCGGCTTCACGCCGCCCGTGTACGGCGCAGGCCTATCAGACACCTTTCATGAACCTCCTCATCATCACTACACACACTCCACATGTTTATAAACTAATACTGGTTTTTGCGAGGCTATGCGACCTCACGGTTGAGGAGTATCGGGCTCCTGGTCAGTGTGGAGGGGGGAGGGGTGAATAGGTGGGTGGAGTGGGAGTGGGGTGGGTGCCGGGTTGGGTGGGGTGTTGGTTGTGTTCCGTGTCGTTTCTGGGTTGTGGTTTTACTACCAGAACCGCCACCATGGCCTGCGTTTCGGTGTTTCTCCCCCGCTGGGTGTTGTTGTTGGGGGTGGCTGGGGTATTGTTTTTGGGGCTTCGAGTTTGGCTTGCAGCTCGTGTACTATTGTCTGCTCGCGGGCGAGGGCCTCCGTCTGCCTCTGCACCGCCTCGGTGAGCCTGTCCACGAGGCCGCGCAGGTAGGCTACCTCCCGTTCCAGGTGCTCCACCCGCTCCCTCCACAGCACATCCCCTTCCTCCTCCTTCACCACTTGGGGTGCTCCTCCGCTGCCCACAGCTGTGGGGGTGTCCACGGCGACTCCCCCGCTGACCCCGGAAACGTTTCCAAATGTTTCCAGGTGTTTCCCACTGTTTCCGGGGTGTTTCCAGCCGCCGGAGCGAGATGGGGTGTTTCCAAGTGTTTCCGGAGTGTTTCCACCCATATCACCCATGCCACCCGTGCCCCCGGTGTCTGAGGTTGAGTGTAGGACGTTGTAGACGAGTTTGGTGGAGACGCCGAGGGTCTGGGCTATTTCCCGGTAGCTGTACCCCTTCCTCCTGAGGTCGTGTATTGTGGGGGCTAACTCCTCGGCGGCCGCCTTAACCATAACATATATATGGGCTGGGAGCACAAAATGGTGGTGTAACCCCCCACCCCAGCGGAGGGTAACACCCAGATGAAGCGGTGGGAACACAACTGCTTAGCAGGCCGAACCCGGCGGAAACACCAAGGTGTTTCCGGAAACGTTTCCCAACTGTTTCCGGGGTGTTTCCGTGAATGAGGGAAACGCATCCAGAGTGTTTCCAAGGTGTTTCCTGAGTGTTTCCGCTGTTTCTGAGCGTTTCCGAACGCTGTTTCCTGGTGTTTCTGGAAACGTTTCCAAGTGTTTCCCATTGTCTCTTGGGTGTTTCCAGATGTTTCCGGAAACGTTTCCGGGTGTTTCCAAGCGTTTCCGGGTGTTTCCATTAATGAAGGAAACGCGTCAAGAGTGTTTCCAAGCGTTTCGGAAACGTTTCCAGGCGTTTCCGAGGCACCCTTTTCCAGCGGGGTCGGGTTGTGTATATGGGGATGTGTAGTCTATGCGCACGCGAATTGTTCGACTCAACAGTAGTGCGTGGCTTGCTGGGCGAATGGGTGTTACCGATCTCTCGATTCATCTTGAAGGTTTATGAATGCTTTGGAGTCTTTAGGGGAAGACCCCGCCATTAACCGTAGACCAAAAATTTGTTGGTTATAATTAGCGCTAAGCGCCAATTCGGGTCTACCTGTGGGAGTGGGGTAGTTCACTGTCCGCTTTTCGCCTTCCTAGATTAAAGGTTTGGTGATGGTTGTGCTCTGAACACGAGTTTTTGATGTGCCGTGTTGAGGTTTGCGGTTCGATGACTCTTTACGGTCTTACCAACGGTTATACCTTGCGTGTTTGGTAAGAGTAACGCGTCCCCCACCTGAGCCCACCACGCACTTCTTGACAGGCACAACCCATCCCGTGGTTCTGAGCCTCTCGACCCATGGGCGCACAGCCCTGTCAGACACCACACAACACATAGAAACATAAAACGCTTATGAGTGGGTCAGATGTTGCGCCCCCCTTTCACTACCAAGCTGGCATGGGTATGAGCCAAACCACGCGGTATAACCCACCTCACTCTTCTACGCACCGAAACATCCCTCCCCCAGTCGGCTGGCAGACTACGGTAAATCTTGGAGGCCTCAACCGTGTAAGGCTCGAGTAGATTTAAAACCGTCTTCACCCAAGTAAAAACTCATGGGGTGCGTGGATACTTTAAAGGAGATTCTAAAATGGGCATATTTGGTTGCTCCGTCAATTATGCTTCTCGTCTTAACACTCTCTTTTACTTATATCGGCCAGATGCTTTTATCGACGAAGAGCGGTGAACCGCTTCTTAATAACTTTTCGTACTCTATTGGTGGGTTGAATCTATTTGGTCACCTGTCAAAGATTAGTCTTGTGGGGTTCATCGCACCCGCCGCCACCTCGTCGGTAATTTTAGCTTGGCTTCTGCGTTCTCAGGACACGCGTGCACTCGAGACACTTGGGGTGGGCGTATGTATAACGGCTTTGGTTTTTCTCGCCTTCCTTATGTCCCCGAGCTACGTGGTAAGAATAGTGGATATGACGAGGACGGGGGGAGGGGGTGGTTTATACTCTTTCATTATGTTAACCTTGGAGGTCTTTGTACTTCTCTACTTGAGCTACAAGTGGGGTCTTGTATGTGATGTGCGTAAGATTTCCGCCGCCTTCTACGTCGCGGGCTTCCTGATAGGCGCCACCTCCGACCTCCTCTACGCCAAGATTGGAAGCGCTATAATGGGTGGCTTCGGTGTCTTCGACGGCGACTTTATGTTCCCGCTGGGTTTTGCCCTAAGCGCTCTATGCTTCTCTCGCATGATGAGGCGTTTGGAGAAGCGTCGCCTAAGAGCAAGCTAACTGCGCCTGCTCGCTTTGCTCGGCTGAGCAGAACACACAACGCATCCTACACACCTAATAAGGAGCGAGCGAACCTCGCCATTCATGGTGGGTAGGAGGTCAGACCCCTAATTTCGCTTATTTGGCACTCCTGAAGAGGCCAAGGTAGGAGTCGCCCTCTAGGTGTGCCCACGGTTGAGCTCCGCTTAACACCCCTACTCGGGGTTAAAGTGTGTGAAGGATGGAGTAATGAATAGTAAGCTTTGTCATTCAGGCCGGGGGACGCACCTAGGGGAGGAGTTGCATTAGGCGGCGCGCGTCCTCGGCCATCCGGTAGGTGTGAACCACCACCCTCACACTCCCAGCTAGGTGAAGAGCGCGGGTGAGCCTCTCCGAGGCTGCTTTTAACATCCCGCTCCCCAAGTGGTGGGCGACACCGCCAGTGGGAGCGCCGAACACACGCGCGTATGTAGGTGCCTGCGGTGGGTTCTCAAACACGGGGTCCCACACCCTGAGAAACCCTCTAGGCAAACCCTCCTTCTTTTCCACACTCATCCGACCACGAGTGGGTGGTGCGGGGACGATCACAGGCGTGAACCCGGCGTCCAAAAGGCGCACCGCAAGCTCGGCCCAGCCGGGTTGTGAAGCGTGCACGACCACGTAGCGCGCCTCAAGTATGCGCGCGGCCTCGACCAACTTGGGAAACGACTCTTTCAGAGTTTTCGGCGTGCTACGTGGCGCCTTTAGAGAAAACTCGAACTCCTCGGGCGAACCCGCGATGCGCCGCCACTCTTTGAGCCTTGCCTCGGGTGGGAGGGCGTAGTACGCGGTGTTCACTTCGACGAAGCTAAAGTGCAACCTGTAGTGGCGTAGCCCACCTGGGAAACACCACCAGCCACCGCACCCGACCCTGATATCGCAGGCGACCAACTCGTTTAACTATAAGCGGGGTAACATATATATGTGCACACACACCCAAACGCTCACGAAGAAGCGGGTGGTAGAGAGAAAAATCTGGGTGAGCTTCAGGGTTTTGCCCCTAGGGTCTGGGTTGGATGCTGTGGCTGGAGCTACCGCGAGTGGGTCGGCCCGTTCTACCGCTCACGTCGCGGGATGTTCGCTCAGTACTCTGAAGTGTTCGGTGTTGCGGAGGTCGACTCCACATTCTACAGGGTACCTAGAAGGGAGGCGTTCAGGGCTCTGGCCAGGCTTTCACCCCCCGACTTTCGCTTCTCGGCGAAGCTTCCTCGCGCGGTGACACACGAGGCGCGCTGCGAGCTCACGCCGAGTGTTAAGGACGAGCTCGAACAACTCTTAGAATCGCTCGAGCCGCTCGGCTCCAAGCTCTTCTGCCTCCTCGTTCAGCTTCCACCTTCCTTCACATATGAAGAGGGCGTGAGCCGTCTCTCACGCCTCCTCGAACACTTATCCACAGAGGCAAAGGGTGTGCGCCTTGCCGTGGAGTTCAGGCACCCAAGCTGGGTTGAACCGCAAAACCTTGGGGGAGCAAAGGAGCTTCTATCTACACACGGCGCGTCGTGGGTCGTGGTGGACGAGCCGCTCCTTCCACCGATCCACGTGGGCGGGTCGCCCTTGGTGTACGTGCGCCTGCACGGCCGCGGTAACCCCACGTGGTACGACTACCTCTACTCTGACACGGAGCTCGCCGAGTGGGCCGGCCGCGTGAAGGGTTTTGTGGAGGACCAGGAAACGGGTGAGGTGATCGTGGTGTTCAACAACCACCCCCACGGCTACGCTCCGAGAAACGCGCTCAGGTTCATGGAGATGCTGGGGCTCCCCCTTCGCACACCCCCTACTGTCCCCAGACGCGCGGGGCAACCCATCCTCGACGACTACATGAACAGCTAGCCCGGACGCAAAGCCACTCGCATCGAGCGCGTGGTGGGCTCAGCCTTGGGTTAGCAGTGTAGCGCACTGCACTTCACCGGTTTATTATGTTCTTTCTGAGCTGGACGAGGCGCTGGTAGAAATCCTGCTTTAACAGGGCTTGGTATAGTAGCTCCATTGACTGCATTTCGTTCTCTATGTACTCCTCTATTTTCTGGTAGGAGCC
>Ga0080006_1140444_pt1 | contig 22226 bp, 11 predicted proteins | sample RS3BMetagenome_FD_69209 | JGI IMG/M metagenome (GOLD analysis project Ga0080006, IMG submission 69209) | Ferric oxide microbial mat and aquatic microbial communities from Rainbow Spring, Yellowstone National Park, USA - RS3B (SPADES... ...
ACACAACGGCCCCGACTCATCGACGACCACATGGCCGATCTGTCCTTCAGTATTGTGAGCCCCTCGAAACACTTTTCCCGCCAGCAAAAACCCAGAACCTATTCCGTAATCCAAAATCAACTCGATGAAACTGTCTTCCCCCTTTCCGGCGCCAAAGATATACTCTCCAAGCGTAGAGGCATTGCAATCGTTTTCCACCAACACGGGAAGTTGAACTGACGATTCGATGAGGTCCCTGATGTTTACATCACGCCATCCTAAGTTTGGGGCAAAAACGGACACGCCCGTCACAGGGTCAACCACCCCATGCATGGCAACCCCTACGCCAAGCACCCGACTTCGGTCGCAATTGGCCTGCAGCAAACAGTCCTCGATACTCCTTGCGACATTAGCAAGAACGAACTCAGGTAACGCGCCGGGGTTAATCGAAAAACTTCGTTGGGCGATCACAGACGCATCCAGCGCGCAGACGATCACCACGCAGCGGTATGCACCGATCTCCACTCCGACGACATGATGGCCTTTATGGTTCAGGGCGAGCGTCACAGGACGACGACCTCGCCCACCAATCAACTCACCCGTTTCCACGACCCAGTTTGCATCAATCAGTTCCTCAACAAGCGCAGAGACGGATGGGCGCGACAAGTCCATGCGCATCGCAATATCAGAGCGAGACACGTCTCCTCCGTGTGCAATAATCTGAAGGACGGACCTCGCGTTGAACCACTTCATCTTTTCTGTGTTCATCTTCGGCGCACGGATCACAAGATCATCTCACCCTATCTACCCAACACGCTCGACCCCTTACAACTTGCCGAGGATGTTAGTCTCGTAAAGATTCTTCTGACTTAGAAAGTATACCACCACCATGGGGATTGTCAGCAACATCGATCCTGCCATGATCAAGTTCCAAGGAGGAACCACTTCCAAATTGCTGGTCTGTGACAGGGCATACAGGACCTGTGGTAAGGTCTCCGCTTGCGTGTTATGAATAAAGATCATCGGCGTCAAGAGAACACCCCAGTTGTAAGTAAAGGAAAATACCGCAATCGTGGTGATTACCGGTCTGGACAACGGAAGAATGATACGCCACCAGATCCCGAAGAGTCCAAGGCCGTCCAACTTCGCGGCCTCGTCATATTCGACGGGGATGGTCATAAAGTACTGTCTCATCAAAAATATGTTGTACGAGTTGCCGAAAATCTGCGTCACGATCAAAGGTAGCAGCGTGTTCAGCCAGCCCAGATATTTAAACTCGATAAACTGTGGAATGAGCAACACTTCAACCGGAATCAGCAACGTCGACACACAAAGGACAAACAAGAAGCGTCGACCGGGGGCTCGTAACCGCGCAAACGCGAACGCACCCGCCGATGACGAGATGATTTGACCCAAGATGGAAGGCACCACGACGAGGACCGAGTTGAGCAAGCCCTGAACGAGTTGTGAATTCTGAAAAACCTGGGTGAAGTTGTTCCAGTAGAGATGCGAGGGCAGAAAGTGTGGCGGGAATGTCGTGGCATACTCTGAACTCGACAGGGATGTAGCCACCATCCACAAGAGCGGCAAGAGCATAGAGACAGCCCCGACTAGAACCAACAGGTAAATCACGCTGACTTGGAGAATACGCCGCCAAGTGCGGCGTTTCGAGGACAACCCAATCGACAGAGCCAACTCATCTCACCTCGCTTTCGTAATAGACCCAAGTCTGGGACCACTTGAGAATGACGAGTGTCAAAGCGAAAATGATAATGAAAAAGACCCAAGCTAACGCCGACGCAAAGCCCAACTGAAAGAACTGGAAGGCCTGGTTATACAAATACGGGATGATCATGAGACCACTCGGATTGTTGTTCGTCAAAATCAACGTCTGCGAGAAGACTTGCAGAGAGCCGATGATGCCATTAACCAGATTGAAGAGGATGATCGGTGAGATCATAGGAATGGTAATCACGTAGAATTGGGTAAATAGTCCCGCCCCCTCGAGTCCTGACGCTTCATACAGGTACTTCGGCACACCTTGCAAAGCCGCCAGGAACAACACCACGTTAGACCCCACCGACCACAAGCCGACCAAAATCAGCGATGGTTTTACCCAGCCAGGATCAATCAGCCAAGCGGGACCATGGATACCGACAAAGCTCAAAAGTTCGTTCAAGACGCCAGCAGGAGCCAGAATCCAGCTCCACAACATCGCAACCGCCACGACAGGAATTGTGGCAGGCAAATAAAATACCGTTCTAAAGAACGACCGTATGAGAAGACGTTGATTGAGGAGAACAGCCACTAGAAGACTCAACACAATGCTTAAAGGAACGAGGATGAAGGCGTAAAAGATGGTGTTGCCCATCACTTGCCAAAATTGAGGGGTCTGAAAGAGCAAGTTGACGAAATTGGCCCATCCTACCCATTGCGGTGTGGACAACATATCCCACTGCATGAAACTAAGAACCAAAGAGGCCACGATGGGTCCAAGCATAAACACAACGAACCCGATCAGCCAAGGGCTGAGAAACAAATAGAACCCTATCACTTCGCGACGGTTGTACCTTACCTTGTTGCGGATCTTTCGACCGTTTCGCCGCCACAACGCCACAGACGCTCACCCGCCCTCTTTTTGTGAATCACGGTCGAACTTGCTTGATTGCCCCCATCCAAGCATGAACCTTAGATGGGGGCACCGTGCGAACTTTGGATCAGAGAACGTGGTTGGCATCCGCGGCCGCTTTTTGTGCGGCCGGGCCGATGGCCTGCTTGCCGTCGAAGAAGTTCGTCAAGTCCGTTCCAATGGCGTTCCAAACTTCCGCTGCATTTTTCGTGACGCGCATCGAGAAGATCTCTCCAGAGGCCCTCGACAATTCCGCGTAACTTACGCCTGCGGGAAGTGTTTTAGCCCATACTGCGATATCGGCTTTTGAACTGGGCATGTCCTCGTGATTTGTGACGATCGGCATCTGGCCTTGCGGACTCGTCATATACTCGATGAACTGCCAGTCCAACGCTTTGTTCGGCGAACTCTGATCAATGGCCAAGCCCGTCCCTGTCGTCATCATCGCTCCGCCAGCTGGCCCTTTAGGAAGCGGTGCGACTCCGTACTTGATTCCCGCCTGTGCAAAGGACGTCATACTCCACATCCCGTCGACCGTCATGGCCGATTGTCCTTTACTGAAAGGGACGTCGCGGTTGACGTTGCTGCCCATATTCGCGTAGTCCTGAACCGTCGGGGAGACGTGCCACTTGTACGCAAGGTTGTTGAAAAAGTTCAATCCCGCCTCGGTCTTCGCGTTGTCAATCGTGCAGTTTTCCAGGTTCGCGCTAAACATGTGCCCCCCGAACATGTGCACAAAATTCAGGTATTCACCATTCCAGTCATCAACGGAGACACCCCACTGCACCACTTTTCCATCCTTTACGATGGTTAACTTCTTGGCTGCGTTCAAGAACTGTCCAAGCGTCCAGTCCGCCGTCGGAAATGGGAGATGCGCTTTTTGAAACAGGGTTTTGTTGTAGTACAACACCATGTACCCGCCCCGGTCAGGAATCGAAAATTGATCCCCTTTGAGGTCGAAGCCTTGAACGAACCCGGGGAGATACCGGCCCAAGTCGAAATGCGACTGCTTGATGTATCCATCCAGGTTCACAACGGCGCTTTCCAACCCATCCGAAACCCCATTCTCTGATGTTTCAATTACGTCGGGCGTGTTGTTGCCTCCGGCCACGATCAACTGCTTGACTTGCTGGACATACGTCGACGCCGGCAAGTTCTTGACCGTCACGGAGACATTCGGATGCAGTCTCGTGAAGTTGTCAGCCCGTTGCGTGAACGTCTTTGTGTCAAGGCTACTTCCCCACATGGTGAACACAAGGTTCACCTTAGCGGTCGCTGCGTGGGCACCAGAAACCAAGCCACCGGTCAATCCTGCTGCAAGACATGCCGCAGACAAAGCACAAGCTACCCATCGTTTATTGCGGTCCATCATTGAAAAATCCCCCTTCATGCGTATGTGTCAAGCTTTATTGTAATTCAAGATTCATTATAGGTGACAAGACTCTCAAAATGCAAGGGCTTTCTTTCTATATTCTTTCTAAAAAGGCGTCAGATATCTTCTCATTAGATATCTATGATTACAAAATCACGTGATCCGGATTGACATTCACAGCGATCTTCCGTATTTTTATATTCATCATTACCAAATTGGAGGCCTACCTCATTGCCTACCGTTCATTGCAACGACCAGTGCATCTTGGTAGACGGCACCCCGCTTCAGTTGATTTCGGGGGCTGTCCATTATTTCCGCATCCCCCGCGGACAGTGGCGAGATCGTCTAGAAAAGTGTCGCAACGGGGGTCTTAACACCATTGAAACGATCGTTCCCTGGAACCTCCACGAGCCGCAACCGGGTCAGTACAACTTTACCGACAGCGCCGACCTTGGATTCTTTCTTGAACTGTGCCAAGAATATGGGTTCTACACGATTGTGCGACCGAGTCCATACATTTGCGGTGAGTGGGACAACGGAGGTCTTCCCCCTTGGCTACTGAACCGATCCGGCATCTCGTTTAGGCGAGCCAACCCCGTGTTTCTTGCCTATGTGAAGAACTGGTACGAACACCTTTTGCCCATCATCGCCAAGCGTCAACACACACGTGGCGGATCCGTAATCTTGGTGCAGATCGAAAACGAGTACGGCTACTACCGTGACGCGCAGGAAGCAGCCTATATGGACTGGCTGCGAGATACCCTCATAGAACTCGGAACGGAAGTTCCCCTGATCACGTGTGACTCTCCAGGTGTGGGCTTTCTCGTCCCCGGGGCGATCAAAGGAGCCAACTTTGGATCGGGCTTTACAGAAGGACTGCAGACCCTGCGGCATGAGCAACCAGACTCACTGCTGTTTGTCTCAGAACTATGGCTCGCTTGGTTCGATCATTGGCACGGACAACACAATTCACGTTCAGGGCGCGATGTCGCCAACGCACTTCGAGAAGTGCTCGCGGCAGGGGGTCACTATAACTTCTATATGTGGTGCGGTGGAACCAACTTCGGGTACTTCGGAGGACGCACGACCACCGGTGAGCACGGTGCCTTTATCACAACCAGTTACGACTACAACGCGCCAATCGGTGAAACAGGAGTTCTCACGGAGAAGTACGCGGAGTGCCGACTTGTAAACTGCCTCGCACACTCATTCAGTGATTTCTTCGCAACGGCCCGGGCTGGGTCCTCCACGTGGGCACCATCGGCGGAGTCGGTTACCCTCTCCCTTCGTCACAACGGTCAGCAGGAAGCCTACTTTTTAACGAATAGTTCACAAGAACCTGCATGCTTCTATCTCCAATCCGAGTCCAACACATCGCCAAGCCAACGTTGGCCCGAGCAGGATCCTCTGCGATTGTTGGGGGGGGACTCAATGGTCTTGGTCTGGGGAATTCAACTCACAGAACGAGTTTGCCTACAGCGTGTTCCATTTCAGATTCTTGCAAAGACATCACGAGACTCGTCGACTTGCCTGATCCTGTATGGTGAAGAGCCGCTGCAGTCGGGCACCGTCACCGTTGCGGTCGACGGGGTTCCGTCAAATTACCAAGTAACCATCCCCCAGCATGACACCGCTCTCGTGTTGAACATAGCCGACGCGTCCCTGGTCTTCATCACACACCAGACAGCAGGACATACTTTTTTAGTCCACGACGACAGCGAGGAGCTTTGGCGCATCGACCCCCACTGGGGCCAAAACGGCACCGAACCCGACACGCCGGACATGACGTGGTCGACGGCGGACCCGATTACACACCTGAAGCGACGGGCACCCTCACCCTCACCGCGTCTGCTCGCTCAAGAGTGGTTCGGCGTATGGTATGGCTACTTGTGGTACCGCACCACCTTTCACGCTACGGCGGAGGAAACGCCCCTGATTCTCACAGCGGTTCATGACCGCGCCACAGTCTTTGTCAACGGCGAGCTGCAAGGCACCATTGGGTCCTTCGCGAACTTCGGACACCTCCTGCTTCGCACTCGTCCAGGAGAAAACGAACTTCTCATTTTATCCGATGAACTGGGCCGTTACTGTTTCACCTCACGCCTTGGCGAACGCAAAGGACTGACTGGACAGGCGTATCTCGGCGGTGAACCCGTGGCACAGAGCCACTGGCAACGGATCTCCGAAGGCGAGTTTGGCTGGTCGACACCGTGGCTACCCGACCGCGGCGTGACCGTTCGAATTACGGGCAAACGAAGTCCTGCGTCATTTTACGTGGGGGACGAACTCGTTCATCATCATCGCTCCATCGGGGATGATGACGAATTCGTAGAGCTCGACATCACACCTTGGTTGCGTCCTTCCCGGCCGTCTCTGCGTATGCTGGTGACGAACCCGGCCGATCCGCTCCCACGACTGCAGGCTTGTACCTACCGCTTGACAGGTGAATTGACGGGTCCTTGGGATGTCTTTGAAGGCGTTGTCGGGGAGACTGGAGAGATGACGCAAAGTGAGTTGGTTTTTTCCGGTCTTCATTGGGACACTTGTGGTCAAGACATAGGGGTTGCCACACGGCCCCGCCTCTTTCGCAGCGTGTTTGACTGGGAACGGCGAGACGATGCACGCCCCCTCAAACTGTGCATGACGGGAATGCATAAGGGCGTGGTATGGTTGAACGGCCATCACCTGGGGCGCTACTGGTCCGTCGGACCTCAACAAGCCTTGTATGTCCCTGAAGAGTACTTGCGACCACGCAACACGCTGATCGTCTTTGACGAACTGGGCTGTGATCCGCGTGGCGTACACTGGATGGCGCAAGAGCACTTTCTATAGTCCGATTCGATTGGAGAATACAGATGATGATGAGGAGGCGTTGAGCATGGCGCAAGCGATCGACACGGCAGTGCAGATCATCGAACAGACTGTACAAATCCCCACCTACCCTGTTCACGCACCCAACTTGAATCCAATGTTTCTCGATAAACGGGTATATCAAGGGAGCTCAGGAAGAGTCTATCCATTTCCCGTAATCGAGGGAATTGAGGAGACGTGTGAGTTAAGACCCTACACTGTGGTCACCTTGGAAAACGAGTACCTCCACATCGAGGTGTTACCGCAGCTCGGCGGACGGATCTTTCGTGCACTCGACAAAACCAATCAATTTGATTTCGTCTATCACAACCATGTCATCAAGCCAGCCTTGGTGGGATTGGCAGGGCCCTGGGTTTCCGGCGGCATAGAGTTTAACTGGCCGCAACATCACCGGCCCGACACGTTTCATCCAATCAGCCACCTTTTGCAAGAATACCCGGACGGAAGCAAGACGCTTTGGATGATTGACCTCGATCGCATTAACGGTACCCGTTGCACTGTCGGACTCACGCTACGCCCAGGCAAGGCGTACCTGGAGGTGCACGCGCAGGTCTACAATCCTACGATCACTCCACAATCCTTTTTGTGGTGGGCAAACCCTGCCTTTGCCGTCAATGATCACACGCGAACGGTATTTCCTCCCGATGTCTTCGCCGTCTTTGATCACGGAAAGCGTGACGTCTCCCACTTTCCGATCGCTCGTGGACGGTACTATAAAACGGACTACTCCCGTGGAGTCGACATTTCGGTGCATGAGAATATTCCTGTCCCTACCTCCTACATGGCCGATCACTCTGAATTTGATTTTCTCGGGGGCTACGATGACGGGCGTCGAACCGGCCTGCTCATCATCGCCAACCATTACCTCTCACCGGGAAAGAAGCAGTGGACATGGGGTACAGGTGATTTCGGAGCGGCTTGGGACCGCAACTTGACCGATGCCGATGGCCCTTACGTCGAGCTCATGGCCGGTGTGTTTACGGACAATCAGCCGGACTTCACCTGGCTGCAACCAGGGGAAGAGAAGCGATTCAGTCAGTTCTTTATGCCGTACAAAGGCGTGGACCGGGTCCACAACGCGTCGATCGACGCCGTGTTGGGCATCGACGTTCAAGAGGGCGGTCGACGAGTCACAGTGTCTCTGTATGCAACGGGAGTTCTTCATAATGCCATCGTTGAATTATTCTCCGTAGATGGCGACAAGCCGCTGGCGACAAAGGAGGTCTCGCTGACGCCACACGCCTCGCTTTCATGGACCATCGACGTGCCCGGACCGCTACAAGGCGTGGATTTGGGAGCCCGCGTAGTGAGTTCCTCAGGAGCCCTTCTGGTTTGCTATCGCCCCGTACAATCGCAGCAGACGGCACTGCCAACAGCGCAACCGACCATGCCAAAGCCGCAAGACATGCGTTCCACGGAAGAATTATATCTGGCTGGGCTTCACTTAGAGCAGTACAGACATGCGAGTTTCAGGCCAGACGACTATTATCTTGAGGGCCTGAACCGAGATTTGTCAGATAGTCGTCTCCAGATGGCCTACGGTCGGCTCTTATTACGACGAGGGGAGGCGGCACGCGCCGAGGAGCACTTGCGAGTCGCCATCGCAACCCTGACGCAATTCAACCCGAACCCGTATAACGGAGAACCCCATTACCTGTTGGGTCAGGCTTTGCGGGCGCAAGGAAAATCCACGGAGGCCTTCGCGGCCTTTTACAAGGCAGTCTGGACAGCCGCGTGGCAAGATAGTGGGTACTTTGCCTTGGCGCAGCTCACCAGCACGAGTGGCGACTTCAACGAGGCCCTCGCTCTAGTGGGAAAAGCACTCGAGCGAAATCCGCATTTTTATGAAGCCCAACTCTTGCAGTCCGCCCTGTTGCGACGCATGGGACAATTAGCCAGAGCAGAACAAGCCGCCAGGGCAACACTTCTGCAAGATCCTATGGACTTTGGTGCCCATGCCGAGCTGCATTGGCTGGCAACCTCCAATTGCGACATGGACGCACGAATCAAATCCCAGGACCAATTGTCAGCCCTTCTCGGCAATCACCTGCACAACGCTCTGTATCTGACAGAGCAATACGCGACAGCAGGGCTGTTTGACGAGGCGGTGAACATCACACAACTGTGGTTGCTGACCCAAAGCTCACCCCAGCCCCTAGCCCTCTATGCCATCGGGTACTGCTTGAGGCGGGCCGGTCGCGCTAAGGAGGGGCTATCCTACTATGAACGGGGTGCACTCGCCTCCTCCGATTACTGCTTTCCCAATACTCTATTTCACTTAGCCATATTGGAGGACGTCACGTCAGCGCGCCCCAAAGACGGTCGGGCCTGGTACTATAAGGGGAACTTATTGTACGACAAGGGACGTCAGAAGGAGGCCACTGACTGCTGGCAGCTAGGGGCTGAATTATGCCCGGATTTCCCCATCCCGCATCGCAATCTGGCCCTGGCAAAGTGGAACAGCAAGGAGATCCAAATCGCACTCATGCATCTTCAGACCGCCTGGAATCTCAATCCAACGGACGCTCGTGTTCTCTACGAATTCGATCTCTTGCAAAGTCTCACTGGAACATCTCCAGAAGACCGTCTAGTCGGCTTGGAGTCCTATCTGTCTTTGGTCAAACAACGTGATGACTTGTCCTGCGAGTATGCCGTGCTGCTGAACACAGTCGGGCGACACGATGAGGCTCTGTCATGGCTTCTCTCCCGTCGTTTCCATCCATGGGAGGGCGGTGAGGGAAAGGTCACACGACAGTACGTTCTAGCACGCGTGGAGATCGCGAAACGCTTAAAATCATCAGGGCGATTCGTCGAAGCGAGAGTGACCCTGGAGCGGGCCCTCAAGGTCCCGGACAACCTCGGTGAAGGCGTGCTGCCAGGCACACCATTCTGTCAAGTTCATTACGAGTTGGGGCAGTGTGCCCGTGCACTCGGAGACGACTCACGAGCCGACGCAGAATGGGAGAAGGCCGCTTCGGGAGACCAAGAATTGGGCGGCGCACGGTATTACAATGATTTGCCTCCGGAGGAGGCCTTCTACCAGTCTCTCGCACTGTGCGAACTTAAGAAAAACCAAGAGGCGAACGATCGCTTTCGCGCCATGATCAGCTATGGGGAAACGCACATGAACGATCCCGTGGAACCGGACTACTTTGCGGTGTCATTGCCGGATTTCTCGTTCTTTGAGCAAGATCCTGCCGTGACCCACCAGAGTCACTGCCTCTATCTTATCGGGCTCGGGTACATCGGGCTAGAGAATTACGACAAGGCACGTCAAGTGCTGGATCGAGTTCTTTCATTGAATCCGGGTCACCAGGGTGCACGCCTGCATCGCCCTGGCTAAGCATCCTCTTCTTCAGGCAGCGGTCAAGCCCACCACAACAAGACGGGCCTGTGTCGCAAAGATGGGCCTTCGCTTGTGCCACGAAGGGGCGTACTCGTCAGACACTGACCAGTACGCCCCTAGTCGTTCAAGGTCACCCACCCGGCTTAGGACGTTGCTCCCTTCGTAGAGACAACGCTGTCTAAAGAAACACACCAGCGTCATCGTGTAAAATGAAGAGAGCTGACTTGCCGAGTGCTCACTTATAATCCCCGTTGGCTGGGGAGGCGGGCCTTGAATCTGTCTCCCCAGCCGATCGATTACTGACCGGAATTCAACACGCCCGAGATATCTTGGTCAAGTTTCGGGGCCAGCGCCGCGATCGTGGTCTTTCCATCCCAAAAAGGGGTGAGATCGTTGCCTTCAACAGTCTGCAACTGAGTCCACGTTGGCGGAATGCGAGGCGAAAACACATCTTTTGCATCCGGAGCGAGCAAGGAATAACTCAGTCCCTTTGGAAGCGTCTTGATCCATAGCGACAGTCCGTACTTGGTGGCCGGCATATCCTCATGATTGATCACGATTTGGCGTTGTCCGGCGGGGGTCGAGAGCCACTGCAAAAAGTCCCAATCCGCTTGGATGTACTTGGACTGCGCCGCAATCGCCACACCGGTTCCAACCGTCTCCATACCACCGGTCTTGTCCTTGGGGAAAGGCGCCATTCCCAAGTTTTGTCCGAGAGACGCATACAACGTCTTGATATCCCAGAAACTGTCCATGTTCATGCCGATGTTACCGCGTGCAATGTTCGGTCCGTTCGCACCGAAATTGGCGGCTTCCACAGGGGTCGGCGTCACATGCCACTTGAAGGCGAGATCGTTTGCAAAATTGAGTCCGGCCTGCGTCGCAGGCGAACTGACAGTGCCGGACGTTTCGTTGGCGTTGATGAAATTACCGCCTGCTTCATGCACCAACGCGCCAAAGTAAGGCCACCAACCACTGCCGGCAAACCCCCACTGCACGGTTTTTCCATCTTTTACGATCGTCATCTTCTGCGCGTCACGCAAGAAATCTGCCCAAGTCCAGTCACTTGTCGGATACGGAATGTGTGCTGCGCGAAACAGCGCCTTATTGAAAAAAATCATGCTGTATCCGCCCCGATCAGGCAGCCCATAAATCGCCCCCCGATAGGAATACTCCCCAATGTATCCCGGAGAAAATCGATCAAGATTAAAATGGGACTCTTTGATTAATGGAGCCAGGTTTTCTACGGCTCCATTGACTCCAAACCCCACACCATCTTGCGCGACATTCATGATGTCCGGGGACTTGCCGCCAGCGATCATCGTCTCCACTTGCTGATCATACTGTGGCAAGTTGATGACGCTGATGCTGACGTTTGGGTGCAAAGCATGATACTCATTGGCGCGAAGCTGATAGGTCGCCGTGTCGAGCGGTGACCCCCACACAGTCCAGACCAGGTGGATCGGTGCCGATGCTGCCGCAGCACTACCTGGCCCAACTACAACCAAGGATCCGAGAGCTGCCAGTGATGAAAAAGAAAGCAGTGCAACCCGACTTTTCAGTGATAAGACCAATGTCTTGACCCCCTTTTGGTTTCTTGCGGCAAAACGACAGTTGGCATGACGTGAACACACCACCACCTCTCCTCACACGAGATGAATGACCGCATCAGCTACACGACTACGTCACATAAAAAGCAACCGCTTTCACTGCGGTCCACCCGTGTCATGAACGGAGACCAAGACCCCCGCTTGTACAAGCCTCCGCCCAAATCTGCGCATGAACCTGCAGGATGGCTTCGAGAACATGACCCCCGGGGTGTGAACTTCCCCAACACCCTTGATCACATGATCTACGCATATTACGAATATCAAGTAACCAAATCGTACGCAATGCACTGAAATCTGTCAAGACCCTACCGAATTTTTTCATGGGGAATGCTGGCGCCCGTCTTCCTGCAGACGATGAAATCTCTCTGGTCTGAGCGCCGCTCGCGTCGGTCGGACCAGAGAGTGCCGTGAAAGCTCTACGGGCGACCTGAACGACGGCTACCCAATACAGCCGCGCAAGCAAGCAATCCGATCGGCAAAGCTGCAGCAAAGGGAACCTCTGGCAAATCCCCTGAACTGGACGGGAGAACTGTCAGGTCAACCGTCCCGGACACCGTCTGCGTGCCAACGAGAGCATCGACTGTCAGTTGATCTGCCCCGGCTCCCAGTGGAGCCGTGTAACGAAACTGAAAGTTGCCGTTCACATCGGTCGAGGTGGTTGGTGGATCAAAGGTCCCGCCATCGTTCGAACTCATCGATACCGTAACGTTTGCGGCAGGGATTCCGGGATTCTGATACACAGTCCCCACCACGTCCACCACACCGCCTGCAGCGACCTGTTTCACGATGGATGAAACGTTCAGTGAAGGGGTAGCCATGGGCTGTGAAAGACGCACGTCATCAATTGTCGCCCAGTTCCATCCGGATTTTGCCGCATAATACCAGACATTGATCGCATCGCCTCGTTTCGCCGAAAATGTGAGTTTGTAGGGCTGATAGCCCACATTTGCAGTGATGTACGTGCTGGCCCCACCGGTGCCGTTGACATTGGCACCCAACTGAACCCCATTTGAAAAGGCCGTCGCACATTCCGCGGTCAACGTATAGGTCCCCGTCACAGGTGCCGTGACTGTTTGATCCATTCCCACGTCACCGTTGCTTTGCGGATGCAGATACCCATCATAGGTACCGTCATATGGATAGCCGTCTTCGACGCCAGCATACGATGGGTGCCACTGGCCTTGCCAACCCGTCAGGTCGCCAGTAGAAAAATCGGAATTGACCAACAAGGAGTTGTCCGGAACCACCACGACCCTCTCCGAGGGGACAAGGCCCAAAAAGGATCCACTTCTATCCGTGAGCTCGTTACTGTCAACGCGACCCGTGTTGCGCACGACCAAGGTATGCAGTCCACTTTGAACAGTGGGCGTCGCGAAGATAAGGACGTCATGCTGGGGGTTCGGAGAATACAGGTCGACTGTGTTGGCGATTCCGTTGTCAACAGAAACGGTTTCCATTCCAAGATCCGGCCCTTTATCTCCATACAAGAGCGCTTGCGTACCTTCGAAACGGACGTCGTAGCTTGCGCCTGAAGTCGTACTCTGCATGTCGCCCTCTCCATCGCGTCCCTGCGCGCTGATCCAGTTCCCCTGATACTGAACCTGCCCGACCCCCGTACCGATCTGCGAGTCATCGATCGACTCGGTGCGGGCAGGTCTGTACACGGCATTGTGGATGACAAATGTCGTTACAGATTGTGCGGGTAAATTCGTCGACAGGTTACCGTCGACAATGGGGACCTTGGGCAGGGACTGCAAATTTTCATTGAGTCCACCATAGGCTGTTGTCTGGTACTCGTCCGCTGACACGCCGACGCTGTTGAAGCCGCTCAGATCGTAGGTCATCGACTCGCTGGTATTCTGATCGTTCGTTGCCACGATCACAAGCGTGTTGGTCGCGTGGTCGAGAAAGGCTGCAGCATCCGGTTGTCCGGACAAATTGTTCATACGGATGAATTGATATCCAGGTCGGACAAACTCGCTGTACTGACCCATCACGTAGTACTTCTCATTGAACGTGTAGGTCCAGGAATTCGGCTGCGCATTCAAGTTGTTGACCAGGAACCCCCAACCCGGAGCGGAAGAATCATCTACTGCTTGCCAGTAGACCCAGGCGCTGGGGTGAAGGTAGGTCATGTCTTGGAGGATGCTGTCCGACATCTGGATACCCGTCCCATCCCCGTCCCCGTGTTCCGACACCCAAAGTCGTTTGTTGCTCAAGTAGGCTGCGTTGTACAATCCAGTCCTGTTGGTGCCTCCATACGTGTGCGTGTTGATTTGGGAGACATAACTCTGCGTTGTCGGACTGTAAGTATTCCAGGATGACAACGTCTGGTCAATGGTATTCTCGTCCGGGGCCGAGATCCGCGTGACCGACTGATTATCAGAGAGCGCTTTCGCCAAGGCGTCGATGATATTGGCCTGAGCGGTCGTCCCCTCATGGTCTCCCTCTTGACTGCCACCATAACTCCACCACGTTCCAGACGGTTCATTGAGCGGTTCGACGGTATCGAACTGGATCCCCCATTGATCCTGAAAGTGTTTGACTACAGTGGCGAGGTAGGTTCCAAAAGCACCGTAATCCAAGGGATTGAGATTATCAGCTCCATCCTTGCCGCCCGTTACACTGCCACTATTCGTCATCCAGTAGGGTGGCGAGTTCGAAAAGGCTTCAAAGACATCGGCTCCACGTTTCTTGGCAGCCTGTAAAAACCACCTCTGATTGGCATCGGCAGACCAATCCCAAGTTCCTTGACTAGGCTCATAGCCAGGGATTCTGGCACGAAGCGCCAAGGTGTCAGGAATGTTCGGGTTTTCTCCACCACCGATGTTATAACGCACGACATTCAATCCTAGGCCCTTGGTTGGGCTAAAAATCAAGTCCGCGATCTGATTGCGGACTGGATCGTTTGCTCCACCAAGAATGTGAGCAAACCACGCCAGTGACGTGCCCCATCCTTGAATCGTCTGATACTCGACCGTCGGATCAACGACCTCAACCGTTCCCGTTGCAGCCTTAGCCGCAGATGTCGATAACGGCACCAGACACGATAGGCACACGGCTGATGCTGCCGCGACCACAATCCCTCTGTTCAACCTCAATGCAATCCCCCCCAGGATTCTACAAATTCGTGGATAGAAGCCTGCTTCATCCACGTGGATGCGTCCTTATATTACAAACAATATAAGAATACCAAATAATTAAATCGCTTTCATTAACTCTTGTCAATAGGGTTCGGAGGCGATGTGCCGATTTTCCTGTTCACGTGTCTCGGAATCTACCCGTAGACAGCACAGATGCCAGTGCAAGAGGGTACTGTATGTTCGCTCGTCCGGCCCTACCCTCGCGCGGCTCGGATCGTTGCGCCAAGGGCCGTCACGTCGTCGAGCGTGGCAGACTCGTTGAGGGTGAGGAGTTGTCTGTCTTCCATGATGACCCGCCCTTCGATGATCACGGTATCCACGTTCCCGGCGTCGGTCGCATAGACCAAGTGCGACACCGCATCGTACATCGGCTTCATGTTCGGCGCGCTCGTGTCGATCAAGAGGAGGTCTGCCCGTTTCCCGGTCTCGAGCGAACCAATCGCATCCCCCATCCCAAGCGCCCTGGCCCCGCCGATGGTTGCCATCTCGAGCAGGGTGTAAGCGTGCATGGCAAGGGGGTCCATCCGCACCCCTTTGTGCAAGAGTGCGGCGAACCCCATCTCGGCGAGAAGATCCAGCCGGTTGTTGCTGGCAGCACCATCCGTCCCAAGCCCCACGCAGCCGCCCGCCGCCAGCAACTCAGGGATAGGCGCTACTCCACTACCCAATTTGCAGTTGCTCTTCGGACAGTGAACCACGCCGACACCGTGCTCCACCAACAAACCGATGTCCTGGCTCGTCACATGGACGCAGTGGGCGGCCACAACTCCCATCTCAAGAAAGCCCATCTCATGCAAATAGGCAACGGGCGACAAGCCCGTCTGCGCGACAGCCTCTTCAACTTCCCGCTTTGTCTCCGCCACGTGTATATGTAAGGGAACCTTGTACTTCTGCGCCATGCGCTGACTCTGCACCAGCACTTCTTGACTGCACGAATACGGGGAATGTGGTGCGACGGCGATGCGGATCAAAGGATCTGATTGCCACTTGAGGATCAATTCCTCGGTGCGCGCGAGCGCCGCTTGCGGACTTCCCATCGCGGGCGTGGGAAAGTCCAGGATGCCCTCCCCGACAATGGCGCGTATGCCGAATCCTTTCGCCGCCAGCGCGATCTCATCGGCGAAAAAGTACATGTCGTTGAACGTCGTGGTCCCTGACCGCACCATCTCGGCAAATGCCACCGTCGCCCCCAAGACGATCGTACCCGCACTCATGAACTTCGCTTCAGCGGGCCAGATGTGATTTTCCAGCCATACGTGCAACGCCACGTCATCGGCCAGCCCGCGAAGCACAGTCATCGATGCGTGCGTGTGCGCGTTGACCAGGCCTGGCATCACGATCTTCCCACTTGCATCGATCACTCGATCTGCTAAGTATCGAAGCCGCAACTCCGTACTTTGGCCAATGTCGACGATCGCGCCATCTTTTATGGCAACCGCACCGTCTTCAATAATGGTACGATCCGCTGACATCGTCACAATCAGTCCCCGAACAATGAGGATGTCTACGGATTGTTGCTCGAGCACCATTTCACCTGTTGTCTGTAGTTCGCCGGACATGTTCGACCCCTCCTCCATCTCGCTCATCAGACTCGCCCACCCCTCTAGAGATGCGCCAAGAGACCACTCTTATAAACGGCATAACCGATGTAGAGCATGCCGATCAGGCTGAACATCAAGTAATACACCCGAATGTACGTCATATCAGTCCCCGTGATAAAGGCGTCTACAAAATCACTGGAGTTGGGATGCTTCTTACGAAACTCCACGTACAGAGGCGGCACAATTGGTTCATGATTCCAGTACGTCGTTTGGTATTGGTCCACATTCGTCAAACCCAGAACATCCTCAATCTTTGCTTGGATCGTCATCGTCTCCACCTGGCGCCGGTAGTCAGACCTGTAGTGAAGAATCGCTACGTTGGGAATGACGATCAAGCAAATTCCGCCAATCAAAAAACACAAGTCAAACAAGGCCCCGTCCAAACTCTTTGAAAGCAGCAAAATTCCACCTGTCAGAGAGAGCAACAACGTCGAGTAATAATTCAGCGTCGTTCTTGCGGTGTTTCTGATCTCCGTTTCTGATGACACAGCCTGCTGCAGAACGGTAAGCAAGATGTGGGTCTTGTCACTCTCACTGACCGTTTCAAGGTGATTGTTCCCACTCTTTTTGTCAGTCATGGCGCGCTCTGATGCAAAAAAAGTCGAGCTGCGGTCGCCGACCGCAAGGCGGCCAGTTCCAGGAACTGCGCGTAGTCGATATGAGACGTGCTGTCCGCATTGTCCGATATCGTCCGGATGATCCCGAATGCCGTCTGGTTGATATAGCACACCTGCCCGATGCTGCCGCTCTCCATATCACAGGCAATCGCCGTGAAGTGCTTCAAGATTTCTTCCTTTTCACCCTTAGACTTCAAAAACTTATCTCCCGTTGCGACCATCCCGACCTGATAGGACACTTCCGGGATCGCATCCAGGGCCTTGGTCAATCGCTCGACCACTGTAGAGTCGCACGGAAACTCGACGACGTTGATTCCGGAGATGAGGCCGATCGGATCTCCCACCGCAGTGGTATCCACGTCGTACTGCACTACGACCGAAGCCACCGCAGAATCGCCGACCGCCAACTGGTGAGACAGACTCCCTGCCACTCCGGTGTTCAGAATGACATCAGGCGCATACTTGAGAATCATCGTCTGCGCGCAAATCGCCGCATTGACCTTCCCGGGGCCGGACTTGGCAATCACCACCTCATGATCATCCAAGGTCCCGACGTAGTAGTCCGTGACACTGACTCTGTCCACCGTCCGGATGCTCATGCACTCCAGCAACTTCGTGACTTCAATTTGCATGGCCCCGATAATGCCCACTCTCATAGGAAACCTCCCATATCAGCCATTCGGCCGACTTCGCTAAACCCGGCGTCCTATTGGGCTTCAATGTACCACAGGAGCTCGCGCTATCACAACGTGGCCGGTTTCCGTATTTACTAACTAATCTATTGTTATTTATAAGAGGTTGTGCTATGCTCCACTCAACCACAATGATAGCGGTTACAAGACAAGCTTTGTCGTGGCACCGTTCAACTCTCCAAGGGGGGATTTTGTTTGAAGAGGTCATTGAAGTCGGGGCTGATTGCCGCTTCGTTGGCGATCTGCACGATCGCCATCCCATTACACCCGGTCTACGGGGCGACCGGGTTCGTCGAGCCTGACGGAACGCACTTTGAGTTGAACGGAAAGCCGTTTTATTTTGTCGGCACCAACGCCTACTATCTGAACTACTCGAGTGACACAGCCATCAAGAACGAACTGGAAGACGCAGCCAAGATGGGAATCAAAGTGGTCCGCCTGTGGGGCTTCATGGATGGGACGTCCCAAAACGGCTACTCGATGCAACCCACGCTGGGGAACTATGACGTGACGCCCGGCCAAAGCGGGTTCCGGCGCATCGATTACGCGGATTCGATCGCACAACAACTCGGATTAAAGTTGGTCATCGTCTTCGTCAATAACTGGAGCGCCTTTGGCGGGATGCAACAGTACGTCAACTGGGTCGAGGGGAACAGCGGCAAGCACGACGACTTCTACACGAACCCGAAGATCATCCAGGACTTCGAAAACTACATCCATTTTTTCATCACGCGCTCGAACCATATCACCGGCGTCAGTTATGCTGACGATCCGACAGTGATGGCATGGGAGCTTGCCAACGAACCGCGCGATGAATCCGACCCCAGCGGGCAGACCTTGGCGAACTGGGCCGGGACCATCAGTAGCTACATCCACAGCATTGATCCCAATCACATGATCGCGGTCGGCGACGAAGGCTGGATGGGACTCGGCTCGACCAGTCAATACCCCTATCCATACAGCAACTACGAAGGCGTGGTGTGGAGCAAGTTATTGGCGCTCCCCTACATCAGCTATGGGACCTACCACCTCTATCCCCACAGCTATGGCCAGACTTCGGCTTGGGGGAACAAGTGGATCAGCGATCACATCACGGCCGCGAATCAGGCAGGCAAACCCGCAGTGCTTGAGGAGTTCGGGGACAAGGCCAATGCTACGGGACGCGACGGCGTCTATCAGGCGTGGACAAACACGGTCTATCAAGACGGTGGCGCGGGCGCGATGTTCTGGATGCTAAACGGCGACATGTCGAACGGGGCGCCCTACCCGAACTATGACGGATACGCCGTGGATTATCCCAGTTCAACGGCGAGTGTGCTACAGTACAGCGCAAGTCTCATGAATGACAAGTCCGCCGGGATCACTCCGGTCGCGACCGCCCCCGCCGCCTTCGACCAGATGACTCCGACCGCGGCGAGCACCGTAGCCAGCCTTACGCCGCAGTTTGTGTGGGCTCCGGCGATGGGTGCGACCTCCTACTCGCTGGTCGTTTCGGCACATGCAGATATGAGCAATCCCGTCATCGACCAGTCAGACATTCAAGCCACCGACTACACGGCGACGTCAGCACTGACTCCGGGGACCACGTATTATTGGCAAGTCACAGCCACCAACGGCACAGGTACAACGGTGGCCGCAAACGCCGGCGACTCGTTTACGCTCGGCAGCGGGCCGACAACTCCCCTCACGATTGAAAATTTCTCTGAGTACAACGGGTCTAGCACTGCGTTGGCCCAAGCCTGGCAAGCCAATGGCAACGGCGATCCGATCTCCGTTTCCCTCGACAGTACGCATACAGATGGCAGCCCGTACAGCATGGCCGTTCACTACTCCATCGCCAGCAAAGGCTACTCTGGTGTCGAGGACAACTTTACCTCGGCGCAGGATTGGAGTGGCTACGGCGGCTTGTCCTTCTGGCTGCAACCCGACGGGTCCGGCAACAGTGTGACCGTTCAGTTTGAGGCGAACGGAATCTACTGGCAAACCGCCGTCACTGCGACCGGGACGACGGGCCGTATGATCTCGCTACCCTTCTCCGACTTTTCCAAACCGGTTTGGGAGACGTCAGGCGGGAACTCACCGGACCTCGGTTCCATCAATCAAATGGCACTGTACTTTGGCGGCAGTCAGGGCACAGGGACCATGTACTTCGACTCATTCATGGCGACGCCGCTTTCTTCCGGTTTGCCCGGGGCCCTGCCTGAACTCCCAGTCGCTGGTGCCGTACCCGCTCTGCTTATCACCGGCGCCACGGTCATGCTTGCGCGACGCCGCAAATCGTGACCTCCAGCAGTTAGGATGAGCAGTCCAAAACAGAGGGGGCCGTCATTCTTGTCAAGGAATGACGGCCCCCCTCTGTTACATTAAACGTTGTTCCATCCGGATCGCACCCTAAAGCGACGGCACTATCGCGCTCACCTCAAGCCGATCCACTTCGATCGACGCACCAGATCGCGCCACCGCCTCGTCGAGCTCGCAAAGGCTGCGCACTTTCAGTTCCTGGGCCAACTCATCCACCGTCAAGACCCGCGACAAGCTCGACTTCAAGACGCGGACTCGTTTCTCATGCCCAGCCGATAGGTCGAAGTAGTTGTCATCGAAGTGGCCATCTGCCTCTTCCAGTTCCAGTTCCACATAACGGGCGAATGCCTGGGCCTGAACCGTCAGATCGAACGATTCACCGCTGTCCCTGACCGTGACCGACAGCTTTGGATCCTCGAACTCAAAGTGTTTGGCCGGGCAGAACAGGACGGTTCCGCTACTGAGGAGGCTCCCGTCCACGGCGAACGCATACTCCAGATACGTGCGTCGCAGCGCTTCATCTGATGCGATCTGCTCGGAAAAATCCAGTTGCGCCAAAGCCTTCACCGACAAGGCATCGACGTCCAGCCGCGACACACCGGATGCCAGTTCATGTGAGCCAGCATCCCGCAAGGACCAGCGCACTTCCCCGGATACGGACTCCCGCGTATCGTTGGTCACGCAGAGCACCGCAGCCGTACCCTCCTCCGCCGCCGAGATCAGGAGCGGCGCGTAAAATCGCTTCGCAAAATAGTGCAGTGCCTTCCAGCGCCCTTCACTGTCGATCGAAGACCAGGATGCCACCGGCCAGCAGTCGTTCAACTGCCAGTAGATCGACCCCATGCAGCGACCACGATGTCGACGCCAGTGCTCCACCCCGTAGCGAATCGCTTCCGCCTGCAACACCTGTGACGCGTACAACACAGACGAAAAATCTCGCGGATACTTGAAGTTCTGCGAAAGGTAGTAGAGGATCTTACCGTTTGCTTCTCCATTTTTCTGGTGCCGTTCCATCACATACGAAAAGATGTTGCGGTCCTGCGCAAGCGTGAAGCGCCCCACCGTCTTTTCAGAAGGGAAAGACTGAAACCCAAATTCCGAGCAGAACCGAAAGTGAAACTTCCGATATTCCGTGAAGGGTTTTTGCGCGTGCCACACGTCCCAATAGTGGACATCGCCCCGCGTTTCGTCATTGGGGCTCACAAACTGCCCGCCTGAAGACGGCGACGAAGGCCAATACGGCGTCTGCGGATCATGCTCTGCCACGATATCGGGCAAGATCGCTTCAAACAGATGCAGATAGTCCTCGCGCAGGTCGTCGGGCTTGGAAAAATTCCAGTATGCCCAAGCCGTCTCCATCTCGTTGTTGCCACACCAGAGGCACAGGCAAGCATGGTGGCGGAGGCGCCGAACGTTATCAATCGCCTCCTGACGTACGGTCTCTTCAAACGGGCCGGTGAGCCTATAGACGCCGCACGCAAACATAAAGTCCTGCCAAACCAGCAGCCCGCGCTCATCGCACAAATCAAAAAAATAGTCTTCCGGATAGACCCCTCCGCCCCACACGCGCAAGCTGTTAAAGTTCGCCTCGACAGCGTCATCGAGCAGCCGCACAGTGCGTTCTCGGTGGCAGCGGCTGAGCAGTACGTCTTCGGGAATATAATTGGCGCCACGGATAAAGATTCGTACCCCGTTAACTACAAATTCGAACGACTCTCCCCAGGCATCGGGCTCACGTCGCAGACTCACAGTCCTCAGACCGACGCGCAGGCGCTTCTCATCAAGTACTGCCGTTTCCGACAACAACGTGACGGTTACCTGATACAGCGGTTGCTCTCCGTAGCCCACGGGCCACCAGAGTTCCGGCTGGTTGATCAAAACGCACAGTCGAGCGCACGAGTCGGCGTCCCCCTCGGCCGTATACACCTGACCATCAGGCGCCGTCACGGCGATCGCCACCCGCCCACGCTGCACCCCTGTGAAAGACTGCACGCCCACCGTCACGTCCAGTAGCACGTCGCCGTTCGCGTGGCGCTGCGACGTTTTGACGTCAGCGAGGCGCCCC
>Ga0080006_1274027_pt1 | contig 22193 bp, 17 predicted proteins | sample RS3BMetagenome_FD_69209 | JGI IMG/M metagenome (GOLD analysis project Ga0080006, IMG submission 69209) | Ferric oxide microbial mat and aquatic microbial communities from Rainbow Spring, Yellowstone National Park, USA - RS3B (SPADES... ...
CTGGTCGGCGCGGGGTCGGGTGGGCGCTGGTGTCGGGGGGGGGGGGGGGGGGGGGGGCGGGGGGGCGTGCGCGGCCCGCCCCCCCCCCCCCCCCCGCCCCCGGCGGAGGGGGGGGGCCCCCGGGGCGGGCGCCGCGCCGAAGGCCCGGGCGACGCCGGGGCCGAGCCGCCGCAGCGGCCCCCCGCCGCCGGCGGTGAGGCGAGAGGACAGCGGTCTCGTTCCGGCCAACCCGGCGGGCTGGATCGGCTGGTCGGCGGGGACCCGGCTGGCGAGAGCGAGCACCCGGAGGTCGTCGTGGTGCCGCTGCCAGGCGTCGAACAGCTCGACGCACGGGCTCGTGCTGGCGCCGAGCGCCCCGAGGGTGCGCTCGCCTTCGGGATCGGGATGATCGGGCACCTCGAGCCGGCCCTCGTGCCATGGGAGCCGGTGCTGCTCGCCGTTGCACTCGACCGGCACCTCGACTGGACCGAGGAGCTGCCACCATGCGTTCGCCGCCGAGCCGCCGCCGGCCGCGCCACCGTCCCGCCCGCTCATCGGCCGGGCTCCTTGGCCGGGAGGTCGAAGCGGATGAGCGCCCGGGCGTCGGCACCGGTGGGGGCCAGGGTGAGAGCGGATGCCCGGTCGTCGAGCGACGGCCAGAAGCCGATCGTCCCCTGCCAACCCTCCGGGCCGCCCCCGCCGTTGCCGGGCGAACCGAGGTAGTGGTTGCCGAGGTCGTCCTCGGCCCACCAGGACACCGCCTGTCCGACCCGCCCGAATCGCTGCCCCCACGGCCCAGGCCCGGTCACCCGCACCTGCGCCTCCAGCACCCCGTCCTGGGCGAACACGGCGTCGACGGCGACCTTCGGGCCAGACAGCGGGGGGGTCACCACGCCGAGCGGCACGAGGAAGGACCGGCTGCCCTGCCGGGGCAGCGACCGCACCAGCGACTGCCACGGATCGGGGAGTCGCCGGGCGGGGACCTGGCCGGAGAAGGCGGCCATCACGTCGGCGACCTGTTCGATCACCGGGCTGTCGGCCGCCAGGGCTCCGGCGGCCACCAGTGCCTCGACGGCGGCCTCGACCATCGGCGGGTGCGGTCCGCCGTGGGGGCCGTGGCGCCCCGAGGTCAGCCGCCCCCAGAGGAAGCGCTCGGCCTGCCCGGCGTCTCCCAGGGGCTCCACCGTCACCGCCGGCGGCGTCACCGGCTCGCCGAGCACGACGCGGGTACCACCGATCTCGAGCCATCGGGTGGACGTCGACAGCGCCTGCCCCGGGCCGGTCTGGAGCTGCCCGCGCCAAGTCGCCGGGGAGCCGCCCCCCGAGAAGGTGGCGGTCACCGCCGTCCCCCGGTCGTCGACCACGGTGACCTGCTGGAGGGCGGCCATCGGGTGGCGGCCGGCCATCGGCCGGGGTCGCCCGAAGGGGGGCGGCGGGCCCCCGCCGCCGGGAGCGGGAGCGGGAGCGAAGGAGACCAACAGGGACGCCCCGTCGGGCCGCAGCGCCACACAATGGAGGTGCAGCCGGCCGCCGGCCAGCTCGAGCGCCTCGTCGCACGCCCACACCCGGGCAGCCGGCAGGTCGCCGCTGGGCCGGCCCGACGGCGGCGGCCGGTGGAGACCGACGAGGCCGTGAGCGCCCCGGACCTGCATCGCCCGCTCGTAGTCGGTCAGGACCTCCTCGGCCACCGGCTCGTCGAGTGCGCCGACGGCCACCAGCGCCGAGGCGGTCTCGTACAGGGGCGCCGCCGGCCACGGTTCGGGCCGGCGCCCCGCCCGCTCGAGCACCAGCCGCTCGCCGACGAGGCGGAGGAACAGCTCGGCGTCGAAGCCGTCGGTCACCGGGGCAAGCATTCCACGGCTGCCTCCGGCCGGGACCGCCGGGAGGGGCAGACTGGGACGGTGGACGAGCAGGCGATCACCACCGAGGCGCTGGCCACAGCGGTGGCAGCCCGGGTGCCGGTGCTGCTCTGGGGGGCGCCGGGCACCGGGAAGACCTCGGCCATCCGGGCGATGGCGGCCGCCGCCGGCTGGCCGTGCGAGACGGTGATCGCCTCGATCCGGGAGCCCTCGGACTTCGCCGGGCTGCCGGTGGTCACCGGGACCGACGGCCGGTCGGGCGTCGACTTCGCCCCGCCGAGGTGGGCCCGCCGGCTCGCCGAGGCAAAGGGGGGCCTGCTGTTCTTCGACGAGGTCTCGACGGCGCCGCCGGCGGTCCAGGCGGCGCTCTTGCGGGTCGTGCTCGAGCGGACGGTCGGCGACCTGGTGCTGCCCGACGAGGTCTCGGTCGTGGCGGCGGCCAACCCCCCCGAGCAGGCGGCCGACGGCTGGGACCTCTCGGCGCCGCTCGCCAACCGCTTCTGCCACCTCGAATGGCCGGCGTCGGCGCGCGCCATGGCCGTCGGGTTCACCTCGGGTTGGGCGACCCCGCCACCGCCGGACCTCCCGCCGAGGTGGCGTCAGCGCCTGCCGGTGGCCCGCAGCTTCGTGGCTGGCTTCGTCACCGCCCGGCCGGACCTGGCGGTCGACGTCCCGGGTGACGCCGCGTCGTCCGGCCGTGCCTGGCCGAGCCCGCGTACCTGGGAGATGGTCGCCGTCCTGCTGGCAGCGTCGGAAGCGGCGGGCACCGGGGTCGAGGCTCGCTCGCTGCTCGTCCGCGGGGCGGTCGGGCAGGGGCCGGGGGTGGAGCTGCTGAGCTGGCTGGCCGAGGCCGACCTTCCCGACCCAGAGGTGGTGCTGGCCGACCCCGACGCCTTCGTCCTGCCCGAGCGCGGTGACCGCGCGTATGCCGCGCTCACCTCGGTGGCTGCCGCCGTGGCGGCCGAGCCGACGCCCGAGCGCTGGGCGGCGGGGTGGGTGGTGTTCGGGAAGGCGGCCGACGCCGTGCCCGACGTGGCGGCGGTGGCCGCCCGCACCCTCGCCCGGTGTCGCCCGCCGGGGTCGCCGGTGCCGCCGGAGGTCCAGGGGTTCGCCGCCCTGCTGCGCGACGCCGGGCTCCTCGCTTAGCGCCTGCTCCCGGCGATGGGTGCGCACGACGACCGAGACGGTGCGCTCGACGACCGGAAGGTGGCGGCCGCCCGGGTGCTGGCGGCCACCCGCTTCCCCTACCTGGCGACCGCCCTGTTCGCCGCCACCGTGGTCGCCCGCCGCAGCATCGGCACCGTCGCCGTCGACCCGAGCTGGCAGGTCCACGCCGACCCGGCGGTGGTCGACGCAATGGACGTCGAGGAGCTGGCGCGGCTGCTGGTCCACCTCGGCGCCCACCTGCTGCGCGACCACGCCGAGCGGGCGAGCGTCGCCGGCGCCGTCGACGACGGCAGCCGGGCGAGGTGGAACCGGGCAGCCGACGCCGAGGTCAACGACGACCTCGCCGCCGACGCCATGGTTCCCGGCGCCGCCCCCGACCTCCCCGGCGACCTCGGCTGCGCCGACGGACTGCTGGCCGAGCGGTACCTGGCCGACGGTGCGCCGGGCCCACGCCGGTGGGACTGCGGCTCGGGGTGCGACGGCGGCCCACGGCCGTGGGACGGGTCCGGTGGCGGCCCGGCCGGGCTCGACCGCGCCCGGTGCGAGCTGCTCCGCCAGGGGACGGCGGCCGGCATCCAACGCCACCACGGCCAGTTCCCCGGCAGCGTGCCGGGTGGCTGGCGCCGGTGGGCCGAGTCGGTGCTGCCTTCGCAGGTCGACTGGCGCCGGGTGCTGGCGGCCGAGATCCGGCGTGGGGTGGCCATGGCGGCCGGGAAGGTCGACTACACCTACCGGCGGCCGTCCCGGCGGGCCACCGTCTCACCACGGGTGGTGCTGCCGTCGCTCTTCCGCCCGCTGCCGAACGTCGCCGTCGTCTGCGACACGTCGGGATCGATGCACGCCGAGCTGCTCGCCCGGGCCCTGGCCGAGGTCGAGGGGCTGCTCGTCCGCGGCGGGCTGCGCCAGGCCCAGGTCAGGGTGCTGGCGGTCGACACCGCCGTCCACGCCGTCCGGCGGGTGTCCCGGGCGAGCCAGGTGGCGTTGGCCGGCGGTGGCGGCACCGACATGGGCGAGGGCATCCGGGCGGCGGCCGATCTCCGGCCGCGGCCGTCGGTGATCGTCGTGCTGACCGACGGCTTCACTCCGTGGCCGCCGGCCCCGCCGACGACGGCCCGGGTGGTGGTCGGTCTGCTGGCCCCGGCCGGCGCCGGACTGCTCGGTCGGGGAGGGGGCGGGCCGCTCGACCACTTCCCCCCACCGGCCTGGGCGAGGACGGTCCTCATCGAGCCTGGCGCCGCCGGATCCGACGGCAGCCGGGCGAGGCGCTAGGGCGCCGGCGCCAGGGCGACCACCCCGCCGGGGGTGCCGGCCGGCGACGTGCCGACGGGCACGAGCACCCGGTCGCCGACGACCGCCACCCCGCCCCAGCAGGCGTTCGGCAACGGCGGGCTGGCGAGGAGTGCCCCGGTGGCGGCGTCGCGCACGTCGAGGGCGTCGCTGAAGACCGGGCAGGTGAAGAGCAGTCCGCCGGCGTAGGTGGTGGCGCCGAGGGAGCGGGCGTCGTCGGCCGTCCAGAGCACCTTGCCGTCGGCGGCGTCGATGGCGAAGAAGCTCGGCGACGACTGGGTGGCGGTGTCGCCGGGGTGCCCGGGCATGCAGACCGGACCGCCGGTGGCGTCGCCGATGCCGGTGGCGCCGAAGATGGTCGTGCCGTCGTAGGCCGGGCTCCCGATGAAGCCGCCCGACCCGCCGCCGAAGACCACCCGGGTGGACCACCGCACGGCGCCGGTCGCCGGATCGAGCGAGTCGTAGGTGCCGTCCTTGCCGAAGGCGCCGAGGAAGTCCGGCGCGCCGGACGGCGACAGCCCGGCGTTCGTGCCGACCTCGTCGAAGTCGCACCGCCCGGCGGACGGCACCACCTTGGCTTTCCAGCGAAGCCTCCCGGTGCGGGCGTCGAGCGACAGCACCTGCTCGGTCGTCGTCCCCGGACCACTGGCGAAGTGGCAGTCGGCCACGGTGAAGACGACGTCGTCGAGCCTCGGGAGGTAGGTCCCCGACGACCACACGTTGCCGCAGCCGTTGTCGAGCAGCTTGCCGTCGACCCCGACGTCGGTCTGGTAGATCCAGGTCGGGTCGCCGGTGCGCAGGTCGGCGGCCACGATGTACCCGCGCTCGCCGGGCTCCCCGTCGTTGTCGACGCCGACGTAGACGTTGCCGTCCTCGACGATCGGCGAGGAGAAGATGCGGGTCTGGTCGGTGGTCGGTGACGGCGGTCGCCACGGCCGACCGTCGTAGACGTGCTTCCAGAAGAGGGTCCCGTCGGCGGCGTCGAGGGCGTAGAGGGTGTAGCCGCCGCCGAAGATCACGAGCGCCGGGTGACCCGGGCCGGCCGGCTCGTACCAGGCCGACGAGGTGACGAGCCCGCCGTCGGAGGCCGAATCGCGAGGGTGCTCGCCGGGATAGGGGGTGATCGCGGTCTGCGGGTCGAGCTGGTACGACCACCGGAGCTTCCCGGTGGCCAGGTCGACGGCGTAGAACTTGGTGTCCCACGAGCCGAAGTAGACGGTGCCGTCGGCGACCGTCGGGGTGGCTGTCACGGCGTCACCGGTCGGGAAGTACCAGAGCCGGCCGAGGTGCCCGACGTCGGTCGCCGAGAGGCTGGTCCCGGCGACGAAGTCGTGCAGCGGGCCGTTGCCGAAACTGGTCCACCCCTCCGGGGCCGGATCCCGGTGGTGCCGGGCGGCGGCGACGCGCCGGCCGTGGTGATCGGCGACGGCGGCCGGCGCGCCCGAGCCGGCGGCGACGCCGAGCAGGCCGACGAGGCCGAGCACACAGGCGGCGGCGAAAGGCAGCGTTCCTCGCCGGCTGGTCATTCGCCTTCGGCCGGGCTCTCCGGGGTGGGCAGCGGCGTCGGATGGAGTGGGAACGGGCACCGCTGCCGCGCCGGCACGCAGATGGTGGCGCTGGTCGGGAAGGCGAAGTGGTCGGCGACGGTGACCGGCGCGCTCGGGACCCGCCCCCGCCCGAAGGTCACCCGGAGAAGGCGGCCGTGGAAGTCCTCGGGGCCGCAGTTGGTGAGGACGCCGGAGCAGACGATGTGGATGTCGATGAAGTAGAGGGCGCCGTCGGGGGCGAACGCCATGCCGAACGGGTTGAAGCCGTTGGGGTCGCTGCCGAAGTCGGCGAGGGTCTCACCGGGCACACCGGGACGGGCGACCGGGCGACCCGAGGGCTCGAACCACTCGATGACGTCGTGCTGCGCCCCGCCGCCGAAGATCGACGAGATCGCGTAGCACCCGCAGGAGGGGTCTCTTGCGACACCCATCGGCACCGGGAGGTTGTCGGTGGTGCCCTGGAAGAAGACCGAGTCGCGGATCTTGGCCCGCGGGTAGACCCCGCCGGGGCACTGGGCGGGCCCGGTCGGGAACGACGAGTGGTCGAACTCGAGCACGTCGCCGGGGAAGCCGCCGCTCGGCGAACCCGCCTGGGGCACGAGGATGTTGCCGTTGCCCATCGCCGTCATCATCCCGGGCTGCGCCAGTCCCCCGGTGCCGTCGTCGTGGTCGGCGCCGACCCCGCCGCTGGTGGGCCCGTAGAGGATGCACGAGCGGGTGTAGCTCGGAGCGAACCACTCGACGAGCCGGCCGTCGGTCGGGATCGGGAAGGAGCCCTGTGCGGTGCCGATGTCGGAGGCGAAGACGTCGTGGTGGGCGTCGACGGCGCACCCGGTGTAGGTGGCCTGGCCGTTGTAGACCCCGGTGGGGTCGGGCGGCGAGTCCTCGCCGAGCAGCCCCGGCGCCATCCGGTAGGGCCCCGGCACCGACAGGGTCCGGCCGGTGAAGGCGCCGTGGACGCCGTTGAGCTCCTCGCTCACCGCCGGCTGCTTGAACGGCAGGTTCGGGGGCCCGCCGGGGTTGTGCTGGCTCGGGTTCGTCGGGTCCGAGCCGCCGACCCAGCGGCCGGTGCCGTCGGAGAGCACGCAGACCTGTCCGTTCAGGTCCCACGGCGCCATCAGCTGTCCCTGGCCATGGTTCGCCGAGTCGTAGTAGTCGACCTCCTCGTCTTGGTCCCAGTAGACGACGTACCCGCGGCGCGGCGGCGAGAGGGTCGGCAGTGTCGGCCGGGCCCTGTTGCTCCCCGGCGAGGGCGGGGCGCCGTTCGAGACGGCGGACGGGGGGGAGCTGCTCGACGCGGCCGGTCGGCCACCGACGGTGAGCAGCCGGACGCAGTCGTCGGCGCTGTCGGTGATCAAGAGCCCTGGCCCATCGGCCGCCACCCCGAGGGGCACCGACAGCGCCGCGCCGCTGCCACCGGTCGGCGTCCCGGTGAGCCCGGAGGCGCAGCCGGCGGTGCCGCCGCCGGCCACGGCGTAGAGGTCGCCGGCGGTCATTGCCTGCCCGTAGAACGTCCCGGAGCGGGCGGCCACCACGTCGACGGTGTCGGCGGCTGAGTCGGCGAACACCACGTTGCCGTGGCCGTCGACGGTCACCCCGGCTGGGGCCGCCAGGGGGTCGGCGGCGGCCGGGCTCCCGCCCGGCGCCGTGCCCTGCGTGCCGTCGCCGGCCACCGTGTAGATGTCGCCGGCGGTCATCGGCCGCCCGTAGAAGGTGCCGGAGCGGGCGGCCACCACCCGCACCCGCTGGTTCTGGTAGTCGGTCACCACCAGGTTCCCGGCGCCGTCCACCGCCACGCCGAGCGGCATGTCGAGGGAGGCCGAGACCGCCGGTCCTCCGTCGCCACCGAAGCCGGGGCGGCCGTCGCCGGCCACGGTGTAGAGGTCGCCGGCGGTCATCGGCCGGCCGTAGAACGTCCCGGAGCGGGCGGCCACCACCGAGACCCGGTTGCCGTAGAGCTCGGCGACGACGACGTTCCCGGCACCGTCGACCGCCACGCCGTCAGGGGCGTCGACGGTCGCCCGCGTCGCCGGGCCGCCGTCGCCGGTCGAGCCGAGCGCGCCGGTTCCGGCCAGCGTGTAGAGGTGGCCGGCGAGCATCCGCCGGCCGTAGAAGGTGCCGGTGCGGACCGCCACCACCGAGACCCGGTTGCCGGCGAAGGCGGCGACGACCAGGTTCCCGGCCGGGTCGAACGCCACCCCGGTCGGCTCGTCGATGCCCACCGTCGTCGCTCGCCGGCCGTCGCCGCTGTCGCCGGCGTCCCCGGGTGTGCCGTCGCCGGCCACGGTGTAGATGTCACCGCCGGTCATCGCCTGCCCGAAGTAGGTGCCGGAGTGACCGGGGACGAAGCGCACCCGGTCGTTGTTCTGGTCGGCCACCGCCGCGCCGCCGGCCCCGGTCCCGCCGCCCCGGGCGTCGACCGCCACGCCTGAGGGCAGGTTCAAGAGAGCGTCGACCGCCGGGCCGCCGTCGCCCGAGTACCCGCCGGCGGCGCCGGTCCCGGCGACGGTGTCGATGTCGCCGGCGGTCATCGGCCGGCCGTAGAACGTCCCGGTGCCGACGGCCACCACCCGCACCCGGTGGTCACCGCTGTCGGCGACGACCAGGTTGCCGTCGGCGTCGACCACCACCGACCTCGGGCCGTCGAGGCCGGCCGAGACCGCCGGCCCCCCGTCGCCGCCGAAGCCGGCTCGGCCGTCGCCGGCGACGGTGTAGATGTCGCCGGCGGTCATCGCCTGGCCGTAGAACGTCCCGGTGCTGGCGGCCACCACCCGGATCCGGTCGTTGCCGCTGTCGCACACGACGAGGTTGCCGGCCCCGTCGATCGCCAGGCCGGCCGGGTAGGCGAGCTGGGCAGCGGTGGCCGGTCCACCGTCGCCGTTCGAGCCGAAGCCGCCGTCGCCGGCCACGGTGTAGATGTCGCCGGCGTTCACCGGTTGCCCGAAGACGGTGCCGGTGACCGCCGGCACCACCCGGACGCGGTCGTTCTGCGAGTCCGCCAGGAAGAGATCGCCCGAGCGGTCGGTCGCCAGGCCGGCCGGCCCGTCGCAGGCGGCGTCGGTGGCCGGTCCGCCGTCGCCGCCCTCCCCGGTGGTGGCGATCACCCCGGCGCAGGCGACGTCGTGCTCGACGCCGTCGGCGGCGAGCTGGCGGACGACCATCAGCGTCCCGTCGGCCACGTCGACGCCGCCGCCGGGGGAGAGGGCGAGGGCCACCGGGTCCTGCGCGACGTCGACCCCGGGTCCGCCCCCCGGCCCGCCGATCACCGTTCGCAGCGAGACGGCCGGCGGGGGTGCGGCGGCGGCCGCCGGGGCGGCGCCCGGACCGGCGCCCGGCAACGAGAAGAGGAGAGCCGTCAGCATCGTCGCGGCGACCGGGGCGCCCCAGCGCCAGGCGCCCCCGGCCGACCGCCGACGACGCGATCGTGCCCCCCCGACCCCCACCATCTCGACATCCTGGCAGACGGACGACGCCGGTCGCCGGTCGGACGGTCCGGCCGAACCGGCGCCCGGTACGGTGAGCGACGGTGCGGCACGCACGGAGAGCGCCCGACGTCGGAGGCAAGGTGGCGGTGGTGACCGGGGCGTCGGCCGGCATCGGCCGGCGACTGGCGCTCGACCTGGCCGCCGGCGGGGCGGTGGTGGTCGCCGTCGCCCGCCGCACCGACCGGCTCCGCTCGCTCGCCGACGAGATGCGGACCTCGAGCCCAGGGGCCGGGTACCGGGAGTGCGACCTGTCGGAGCCCGATGCCTTCGCCGAGCTGTTGGGCGAGATCGAGGCGACGCACGGCCGGATCGACGTGCTGCTCAACATCGCCGGCGCCGGTGGCGTCCTCCGCCAGGAGGCGCCGACCGCCGAGTCGCTCCGCACGATCATGGACGTCAACTTCACGGCGCCGTTCCTCGGGATGCTGGCCGTCCTGCCGGGGATGCGGTCGCGGCGCAGCGGTGCCATCGCCAACATGAGCTCCGACGACGGTCGCGCCCCGGGCCCTGGCGCCGCCGACTACGCCGCCAGCAAGGCCGCCCTGTCGATCGCCACCGAGAGCCTCGCCTACGAGGCCAGGGTGGACGGCGTCTTCCTCCACGCCGTCTACCCCGGGTGGGTCCCGACCGAGATGGGCCTGCGGGCGGTACGGGAAGGCGGCCTCCCGATGCCGCCCCGCCCGGTGCGGCGGACCGAGGCGCAGGTCGCCGCCGCCGTGCTCGCCCGCCTCTACGACCGGCGGTTCGAGATCAACACCGCCGCCCTCCCCACGGTGGCGCCGGTGCTGCGCGCCGTCGCCCCCCGCCTCTACCAGCGGCTGCGGGCCAGCCGGTGAGGAGCCGGCGCGCCGCACCGGTCGCTGCGGTCGCCGCGGCCGTCCTGGCGGCCGCCGCCGCCGCGGTGGGGATCACCGTCCTCGCCGGTCCGTCGCCGGCCGCCGCCGCTCCGACGCCGAGGCAGGCGGCGCAGCTCCGGCGGGTGGTGGGCGATCTCGGAGGGGTGGTCGGCGAGGTGACGACCGCCCTCGAGGTGACCGGATGCGCCGACGAGGCGGCCCGGATGGTCGGCGTCGAGGGGTCGGCCCACCAGGTGGCGACCTGTCGCCCGGTGCCGCCGTCGAGCGCCGACTTCCCGCGGTTCGCCCGGAACCCCGATCCCGCCGGCTTCGGCTCCCAGCTCGCCGCCCTCTCAGCCGACCTGCCGTCGCTGCCGGCGGCGGCACGTTGGCCGGCGGCGTTCCGTGGACCGCTGGCGACGCTCGGGCGCGACGGTCGCCTGCTCGCCCGTGGCCTCGCCGCCGCCGCCGGCCCGGCGGGCACCCCGTGGTGGCGGCCGGTGCGCCACGCTCTGGAGCAGCTCGACGCGGCCACCGGCGCCCTCCGCCGCGCACTCCGCCACCTGACCCCGGGTTGACCGGGTCGCCGACCGCCGGCTCAGGTGGTCGCTGCCGCCGCCCCGGCGATCGGGGTGACCTCGGCCGTGCAGAAGGCGCAGCGGCGGGCGGCGGCGGGGATGGAGCTGAGGCACTCCGGGCACTGCCGGGTCGGCTCCTCGACCTGGGTCTGGGTGCGGCGCCGGGCCATCAGGGCGTTCATCGGCACGACCACGACGAAGAAGACGGCGGTGGCGACCAGGATGAACGAGATCAGGGCGTTGAGGAAGTCGCCGTAGTGGAAGATGCCGCCGTCGACCTTCACGGCGAGGTTGGAGAAGTTGGTCTTCCCCGGGATGCTGATCAACGGGGTGATCAGGTCCTTGACCAGCGCGGTCACCACCGCAGCGAAGGCCACCCCGACCACCACGCCCACCGCCAGATCGACGACCCAGATCGACGACGTTGCCCCGCAGGATGAACGCCTTGAAGTCCTTCAGCACCGCTCGCTCCCTCCTGGCACCGGCCGTCCGCCGGTCTGCGCAGAGGGACCGTACGGCCGCCCAACCCCGCCGTCCAGGGGGACCGGCGAACCCGTCGCACGGACCCCTCTCGACGGTCACCGCCATCGCCGTTGCGAGCCGGCCGGCCGGCGGCGAGGTCAGCTTCGAGGGGTCGCCAGCAGCACCGGGATGCGGCGCTCGGTGGCCGCCTGGTACTCGGCGTACGGCGGGTAGGCGGCCACCGCCCGGTCCCACCACTCCCGGCGCTCCTCACCATCGAGCTCGCGCACGGTGACGTCGAACACCTGCGGGCCGTCCTGGAGCCGGACGTGCTCGGGGTCGGCCCGCAGGTTGTGGTACCAGCCTGGATGGTGCGGATCGCCGCCCTTGGACGCCACGATGGCGTAGCGGCCGTCGTGCTCGACCCGCATCACCGGCGCCTTGCGGATCTTGCCGCTCTGGCGGCCGCGCATGGTGACGATCACCACCGGGAGCCCGCTGTCGAGCAGCGTGGTGCCCTCGATGCCCGCCGAGCCCTCGTAGGTGGCCACCTGCTGGCGCACCCAGTCCCAGCTGCTCGGCTCGTACTCCCCGTCGAGGCTCATGGCGGTCATCGTAGGTGGCCGGGCGGCGGCGAAAAGGACCCCGTCGGGCGGGGCTACGCTGGGGGCGACGACAGCTGACGGTCGGCCGGAGCGTGGGGGAGGTGGGCGCTCGGGTGACCGGAGCACGGTGCAAGGGGGTTCGTGCGGTGGATGTGGGCGACCTGATCCTGGTGAGCGTCGACGACCACGTCGTCGAGCCGCCGAACGTCTTCGAGGGACGGCTCCCGGCCAAGTACGCCGACCTCGCCCCGAAGTTCATCACCCGGGCCGACGGCACGAGCGCCTGGACCTACGAGGGAGCCGAGATCGGCAACATCGCCCTCAACGCCGTCGCCGGCCGACCGCCGGAGGAGTACGGCATGGAGCCGACGTCCTTCGACGAGATCCGTCCCGGCTGCTACGACATCGACGAACGGGTCAAGGACATGGACGCCAACGGCGTCCTCGGGTCGCTCTGCTTCCCGTCCTTCCCGCAGTTCTGCGGCCAGCTGTTCGCCCGGACCGAGGACAAAGACGTCGCGCTGGCGATGGTCCGGGCCTACAACGACTGGCACATCGACGAGTGGTGCGGCACCCACCCCGGCCGGTTCATCCCGTGCTCGCTCCCGGCCATCTGGGACCCCGAGATCATGGCGGCCGAGGTCCGGCGGACGGCGGCCAAGGGCGCCCACGCCGTGACGTTCTCGGAGAACCCGTCGAAGCTCGGCTGGCCGAGCATCCACACCGACCACTGGGACCCGTTCTGGACCGCCTGCTCTGAGGAGAACGTGGTCGTCTGCATGCACATCGGCTCCTCGTCGGAGATCACGGTGACCTCTCCCGACTCGCCCATCGACGTGCTCATCACCGTCACGCCGATCAACATCGTCAAGGCGGCCGCCGACCTGATCTGGTCGCCGGTGCTCCGGAAGTTCCCGGACCTCAAGGTGGCTCTCTCCGAGGGTGGCATCGGCTGGATCCCGTACTTCCTCGAGCGGGTCGACTACAACTACGAGAAGCACCACCGCTGGACCGGGCAGGACTTCGGCGACCGGCGTCCCAGCGAGGTGTTCAACGAGCACGTCATCACGTGCTTCATCGACGACGCCTTCGGCGTGGCCAGCCACGAGTTCCTCGATATGGACATGGTCACCTGGGAGTGCGACTACCCGCACTCCGACACCACGTGGCCGCAGGCGCCCGAGCAGCTCTGGAAGTACATCGGCGGGCTCCCCGAGGCCGAGATCGACAAGATCACCCACCGCAACGCCATGCGGCACTTCAGCTACGACCCGTTCTCGGTGATCCCGAAGCAGGAGTGCACGGTGGAGGCCCTGCGCCGCCGGGCCGCCGGTCACGACGTCTCGATCCGGGCCACCGGCCGGCACCGTGTCGACAAGCACGCCAACCTGGCTGCCGACCTCGGCACGCTGACCGGCACCCGCTGACGTCGGCCACCGGCACCGGCCGGCACCCGCCGGCGTTCAGGCGCTGAGTTGGGGAAGGCGCTGGCCGGCGCCCCGGCCGCGGGAGGGATGGTCCTCCCAGCTGCGCACGAGCGCCCGGGCGCGTGCCCAGGCGTCGGCCACCGACGAGCCGTCGTCGTAGGCCCGCTGGGCTGCCAGTGCGGCCCGTCGGGCCAGCCTGGGCTCCCCGGGATGGGCGCCGAGAACCCAGTGGGCGACGGCGGAGGCGAGGATGCCGCCGTCAGGAGGCGGGAGCGGGGTTGGGGTCGGCGCCATCTCGGCCACGACCCTACGGCGGCAGAGGGGCGGCGGAGTGGGACCGTGGCGTCCTGCGCTCCTCACTTCCCGTCGCGGACCACCACCACCGGGCAGTGAGCGTGGGTGACGCAGTGCTGGCTGACCGAACCGAGCAGCATCCCGGTGAAGGCCCCGTGGCCGCGGCTGCCGACTACCAGCAGGTCTGCCCCTTCGGCCGCCTCGAGCAAGGCGACCGAGGCGTCGGTCTCCTCCACCGTGGTGTGCACCTCCAGCCCCGGATAGGCGCTCCGCAGCTCGCCGACCGCTTCGGCGACGCTCTGCTCGGTGATCGACTGCGGATCGAAGTCGCTCGGCCAGACCGGCGTCGTGCCGAAGTAGACGGGGTAGCCCCAGGCGGCGACGACCTCGAGGGAGGCGCCGGTGAGGGCCGCCTGGCGGGCCGCCCAGGCCAGCGCTGACTTGGACGACGCCGAGCCGTCGACGCCGACCACGATCCGGTGTCCTTCCGCTGCGGTCCCCCGGTCGCCGTCGACCCGTTCGTCGTCGACCCGTTCGTCGGCCATGGCCCATCCCTCCTCGTCTCGTCTGCGTACTCGACCCGGTTCCATCGTGCGCCGCCGCCGACGCGACGCCAAGTGCACAAAGTCCCGAATCGGACCGGCCGAGAGCCCGGGAGGCGGGTCGCCGCCGGACCGGCGCAGGCCAAGACGGGGTGGCGGTCAGCGGGCGGAGCTCGCCGGATTGCGGAACGCCAGCACCTTGCCGGCGGGTTCGGAGCCGGGGGCGGTGTCGGTGGGGGAGGGTACGACGCCGAAGCGGCGCCCGCTCACGGCGTCGGCGCGGATCCGGACCACCCGGGTCCCGGGCGCCGGGACCTCGGGCAACGGGAGGTGGCCGTCGACCGCCGCCGCAGTCTCCTCGATCGCCAAGCCCCGCACGAGCACGCTCCAGTGCTGGGTGCCCGCCTCGCCGAGGTACGGGCGGGGGAGCGTGACGTCGTCCACCTGGAAGGCGACATTGGACCCGGCCAGCCGGGCGAACAGGTGCTCACCGACCAACACGACGACGTCGGGCCCGTGCATCGCGTAGTTGACCGGCAGGACGACCGGCCCGGCGTCGTCGGGCACGCCGAGGTGACCGTGACGGCCCTCCTTCGCCCCGAGCGCCAGCAGCCGCCGGCACTCGAGGAGCCCGAGCACCTCCGCGCCCTGTTCGTCGGTCCACATGCCTCCATGGTCGACCGGTCCCAGCGTGCCGAACAGTGTCCAAGGTCCTTCGCCCTGGTCGGGGGTCCGAGAAGGGGACCTTCGTCCCTTACGGCCCCGCCCCGCCGGCACCGAGCGGCACCCGCCACTCGAAGCGGGTGCCGCCCTCGGTCGGGCTCGACAGCGCCAGCTCGCCGCCGAGCAGCTCGGCGCGGGCGCGGGCATTGGCCAGCCCGCTCAGACGACGTGCCTCGCCGATGCCGACGCCGTCGTCGACCACGGTCAGTGCCAGCCTGCTCTCGTCGGTGACGACCTCGACCCACGTGCTGGTGGCCTTGGCGTGGCGCGCCACGTTGGACAGCGCCTCGCGCAGCACCGCCAGGAGCTCCGCCTCGACGTGGGCGTCCAGCCGGTCGTCGCCGAGCCGGTCGAGGTCGAGGGTGGGCCGGAAGCCGAGCGATTCGGAAAGTGTGCCGACGAGCTGGCGCACACGGTCGGCCACCCCCGAGCCGATCTCGGGCGAGCTCAGGGCGAAGATCGCCCCGCGGATCTCGCGGATGGTGGCGTCGAGGTCGTCGATGGCCGCCGTCACCCGGTCGGCCGCCGTCTGGTTGGCGATCAGCGAGACCGTGCTCTGGAGCCGGAGGCCGGCCCCGAACAGTCGCTGGATGACGAGGTCGTGGAGGTCTCGGGCGATCCGCTCGCGGTCGGTGGTGAGCAGCAGCCGGTCCCTCTCGGCCCGCACGTCGGCGAGCTCCAGCGCCAGGGTCGCCTGGGAGGCCAGGCTGGCGAGGACGTCGAGGTCCTCGTCGGTCGGCTCGTCCTCGCTGCCGGCCACCAGCACGCCGGCGCGCCGGTCGCCGAGGGGCATCGGGACGGCGGCCACCCAGCCGGCCCGGCCGCCGAGGCCGAGCAACTCGGCCAGCGGGTCGCCCGGGGCCGAGCCCAGGGCCTCCCGCCGGCTGGTCCCGCTGGCCACCGCCTCGGCGATGGGCGGCGGCAACGGCCGGAGCACTTGGGCGTGCGGGGCGCCGGGGCGCCCCCGGGCGGCCACCGACGCGGCGTCACCCTCGAGGCCGAAGATGACCACCTCGGCCGCCCCGGCCAGCTCGGCGGCGGAGCGGCAGACGAGCTCGAGCGACTCGGCGACCGGGGCCCCCGAGAGGAGCCCGAGGCGGATCTCGGCGGTCACCGCCTGCCAGCGTTCCTGGCGGCGCAGCCGGCGCTCGTCCGCCTTGCGCTGGGTGGCGTCGCGCACGAGCAGCGAGAAGCCCGGCCCGTCGGAGCCGTCGGCGGGATGTTCGAGCGGCGACACCGAGATGGCGACGTCGAGCGGCGTCTGGTCGCTCGTCAGCCAGACGGAGTCGTGCGGCTCGCCGGCCCGGCCCTGGCGCGCCGCGTCCAGCATCTCCTCGAGCATCGGCGACTCCTCGTCGGGGACGAGCAGGCTGACGTGCCGGCCGACGACCTGGGACGGCGAGTAGCCGAAGAGGCGCTCGGCGCCGCTGTTCCAGCTGGTCAGCACGCCCTGGGCGGACATCGAGATGATGCCGTCCTGGGTCGACTGCACGATCGCCGCCAGCTGCGCCTGGGCGGCCGCCGCCGCCTTGCGCTCGGTGGCGTCGCGCACCGCCGCCACCACCAGCGGGCGCTCGGCCGACCCGATCGGGGCCAGACTGATGTCCACCGGGAACTCGGTCCCGTCCCGCCGTCGACCGAAGAGCTCGAGGCCGACCCCCATCGGCCGCGACTGCGGGTCGGCTCCGTAGGCGGCGCGGTCCGAGCGATGGCGGTGCCGAAAGCGCTCGGGGACGAGCACCTCGATCGGCCGCCCGACCAGCGACTCGGAGGGGTGTCCGAAGAGCGTGGCGGCGGCGTCGTTGACCAGGACGATCGAACCGTCGGCGTCGACCACCACTGCGGCGTCCGGCATCAGGGCGAGGAAGCCGCTCAACAGGTCCGGTGTCACCGTGCCGGCGGGCGGGTCACCCCCGGCGGTCCGAGTGGCCTCCGTACGGCTGTCGCGTCCCTGGGGGTCCAACGCCGGCTCCACGTTCTTCGTCCGACCCGGAGTGTACTGGGCGGCCGGCCGCCTGGCAGCGGCTCACCGACCCCCCCGCGGCTCCCCTCGTCGTCGGCCTGGTACGCGGTGGAGAAGGAAGACGGATCTCGCCGGCGTCTCAGCCGCGCCGCTCGGCGGGGACGGCCGGAACCTGGGCGGTGGGCACCGGCTGGACCGGCGGTCCGGCCGATGACGGCCGGCGCCGGTGGCCGGCGGCAGCGGCAGCGGCAGCACCGACAGCACCGGCAGCACCGGCAGCGGGGGTGGCTCGACCGCCAAGTGAGCGGGCCACCCCCGTGTTGTCGGACGGAGCGCCGGGTAGGAACATGCGGTCATGGCACTGAGCGGGGCCCCGAGCGACGACGGTGCCGGGGCGGTACCGGGCCTGCACATCGAGAAGGGCGGCCTCGGCTCGAAAGAGCAGGCGGTCGTGCTGGCGACGCTCTGCGTCGTCCTGTTCCTGACGTTCCTCGACAACACGGTCGTCAGCGTCGGCCTGGCGAACATCCAAGGCGACCTCCACGTCAGCGTGACGTCGCTGCAGTGGGTGGTGAACGGCTACGCCCTCACGTTCGCCAGCCTCATGCTGGCGGGTGGGACGCTCGGCGACCTGTTGGGCCGGAAGCGGGTGATGCTCGCCGGGGTGGCGGTGTTCTGCGCCGGCTCGGTGATCTGCGCCACCGCCCAGAACCCCGACTGGCTGATCGCCGGAAGGGTGGTGATGGGGCTCGGCGCCGCGGCGTCGGAGCCGGGGACGCTGTCGGTGATCCGCCACGTCTATCCCGACCGCGCCACCCGGGCCGACGCCCTCGGCGTCTGGGCGGCCGTCTCCGGCCTGGCGCTGGCCCTCGGTCCGGTCGTCGGCGGCGCGCTGGTCGGGGTCGACAGCTGGCGGGCGATCTTCTGGTTCAACCTCTTCTTCGGCGCGGTGGCGTTCGTCATGGCGCTGCGGTTCGTGCCGGAGAGCGCCGACCCCCAGGGACGGCGGATCGACCCACTGGGGATCGTGCTGGGATCGGCCGCGCTGGGCTGCGCCTCGTTCGCCGTCATCCAGGGCGAGGACTCCGGCTACAGCACGTGGTGGATCATCCTGCTGTTCGCCGCCTCGGCGGTCGCCGCCACCCTCTTCGTCGTGGTCGAGCACCGTGTCCGCTCACCGATGCTCGAGCTGCGCTTCTTCCGGCGCCCGCCGTTCGCCGGCTCGAACGTCGTCGCCTTCGCCAGCTACTTCGGGGTCTTCTCGATCTTCTTCTTCACCGCCCTGTACGTGCAGGTCGTCGGCAACGCCTCGCCGTACCAGGCGGCTCTCGACTTCGTGCCGATGGCCGCCGGGCTGATCGTCACCTCGGCGCTGACCGGCCCGTGGGTCGGCCGGTTTGGACCGCGGGTGCCGATGGTGTTGGGGTGCCTGCTCGCCGCCGGCGGGATCTTCGCCACCGACGCCGTCCTCGGTCCTCACGTCGACTTCGCCACCCTGGGCTGGGTGCTGCCGATCGCCGGCGTCGGCTTCGGGATGGCGCTCGTCCCGGTCACCTCGTCCGCTCTCACGGTCGTCCCGCCGGAGCGCTCGGGCATGGCCGCCTCCGCCACCAACACCAGCCGGGAGCTCGGGGCGGTGTTCGGAGTGGCGGTCCTCGGCGCCATCGTCAACTCGAAGCTGACCGGTCAGCTGGCCGTCCGCCTGAAGTCGCTCGGGCTCCCGGTCAAGTTCCAGTCGCTCGTCCTCGGCGCCGTCACCCACGGGGGTCTCGGCTCGGGCGGCTCGGCCTCGTCGCAAGAGCACAGCAAGAACCCGGGCGTTCAGAGGTTGATCAACGAGGTGCTCCACGCCGTCTACGGCGCGTTCGGCTCGGGTCTGCATCTCGCCCTCGAGATCTCGGGCGCCATCCTGTTGGTGGCGGCGGTGGTCTCGGCCCTGACCGTCCACCGCTTCGGCGGTCAGCGCTGGGAGCCCTGAGCCGGGCCGCCCGCCCGGTCTGCGCCGGGCTCGCGCCCAGGGTCAGAGCTGACGATGGCGGAAGCAGGTGGTGAGGTGGTCGAGCACCAGGCCGGCCGCCTGGAGGTGGGCGTAGCAGATCGTGGGGCCGACGAAGCGGAAGCCGCGACGGCGGAGGTCGGCGCTCAGCGCCTCGGCGAGCGGTGTGGTCGCCGGGACCTGGTCGAGGTACCGCCAGCGGTTCCGCACCGGCCGGCCGTCGACGAAGTCCCACAGGTAGTCGTCGAAGCTGCCGCGCTCCTCTTGGAGGGAGAGAACGGCGGCGGCGTTGGCCACGGTCGCCTCGACCTTGGCCCGGTTGCGGATGATGCCCGGGTCCGCAAGCAGGCGGGCGACGGTGGCCGGGCTGAAGCGGGCGACGCGGGCGGGGTCGAAGTCGCAGAACGCACGTCGGTACCCGTCACGGCGCTTCAGCACGGTCAGCCAGCTCAGCCCGGCCTGGGCGCCCTCGAGGGTGAGGAACTCGAAGTGCCGGCGGTCGTCGTGCACCGCCACGCCCCACTCGGTGTCGTGGTACGGGACCAGCCACTCGCCGCGCGCCCAGTCGCAGCGTCGCCGCCCGCCGGCGGCAACGCCGGTCCCGGCACCGGCGTCGGTCCCGGCACCGGCGTCGGTGCCGGCAGGGCTTCTCATCGCTCGAGGGTGGCCGAAGCCTGCTCGCGGGCCCAGCGGTAGTCGGCTTTGCCCGAGGGCGAGCGCTGGACGAGCGGGACGAAGACCACCGCCTTGGGCAGCTTGTACCGGGCGACGTGCCTGGCGGCGTGGTCGACGATGTCCGACGGCTCGGCCCGGGCACCGGGGGCGAGCTGCACGATGGCCACCACCTCCTGCCCCCAGCGCTCGCTCGGCCGCCCGGCCACCACGACGTCGGCCACCGCCGGGTGCCCGGCGATCGCCCGCTCGACCTCCTCGACGAAGATCTTCTCGCCGCCGGAGTTGACGGTCACCGAGTCGCGACCGAGCAGCTCGATCCGGCCGTCGGCCAGATGGCGGGCCCGGTCGCCCGGCACGGCGTGACGCGCGCCGTCGATCACCGGGAAGGTTCGGGCTGTCTTCTCGGCGTCGCCGAGATAGCCGAGCGGCACCCACCCGCGCTGGGCCAGCCAGCCGATCCCGTCGTGACCGGGGGAGAGCACCCGGTCGAGCTCGTCGCTGACGACCACGGTGCCAGGACCGGGGGTGAAGGTGCCGGCGCTCTCGGCGCCGCCGCCGGCAGCTGCCATCTGGGCCCCCGCCTCCGAGGAGCCGGCGGTGTCGCTGATGACGAGGTTCGGCAACTGCTCGAGCAGGAGGCGCCGGGCCGCCGGGGTGAGCGGCGCCCCGCCGTTGCCGATCGCCAGCAACGACGAGGTGTCGTAGTGGTGGCGCCCCAGCTCCTCGGCCAGCGGCCTGGCCATGGCGTCGCCGACGACGGTCAACGTGTTCACCCGGTGCCGCTCGACGGTCCGCCAGACGTCCGCCGGGTCGAGCCGGCGGACGTCGTCGGGCAGCACGATCGTCCCGCCGAGCGTCATCACGATGAAGGCGGCCCACTGGGCGGCGCCGTGCATGAGCGGCGGCAGGAGGCCGAGCACCGCCCCGGGGTTGGCGGCGGCCTGGGCGGCGAGCTCGTCGTAGGAGGCGATCTCCTCCCAGGTGCCCATCCGCCGGCCGCCCATGGCGGCCATGAAGATGTCGTGCTGGCGCCACAGCACGCCCTTGGGCATCCCGGTGGTCCCGCCGGTGTAGAGGATGTAGAGGTCGTCGGGCGACGGCGCCACCGGCGCCCCGGCCGCCGCCCCGATGGCCAGTGCCTCCTCGTAGTCGACGGCTCCGGGCAGGAGCGGATGGCCCGAGTCGTCGGCCACCTGGACCAGCAGCTCGAGCGAGGGCAGGCCGGGCAGCACCTCGGCCACCACCGGGGCGAGCGAGGCGTGGTAGACGAGACCGCGTGCCCCGGCGTCGGACAGCAGGTATGCGAGCTCCTCGCCGGTGTAGCGGTAGTTGACGTTGAACGGGGCCACCCGGGCGCCGAAGGCCCCGAGCATCGCCTCGAGGTACTCGTTGCCGTTGTAGAGCGCCAGGCCGAGGTGGTCCTGGCCGGACTGGTGCGACGCCAGGTCGGCCCGCTCGAGGCGGCATCCGAACCCGCCGTCGTGGAGGAACGAGGCCATGCGGCGAGCCCGCTCGGCCACGGCGCTGTAGCCGAGGCAGCGCTCCCGCCACCGCAGGCACGGGCGGTCGCCGAGGGCGGTGGCCAGCGTCTCGAAGACGCCGGCGAGGGTGAACTCCGACCGATCGGGTCGGCCGGGCGTGGGCGCGTCGGTCGGCGCGGCGTCGGGCATGGTCTCGCACCCTAACGAAACGGGCGTACGCCGGTGAGGGCGGCGCCCGGCGTGACCGGGGCGGCGTCGGGTCGTGCCAGGATGGCCGGTCATGGTGTGGAGCGGCAGGACGTTCGCCGTGCGAAACCCGGCCACCGCCGAGGTGATCGCCAAGGTGCCGTCGGCCGACCAGGAGACGGTCGACCGGGCGATCGCCAGCGCCGCCGCCGCCTACGAGACCTGGCGGGCGGTGGCGCCCGGCGACCGGGCGCGGCTGCTCCGGCGGTTCGCCGAGGCGGTCGACGGCGCCGGCGAGGAGCTGGCCCGCCTCGAGGTGGCCAACGCCGGGCACGTGATCGAGAACGCGAGGTGGGAGGCCGGCAACGTGGCCGACGTCCTCGAGTACTACGCCGCCGCGCCAGAGCGGCACTTCGGGCGCCAGATCCCGGTCGGCGGCGGGATCGACGTCACCTTCCGCGAGCCGCTCGGGGTGGTCGGGGTGATCGTGCCGTGGAATTTCCCGATGGCCATCGCCGGCTGGGGCCTCGCCCCGGCCCTGGCGGCCGGCAACACCGTCGTGCTGAAGCCGGCCGAGCTCACCCCGCTCAGCGCGGTGCGCCTCGGCGAGCTGGCCCGCCAGGCCGGGTTGCCCGAGGGGGTGCTCGAGGTCGTCACCGGCCAGGGCTCGGTCGTCGGCTGGCGGTTCGTCACCCACCCGGCGGTGCGCAAGGTGTGCTTCACCGGCTCGACCGAGGTCGGCCGGCGGATCATGGCCGGCTGCGCCGAGCAGGTGAAGCGGGTGACCCTCGAGCTCGGTGGCAAGAGCGCCAACATCGTCTTCGCCGACGCCGACGTCGAGCTGGCCGCCGCCTCGGCGCCGGCCGGTGTGTTCGACAACGCCGGTCAGGACTGCTGTGCCCGTTCCCGCATCCTCGTCGAGCGCTCGGTCTACGACCGCTTCATGTCGCTGCTCGAGCCGGCGGTCCAGGGCGTGGTGGTCGGCGATCCGACCGACGAGTCGAGCCAGATGGGGCCGCTCATCTCCGAGGACCAGCGGGCGGCGGTGGCGGGCGAGGTCCCCGACGGGGCGCCGGTGGCGTGCCGCGGCAGGGTCCCCGC
>Ga0080006_1210902_pt1 | contig 22166 bp, 26 predicted proteins | sample RS3BMetagenome_FD_69209 | JGI IMG/M metagenome (GOLD analysis project Ga0080006, IMG submission 69209) | Ferric oxide microbial mat and aquatic microbial communities from Rainbow Spring, Yellowstone National Park, USA - RS3B (SPADES... ...
GTTATCTGTACTGGCAAGGGGCGTGTGAGCTACGTGAGTTCAGCGGCGTGACACGCCGGTGCCGTATGAATATCCAGTACTTTCAGGCACGACAGTTACGTTTGTCACGTGAACTCGTTCCGCGCCGAACGAGCGGTGTCACCCTTGGATGGATCCGAGTTGTGGGTGGTGCTGGACTCCGGGTTGGTGATGCACCGGGAGGCCAGCGATTTCCTGCGAGCGCTGCATGGTGCGGGGCGTTCGACCCACACGATCCGTGCCTATGCCGGGCGGGTTGCGAGTTTCCTGGGCTGGTGCGCCGATCAGGGGGTGGAGTGGTCCTCGATCAGTCTGTCGGGCTTGGCCCGTTTCAAGCATTTCGTCGAAGCCATCCCGCACCGGGACGGGCGGTTGCGTTCGGGCGCAACGGTAAACGCGATCCTCACCGGGGTGTGTGAGTTCCTGAGGTTTTGCGCCAGGACCGGGGTGATTGAGCAGGCTGTGGCCGACCGGTTGTCCGAACCTCGCTGGCTGCGGTTCATCCCGCCGGGTTTTGATGTTGGAGAATCCGGCCAGTTCCGGATGCTGCGGACCCGGACGCTCAAGGCGAGAGCCGAAGCGGCGTTCCCGGAGGCGTTCACCCTCGAGCAGACCGAACGGGTCGTGGCGTGTTGTCGGCGGCCTCGGGAACGATTCATGGTGGCTCTGCTGCGTGACGGGGGGCTGCGGATTGGGGAAGCTTTGGGATTGCGCCGATCTGATCTGCATCTGCTTCCCGATTCGCGGCGTGTGGGTTGCACGGTGCTGGGAGCTCACGTTCATGTGCGGCACCGAGCTAATCCCAATGGCGCGCTTGCGAAGTCGCGGTTTCCCCGCACCGTGCCGGCGAGCCAGGCGGTGCTGTCGACGTACGCGGACTACCAGTTCGAACGCGCGGAGATCCTCGGTGACGACGACTGCGACATGGTGTTTGTCAATCTCTACCACGAACCGCTGGGCGCGCCGATGACCTATCGCGCGGCGAAACGGTTCTTCGAGCGGCTGGCCACAGAGTGCGGGTTTGCGGTACGGCCGCACATGTTGCGGCATACGGCGGCTACGAACTGGGTTCGTGCCGGGGTGGATCTCGATGTCGTACAACGGCTTTTGGGTCATGCCTCGTTGGCCTCGACCGCTGTTTACCTGCATGCGCAAGACGAGGACAAGCGGCGAGCCGTGGAGGCTGTCGCCGCCGGGGAGCGTTTCCGATGACCACGTCGGTGTCGCGTCTTCTGGTCGGCAGCGACGCCGGGCGGGGGTCGGTGACCGATGCCGGCTGGTTGGATTGGCTGTCTGCTCACATCGATGCCGCGTGGCGGCCGGGTGAGTGGGATGGGTCGCTGTGGCTGTTCACCGGGGATTTGGACAGTGACCGGACAGCGGCGTGGCGGTGCCGGACTCCGGGCTGTCCCACGGCTGCGCGGGGCTTTAACGGCCGCTGTTCGAGTTGCCGGCGGGCGCGGGCGGCGGCCGGTGTCTGCGAGGAGGAGTTCGACCGCGCTCCCTGTCGGCGCCCGACCCGCCCGGTTGTCCGCGGCGGCTGCACGGTGCCCGACTGCGGGGGCGAGTTGCATTGCCGTGGAATGTGTTTCCGGCACGAGCGGGCCTGGCGCAAGGCCGGCGCCGGGCCGTTGGAGGAGTTCATCGCAGCGGCTCGGCCGCTGATCCGTACCGAGCCGTGTCTGGTCGCCGGTTGCGGTCGCGAACGGGTCACCCGGCGGGGACTGTGCCGGTTCCACGGCAATCGGCTGCAGCGGCAATGCGACCTCGCGTCGATGTCGCAAGAGGAGCTGGCCGCGTGGGTCGCCGACGAGAAGCCCCGGATCGCGGCCCACCAGTTCTCGTTGGCCGGCCTGCCTGAGCTGCTGCGCTTTGAGCTGCTGTATGCGCTGCAACGCCGCGACGAGGCTCCACCTCCGCTGGACCCGTTGCAGGTTCGGATCTTCATCAGCCGCCTGGACGGGGCCAGCTCGGTTCGCCGCGCCGATCCCGAAGCGGTGTGTGAAAGCGGTGGCGTGCAATACAACTCGGCTATCAAGGGCTTGTTCGGTGACCTGCGCCGTCATCTGGAACGAGCCTGGACCCACTACAGCGGCACCGACCCTTATGCCGGCGACGTGTGGCGGGTGCAGCTTTTGGACCTGCAGTCCAACGGCTCGCGCCGCTGGCTGGCCACCGAGGGGACCGTCGACTTCGGCCCGATCGAGCTGCGCTGGCTGCGCGAGGTGCTCAAGGACTGGGCCCGTAACACCCGGCCCTACCTGCAACGGCTGCGCCAAGCGCTGCGGGCCTGCCGCGTGGCCTCCCAAACGCTGGTGGCCTGCGGCCGCACCGACCCGGCCAGCCTGAGGGCGGGTGACTTCGTCCTCATCGAGCAGGCCATCGTTGAGCAACGCCGCAGCGATGGCTGTTCCCACTCCGCCTCACATCGCACCCAGCTGCTGCGGCTGTTCTGCGAGGTGATCGAGCACGGCCGCGCCAACGCGCTGATGACCGACGTGCCTGACCCGTTCCGACCGTCGAAGCGCCGTCATCGGGTGATCGAGGAAGTCAACGAGGAACGGCTGGGAAAAGCGCTGCCGGATAAGGTGATTCGCCAGCTCGACCAGCATCTATCGCTGTTGGGCCCGACGGGCCGCCACGGCTCGATGAGCGCCGCGGACCTGCAGGCAATGCATCAGACCATCTACCAGATCCTGCGTGACACCGGCCGCCGCCCCGGCGAGATCGTCAGCCTCAAGATCGGCTGCATCGAGGTCATCGACGGCCAACACAACTTGATCTATGACAACCACAAGGCCGCCCGACTGCGTCGACGCCTGCCCATCACCGCCGCCACCGCCGACCTCATCGCGGCCTGGCAACATCACCGCACGCAACTGCCCACAGCGCCGACGACCCGCCAGTGGCTGTTCCCCTCACCGCTGCTGCGCTCACGCCAGGCCCGCGGCCACCTGACCGCCTCCTGCGTCGGCGTGGCGTTTCGGGCTTGGACCCGGTCGATCCCAAAGATCGACGGCGAACTACTCGGACCCGACGGGACACCGCTGCCGTTCGACCGCTCGCTGATTACCCCGTATGTGCTGCGGCACAGCTACGCCCAACGCCACGCGGACGCCGGCGTGCCGGTCGATGTGCTCAAAGAACTGCTCGATCATGTTTCTATCCAAACCACGCTCGGCTACTACTCGATCACCCATAAACGCAAGCAGCAGGCCATCCGCGCTGTCGGATCCCTGGCCACCGACGCCGAGGGCAACCCTTCCTCGTTCGCCGACCCGTTGGCCTACGAGCGGGCTTCGGTGTCGGTCCCGTTCGGTAACTGCACCGAGCCGTCCAACGTCAAAGCCGGCGGCGGAGCCTGCCCCATCCGTTTCCAGTGCGCCGGCTGCGGCTTCTACCGCCCGGACCCCTCGTATCTTCCCGCCCTCGAAGAACACATCCACTCGCTGAAGGCCGACCGGGAAACCGCCCAGGCGATGGGCGCCGCCGACTACGTGATCACCAACATGAGCACCGAGATCGACGCGTTCACCGGCGTGGTCGACACCATTCGACGCCGCCTGGCCGACCTCGACCCCGAGCAGCGGGCCGAGGTCGAAGAGTCCAGCCGGATCCTGCGCCGAGCCCGCGCCGCGCGCCGCCTGCCGCTCATCGTCACCACCGCCAAGCAGACCGGATGAGCACCACCACAGCCGACCAGGCCCGTGCCGCAGCATTGAAAGCGGCCCGGGCCAAAGACAGCCAGCACAAGCGTCAGCGCACCCTGGCCGCGCTGCAAACCCTGGAAGCCACCGGCACGGCGATCACCTTCGCCGCGGTGGCCAAGGCCGCCGGGGTCTCCACCTGGCTGGTCTACGCCGACGGGATCCGCGAACACATCCACGCCGCTCGGCACCGCCAGAACAACGACCACCCCGGGACCCACACATCGTCAGCCTCCCGCACACCGCCAGCGACACCGGACAGCCTGCGCACCGACCTGGCCGTGGCCCGCGAGCAGGTCAAGACGCTGCGCACCGAACGTGACAAACTCCAGCAGCGCCTGCGGCTGCAACTGGGCGCCGAGCTCGAAGCACCCGACCACGCCCACTTGACCGCACGAGTCGCCGACCTCGAGACCATCAACCGTCAACTCGTCGCCGAACGCGACGCCCGCACCATCGAGGCCGATGCCGCCAAAGGCCGGGTCACCGAACTCGAAGACGAACTATCCGCCACACGCGAAAGCCTGCGCCGGCTCATCAAAGCCCAAAACCGCTCACCATGACGCATACCTTCGCAGCGATTCCCGCTCGCAGCCGCCGCCGACGTACCTCACATGCCACACACCAGGCAATACCTCTGACCAGCCATTTTACAGAAAAAGTACAGATAACCCGCGCCACCGCCCTGATCAACGCCGGCGTATCGCTGCAAGCGTTGATGGCCCTGCTCGGACACGTCTCCACCCAAATGAGTCTGCGCTACGCGCACCTCTTCGACCACACTGTGCGCACCGAATACGAACGCGCACTGGACCTGGCGAAAAGCCACATCGGAGGACTGCCCACCACCACCGGAGCGCAACTGCCGATCACCGATGTCACCGGCGCCAGCTGGAAGGACTCACCAGCGATCAAATCACGGCTCGCCGGCGGCTACTGCCTGCGAGCACCCGCCCAAGGCTCCTGCCCGTATGCCAACATCTGCGAGCACTGCCCCAGCTTTCACACCGACGCCACACACCTGGGAGTCCTTGCCGCCCAACGCATCGACGCCCACGACCTGGCCGCAGACGCAGAACAACGCGGCTGGATCGATGAGGCAGACCGGCATCGCAAGCTCATCGCCAGACTCGACACGCTCATCGCCCAATCGGCGCCCGCATGACCGAAAGCACCCTCATCAGGGTCGAACGTGTCTGCACCGAACTCGCCACCTCCGGCCAGCCGATCACCTTCACCATCGTCGCCGAACAGGCCCAGATCAGCCGCGCCACGCTCTACCGCGACCCACAGCTACGCGCCATCGTCGACGAACACCGGACCCGACAAACCGACGCCCGAACCCTGACCGGCCTCGCCACCGAAGTCGCCCACCTACGCACCGCCGTCGAAGCCCTCGCCGACGGCGTCAAACGCCACGAAGAACAACTCCGCAAGCTCACCAAACGACCACCCCGACGATGAACCATTCCGCCTCAGTGCAGCTTCATCGGCCCCGATTAGCCGGTCAATGCTGGGACAACGCCGGCGCCGAGTCGCTGTGGTCGAGTTTCAAACACGAATGCTACTACCGGCACACCTACACGACGAAGACGGAATTGATTGCAGCAGTTGACAATTGGATGCATTTCTACAATAATCAACGAAGGCATTCAGCGATCGGGATGCGCTCACCTATCGATTACGAGCAGACGCTGAAAGCCGCCACGGAAGCAAGTTAACCGTGTCCACTTTTTCGGGGGAACCCCAGTCGTTACCAACGGCGACTTGGACTATGCGGTCGTCAAGCTCGACCCTGCAGCGGTGACGCCGACCGCTAACTTCGCCTGCGTCCCGATCAAACAGGGGCGTCGGCCCCGACCCCGACTACCGCCAGCCAGCGTGCACACAAGGCGTGATTTCTCCTCAGGTCAGGGCACACGAAGCGCTCTGCGGGAGGGGCTTGACAGCGCAGAGCCCGCGCCTCTTGCGTTCGCTGAACTCCACGGCAACCACCATGTCACGATGAACCGCCGCGCCCGTTAAGGCAATTTAAAACAGACTCAGTAACGACGAGAGCTCGGACGAAAAGTCGGCAGCGCCGGCTAACGACGACGGGGCGAGTGCGTCGGTCACTATTGAGGGATCGACGGCGCTGGCCGCTGACGATGTCGTGGTCTCGATTGACGGGATGAAGAAATCCGGTCCCAGGAACTCAACGATACCGGTAGGGACAGCGAAGTCGCCGAACGGCGTGATGACCTCGTCGGCGGGTGCAGAACCCACAATGTCGGAGTACGCATTCTCAAATCCGCCGCCGTAATTGAGAACATTGATGATGGAGCCATCCGCTGGGGGAAGTTTTTCGTTACTGAAGTAGACGTCAATGAACTGGTCGGTGGACCCGAAGCTGTACGTGGTGTCGTTGACGGTGGCGTAGAACTCATTACCTAAAGTGTTCCCAGGGAGATCTAGATAGAAGGCTTGATCGCCAATGACCTGAGTGTCCAACGAGTTGCTGGTGGTGGAGATGATGGTCTCCGGGGAGTATGAGATGGGAACAATCGAGTCGCCGTTCAACACGGCTGAAGCTCCCCCATCCACAGGAACGACCACATCAGTGGTATCGGCCGCGGCAACCCCCGGTGTGGCGGCGAGCGCTGCCCCAATGCCCAGGCACACTGCCAGCCAGCCAAGCCGCCCAACACGTTTCGCGTAACCCACCGCAGTTCCCTTCTTCGGCTGCGCCCCCCGAGGCACGAGCTGGTGTGTGAAGGCGTACCCCCGGACCATGAAGCTCACGCTCTTTGCTCAGGAAACCTGAGACTTAGTGAGCATACCTGAGGTTTGACTTATAAGCCGGTGGTCCCAGAGAGCTTGAAGGATCGCCGCATGATATTCACAGGCGTCCATAATTCGTTAATTGTGGCTGGTTGAAATGCTTTCCGCTTGGAAATGCGAACTTTGTCCAGGCGTACCAGCAGCTCGACGCACAGACCGCGCCGGCAGGGGCCGAACCGCTCACGATCGAGCAGCGACACCAGGCCGCCGCGTACGCCGCTGCTTGGCGGTGATTAGATCAACGGCCGCACAGCAGGCCGTTAGGCTTAGCTGAGGCCCAGTACTACCGCTGGCTCGGAGGCGAAATCCACCATCTTCGGCGTGGCTACCATTGCGCTGTGTTGGAGCGGATGGTTCCCGGGTGGACGGCCAAAGAGTTGTTCGGATCTCAGCACCCCCGCACGGTCAAAAACTATCCACCCTGCCCACGACATGGAGGCCAGGAGCGTGGCTACGTCAACGGCCGGTACTTCTACGGTGCGCTTCACCTGGCGGTGCTGCCCGGAGAGATGCCGATGGACGGCGCCTCGGCCGCGGTGCTGCCGGATCAGCGGCCGGCGTGGATTTGACCGCCGATGAGCACGCCCCTGGAGCGGGTCCGCGGCCTGATCGATGTGTATCTGCGTGCGTGGATGACCCAGGATCCGGACTTGATCGTCACGATCTTCACCCCGGAAGCGACGTATCACGAGCGGGTACTGGGTGAGCCGATCCGCGGCAACGACGGCATTCGCCGCTATTGGGAGACCAAAGTTGTTCAGGGGCAGGCCAATATCGAGGCCCGGCTGCTCAATCTGTACCTGGATTCCGGCGGCTCGATAGCGATCGCGGAGTGGGAAGCACGCTTCGACGACGTGGTCAAAGGGCACCGCAAGCTGATGCGCGAAGTCGCCATCCTCGAGCTTGACGGAGACAAGATCGCCAGCCTGCGCGAATACTGGTCCTCCCAGCCGATTTGACGCCGCCCCGCCGTCGACAACCGCGGCCTCGATCTCCCCAACGTCATCGCGCCACAGTGTCGAGCTCGACGCTGCCGCACGATCCGCTCGCACGGCACCGCGACGGTGACGCTACGACCGAGGCGGTGCGTTGCGCGGCTGAGTGCTGATCTGTCCGGCATGCACGTCTGGGCAGCCATGTCGGCTGCGGTGCCTCCGGGTGCGATGGGTTGATGCTGTTGCCGCCCAGAGCGTTTGGACCCCGTACACGTCGGTGCCCTGCGCTGCGCCCCGGCCTGCGGGTAATGACCGCAGCGGGTAGCATAAGTGCCCACGGCACAGGAAGTCCCAACCCTAAGGGGAATACCGTGCGAGAAACTGAGCTGACGAGCCTCATCGGACTGCGAGACAGCGGTGGGGATCGTGTCCTGCTCCTACGCTTGGACCGGCCCGACGGGACGCGCCGCTATCTGCTGAGGGTCGGAACGGGAAGTGTGGTCCTGACTGCCGGCGATCTGGAAGGGCTGAGCAACGTCATCCGGTACGAGCTGGTCTCGGTGAACCAGTTCCGAGCCTTCGCCCGGGCAATCTGGCTCCTGATCTTGTGCGCATTGGTGTGCGTCCTCATATATGCAGCCACCGGGCCATTGTTTGCCTACCCCTGGTCGAACTGAAGTCAGCCGGGTAACTGAGTGGGTACCTTGTAGCGATCCGGCGCAAATACGTTGGCCGACAACGCCGCCCCACGTAGCCGGCCGCTATTGGCGGAGCGCACACCGCCATCCTGCTGGGGGGCCACCCCTGCCGACCATCTGCATGGCGGCTGCTCTGCAGCGGCCTTCGTCAGGAACAGGGCCGCCGCGCCGCGTGGGCCCGGTGTGCCTGCGCGGTGAGCTCCGCGATAGCGGCGGTGAGAACGCTCAGGGCCTCGGGACGCAGCTTGTAGTAGGTGTAACGGCCGACTGGCTCGACGCCGACGAAGCCCGCTTCGCGCAGGATGCGTAGATGATGGCTGATGGTGGACTGCCTCGCTCCGGTGTCGTTCACCAGGTGACACGTGCACATCTGCTCGCGGGCGAGCAGGTACACGATCTGCGCGCGCAGCGGATCGCCGAAGAGTTTCACGGCCGCCTCAGCGGCATCTGGTTGCGGCTCCCCGGCGTGCCCGGGACCGCGTCGACCAACGTCAGCCAACGGCGATATCAGCATAAATTGATATGACCGCCATGGGCGCCTGATGTCAAGAATGCCGGCGCGACGAGAATCCCTCAGCGGGCGGGTGTTTAGGCGTCATGTCCAACCTCGTTCTTCCCCCGGGGAGCATCACATCAGATCAGGTTGATCCATCGATGTTGGTCGATGTAAGGTGTGCGGTGGTCTCGTCGGAAAGGAGTTTGCATGGCGATGACGGTGGCGGCAGTCCTGATCTTTTTGGTAACGCTCACCTTGGTGATCTGGCAACCGAGGGGTCTCGGCATTGGCTGGAGCGCACTGGGTGGCGCAGTCGTCGCGTTGGCAACCACCGTGGTCCATTTCTCCAACGTGCCGACTGTGGTGGGCATCGTGTGGAACGCGACCCTGACCTTTGTCGCCGTGATCATCGTGTCGCTGGTTCTCGACGAGTCCGGCTTCTTCGAGTGGGCCGCCTTACATGTGGCCCGGTGGGGACGCGGCCGAGGGCGAGTTCTGTTCGTCCTGATCGTGTTGCTCGGCGCCGCGATCGCCGCGGTCTTCGCCAACGACGGCGCCGCGTTGATCCTGACCCCGATCGTCATGCAGATCATGCTGGCGCTCAAGTTCTCCCCCAAAGCATCGCTCGGCTTCGTCATGGCCACCGGATTCATCGCCGACTCCGGCAGCCTGCCCCTGGTTGTCTCCAACCTGGTGAACATCGTTTCTGCCGACTTCTTCCATGTCGGTTTCGCCCGGTTCGCCGTGGTCATGGTTCCGGTGGGCGTGGTGTCGGTGCTGGCTAGCCTCGCCGTGTTGATGGCCTATTTCCACCGCTCGATCCCGGCCAGCTACGACGTGGCTGCATTGCGTCGCCCGGCGGATGCCATCACCGACCCGTTGACGTTCCGGGCCGGCTGGGCGGTGCTGATATTGCTGTTGGTCGGCTATTTCGGCGCCGATCCGGCTGGTGTGCCGCTGTCGGTGGTGGCAGGGGCTGGTGCGCTGGTCTTGATCGCGGTTGCCGCCCGGCAGCCGGCGTTCGTCTTTTCCCGGTGGGAGCGACCGCCGGTTTCCGTGTCGGCGGGTGCCGGCGGGACCATCCAGGAGCGCTCTTTCGGCGATCCGGTCAACACCGCCGAGCTTGCTGCCGAGCTGGCCGACCCCGTCGCACGTCAGACAACCACCGCAGACGACCAGGCCAGCGCGTCGCGCCGGATTCCGGTCGGCAAGGTCATCCGCGACGCGCCCTGGCAGATCGTGCTGTTCAGCATCGGCATGTACCTGGTCGTCTACGGCCTGCGGAACCAGGGACTGACCGGCGAACTGGCCAAGCTGTTCGGGGTTTTCGCTCAGCACGGAGTGCTGGGTGCCGCGCTCGGTGTCGGGGTGGCGGCCGCAGTGTTGTCGTCGATCATGAACAACATGCCCACCGTGCTGGTCGCCGCGCTGGCCGTGGGCGCCGTCGGCGCGACCGGGCTGGCTCACGAGGCCATGGTCTACGCCAACGTCATCGGCTGCGACCTGGGCCCCAAGATCACCCCGATCGGCAGCCTGGCCACCCTGCTGTGGCTGCATGTGCTCGACCGCAAGGGCATGCACATCGGCTGGGGCCGCTATTTCCGCACCGGCATCGTGCTGACCATCCCGGTGCTGCTGGCCACCCTGCTCGCCTTCGCCGGCTGGCTGACCGTCGTCGGCGCCTAAGCCCCGGCCCAGAGAACCCTGCTCTAGCACTCAACCAAAGGAGATCGCAGGAATGAGCAAAGTAGAGGTATTCGAACCCGCATTGTGCTGCGCTACCGGCGTATGCGGTGAGGACGTCGACCAAGCTTTGGTGACGTTTTCGGCCGACCTGGATTTCGTCCGCAGCCACGGCGGTGACGTGCTCCGCTACAACCTGGCGAGCGAACCCCTCGCCTTCGCCGAGAACGACGCGGCCAAATCCTTTTTGTCGGTCGCCGGTTCCGAAGGACTGCCGCTGGTCCTCGTGGACGGCGTCACCGCCATGACCGGCCGCTACCCCGACCGTGCCCAGCTGGCGCGCTGGGCCGGCGTGGCGGCGGACGAAACCGCATCCCCGGTCATGCTCGGCGTCACCGACACAGCTGCCGCCGCAGGCGGTTGCTGCGGCGGCGAAGAAACCACCTGCTGCTGAGATAGGTTGATAAATGCAGTTTTTGGACAATGTTCCCCGGTTCGTGTTCTTCACCGGAAAGGGCGGGGTCGGTAAAACCTCCACCGCGTGCGCCACCGCCATCACCCTGGCCCGGCAACGCAAACAGGTGTTACTGGTCAGCACCGACCCGGCGTCCAACGTCGGGCAGGTATTCGGCATGGCCATCGGCAACGCTGTTACCGAGATTCGTTCGGTCGCCGGGCTTTCGGCGTTGGAGATCGACCCGGCGCAGGCGGCCGACGCCTACCGCGAACGCATCGTCGGCCCGGTGCGCGGGCTTCTGCCCGAGGCCGAAATCCGGTCGATCACCGAACAACTGTCCGGATCGTGCACCACCGAGATCGCCTCGTTCAACGAGTTCACCGAATTGCTCACCGACGTCGGCGGCACCCTCGGACGCTTCGACCACGTGGTGTTCGACACGGCCCCCACCGGGCACACCATCCGGCTGCTGCAACTGCCCGGCTCGTGGACCGACTTCCTCAACGACGGCAAGGGCGACGCCTCCTGCCTGGGCCCCCTGTCCGGCCTGGACCGCCAGCGCGTCGCCTACTCCGACGCCGTTGCGGCGCTGGCCGATCCGGCCCGCACCCGACTCATACTGGTCTCCCGGGCCCAACAATCCGCTCTCGCCGAAACCGCTCGTACCTGTCGGGAACTGGCCGCGATCGGGTTGACTCAGCAGCATCTGGTGATCAACGGGGTCCTGCCGACCCCCGACGACGACAGCGACCCGCTGGCGACGGCGATTTATCGCCGTGAACAGGACGCGATCGCGCACTTGCCGGCCGAATTAGCCGCGCTGCCCATCGATCAGGTCGAACTCAAGGCCACCAACATTGTCGGCGTGGACGCTGTGGCCACGCTGTTCACCCGCACTGCTACCGCGCCGGTCACCGCAGTCCCGTCCGACCCAGGTTCACCGGCCGCGGGTGCCACGCTCACCGACCTGATCGACGAACTCGCCGACCAGGAACACGGATTGATCCTGTGCATGGGCAAGGGCGGCGTCGGCAAGACGACCATCGCCGCCGCGATCGCGGCCGCGCTGGCCGGCCGTGGGCACCAGGTGCATCTCACCACTACCGACCCGGCCGGCGATCTCACCCACACCGTCGACGACAACCTAGGAAACCTGCAGGTGTCTCGGATCGACCCCGCCGAGGAGACCCGCCGCTACCGCGAGCACGTGTTGGCCACCAAGGGTGCCGCGCTCGACGCCCAGGGCCGCGCGATGCTCGCCGAGGATCTGCGCTCACCCTGCACTGAGGAGGTCGCGGTGTTCCAGGCTTTCTCCCGCGTGATCGGTGAATCACGGCGCAAGTTCGTCGTCGTCGACACCGCGCCGAGCGGTCACACCTTGCTGTTGCTCGACGCAACCGGTTCCTACCATCGTGAGGTCGCCCGACAATTGGGAGACGCGCATTTCGTGACGCCGCTGATGCGGCTACAAAATCCGCAAGAAACCAAAGTCATCATCGTGACGCTCGCCGAGACCACTCCGGTTCTGGAAGCCGCGGGCCTGCAGGCCGAACTGCAACGCGCCGATATTCACCCGTGGGCGTGGGTGATCAACAACTCGCTGGCCGCGGCCAACCCGAGTTCAGCGCTGCTCAGAAAACGGGCAGCCGCCGAGTTGCCGCTGATCGACAAAGTGAGAACCGAGCTTGCCGAGCGCACCGCGCTGGTTCCCATGCTGGCCGCCGAACCGCTCGCCGTTCCAGATCTGGCGGCGCTCGCGGCGACGTGAGCCACGGCACCCCGGCAGCCGTTGCCGGTCGTCTCGGCACCCGTCGGGCACTTCTCCGCCACCTCGATTAAGGAGTTCACCATAGCCACTCGTCACGTCGTCGCGATCGGCGGCAGCGATGCCGGCATCAGCGCAGCGCTGCGCATCCGCGAACTCGACCCCGGCACTGATGTCACCGTCGTCGTTGCCGACGCCTACCCCAACTTCTCCATCTGTGGCATCCCCTACTACGTCTCCGGTGAGGTCACCCACTGGACCAATCTGGCGCATCGCACTGCCGGCGACCTCGAAGCCACCGGCATGCGCCTGCGCACCGACACCCGGGTCACTGCCATCAACCCGGCTGCGCATACCGTCGACGTCGTCGACTCCGCCGGCGCGGCAAGCCAACTGGGTTACGACGCGCTGATCGTGGGCACCGGCGCGGTCAGCACGCGACCGCCGCTGCCCGGCTTGGTCGGACCCGACGCGCTCGGCCCGCCCGACGGGGTGCACCTGCTGCACTCGATGGGCGACACCTTCGCGGTGATGGAGTCGCTGACTACCCGCTCCCCGCAGACCGCGGCCATCATCGGCGCCGGCTACATCGGCTTGGAGATGGCCGAAGCGCTGACCACCCGCGGTATCCACGTCACCCAGATCGAAGCCCTGCCCGAGGTGCTGCCGACCGTCGATCCCGAACTCGGCGGCCTGATCCACGCCGAACTGCAGCGGCACGGCGTGGACGTGCTCACCGACACCACGGTCACCTCCATCGAGCGCGCCGAGCACGGCGCACTCACGGTGACCGCCCGCCACGACGACCAAGCCCTCACCCGCACAGTCGATCTCGTTCTCGTCGTGGTTGGTGTGCGGCCTGACACCGAGTTAGCCGCGCACGCTGGTGCCCAACTCGGCAGCAAGGGCGCCATCGTCGTCGACGAAGCGATGCGCACCAACCTGCCCGACGTCTTCGCCGCCGGCGACTGTGTGCACACACATCATCGGCTGCTCGGCCTGACCTGGCTGCCGCTGGGCACCACCGCGCACAAACAAGGCCGCGTCGCCGGGGAGAACGCCCTCGGCGGTGACGCGCGCTTCGCCGGCAGTCTGGGCACCCAGGTGGTCAAAGTGTTCGACCTCGTCGCCGCGCGCACCGGGCTGCGCGAACACGAGGTCCTTGCCGCGAACCGCGGCTGGACACCAGCTACCAGCCAATCGAGCCCCGACGACCACAAGGCCTACTACCCGGGAGCCACCCCCATCCACCTGCGGATCACCGGCGACCAAGCCAGTGGGTTGCTGCTCGGTGCCCAGCTCGTCGGGCACCGCAGCGCTGAGATCGCCAAACGTGTCGACACCTACGCCACCGCGCTGTTTCACGCGATGACCGTCGATGCGGTCAGCGAGCTCGACCTGTCCTATACGCCACCGCTCGGATCGCCTTGGGACGCCGTGCAACTCGCCACCCAGCATTGGGTCCGCGAGCACTGCCCGGCCACTCGGGCCAGCGGCGCCAGGCAGACCGCCGTTCTGTAGGCAGCGCCTCAACCACGAACGTGTTTGGAGACTGGGTGGCGGGAACTTCGGCCCGCAATCTCGGCGGCCGGCTCGGTGCATCCGCCGCGGCGCGGACCGCTTGCCAGCTGGCGCGGGGCTCAGATGCCGAACCTGAAACGCCGACGCGAATTCTCCGGTACTCCAACGGAGCAAGCGGTTGACCGTGGGTGGGGTAGGATTAGCGGCGGATGCGATCTGCATTCGCGAAAGTAAAACGAAAGAAGTACAAGAAATGACGCAAGGAACCGTGAAATGGTTCAACGGCGAAAAGGGCTTCGGCTTCATCGCTCCCGATGACGGTAGTGCGGACGTCTTCGTCCACTACTCCGAAATCCAGGGCGGTGGCTACCGTTCGCTGGAGGAGAACCAGCGGGTTCAGTTCGAGGTAGGACAGGGCGCCAAGGGCCCCCAGGCCACCGGAGTGACCGCTATCTGACCTGTGTGTAATCGGTGGGCCGGCAGGGAAGCGATTCCTTGCCGGCCCACCGATCTTTTACGGCCGGTGACATGCGGCGACCGCTTCGGTCGGTTTACCGCGGCCGGTTGTTGCGTTCCGCCGCGTCGCGCAGGGCAGTGTTGTCGTCTTCGAGGTCCAAGATCCGGCCGATGCCGACGATGTTTACCCCGGCGGCTACCAGGTTGAGGATGCGTTCGATGCGGGCGAGGTCGTCGGCACTGTATCGCCGAGTCCCGCCGTCGGTACGTGCGGGCGTGAGCAGGCCATGACGTTCCCACAGGCGCAACGATTGTGTTGGCGCACCAGATAATTCAGCGGCCACCGTGATCCCGTACACCCCATGGCTGGGCGAGGGACGTCGGTTGACGGGCGCAGAACCTGGGAGACCGGGACCCCCGCTCGGGATGTTCAAAACTTTTCCTGTTCCGCTACTTGCATCCAACATCTGGCAGTGATATATAAAAATCTATACCAGATGGCATAGATAACCAACTGGTAGACGCACAGAGTGTGGAGACGAGAAAGGAAACCTTGGAGGTGGCAACCATGCTGATGCGTACCGACCCGTTCCGGGAGCTGGACCGTTTCACCCAGCAAGTCCTGGGCACCGCAGCTCGGCCGGCGGGGATGCCGATGGACGCGTGGCGCGACGGCGATCAGTTCATCGTCGAATTGGACCTGCCCGGGGTGAGCACCGATTCGCTGGACCTGGACATCGAGAACAACGTGGTGACCTTGCGCGCCGAACGTGCGCCGTTGGATCCCGGCCGCGAGATGCTGGCAGCCGAGCGGCCCCGCGGAGTGTTCTCTCGCCAGCTGGTGCTGGGAAACAACCTGGACACCGGCCGGATCACCGCCGACTACAAGGACGGGGTCCTGCGGCTGGTGATCCCGGTCGCCGAGAAGGCCAAGCCCCGCAAGATCGCGGTGGGACGGGCCGACAGCGCCAAATCGATCGGCGAGGACAGCAAGGTGATCAACGAAGACGGCACGTCGGTGAACTCGGTCAAGGAGCACGCCGGGGTCTGACAGGGAATAAGGGGGTAGCGATGACTCAGTGCGGTTGCACTGTGGCGCCGGTACCGCCGGACGCCACCGAGCCGGCCTGGCTCGCAGCGCCTCTGGTCTTGGACGACCCGTCGGCGGTGTTAGAGCTGATTGCCGAAGTCGACGCCATCTTCTGCGCAGACGAGAAGCCGGCCCGCTGTCGGCGATCCTCACCAGCAGCGCTCAAGTGCGCTCTCGATGGATCCCGATGCCCTGGTCGGTCTTGGCGGGAGCTCGCTGCGGGACGCGGGCAAGGTCTCAAGCGGCGAGCCAGCCCGCGGCAACGTAGCCCTCCGTCCGCCCGACCCATGCCGACACCATCGATATGACCGTATGAAAGCGAGGTGATGACATCACCGCAATCAAGGCTGGGCCAGCCCGCCGTCTGGGCCAAACCCTGGGCGCCACCCGCAACCGACGCGGATAGCTGAGGCGTCAAAGCCCAATCAAGGCAACACTTCCCAGGGCGGGCGGCCTGCCTTCACGACAAGTTCGCCGGCGTGTGCGACCGAGCGGAAGGAGATAACCATGACAGGCCACCCACGCACACCGCTAACCCAAACCGCTGTGCTGACTGTGGAAGCAGACCTCACTGACTGGGCGGAGCAGCATCAGGCCGTGGCACTTCCTGATGACGACTATCCACACATCGGCAAGGGCCGGACGATGTATGTCACCAACGAAAGCGCTGTTGCTGCTCGGTGACCTCCTCGACGGTCAGCAGCCCGGAGTCGGCCAACTTTGCGAGCAACGATTGCGCCCTGGTGGCTAGCTCCTGCAATTCGGTGGCGATCGCCGCCACCGCGTCGTCCGGCGGTTGTCCCGCCGGTTTCGGCTTTTGGTGCGGTGTCATCGTCACTCGCTGATCACCGCGTCTCGCTGACGCGGTGCTTCCGACGGCGCCGCCCGCCGCACCGGCCAGACCCATGCTGCTGAATAGATCGCCGGCGCCGGCGACCTCCGGTGCCGACCCGGCACTGGTGATGGGCACTGCATAGGCCAGCGGGCGAATTCCGGGTGCGGCGACGGTCCACGCCGACGGCACCGACAGTCGGCCGACGGTGTTTGCCTGGCCAAGTCCGGCAGACACCGACGCCGTCGTGGCGTCTGACGGCGCAGCGACGCTGCCTTGGCCGTTCAAGAACCAGTTCGGCAGGTTGGCAGCGCCCGGCCCATAGCCCGTGAACGGGCCCTTTCCTTGAGCGAAGTCGCGGTCGGCATTGATCGAAAAGCCGCGGAAGTTGGTAAAGACCCCGGTGAACGCCGCCGAGATGCTCGTCGCCGAGGAGCCCACAGAAGTCGTCCCGATGGCGATTTCCCCGAGCGCCAGGGCGGGCGAGATCGCGCTCAGCAGGTCGAAAATCGGGCCCGCGGGAGTCGCCACCGCGGACGTCGCGAGGCCCTGCAGTGCTTGAGGGACCGCCTGCGAGCCGGTCGACACGACGGACTGTGCCACTGCGGCGCCTCGGCCGGCCGGATTTGTGGTCGGCGGGGCAGAAGTGAACGGCCTCAACGTTGTTGCCGCTGCAGACGAGCCGGCGTAGCCGTACATCGCCGCCGCGTCCTGGGCCCACATCTCGGCGTAGTCGCTTTCGGTGGCCGCAATCGCGGCAGTGTTCAGCCCGAGCACGTTGGTCGCGACCAACGTCATCAGCAGACTGCGATTGGCCGCGATCACCGCCGGGGGCACCGTCATCGCGAACGCCGTCTCATAAGCCGCCGCCGCGGCTTTCGCTTGCGTCGCGGTGAATGCAGCCTGCGCGGCGGCCGTGGTCATCCAGTCCAGATAGGGCTCGGCCGCTGCGGCCATCGCCGCCGACGACGCGCCCAGCCACGGCCCACCGGTCAGCTCGGAGATCACCGTGCGATACGACGTCCCCGAGGATTGCAGCTCGGTGGCAAGTCCGTCCCAGGCCGCGGCCGCGGCCAGCATCGGCCCGGTCCCGGGCCCGGCATACATTCTGCCCGAGTTGACTTCTGGTGGGAGCATCGCGAAATACATTGCTGTATAACGCCTTAACGTGCCGATGCGGCATGAGCGGCTTCGGTCACCGGATATGATGTTGCGCTCGTCCTCGTTGTGCTGACCAGGTGTTGATGGATCACCTCGGCCTGGCCGCTGACTGCCTGGTACGTCTGCGCGCTCATCGTGGTGCCGATACCGGCCAAGTTGGTGGCGGCGGCACGCAGCGCCTCGGGTTGCGTCGTAACGAATGACATCGGTATTCCTTTCCGTAGCTGCGCATACCGTTGGTGATGCGCCGAGCGCTCACTTTTTGCCTCGTGGCTGATGGTTCCGGATTGAGTTCGACCTGATATTCCTGAATCTGTCAGACCGGCGGCCGGCGCGACCGATGACGGTAGTATTGACTACCGATATCGGATTCGTCATTGGGTGGTGGGTGAATGCGGGAATTCCAAAGGGGCGTGGTGCGGCTGCACATTTTGCATCACGCAGCCCGCGAGGACGAACCCGGAGTGCATGGCGCCTGGCTCACCACCGAACTGGCGAGGCACGGATACGACATCAGTCCCGGCACCTTGTACCCGACGTTGCACCGGCTTGAGGTCGACGGGTTGCTCACCTCCGAGCAGCAGGTTGTGGACGGGCGTGTCCGGCGGGTGTACCGCGCAACCCCCGCCGGTCGCACGGCGTTGGACGCCGATCGAAAAGCGCTGGCGGAATTGGCCCGCGAAGTTCTCCTGCCCGGCTATCTTGATTGTCAATAATCATCGCAATAGCCCTTCGCGTGTTGGATCGGTAACGGTTTTCGCCGTCACGTGGTAAGGCGTGCGCTTCCCCGGCCCCGAGGTGCCCTTGGGCACCCGCGCTGACGCGCACCAGTAGTGGCGAACCTCGACCACTCGTGCTCAAGACGACCGAAGCTACGTCAACTTAACATATAATATCGTATACCGATACCGGGGTACGATATCGCGCAGAGATACCTCGCTCAGTAGGTCGCCGCGATAAATCCTGCGGTCGGCCTCGATGACCGCGAATGCATGGCTGACGCCGAGCTAGGGTCCGCGCAGTAGATTTCGCGACGGTGTCAGTTGAGCAAAGGTACGGCAGCGTGCCCGCGATGCGCGGACCGATAACGGCTGTCCGGCTCTAGCGTCGGCTGCCATGGCCGTACTGGACAATAATGTGAAGCGCTGGCGCACAGCGCTTCACATCGCCGTGTTGGCATTGATTGTCGCCATCCCCGGAATCACCGTCCCCCCGGTGGCTCATGCGGCTGCGGCCACGGCGACGTTGTCGGTGTCATCGACGTGGCAGACCGGCTTCATCGCCCATTTCACCGTCACCAACTCGAGCGCGGTGCCGCTGACCGATTGGACGTTGGAATTCGACATGCCGATCGGAGAATCCGTCTCGCACGCGTGGAACAGCACCGTGACACAATCCGGTACGCACTACGTGCTCACCCCGGCCAATTGGAACCGCATCATTACGCCCGGTGGTTCCGCCACCGGGGGTTTCAGAGGCGTGCTGACCGGTAGTTACTCGCCGCCGGTCAACTGTGTGCTCAACCGGCAATACGTGTGCACCTGACGTCAGCCGTTGGAGATGAAAACGACCCCGGCCACCAACAGCACAGCGCCGATCCCGCGCGCCGGTGTGAGCGGGTGCGGTGTCAGTCCCAGCCATCCGAAATGGTCGATTGCGACCGAGGTGAGCAGGTTGGCGGTGACGGTCAGCGCCGCGTAGGTGGCCGCGCCCACTGTGCCGATGAACAGCAGTCCGGCGACGACGGCGACAGAGCCGACGATCCCGCCCATGGGCGCCCACCACGGCATGGCAGCGAGGCCGGCGGTCGTTGGCAACGGACGGATGAACGCCGCAGCGACCACGAGAAAGACCGGCACGATAAGCCCGAACGAGACCAGGGTGGCCAGCCAGGGGTTGACCAGTGAAACGCGCAGGGCGTTGTTCATCGGACCGCCCATCGCTTGGAGCACCCCGCCCATCGCGATCAGCGGAAACAGCCACAGAGTGCTAGTCGGAGTCATCAGACAATCCTTTCGTCGCGAGATGACTGGGCGCTGGCGCGCTTGTCTGCCGCAAACCCGACAACCGGCGCCAACTCGCCCATCACGCTCCTGTCGCGCAGCGAGCCGGACATTCCGGACGGTGCTCGGACCCTCCGGGTCCCATTGTGGGTGACCACTCTGAAGTCAATCTGAAGCTCGGGTCGCTCAGTGTTGAGGAACGGTCAGCCGGAATCGGGCGCCGCCGGCGTGGGCGATGCAGACCAGGTCGCCGTGGTGTGCGCGTGCGAGCGCGCGTGCGATGGACAAGCCGAGTCCGGCCCCGCCGTGATCGGCGTTGCGCGCCGCATCGAGACGGAAAAGCCGCTCGAAGATCTGTTCGCGCGCGCTGTCCGGTATTCCCGGGCCTGAGTCGGTCACGGTGAGTTCAGCGTGTGCCGAGCCGGTGTCGGACCTGACGTCGACGACGATCGAGCCGCCGGGAGGGGTATGCCGGCGCGCGTTGTCGATCACGTTGGACAGTATTTGGGCCAGCCTGGTGGGATCGGCGCGGACCAGTACCGCGGCGTCACCGGTTCGTGCCACCCGCAGGGCGGGAGAAAGCATTCTCGCGCGTTCGCATTCGGCGTCGGCGACCGCGGCGAGATCTGTGTCGGTCACATCCAACGCCACACCGGCGTCGATGCGGGTCAGATCGAGCATGTCCGAGATGAGGCGACTGGCACGACGGGATTCGGCGAGCAGCAGGGCAGCGCGGCGGTACTGATTCTGGGCGCCCGGATTGTCGCTGTGCTGGACGGCGGCATTGTGCAGTTGTTCGGCGGCTGCCCGGATACCGGTGATCGGAGTGCGGAGTTCGTGGGCGGCGTCGGCGATGAATCGACGGGTGGTCGTCTCTGCGTCCCGCGCGACCGCGGCGGCGTGCCGGGCGCGTTCCTCGGATGCCTCCAAGGTGTCCAGCATGCCATCGAAAGCCGCTGCGGCGCGGCCGAGTTCGGTGTCGGGACGATCGGGCCGCAAACGTCGTCCGCGGTCGCCGCCGGTGATTGTCCGGGCCAGTGCGGTGAGCCGATCCAGTGGGCGTAACGCGGCGCGGGTCACGACGCTCAACAACGCGCCAGCGACGGCCAAAGTGATCAGGCCGGCGGTGAGCATGACCTCACGAAGCCGGCGGATCAGCGCCGTGGCCTGGGTTGTGTCCGCAACCAGGATGAGGCGCCCGCCCGTCTTGAGCGGGTGCACGATGACAGTCGCCGTCGCATCCGGCCGCGGTGGGGGTGGTCGCGGCCCCCACGGCGGTGGGGGCGGTGGCGGCCCCCACGGGGGTGGCGGCGGTGGTGGTGGAGGCGGCGGCGGCGGCGGAACGATCGGTCCCGTCGTGGTGTCCGGTCGGATAGCGCGGTCGCCGTAGCTGGAGCCGTCCGGGGTCACCAGCAGCGCCCGGATGCCGCCGCCGCCCAGTTGGGCGACCAGTTGGTCAGGCGGGGTGTGCACGTCGGCCAGCGCATCGGCCCTGGACACGCCTGCCATCAATCGATTGTGCAGATCGTGTTGAGCTTGTACGCCCACCAGCGCATCGATAGTCACGCCCAGCACCAGTAACAGGACGGCCAGCACGGCCAGCACGGTCAAGCTGACCCGCCGATGCAGCGACGGTGTGGCAGTTGCCGAGCTCAGCGTGGCGCGATCAGCCGTCATGATCGCCGAGGTGTCATTCGGTAGCCGATCCCGCGCACGGTGTGAAGGATGCGCGGGCCGTGCGCTTCGAGCTTGCGGCGCACGGCACTGATGTGGACATGCACCAAGTTGGCGTCGTAGGCGTCATACCCCCACACTGCGGTCAGGATCTGGCTGGTGCTGACAATGCGACCGCGCTGCTCGACCAAGAAGGTCAGCAGGCGTAGCTCGGTGGCAGTCAGATCTAACCGGCAACCTGCGCGAGCGATGACGCCGGCGTCCAAGTCCAAGGTCAGATCGCCGTATTGAAGCACTGATGGTAATCGGCCGAGTCGACGCAGCACCGCCCCGATGCGCGACACCAACTCCGCCAGCTCGAACGGTTTGACCACGTAATCGTCTGCGCCGCCGTCTAATCCGCGTAACCGGTCGGGCAGTCCGTCTCGCGCGGTGAGCAACACGATTGCCGCTTCGCCCCAATCGCGGACCACGTCGATCAACGCGAAGCCGTCGCGGCCAGGCAACATGATGTCCAGCACCACCAGGTCGGGCCGAAAGCCTTCCAGGACATCTTCCAACTCGACCCCGTCCGGACGAGTCGCGGTGAGATACCCGACGTCGCTCAGCGCCTCGCTGAGCATCTCACGTATCGCCGCGGAATCTTCCACGATCAAGACCCGTGTCGGGTGCGCTTGTCGCCGCTCACCGGCGCGCCGCTGCCGATTCTGCGGGCCGCCGACATCAGTCACCGTTGCGAGTGAGTGATCTTTAGTGCTCACGCGACTCGCACCCCATCTCGGGGTTGTTCGGCAGCCTTGCGGCTGCGTCCCTTCCGCGCTTCATCGCCACCTGCCAGGCGTGGCCCGGT
>Ga0080006_1160225_pt1 | contig 22158 bp, 24 predicted proteins | sample RS3BMetagenome_FD_69209 | JGI IMG/M metagenome (GOLD analysis project Ga0080006, IMG submission 69209) | Ferric oxide microbial mat and aquatic microbial communities from Rainbow Spring, Yellowstone National Park, USA - RS3B (SPADES... ...
AGGCCAGCGCCTTGATGGCGACCACGACGTCAGGGGGAAAAACTCGGGGGCCGTCCTCCCCGGGGCAGATCGATCAGGCCGGCCAGGCGATGGTCGAAGAAGCGTTTGCGCCACTTGGAAACGACCTGGCGCGGCGTGTACAGGCGGGCGGCGATCTCGTCGTTGCCCAGGCCGTCGGCCGCGTAGAGCACGATCTTGGCGCGCACAACTTCGGAACACGCTGACGTATATCGACGCGCGCGGGCTTCGAGTTCTGCCCGCTCGGGTTCGGCCGAGTTGATGCTGTAAGGGCTGGTTCGTGGCATGCTGCTCGCTTCGTCAAGGGAACCATCTCACGTAACCGTATGGAAGTGTGACCGTATGGAAGTGTGGGATCAAATTACGTCACTGTAATTATTTAGTCGGCCACTTCACACCCGGCGCTCACCCTACGGTTGGTGTCCGGGTTGACCGTCACCGAGGTCGCCCGCGCGCTGCTGCAGAGCGGGTCCGCCGTCGGCCGGCGAATCACTCGCGTCAAGAAGAAGATCCACCACACCAAGAATCCGCTGCGAGTACCCCCCGCCGAACTGCTGCCCGGGCGAACACCGCACGTCCTGAGCTGCATCTACGCGGTGGTCACCGACGACTATTGGTCCACCGCGGGTCCGTCGGCAATCCGCGACGAAGTGTGCGGCGAAGTGGCCAGGCTGGCCGCGGTGACGCGGGTCGCGGACGATCCCCGGCTCGCCCACTCGAACCTCGTCGCGAGGGTACGGGCCGACCTGCTTCGGCGCGCGGGGCGGCCCGCCGTCGCGCTCACCTGGTATTCGGAAGGCGTTGGCAGGCAACACTTCCGAACCCATGCGTGCGTTCCTGCGGCGGCGCGTCGCCGAGTGTGGGAGGCGCACGCAAACTCCCCGGTGACCGCGCTCGCTACGCGATCCGCGATTCCGCCGCCGTGGTGCCATCCGCCTGGCCCGGGTGGCGTCCCGGACGCTGCGGCAGGGCGATGAGCAGGACGACGATGACGGCCGCGATGACCGCCGAAGCCAGTGGGCGGCTCAGCGCCAGTCCCCCGTCGGCCACCGGCTTGTCGAGGAAGTCCCCCACCGTGGCGCCGAGCGGGCGGGTCAGGATGAATGCGACCCAGAACAAGATCACGCGCGAGACGTTCGTCCAGAAGTACAGGGCTACGACGACGACCAGAGACGCCGTGAATGCCAGGGCGCCCCGTTCGTAACCGAATCCGCGCGTGTCGGCGAGCCAATCGCCGAGCGCGGTCCCCAGCGTCTGCGAAAACGTGATGGTCGCCCAGTAGAACGCTTCCACTTTAGGCGTCGAGACGGTGCTCACCGACACCGTGCCCTGCGAGCGGCGCCATAGCCCCAACGTGGTCAGCAGGCATCCGAGCAGCAGCAGCGATCCGCCCGTATAGCCGATCCCCAGCGAGCGGTCCGCGCAGTCGGCCAACGTGGTGCCGAATGTCGTCGAGGCCACGATCGTCGCCCAGTACAGAACCGCATGAAAGTGCTCAGCGAAGATCTGGGCGACCACCAGCACGGCCAGCGTGACTCCGAACACCGCAACTCCCACGAAATAGCCCCAATTCAGCGTCATCGTGACGGTGTCGCCGCCCGTCTCGCCCAGCGTCGTCGCCAGGATCTTGACCACCCAGAAGCCCAGGGTGACCGCAGGCACCTTGGTTAAGCCCCGCTTGGTCGCGTCGTTCATGAGGCCCGGACCTCCTGCTCGTTCGAGGCGGGACGTCGGCCGCGTCGTCCTCGTCATCCGATGTAACCTGGGAATTAGGCGCATCTTACCTGCGGATTGCATGAAACCGCGTCCCACAGAAGGCCCGGCGTCAAACCACGCTGTCGACCAAAACCTAAGCCCCTCAATGGATTTCACAATTCACCCGCAGCCGGTCGGTGCTGCAGTGCCAACGACCGGTAGCGATTTGCGCAGCATTGAAAGAGCTTTCCGCCACAGCGTCGTCGCGCAGCCGGCGACAGTGAACGCTGTGCCACTATTGTAATTATGCCGGAGGGGTCGGACAGCACGTTGCAACTCGGCGCGGGTGCGCGGTGGTCGATCATGATCATCTCCTTGGGCGTAACGGCAACTTCGTTCCTGTTCATCAACGGCACCGCGTTCCTGATCCCGTCACTGCAGGCGCATCGCAGGATTTCGCTGACCGAGGCCGGCCTGCTGGTGTCGATGCCCAGCTGGGGCATGGTGGTCACGCTGGTTCCGTGGGGCTATGTGCTGGACCGCGTCGGCGAGCGCATCGTTCTCACGACGGGATCAGCACTCACCGCGGCCGCGGCCTATGCTTCGGCGTCAGCCCGTTCGACGTTGTTGATCGGTGTCTATTTGTTCCTCGGCGGCATGGCCGCGGCCAGTTGCAACACCGCCGGCGGGCGGCTGGTGTCCGCCTGGTTCCCCCCGCACCAACGCGGGATGGCGATGGGCGTCCGCCAGACCGCACAACCGCTGGGCATCGCGTTGGGCGCGCTGATCGTCCCCGAACTCTCCGAACGTGGCCCGCACCGGGGACTGATGTTCCTCGCGCTGATGTGCACGGTGGCGGCAGTGGCCAGCGTCATCGGGATCATCGATCCACCTCGCAAATCCCGCAAAACCGCCACTGACGAGGAACTGGCCAATCCGTACCGCGGATCGTCCATGCTGTGGCGGATCCACGCGGTAGCCAGTCTGATGATGGTGCCACAGACGGTCACCGTGACATTCATGCTCGTGTGGCTGATATATCAGCACGGCTGGTCGGTGGCGGCCGCCGGGGGGTTGATCACCCTTTCCCAAATGCTGGGTGCGCTGGGCCGAGTCGCGGTCGGCCGCTGGTCTGATCACGTCGGCTCGCGCATGTTGCCGGTCCGCATCATCGCGATCGCCGCCACCCTGACACTGTGGTCGCTCGCCCTCACCGACAGTCGCGGTTCGGGATACGACGTATTGCTCATGGTCGCCATTTCGGTGGTCGCGGTGCTCGACAACGGGTTGGAGGCCACCGCGATCACCGAATTCGCAGGGCCGTTCTGGAGCGGCCGCGCGCTGGGCATGCAGAACACCACTCAGCGGTTGATGGCCGCTGCGGCGCCCCCGGTCTTCGGCGCGCTCATCACGGCCGCGCAATATCCGGCGGCGTGGGCGCTGTGCGGGCTGTTCCCGTTGGCGGCAGTGCCGTTGGTGCCCGTCCGTTTGCTGCCGCCCGGCTTACAGCCTGCGAAGGGGCGACAGCGCATGGACCGGCGGGTACTCCACGGTACCCCGCGGCGGCTGCGACGGGATGGTCCCTAACGCTGGCCCGACCGGCGTCTGAGGGCGACGGCGCCCAGCAACGCGACAGCGAAAAGCGCACCGGCAACCCCCGAAACCAGCAGTGGGAGCCGGCCGTCGACGCCCCACAGGAGGCCGGCCCACAGCCCCGCTGCCAGCACGGCGAATCCGGTCAAACCCTGGAAGGCGCCCTGGGCGCTGGACTGCGACCCGGTCCCGACGACCGCCGAGATCCACGCCTTTCCGACGCCGTCATAGCATGCGGTGAACAGCCCGTACACGGCGATCAGCCCCCAGGCGACCCCGACGTTCGTGGTGATGCCCAGACCGAGATAGCCGACCGCGAAGAAGACCAGCCCGACCCCAAACACCGTAGGGCGACCGAACCGGTCGGCAAGCGCTCCGGCCGGGAAGCTCGCCAGCGCGTACACCAGGTTGTAGCCGACGTAGGCCAAGATGACGCCGACGACCGAGAAGCCGATTACCTTGAGCCGCAACAAGAGCAGCGCGTCGGGGAAGTTGGCGATGCTGAACAGAACCAGAAACGACACCACCTCCCAGTAGCGGCGGGGCAACCGCCGGGTCCCGGTCAACATCGACGACCGCGACGCATGCGGCGATTTCCGGGATCGTTCCCGGACCCAGAAGACCAGCAGCACACTGAGCACGGCGGGAATCACAGCGAGATAGAGCACCGGGGCGATCCGGTGATCGAACAACTCGTAGCCGGCCAGTCCGAGCAGCGGCCCGATGACCGCACCCAGGGTGTCCATCGTCCGGTGAAACCCGTAAGCCCGCCCACGCTCGGCCGGCGCCACGCCCTCCACCAGTAACGCGTCGCGGGGCGCGCCCCGGAGTCCCTTTCCTAACCGGTCGAAGACCCGCCCGACCAGTACGCCGGGCCACGCGCCCGCGGCGGCGACGATGAGCTTGCCCAGCGCCGCCATCCCGTAGCCCGATGCGATCAGCGGACGGCGGGCGAACCGATCGCCCAGCGGACCCGACACGAGCTTGGTGAACGACGCGGCGCCCTCCGCGGCGCCTTCCACTGCCCCCACCACCGACGGCGGCGCACCCAGCACCGTCGTCAAGTAGATGGGCAGCAGCGGGTACAGCAACTCGCTGGCGGCATCCTGAAGCAGCGACACCAGCGAGAGCACCCAGAGATTTCGGGTCAGCCAGGCCGGCCGGGTGCGCGTAGTCACCGGTACTACTCTCCGTCCGGTGCGGCCCGCAAACCGGCCGCCACATCAGTCACGGCGTGGGAGCCACCGTACGGTCCGGAGCAGCGATGTCGAGGGCAATGTCGACTTTCGGCATCGCCTGTTGGTCTACGCATCGCGCGGACCGGCCGGGAGTAACTCAGGCCTCCGCGAAGTTCCGCGTGATGGAGGGGTCCACCGGGATGCCGGGCCCCGTCGTCGTCGAGACCACGATCTTCTTCAGGTACCGGCCCTTCGACGCCGACGGCTTGAGCCGCAGCACCTCGTCGAGCGCGGCGCCGTAATTCTCGGCCAGCGCCTTCTCGTCGAAGGACGCCTTGCCGATGACGAAGTGCAGGTTGGCCTGCTTGTCGACCCGGAAGTTGATCTTGCCGCCCTTGATGTCGGCGACGGCCTTGGCGACATCGGGGGTGACGGTGCCGGTCTTGGGGTTCGGCATCAGGCCGCGCGGGCCCAGTACGCGGGCGATGCGACCGACCTTGGCCATCTGGTCGGGGGTGGCGATCGCCGCGTCGAAGTCCAGAAAACCGCCCTGGATCTTCTCGATCAGGTCGTCGCTGCCGACGATGTCGGCGCCCGCGGCCTGCGCCTGTTCGGCTTTGTCGCCGACTGCGAACACAGCGACGCGGGCGGTCTTGCCGGTGCCGTGCGGCAGGTTGACCGTGCCGCGGACCATCTGATCCGCCTTGCGCGGGTCGACGCCGAGTCGGATCGCCACCTCGACGGTCGCGTCCTGCTTGGCCGACGACGTCTCCTTGGCGAGCTTGGCCGCCTCCAGCGGGGTGTAGAGGTTGTTGCGGTCCACCTTCTCGGCGGCGGCGCGGTATGCCTTGCTGTTCTTGCTCATTGATTCATCCAATCCGTGTTGGGCCGTGGTTGGAGCGGGCCGAAGCTGGCCCTCCCACGGGGTGTCGTGCTATTCGACGGTGATTCCCATCGATCGGGCGGTGCCGGCGATGATCTTGGCGGCCGCGTCGATGTCGTTGGCGTTGAGGTCGGCCTTCTTGGTCTCGGCGATCTCGCGAACCTGGTCCCAGGTGACCTTGGCGACCTTGGTCTTGTGCGGCTCCGCCGAACCCTTACCCACGCCGGCAGCCGTGAGCAACAGCTTGGCGGCAGGCGGGGTCTTCAGCGCGAATGTGAAGCTGCGGTCTTCATAGACCGTGATCTCCACCGGGATGACCTGTCCGCGCTGGCTCTCGGTGGCGGCGTTGTAAGCCTTGCAGAACTCCATGATGTTGACGCCGTGCTGGCCGAGCGCGGGTCCCACGGGCGGCGCCGGGTTCGCCTGTCCCGCCACGATCTGCAGCTTGATCAGCCCGGCGACCTTCTTCTTCGGGGCCATGAGACTTCGGTGTTCCTTCCTCGTTTTTGCAGCCGGTTCCGACGGCTAGATCTTGGAGACTTGGCCGAATGCCAATTCCACCGGCGTTTCACGGCCGAAAATCGACACCAGCACCTTGAGCTTCTGCTGTTCCGCGTTGACCTCGCTGATCGTGGCCGGCAGCGTAGCAAACGGTCCGTCCATGACCGTGACCGATTCGCCGACCTCGTAGTCGACCTCGACGACCGGACGTTCCAGGCCGCCCACCTCGGCGGCAGCGGCGCTGGCCGCACCCTTGGCGGTCTTCTTCGCCGTCCCCCGCGGCAGCAGGAACTTCACCACGTCGTCGAGCGTCAGAGCCGACGGGCGCGAAGTCGCGCCGACAAATCCGGTAACCCCGGGCGTGTTGCGCACCGCGGCCCACGAATCGTCGGTCAGGTCCATGCGCACCAGGATGTAGCCGGGCAGCACCTTGCGGTTGACCTGCTTGCGCTGACCGTTCTTGATCTCGGTGACCTCCTCGGTGGGCACCTCCACCTGGAAGATGTAGTCGCCTACGTCAAGGTTTTGCACGCGAGTCTCGAGGTTGGCCTTGACCTTGTTCTCGTAACCCGCGTAGGAGTGGATCACATACCAGTTGCCGGGCTTACTGCGCAACTCCGCCTTGAGCGCGGCGGCCGGGTCGACCTCCTCGGCCGGCTCGGCGGGAGTGGTAATCTCCGGGGCCTCTGCCGCCTCTGAGGCGTGCTCGTCGGCCTCTTTGAGGTCGACCGCTTCACCCGCGGACGTGTCGCCGTCGAAGGTAGTCACGGTTTTCAGTCCTCTCTGTTCTCTCGAAGCTCAGCCGAACACCAACAGGACCAGCTTGGTCAGGCCGAAGTCCGCGAGGCCGACCACCGCCACCATGAAGGCCAGGAAGGCCAGCACCACTGAGGTGTAGGTGAGCATCTGTTTGCGATTCGGCCAAATCACCTTCCGCATCTCCGCAACCACCTGTTTGAGGTAGTTGTAGACGAACACGACCGGGTTAGCCGGACGGTCACCGGGCTTACTCGGTTTCTTGGCCGCCTTAGGCGCCTTGAACGCCTTAGCCTTCTTGAACGCCTTAGTCTTCCTGGACGCCCGGCCGGCTTCGTCCTCGGAGACCTCAACCTTGTCCGAGGACGCAGCGTCGACGTCTCCGGCGGTGTCGCCTGCCCGCTGGCGGGACCGCTTGCCGGTCGGGCGCGCAGGCCGCGTCACCGACTCCGTCACCAAGGCCGTCCGGCCGCCGCTCTCGCGGCCCTCCTCGCTGTCTCCGCCGTCGCGTGCGGCGTCGTTGGCAGCGTTGCCCTCGTCGCTCACCGCATGCTCCTTTGTTTGCTGGTATCCCGCGGGCGTCCCACGTATCGCGGGGCATCCTTCCAGTGTCCACCATGACACGGCCCCGCCGTTAAGCAGGCCGATCAGCAGGGGCGACAGGACTTGAACCTGCAACCTGCGGTTTTGGAGACCGCTGCTCTGCCAGTTGAGCTACGCCCCTTCGCGGTTGGCAGGCCAACCTGCGCTTACCTACCGGGGCTTACATGACACACGCGCCCCCGGTTGTCCGACCACGGAAAGCGCGCTGAAGCTGGGAAAACCCCGAGGTCCGAGTGTACATCGACGCGCGAGTCAGATACTAATTACGCGGTTCTGACGACCTGCCCGGTTTCTTTGTCCCATCTGAGCGCGATGGACTTGTCAGCCTCTTGTCCCATCAGGGTGGTGTGAGCAGTCAAGAACACCTCGCCTTTTTCGTTGGAGCAGGTGTTCTTGGTCACGACAATGTCGGCGCCAAAACGCTCGTTCACCGATTCGACCTCCATACGGCCGAAGAGCTTATCGCCGACACAGATAGGTTTGTGGTATAAGAACTGCTGGTCAACCTGGAGGATCTGCATGTCCTCCATGCCAAGGTCGACGTTCCGGAAGAAATCGTCCTGGACAAGTTTCCCGAAGATCGACACAAAAGTTATCGGTGCAATCAGGGTGTTATAGCCCAGTTCAGCGGCCGCGGCATCGTCCAGGCAGGCAGGATCATCGCACTTGATGGCTCGCGCGAATCCGCGAACTTGCTCGCGGCCCACCTCGAAATAACCCGGATACTCCCAGCTGATCCCGCGGATGTCGGCTCTGAGCGCCACGGGTCACGCTAATTTCGCTGAGGCGATGGCCCTGCCGAAGATCTTCTTGCCGCCGGTGGTGGCTGTGAGGGCGATGGTCACCAATTTGCTCTCGGGATCGACGGATTTGACCTTGCCGTTGAAGACGAGCTCGGCGCCCTTGCCATCGTTCGGTACCGGCACCACGGCGGTGAACCGCACATTGTATTCGGTGACCGCACCCGGGTCACCAACCCACGAGGTGACGTAGCCTCCGCCGATGCCCATTGTCAACATGCCGTGCGCGATCGCGGTGTCCAGACCCACCTGCTTGGCGATCTCGTCGTCCCAGTGGATCGGGTTCAAGTCGCCCGAAACCCCGGCGTAGTTCACCAGATCCCCGCGGGTCAGAGAATAGGTCTTCTCCGGAAGCCGGTCTCCCACCTTGACCGAATCGAACTCACGCAGTGCCATCAGAAAAACCCTCTTCTCCGTCCTCACCGACACGGCCAGCCAGGGTCGTGTACGTCTCCTGAACAACCTCACCCGCTTCGTTGGTGATGATGTTCTTGGTCACGATGATCTGGGTTCCGTGCGCCCTACGCGTCGAGTCCACCCACACGTCGCAATAGAGCTTGTCGCCCGCGACGATCGACTTCACAAATTTCAGCACCTGGTCGACCTGGACGATTTGCGCATGCTGCAGTGCGATGTTAGCGCTTTGGAAGAACGCCGTCTGCGCCTTGTAGCCGAACACCGAGATAAACGTCAGCGGGGCCGGTAACCCATCATATCCGAGCTGGGCGGCCGCGTCCTCCTCGAAGAAGAAGGCGCTGTCGTTTTGTACGGCGACCGCGTGCTCGCGGATCTTCTCCCGCTCTACCTCGTAATGGTCGGGATAGCGGTAATGCATCCCGACGATATCTGCGGTCAACCCCACGGCTGTAGAACCTACCTAGTCAGTATCGGTCGAATGCGCGCGGCTGGCTACCGCGTCTCGCGATGGGACTGGTGCATGCCGCAATTCGGGCAGAACTTTTTCAGCTCCAACCGGTCCGGGTCGTTACGGCGGTTCTTCTTGGTGATGTAGTTGCGGTGCTTGCACACCTCGCACGCCAAGGTGATCTTCGGCCGCACGTCAGTACTGGAAGCCATGTCCGTTTTCTCTCTTACAAGTCGCGTTGTTGTGTTGTAGCGATGGCCGGACTCGAACCGGCGACCTAACGATTATGAGTCGTTCGCTCTAACCGACTGAGCTACATCGCCTCTGACCACCCTGTGTTGGGTTTTGGGCCGCCAGCCTGCTCGGCGTCCGCCGAGCCCCCTAACGGAATCGAACCGTTGACCTTTTCCTTACCATGGAAACGCTCTACCGACTGAGCTAAGGGGGCCGTTCACCCGAAGCGACCAGTCGTGCCGCGGGCCTAGAAGAGGGTACAGCGCGGCCCGTGACGGCACCAAACCACGGGCTTTGAAAATCGTGGCCCCGCGGTCGCCGCCCCGATAATGAATTATTCAGACGATCGACGGCCAGCACGAAAGGTAATCTCACGCGCCGTCGCCGCTGTGCTTGGGTTCCCACGCGCGGAGGTCGCTGAACTCGTCGTACTCGTCTTCCGGGTCGACGGTCGAACCGGGCTCGCCGAGGAGGGTCGCCAACGCGAGATGGACGGCCTCGCGCGCGTCGGCAAGATGGAAGCGCCGTATGGCCTCATCGACCAAATCGATGTCGACATCGATCTCCACCCTCTTTTTCATGCGCCAACAATACCCACTCCCGAAGCCACACCGGCGGTTGGCGGCCCCAGCGTCCGACGAAGCCCGGGGAAGTTTGTCGCGGTGCGGACACGTCCTAGTCTGGTCACGTGTCTGAGGAACGGCTGTACTTCCGTCAACTGCTTTCTGGTCGCGACTTCGCCGCAGGGGACATGTTCGCGACGCAGATGCGCAATTTCGCCTACCTGATCGGCGACCGGGAGACCGGGGACTGCGTGGTCGTGGACCCCGCATACGCCGCGGGCGATCTGCTCGACACGCTGGAGTCCGACGGCATGCACCTGTCGGGTGTGCTGGTAACCCACCACCACCCCGATCACGTCGGCGGCTCGATGATGGGCTTTGCGCTGAAGGGCCTGGCGGAACTGCTGGAACGGACGGCGGTGCCGGTGCACGTGAACGCCCATGAGGCACTCTGGGTTTCCCGCGTCACCGGAATCGGCCTGGGCGACCTCACCACCCACGAGGGCCATGACAGGGTCGACGTCGGCGCTGTCGAAATCGAATTGCTGCACACCCCCGGTCACACGCCCGGCAGCCAGTGCTTCCTGCTCGACGGCCGCCTTGTGGCCGGCGACACGTTGTTCCTGGAGGGCTGCGGGCGCACCGACTTTCCCGGCGGCGACTCCGATGAGATGTACCGCAGCCTGCAGCGCCTTGCCACCCTTCCGGGTGACCCGACGGTGTTTCCGGGGCACTGGTATTCGGCCGAACAGAGCGCGTCCCTTGCAGAGGTCAAGCGGACCAATTACGTCTACCGAGCCGCCAATCTTGACCAGTGGCGAATGTTGACGGGCGGCTGACCCCCCGCCTACCGCGCGGGTGGCGGTGCTGGCAGCGCGAGCGTTTCGCCGTCTCCGCTGCCCAAGCAAGGAAACCCGTCCCGAGGTCTTCGGCAGCGAAAATCGAACGGATCAACGGCGCCGTGCAAGAAGCCCGGGAAGGATGGCGTGCCAGGAAGCTCTGCGCACCCACCGATGTCAACTTGCGCTGGGGTTGATGACATGAGCAGCGGGCTGGTGATCGGTGAAGCGCTGATGGACCTCGTCGGAAACCAGGGCCCTTTTGAGCGCGCCGAGCACGTCGGCGGCAGTCCGCTCAATGTTGCAGTCGGACTCGCGCGGTTGGGCCGCACCGTTGATTTCCTGACCCACATCGCCGACGACGAATCGGGCCGGCGCATCGCCGACTACGTCGAAGCGTGCGGCGCGCGAATCGTCCCAGGGAGTAGGTCCGCGCGGCGGACCTCAACGGCGGTGGCGACCATCGCCGACGACGGCTCGGCTTCCTACACCTTCGACCTGGACTGGCGGCTCGCCGGGGAACCCGACGTCGCGCCGCCGCTGTTCGTGCATACCGGATCAATTGCCGCCGTGCGCGAGCCGGGATGTGTGACCGCCGCGGAGCTCGTCGAGCTTTACCACGCGTCGGCCATGGTGACCCTCGACCCTAACGTGCGCCCGTCGCTGATCGTCGACCCCGAGGCGGCCCGCGCCCGTATCCAACGTCTCGTCGAGCGCAGCGACGTCGTCAAGGTCAGCGACGAGGACCTGAGCTGGCTCCGTCCCGGCCGGGAACCGGAACGGACAGCCCGGACTTGGCTGTCAGCGGGGCCTGCGATCGTGGTTGTGACGATGGGCGCTCGGGGGTCGATCGCGTTGTGCTCGGCCGGCGAAGCCCGGGTGGCAGCCAGGCGGGTTCGCGTGGTTGACACCGTCGGAGCCGGCGATGCGTTCATGGTCGGTCTGCTCGACGCACTCTGGGAGCAGGATTTCCTGGGTGCCGAGAGGCGGGATGCGCTGCGCCGAATCGGGCTGGGCCAGGTCAAGGCCGCACTCGATGCGGCTAGCCTCTCCTCCGCACTCACCGTCGCCCGAGCCGGTGCGGATCTCCCCGATCGTGCCGCACTTAACGCTGCTCGTTTTGAATAACCCTGCAAGTCGTCAGTTTTGGCGCGAACAATCGGCAAGAGCGACTTCGGCGCCGGTAAACGAGCACAGCGCGGTACTGCCGGTACCCACATTGTGTCACCCGGCGGGCGGTTATCCGGGACACCTGTGCGGGCATACTGGCTGTATGCGCCCCATCTGGAAGGGTTCCATCGCGTTCGGGCTGGTCAACGTCCCGGTCAAGCTTTACAGCGCAACGCAGGACCACGATATCAAGTTCCATCAGGTGCACGCCAAGGACAACGGGCGCATCCGATACCGGCGCGTCTGCGAGATCGACGGCGAGGTCGTCGAATACCGTGACATAGCACGCGCTTTCGAATCCGATGACGGGCGGACGGTTGTGATCACCGATGACGACATCGCCACCCTCCCCGAAGAACGCAGCCATGAGATCGAGGTGCTGGAGTTCGTCCCGGCCAGCGAGGTCGACCCGATGTTGTTCGACCGCAGCTACTTCTTGGAGCCAGCTTCGAAATCACCGAAATCCTATGTGCTACTGGCTAAGACGCTCGCCGGGACGGATCGGATGGCCATCGCTCACTTCACGTTGCGTAATAAGACGCGACTGGCAGCTGTGCGCGTCAAGGACTTCGGGAAGCGCGACGTGATGGTGGTACAAACCCTGTTGTGGCCTGACGAGATCCGCGATCCCGACTTCCCCCTGCTGGACAAGGAGGTCGACATCAAGCCGGCCGAGCTCAAGATGGCGGCTCAGGTGGTGGAGTCGATGGCCGAGGACTTCAACCCCGACCGTTACCACGACACCTACCAGGACCAGCTTCAAGAGCTGATCGAGGCGAAACTGGAAGGCGGGGACGCGTTTACCATCGAGGAACAACCGAAGGAACTCGACGAGCCCGAGGACGTCTCGGACTTGCTGGCCAAGCTGGAGGCCAGCGTGCAGGCGCGCCCCGGCGACAAGAAACCCGCGGAAAGGGCGCCCGTGAAGAAAGCACAAGCGCAGAAGGCGCCGGCCAAGAAGGTCACCGCCACGAGGAAGGCCCCGGCGAAGAAGACCCCGAAGCCCTGATCCGCGCATAAGCCAGTGACAAGGTTGCGACCGATCGGTCCTCGGTGAGGCACCGGTCACGACCCGTCGGGCTCCGGGACGCGGACTAGAACCTGTTTCAGAAATGCTGTGTTCCCGGTCCGCCGGGCTTGCTACGGTGGCGGCTGACAACTAAGGCGAAAAGAGGCCGTAATGATCCTTGACAGGTTCCGTCTCGACGACAAAGTCGCCGTCATCACCGGCGGCGGGCGCGGCCTGGGGGCGGCCATCGCCCAGGCTTTCGCCGAAGCCGGCGCCGACGTCCTGATCGCGTCGCGGACAGAGTCGCAACTAGAAGCCGTTGCCGAGCAGGTCCGCGCTACCGGCCGCCGGGCGCACATCGTCGCCGCCGACCTGGCTCACCCGGAGTCGGCCGCGCAGCTTGCCAGTCAAGCAGTCGAGGCCTTCGGGAGGCTGGACATCGTGGTCAACAACGTCGGCGGGACCATGCCCAACACGCTGCTGACCACGTCGACCAAGGACCTCCGGGACGCGTTCACCTTCAACGTGGCCACCGCCCACGCGCTGACGATCGCGGCGGTCCCGCTGATGCTCGAGCACTCCGGCGGCGGCAACATCATCAACATCACGTCGACCATGGGCCGGCTGGCCGGGCGGGGATTCGCCGCCTACGGCACCGCCAAGGCAGCACTGTCCCACTACACGCGGCTAACTGCGCTGGACCTGTGCCCCCGCATCCGGGTCAATGCGATCGCCCCCGGCTCGATACTGACGTCCGCACTCGAGGTGGTGGCCTCCAACGACGAGCTGCGCGCACCAATGGAGAAGGCGACACCCATGCGCCGGCTCGGCGATCCCGTCGACATCGCCGCCGCAGCAGTGTATCTAGCGTCTCCGGCCGGTAGCTTCCTGACCGGTAAGACGTTGGAGGTCGACGGCGGCCTCACCTACCCCAATCTCGACATTCCCGTTCCTGACCTATGAGGAGGCCGTCATGGCAACACGCGTCGTACAACTGGGCACCGGCAACGTCGGCGTCCACGCGCTGAAGGCGCTCATCACCAACCCGGAGTTCGAACTTGCAGGTGTCTGGGTGTCATCGGAGGCGAAGGCCGGCAAAGACGCGGCAGAGCTTGCGGGGCTGACTGATTCGACCGGCGTGCTCGCCAGTACCGACTTGGCGGCCGTCCTGGCCACCGGCCCGCAATGTGCGGTCTACAACGCGATGGCCGACAATCGACTGCCTGAGGCGTTGGAGGACTACCGGCGCATCCTGGCTGCTGGCATCAATATCGTGGGTAGCGGACCGGTTTTCTTGCAGTATCCATGGCAGGTTATTCCCGACGAGCTCATCACCCCGCTGGAAGACGCAGCGCGCGAAGGCAATTCGACCCTCTACGTCAACGGTATCGATCCTGGCTTCGCCAATGACCTGTTGCCGCTGGCGCTGGCCGGCACCTGCCAGTCCGTTCAGCAGATTCGATGCATGGAAATCGTCGACTACGCCACTTACGACAGCGCCACCGTCATGTTCGACGTGATGGGATTCGGTAAGCCCCTCGACGAGATCCCGATGCTGCTCCAGACCGGCGTGCTGAGCATGGCGTGGGGCTCGGTGGTGCGGCAATTGGCGGCGGGCCTGGGTATTTCGTTGGACGAGGTGGCTGAGGTGTATGTGCGCGAGCCGGCACCCGAGGACTTCGAGATCGCGTCGGGCCATATCGCCAAGGGCACCGCCGCGGCGCTGCGGTTCGAAGTCTTCGGCATGGTCGACGGTGACCCCGTCGTCGTCCTCGAACATGTCACCCGACTGCGCGAAGACCTCTGCCCCGACTGGCCGCAGCCTGCGCAGCCCGGCGGCTCTTACCGCATCGAGATCACCGGCGAGCCGTCCTATGCCATGGACGTCTGCCTGAGCAGCCGCAATGGCGACCACAATCACGCCGGACTCGTCGCCACCGCGATGCGGGTCGTCAACGCCATCCCGGCGGTGGTGGCCGCCCCGCCGGGCATCGTGACGACGCTCGACCTGCCGCTGGTCACCGGCAAGGGGCTCTACGTCCCCGAGTGATCATCCAGAGGGCCCGGGTTATGTGATGGCGTCGACCGCCGCCCTCAACCACAGCTTCCACGCATCGGGGATGGGAGCATATCCGTCGTCCACCAGGCCGTTTTGTCCACCTCTGATGCTGCTCTGCAGGAATGCGCGTACGGCCGCACCAACCTGCGGATCGGGATACTTCGAGCACACGATCTCGTAGGTCGCCAGCACGATCGGGTAGGCGCCGGATATCCTCGGCTTGTAGAACGACGCCAAGTCGAGCACCAGGTCGTTACCCTTCCCGGCGACCGTCGCGCCGGCAATCGTCATGTCGACCGACTCGGTGCTGATCGCCACCGGATTCGGGCCGGCCGAGGTGATGATCTTGGCTATGTCCAGCTTCTTCGTCCGAGCGAACGACCATTGGTTGTAGGTGATCGAGCCTTCGGTGGCCTGGACAGCCGAGGAGGTGCCTTCGTTGCCGTCGGCTCCCTCACCCACTCCGCCGTTGAACGTCTTCCCGGTGCCCTTGCCCCAGGCGCCGTCGGATGCCGCGTCGAGGTAGCGCTGGAAGTTGTCGGTGGTGCCGGAGGAGTCGCTGCGGAAGATCACGCGAATCCCCTCAGCGGGCAATGCGGCGCCTTTGTTGAGCGCTTGGATCGCCGGATCGTTCCAAACCGCGATGCCGCCGTTGAAGATCTTGGCCGCGGTCGGAGCGTCCAGGACGAGCGAGTTGAGGCCCTTTACGTTGTAGGTGATGGCGATCGGGCCGAACACCACCGGCAGGTCCCAGGCTCGCGAGCCGCAGCGCTTCTCCGCCGCGTCGTGTTCGCCCGGCTCCAGCGGTACGTCCGAACCTCCGAAATCAGTTTCTTTGCTGATGAACTCGCGAATTCCGGCGCCCGAACCATCAGGCGTGTAGGTCAACGTCTGACCGGGGCAGGCTTTTCCAAAAGCCTTGATGAAGTGTGTCATCGCGCCGGCCTGGGCCGTCGACCCGCTCGCCTTCAACGTCGGCTTCCCTCCGCACGTCAGGGGCACCGGAAGCGGGGTCGTCGTCGAACTCTGCCCGGCCGAGTTTTTGTTGCCACTGCCGCAACCCGACAACACGAGAGCAACGGTAGCCGTGACAGTCAACGCGGCTCCAAATCGTTTCAGCTTCAATGCACCCTACCCAAGCGGATTAGCGGGGCCTGCCGACGTCCTGGCGGCATCGCACCCGGCCGGCCATCTACCGGGGCCCTGAAGTTAACAGCGACAGGTGAACGCTCGGCGAATTTTCTCCGGCGGTTCGGCGCTGGACCGCCGCTTCGATGGGCCGGCACCGCGTGCTCTGGGCGCCGACGGCTGCGGCTAAGTGTTCGGATACCCTCAATTTCTTATTCGACGAGTGGAATCAAGGGTCGGAACGTTGGCGCAGGGCACCCAGGCCTCACTCAGGGGCAATTGGTATCTGCTCGGTCCGGCGTTCGTGGCCGCGATCGCCTACGTCGATCCCGGAAACGTCGCAGCCAACGTCAGCGCGGGCGCGCAGTACGGCTACCTGCTGCTGTGGGTCATCGTGGTCGCCAACGTGCTGGCGGGCCTGGTGCAGTACCTCTCGGCGAAACTGGGCCTGGTGACCGGGCGGTCCCTGCCCGCGGCTATCGGCAGGCAGATGGGCCGCCCGCTGCGGCTCGTCTACTGGGCCCAGGCGGAGTTGGTGGCGATAGCAACCGACATGGCCGAAGTCGTCGGCGGGGCGCTCGCCCTGCGCATCCTGTTCGGTTTGCCGCTGCTGATCGGCGGGCTCATCACCGGAGCGGTGTCGTTGCTGTTGCTCCGGATCCAGGACAGGCGTGGGCAAATCATTTTCGAGCGCCTGATCACCGCCCTGCTGCTCGTCATCGCCGTCGGCTTCGCCGCCAGTTTCTTCGTCAGGACCCCGCCGCCGAATGACGTCCTCGGCGGCCTTGTGCCGCGCTTCCGCGGCGCCGAAACCGTGCTGTTGGCCGCCGCGATCCTGGGCGCGACCGTGATGCCGCACGCGGTCTATCTGCACTCCGGTCTGGTCCTCGACCGGCACGGCCATCCAAGCGAGGACCATCACCGGCGCCGACTGCTCCGGGTGACCCGCTTGGACGTCGTGCTGGCGATGGCGGTGGCCGGGACGGTCAACGCTGCGATGCTGCTGGTCGCCGCGATCAACCTGCAACACCGCAACCTCGCCGCGTCGATCGACAGTGCCTATGCCGCGATCCACCAGACCCTGGGAGCGACGATCGCGCTGCTGTTCGCGATCGGCCTGCTCGCGTCGGGCCTCGCGTCGTCGTCGGTGGGCGCCTATGCCGGCGCCATGATCATGCAGGGGTTGCTGCACCGCTCGATCCCCATGGTGGCGCGCCGCCTCATCACCTTGTGCCCTGCTCTGGTGATCTTGGCCCTCGGTTTCAACCCGACCCGCACGTTGGTGCTCTCCCAAGTCGTGCTGTCCTTCGGGATACCCTTCGCGGTGCTCCCGTTGGTCCGGATGACCGGCAGCCGCGCGGTGATGGGAAGCTACGTCAACCATCCCGTCACTTCAGTTGCTGGCTGGACGGTCGCCATAATGATTAGTCTGCTTAACGTGGTGCTGATCTGGCTGACGGTGACCGGCTGAATGCCGGGCGGCCGGCATCTTCACTTCGCATACGGGTCGAACCTGAGCGTGCAGCAGATGGCGCTGCGCTGCCCCGATGCCGCCGATCCGCGGCCGGCAGTGCTGTCCGATCACGACTGGCTGATCAACCAGCGCGGGGTGGCCACCGTCGAGCCGTTCACCAGCGCCCTGGTTCGGGGTTCGGCGGACGCGGCTCGCTGTTGGTAGCTGTCCTGTGATTGGTAACTGTCCTCGCAAGCTGAACGGAGTTGTTGGTGGCCAAAGAGTTTCGATTCGGGCTGAGCATGCGCTTCATCAAGTCTCGTGCGGTGCTGCAAGAGAAGGTGAAGCGGGCCGAAGATCTGGGATTCGACGTTCTCTGCGTACCCGATCACCTGGGCGCCGCGGCACCGTTTCCGACGCTCACCGCCGTCGCGATGGTCACCACGCGCATGCGGCTGAGCATGTTCGTGCTCAACGCCGCGTTTTACAGGCCCGCCTTGCTGAGCCGCGACCTCGAGGCGCTGGACCTGCTCAGCGACGGCCGTCTGGAAATCGGGCTGGGCACGGGGTACGTCCGGGAAGAGTTCGAGGCCGCCGAGTTGCCGTACCCGAGCGCGGGAGCCCGGGTCGACTACCTCGAACACATGACGACTTACCTGAAGGACCACCACCCCACGGCGCCGATCTTGATTGCCGGCAACGGCGACCGGGTGCTGAGGCTGGCCGCCCGACACGCCGACGTCATCGGGCTGACCGGCGCCAGAGTGCGTGACGCCGACGACCCCCTGACCGAACGCATCGAGTTCGTCCGCGGTGCCGCGGGTGATCGCTTCGACGCGCTGGAATTGAACCTGGCAATCACGGCCGTACCTGCCGAAGGTGAGACCGTGCCGAACCTCGCGATGACGCGTCACTACTCACCCGGGATGTCCGACGAGCAGATCCTGGCCATGCACTCCGTGCTGACGGGATCCCCCCGCGAGATGGCCGACACCCTGTCGGAGTATCGCGACAAGTACGGCGTGACGTTCTTCACCGTGCAGGACAACCACCTCGAGAACTTCGGGAAGGTGATCGCCGAGTTGCGCTGAGGCGGTCCTGTCACCTTGGGGGCCGGCTAGCTCGGCCCGCTCGGCCCCGTCACGCACATATTGAAAACCGTCCCATTCCGGCCAGCCGGTTCGGGGCTGCGCGCAAGAAGAACTTCGGCCTGTTCCGGCGGCAGGGTGCGGCGGAAAGAAATTATCTCTTTTCGGTCGCAGCGCGCCGTCACTTTCCGTAATCCGCCGGTCGCGGGTTCGAGCCCACCCGCCAAACACAGAGGCTGTACTCCCTGGGCGAAGTCGCTGGGAGCAGCAACCATCCGTCACCGCAATCCAACACTCCCTCAAAAACGCAGCTGTTCCGCGTCCGCCGCGCCCGCCGAGTCGGCCATCAACTCCAGAAAGCGTTCATGGGTTGGGCATACATGTCGTTGTAGGTGAGCGGGGCCAGGGCTCCGGGCGTGGGGCTCAAGGAATCTTCGATCGTGGCCATCAGGCTGTACTGGTTGTAGTACGTATTGGTGACGAAGTGGCCGGATTGCATCCCCCCTTGCGTCACGGCGCCCTGGTTCGGGATCACGATCATCGGAACGTTGTTGCCTTCGTTACCGATGCCCAGTGACGGTTCGTTGTTGTCCTCGTCCCACGTGATGAAGATCGCGTCCTTCTGGTTCGGGTTGGTCCACGTCGGCGAGTTCTCGATGGTGGATATCGTTTGCTGGAGGTACTGGTTCTGGTCCACCACGCCGGACTGCTCGTTCAGGAGATCGCCCTGAATAAAATTGAGGATGGTGTGAAGTTCACTGCTAGGACCGACACCGCCCGGTTTGACCCACGCGAATTCCGGGAAGGTACTCGGGTTCTGCAGAGCGCTGGACAAATCCGATTGCGGGATAATGTGTTGCTGCAGGTAGGCGGGGGTGTTGTTGTAGACGTAGCTGAACAGGCCGAAGGGTGTTGCGGCGACGGAGTCTTTCGGCGTGATGACGGTACCCGGGGGGATGCCCTGCTCGTAGCCGGCCCACGACACGCCCGTCTGATCCATTTCCTGCATGAGGCTGGGTGCATTGACGACGTCCTTGGCGGGGTTGTAGTCGATGCCGAAGCCCGATCCGCCCATGACCCGGATGTAGTTGGCGTCGCTGGGGTGGCTCAGCGCGTAGTAGTTGTCGGCAAATCCGTAGGTGTTGATCAGGCTGTTGATGTAGGGCGCGTTGGGGTTGCCGAGGATGTCGCCGACGCCGTGGTTCTCCATGTAGATCAGGAACACGTGATCGAGTTGGCCGACGTGGGACACCGGTGGGGTGAGCGGGGCCGCGGTCAGGGTTGGATTGCCGACGGTGAACGACAGGTTGTCGGCGTAGGCGTTGTTGTAGTGGCCCAGGATCGGGTTGTGGTCGGCGAAGGTCACGGTCACCACCGCGGAGGTAGTCCCCACCGGGATCGTCCCGGAAACGTCTCGTGACTGGAACCCGGTGACTCCCAGGCGATCGAGCGCCGTGACCGACCCGGTGGAGCCGGTGCCCAGAACGACCCCGTTGGCGCTGAGGAAGGTGACCTTCATCGAGGCCGCGGAGGTACCCAGGAGGTGGCCGCCCAGCAGTCCGCTCAGCGTGTAGGGCGTTGTGCCGGTGTCGATTGTGCTCAGTGAGGAGCTGAGGTTGATGGTTTGGCTGATGGTGGACGTGGCCACGGGTCCGCCGCCGGCGAAATTGTTGCCGCCGCCCGGGGGTGGGGTGCTGGGAAAGCCCAAAAACTTCGGCAGATCCGGGAACGGAAACGACAAGGGCGACGGATAGCCCATCGGGGTGCCATAAGCGATCACCGTCGGGGTGCCGGTCACCGTCCAGCCCGCAATGGTGACCGAGCTGAAACCCGACCCGGACGGATCGGCTACCTCGAAGCCGGGGTTGACCAGCAAATTCTGGCTCATCGGCAATCCGGGGATCCCGTTTCGGCCGAGCAGCAGCCCACCGGCGCCAACCGTACCGGGGCCACCCATCAGCGAGAGGGTCCCGGCGTTGCCGCCGTTGCCGCCGTTGCCGCCGTCACCGATCAGGATGGCGTTGCCGCCAGTCCCGCCGCTTCCGCCGCCGTAGTGGGAGCCGGGGGCGGCATCCGCGCCGGCCCCGCCAGGACCGCCGTCGCCCACCAGGGACCCGCCGGCCCCGCCATGACCACCCGCCCCGCCGGTGCCCGTCGCGGCGAACCCGCCGGGCCCGCCGGCCCCGCCAGAACCCACCAAGGTCGCGTTGCCGCCGACCCCGCCCTGGCCGCCGGGAACTGGTCCCGAGCTTGTTCCCGCGGTGCCGCCGGCGCCACCGGCCCCGCCGGAGCCCACCAGGCCGGCGCTGCCGCCGGCCCCACCCAGGCCCCCACCGCCGCTACCCTGACCACTGCCGTGCGCGGCTGCCAGCACCGATCCGCCGGACCCACCAGACCCGCCGGTACCCAACAGCGCGCCGCCGGCCCCGCCGACGCCCCCGGCGCCACCGGCGCCGCCACTGCTGGAGCCGCCGTCACCGCCGACCCCGCCGCCACCCGACAGCGGGCCGCCGGCCCCGCCGGCCCCGCCGGCCCCGCCGTCGGACTGGATGGACGAACCACCGACCCCGCCGGCACCACCGCCGGCACCGACCAGCCCACCCAGCGGCCCACCGGCCCCGCCGGCCCCACCCGCGCCGGGGCGTAAACCAGCCGTCAGTTGACCGGTCAATCCACCGGCCCCGCCGACCCCACCGGAACCCAAAAGCCCGCCAGCCCCGCCGGCCCCGCCGCTCCCGCCGTCCCCACCGCCACCCGAGGTGGCGCCGACCCCGCCGGCCCCGCCGGGACCGCCATTACCGAACAGCGATCCGCCATGGCCCCCCATGCCGCCGGCGATGCCGGGACCCGACGACCCGAACCCGCCGGCCCCGCCCGCACCACCGGTGCCCAACAGCCCGGCGGCGCCACCGGCCCCGCCCGGCACCCCGTTCGTGCCCGACCCGCCGGCACCGCCATCACCGAGCAACCACCCGCCGGGTGCTCCAGCAGCCCCGCTGCCTGCCGCTCCGGGGGCGCCGTTGCCGATCAGCGGACGCCCAGTCAGAGCCAGGCTGGGCGCATTGACCACATCGAGCACCACCGCCGGCAGCAACAGCCCGGTGGCGCCGGTGGCGCCGTTGCTACCCGCCGTCATACCGGTCCCGCCAATCCCACCGGCCCCGCCGATCCCCAGCAGCACGGCCCTGCCGCCGTCACCACCGACCCCGCCGGCGAACCCGGGGGCACCCTGCGCACCGGCACCGCCGGCACCGCCGTCACCGACCAGCAGGGCACCGGCGCCACCGGCACCGCCCGCCCCACCGGCCCCCGACAACGCGAACCCGCCGGCTCCACCGGTCCCGCCGAAACCGATCAGGCCCGCGTTACCACCGGCCGCGCCGTGACCACCGATACCGTCGCCAAAAGTGTTACCGCCGGCCCCGCCCGAGCCGCCAGAACCCAGCACGCCGGCATGGCCGCCGACACCACCGGCCCCACCGTCCCCGACATAGCTCGTGCCACCGGTACCACCGGCGCCGCCGTTCCCGAGCAGGGTGCCAGCCGCACCGCCGACCCCGCCCGCACCGCCGTCCCCCGTGCCCCCCCCCCCCCCCCCCCCCCCCAACACCCGCGGAAGCGTGAGAGGGGATTAAAATTTACACCAAAGACCCAAAGGGGGCCCCCGCTTCTTTTAAATTTGGGGGACCCCCGCTTCGCTCCGGCGCTTTTATCCTCTCGTAC
>Ga0080006_1138285_pt1 | contig 22148 bp, 15 predicted proteins | sample RS3BMetagenome_FD_69209 | JGI IMG/M metagenome (GOLD analysis project Ga0080006, IMG submission 69209) | Ferric oxide microbial mat and aquatic microbial communities from Rainbow Spring, Yellowstone National Park, USA - RS3B (SPADES... ...
GAATTGGCGGAGTTCTTTGACAGGCGGGCCACTTGGGCCAATAGATCGGCCACCTGTTGCGTCAGTGCCGCGATGGTGGCGTCACGTTGGGCAAGCTGAGCCTTGAGTTCGACGACGAAGGATTCCAGTTCGGCGATACGCTGCTGATAAGCTTGTTCGGTAAGTACATCCATGTCTTTTTGACCAATCCGTTGATCCGATTATTTTATCGGACGGATTGTGCAACGCTCAAATTTTATCCCAAACTTTTTTTGGGAATTTATTTGCTTTTCTTCTGGGGGGGGGGTATACTTTATCCATGGTCAGGCTCGTTGTGAGCTTGACAGGCCGGAAAGGCCGTGAACGGTTACCGGGAACCTTACTGAGCATGCATCACGGTACCGCCGGAGTCAAGTTCATCGGCGACTTTATTTGCCATGCGTGTGTGTCCCTGCGTCTTGAGCATGGCTTCCAATTGTTTGCCCACCTGGTACCACGAACTTTCATATTCGAACTCCAGCATATCACGCGGTGGTGGCTTGATCCTCACCCACGTTTGCTCATACAGGGTCAAGATGCGATTCTGATGCCCCTGGCGGGCAAGAATTTTTGCCGCCTTTTCCAATGCTGTGATAACAAATGGCCCGGCATTGGTGTATCGATTGATAACATCCAATAAATACTGACCGGCGCGGTTGTCTTTCTTAATTTTTTCCAGAGCGGCAGCCTGCATCATGCGAATTCGGGCAGCCAGATCAAACCGCGTGTCCGCAAACCATGGGAACACGCGATTCCACAGGCTGATGCGTTGATCCACGTTCTTGACCGAATTTATCATCGGTGTCAGTATGGCAAGGGCAAAATCGGGATACCGGCGCCCGCAAAGCCGCATGAGTTTGTCCGACCAGCTTTCCTTTTCCGAAAGATTCAGCATACCCCAATGCGCCATCAGCGCGACCGTGCGCCATTCGTCCGCATAGCCGCGACATCTTTCAGTTGCCCGGTTGAGCAGCTTTAATTCATTATGCGTTGTATTGGCCAGCGGAGCGGGGCGGGCGGCCACCACATGAGCCGGTATGGCGGGTGCGCTGAATGGTTTATGTGCCTTGCGCAGCGTCAGGAGGTGGCGGACCGCGTCGGTCATCGCGATCGCCGCCCAGCGGTCTGACTGTGAGGTATGGATAAGCTGAGCCGAGATTGACATGAAATCATCCGGTTCCCGGCGGCGGGTCAGCGGATTTTTTACCGTCCCGATGACTCCCTGATATTCTGAATATCGTCCCACATTAAAATTCCACCATCCTGCGTTGCCGCGTGCCTGCAAAAAGCCAACCCATGCATGGCCCACAACGCTTGACATGCCTTCATCAATTGCGGTGGGCACCCCGATGGCCTTGCCCACCGCCGAGGCGAAATAGGCCTGGTCAATGCAAACCCCGCCATACTTCAGGATGTTGGGCAAATTGTAGCCGGCGCGATCCACCCGTTTGACGGCACCGGGCCGAAGGGCACCGTAATCATATTGAATATTGAAAAATAATTGCCCCACCATCGGATCGCCATGATATCGGGTCAGCGCCCACTTCATGTCTTTGATGCTGGTGCAGTCATCCACCACGTACACCAGCAGGCGGGCGGGCACATCCTTGATGCCGAAGTACATCAGGTGCCGGTATGTGACATAATATTTAAATATGGCGTTCGGGCTTGGTGATGTCACCAGGTTTTCATTCAGGTGCCGATGAAACGGTTTGAAAAGCGTAACGCAGATGGCCGCGGTGAGATTCGGATATGCAATGACCTGCCTGCCCAGGGTCGCATGCAGTTTGTAGAGACGGTTGTAAATGCTGCCAACCGGCTGTCGGTGTGGTTCAACCAGGTACGCCAGTGTCTCGCCAAGCTCCTGATTTTTAAGCAGCAGCTTCAGCAGGCTCGTGCGCTCATTTTTGTTGCGCACGCGAGCAAGCTGGCTCACCAGCCGCCGGGCGTAATCAACATTTACCAGCGCTGCCGTGCCGCTTACCGGAGTGCGGGCGATGGCCAGATCAAAAAGCTGGTCAAGTTTGGCAATGGCATGTTGGTAGCCGCCGCGCTCAGCCACGAGGGTGAGGATACGATTGACCCTGCCATCGAGATAAACGGGAAACTTAATTGTTTTCTGAATAGTCGCCGTCTTACCGGCAGGTTTTTTGACCGTCGCTTGCAGCGCGCCAGACAAAGTCAAAACCAGGCACGTGCCCAGCACCGCCGAAGAAACGATTTTACCGACCATAGCAACCTCCACCCGGCCGTGGCGAAAGGCATTTATCCAAACGCGTTCTATTGTAGTTTATCAGCCACGATATTGCCAATTTTGCGCCATCGCGATCCGCCTGCCGTTTCCATGGGGCAAGCGCGTACCGGCCGCCGTCGTCGAGGAGCGGTAGCGTGGAAGCACGGAATTGCGGCATCGATTACTCTTTACCTCTATGGACAGGCCAGGCACTAACCGCCGTCATTGGTGGATGGCAATTGGGTTTGCGGTGGCAACCGGCGCGATATTGGGGGTGGCCCTGCGGCCTTATGGCCCAGAATCCACCGCTCGGGCGGATGTGATTTCCGCAATGCAGATCATTACACTTCTGGGCATCGCCAGCACGTTCATCAGTCGTATACCGCAACTGCCAATTTGGAAACGGTGGTGCTTGCCGCTGGTAGCAACTCTCACAGGGTTGATTGTCGCTTGTCAAGGCTTTCTGCCGCCGGTGGATGTAGCACTGCTGTTGGTCGCCGGCGCGCTTTGGAATGTATTCCTGCTCGGATTAAGCGCTGCAACAGCCGGAACGCGCGACGATTCAGGGCGCGTACCTGTCGCGGCGTTGGCCGTTGGCGTTGTGCTTCCATTTTGGCCAATTGCCGCCGCACCCCTCATCAATCTGGCTTCAGGTGGTGTCTTGGGCGCCATGCTGAATCTTATCTTCAGCCTATGCCCATCCATCTGGATCATCCACATTACCGAGCGGACGACGGGGATGAACGCCTTGGTCTGGTTTCATTCGCATCTGCTGTATCGAGTGGTCCCGCTGGGGCAAAATGTCCTCATGCCTCAGGCGATACCCTGGTATTGGGTGGCAGGCAGCCTTGGTTTGCTCGGATCGGGTTTGCAATCGCTTGCGCAATGGCGTCGGAGTTGGCATGCATGACAGGCTCCTAGCCTCGGCGCGCTAGAGCCGATAGACTACTTCAAAATTTGTGGTGGCGACGCAGGCGGGTATTCAACGGCTGAAGTGAAAGTTTTACGTGATTTATCAAAGCAACCCTAAAACAGATTTTATCTCCCAATGGCTGGTGGCCGCAGCCGTGGCCGCAGTTGTTTGCTCCCTGGCAGATCTATCCGCGGTCATAGGCGCCCAGAAGGTGCCCGTGCCGACACCGGCCGTAATGCCGTCCGATGCCCTGGCAGGCTACACCATTTCCAAAATTGAGATTGTTGGCGCATCGCCAGCCAACGAGAAATTGATCCGCAATCAAATTCGCGTGATGCCCGGTGAAACATACGACCGGGCGGAAGTGGCAGTGGATGTCAGATCGATTGCCTCGCTGGGCCTTTTCTATTCAGTGGAGGCCCAGATTGTGCCGCAGCGACATCGAAGGGTAGTGGTGCGGTACGTGGTGAAAGAACGCCGCGTGCTTAAACGTGTGGAATTTCAAGGCAATCGCCATGTCCGCACCCATACGCTCAAAGACTTGGTCCTGGCGCAGTCCGGCAAGCCGATCGACCCGTTCTTTTTCCAGACCGACATCAATGCCATCCGGCATCTGTATCGATCAAAAGGCTTTTTGTACTGCGAAGTCAAACTCAATCGGGCTGATCTGGCACGCGGCATCGCCGATTATCAGATCACTGAGGGACCGCGCGTATTCATCCGAGCAGTCCACTTTATCGGCAACAATCTTTACCCTTCGTGGTTCCTGCACTTCAAGGCGGCTACTTCATCGCGTTGGAAACTGTTCTGGCTCATCACGGTGCACAAGGGTGAGCTTTCAAAGCATGAACTGCAGTCTGATCTGTCCATGCTGCGGCACCTTTGGCATAAAAAGGGATACCTGGACTGCCGCACAGCCTATCGGCTGGTGTTCAGCCCCGACTACCACCGCGTGGTGGTGGATTTTATTATTCACCCCGGTGTGCGCTACCGCATAGGAAAAATATTCTTTAAAGGCGACACCGTCTTCCCCAGGGCGGAACTGCTTAAATTGGTTCGGTTCAAGCCCGGCATGTATTACGACCGAGATCTTATCAAGGCCGGGCAGCGCCGGGTTGCCGACCTGTTCGGCAAAGCCGGGTACATTTACAGCCAGGTGCTGCCGACGTTCGCATACACCCAGAGGGCCGGAATCGTCAATCTTGACTACCAGATCAAGGAAGGGAAGACTTACCGTGTGGGGCGAGTGATCATTCGCGGCAACACGCAGGTGCAGGATCACGTGGCTCGGCGTCAGATAAGGCTGTTTCCAAACCATCTGTACGATACCACGGCGGTGCGGAGATCAAACCAGCACCTCGATGCACTGGGGCTATTTTCCCATGCCCACACCACACCGATCGGCAGCAAGCCCGGCGTACGCAACGCACTGGTGAGTTTAACCCCCAGTCAAACCGGTCGATTTGCCATCGGCGTGGGTGTTTCATCCGATGCGGGCCTGCTGGGCCAGATCAGCGTAACGCAGCAGAACTTTGATATTACTGATTTTCCACACTCCATTGGAGAACTGCTCCGCGGCCAGGCATTTAAGGGTAACGGTCAGTATTTTTCCATTTCAGCCGAGCCGGGCACCGTGTATCAGCTCTATAAGGCCACCTTTGCCGAGCCATATCTGTGGGACAGCCCGTACAGCCTGCGCAACACGGGTTACTTCTTTACAGAAATTTATAATACATACAATCTCAACCGCCTCGGCGATCGGATCACGCTCGGACGGCGCATTACAAGGCATCTCACGCTGACACTGGCGTTCCGATGGGAAAATGTCAATCCGAACAATATCCAGTCGGATTCCGCACCCGAGATTCAGGCTCAGGCGGGTAATCATTATTTAAGCAGTATCACACCCGGCATTGAATATAACCGTACGGTGGGTGGCATACTGCCATACCGCGGTTATGAACTGGGTGCCACCTGGGAACAATACGGTGCCATGGGTGGAAATTATACCTTTTCCAAGATTGATCTCTTCGGCACTTATTACCACACACTGTACCGCGATTTGTTTGGCCGCCGAACCATTTTGATGCTGCGGGGCGATGTTGGCTTTATTCCGATCGGGAATTCGGTCTTCTTTGAAAGATTCTATGCTGGCGGTATTGGATCGCTGCGCGGCTTTACCTATCAGGGTGTGACACCACGCGCTGGTCCGCAATTAGATGGCATCGGCGGCAACTTCATGTACGTGACCACGGCCGAGGTTAATTATCCGCTTTATCAGAAGATCTTGCGGGGCGTGGCGTTTGTGGATGTAGGTGATGTGGAATCCAATGTGCATTTTGGCCAGTTGCGGGCAGATTTTGGCGTGGGGGTACGCATCATCCTGCCGTTTTTCGGTCGTTTGCCGCTAGGAATCGATTTTGCTTACCCCATCATCCATGGTCCACAGGATCATATATCGTATGTAAGCTTTGCACTTGGTATTCCGATGTGATACCCCAGAAAGAGTCTCAAGAGTTAACCTGATCATTGAATATAAGGAGTTAAAAATGAAAACATCTGTTATTTCATCCGGATGGTTGGCAGGTGGTGCCGTCGTCCTGGCGGCGGCCGCATTTGTCGCTGGCCGCATGCCGATTCCCTCCCCGTCCGTGCGAGCCGCAACGGCCCCGGCGGCTGGGTTAAAAATCGCCGTCGTCAACTACCAGAAACTTGCCCTCGATCTCGACGAGCAGGTGCACAATCTGCACCTAATCAAGCGCGAGCAGGATGCCACACAGGCTAAATTGCAGGCCGCGGAGACGGCGCTAAAAAAGATGAGCGAGCCGCTGAACCCCAATTCCGCCCTGGCCCTTAAGCCCGGCACACCGGAGTATGACAAGCTGATAGCAAAAGTACGCCGGGCTGCCATCAGGCTGCGAATCGATCAACGCTATGATCAGGAAACGTTGCGGGCTGATGCTCGTCACGCGCTCGAATCCATTTATGCCCATGCACAAAAGGCGATTGCCGCCTACGCCAAAGCGCACCAAATAAGCCTGGTTCTTGTCAACTCTGCATCCATCCGGCATGTTGGATCAACCCACGCTTTTATCCAGATGGTGGAGTCACGAAATGTGCTCTACGCATCAAATGCTCTGGATATAACTGATGCGGTCGCGGCTGCCATGAATCGCGCATGGACCAAGGCGCACGGGTGATCGAACCGCATCGGGCCTTCCGTTTCGGTTCCGTGCGGATATCCATTGTCGCCGTGCAAGGATAATTCACCTATGAACTTTTCAGCACGTCAGGTGGTTGATTGGACCGGTGGCCAATGCGTCGGATCGGAAGATACAGTCTTCACCGGGGTTGAAGCCGTGGATCGCGCCCGGCCGGGTGACCTTACCTTGGTCGGTGCGCCCAAATTTGCCAAAGAATTTGTCTCCGGCCCTGCGGCTGGGGCACTCTGCAATGGCGACATTGCCGTGCAACCCCGCCCCGGCCAGGTATTGATTCGCGTGCCGAACGCTGATTTGGCCATGATAAAGGTGCTTGAAAAGCTGCAGTCGAAGGCGGATATCCCGCCTGTCGGCATTCATCAGATGTCCACTGCTGCGCCTACGGCACGGATTGATCCCACGGCGCGGATCGGCCCTTATTGCGTGATTGGTGAAAATGCCAGCATAGGGCGTGGATCAATCCTTGAAGCCCAAGTATTTATTGGCGCCGGGTGCATCATAGGCGAAGACTGCCACCTCTACGCGCAGGCCGTTGTAAGGGCGCAAAGCCGCTTGGGCAACCGGGTGATCCTGCACAGCGGCTGCGTGATCGGCACCGACGGGTTTGGTTATGTGTTTGCTGACGGACAGCACAACAAAATCCCGCACATTGGTAACGTGGTCATTGAAGATGACTGCGAACTGGGTGCCAACACCTGTGTGGATCGCGGTAAATACACCCGCACGGTGGTCGGCGCCGGCAGCAAACTGGATAATCTGGTGCAGGTGGGGCATAATACCGTGCTTGGTCGCCATACGATTCTGGTCTCGCAGGTTGGCATAGCGGGATCGGTGACGGCGGGTGACTATTTGGTGATGGGCGGCGGATCGGTGTTGGCCGATCACATAAAAGTTGGTGCCGGCACGCAGGTGGCGGGGTTTTCGGCGGTGGTGGACGACACGCCACCCGGTGCGCGTGTCCTCGGGACACCCGCCCGGCCCGCCCGGCAGTTTTTTTCGGAACTTAAGGCCCTCTCGCGACTGACCAAAAGTTTGCAGGAGCTTAAAGACCTTCAAGAGCGGGTAGCCAGGATTGAATCAACCACAGAAGACCATCGCTCGTGAAACAGTTGTCAGCGGCCGCGGGTTATTTACCGGTTGCGACAGTCAGGCTACATTTTCGCCCGCGCCGGTGGGGCATGGTGTGGTGTTTGTCCGCACCGACCTGCAGCGCCCCGTCCGCATGCCCGCCTTGGTTGAACACATCACCAAACGCGCCCGCCGCAGTACGTTGCGCAGCGGCCCCGATTCACTGGAGACCATTGAACATTGCATGTCTGCCGTTGCGGGTCTGGGTATTGACAATATCCAAATCAGTGTGGCCGGAGGCGAATTACCTGGCGTGGATGGTTCGTGCCTCCCATTTGTAGAGGCGCTGGAGCAGGCGGGTATTGTCGAGCAGGAACTTCCGCGTCCGTACCTGCGGATCAGCGAGCCAATTGAAGTAACCGATGGGTCCGGAACCCTGATTGCGGCCCCGCCCGCGGGCGATGAATTTCAAATCATCTTCGACCTTGATTACGGGCCTGGCACCGTCATTGGCAAGCAGCTTTACTCCTACCGCCTTGGTCCCGACTTCAGCCGTGAAATAGCCCCCGCGCGAACTTTTGTGCTGGAGGAAGAAGCCCAGATGCTGCGCAGCCGCGGCCTGGGTTTGCACCTCAAACCCGGCGATGTGGTGGTGGTTGGTGCCAATGGACCCATCGGCACTGATTTTAGATTCGCAGATGAATGCGTCCGCCACAAGGTGCTGGACTTGATTGGTGATCTTTATCTGCTGGGCTGCCCGATTCGCGGTCGGATAGTGGCATATAAATCCGGCCACGCATTAAATCATGCGCTGGTGCGGCACATGCGTGCCATGCTTGATGCCCACCGCAACAACGTACTGCTGAAAAATGCACCTGTGATGGATATCCGCACCATCAGCAAAATTTTGCCCCACCGTTACCCGATGCTGCTGGTGGATCGCGTCATTGAGATGGATGGCGATCGCCGGGCGGTGGGCATAAAAAATGTCACTTTTAACGAGCCTTTTCTGCAGGGGCATTATCCGGGTCAGCCGGTCATGCCGGGTGTGTTGATTGTTGAGGCCATGGCGCAGCTTTCGGGATTGCTGCTTTCCCATAAGCTGGAGCACACAGGAAAGGTGGCGTTGCTGATGTCATTGGACAAGGTCAAGGTACGACGACCGGTTGTACCCGGTGATCAACTGGTGATGGAAGCAGAAAATATCCGCGTCAAGGCTCGCACCGGGCATGTGCGGGCCAGCGCCCGCGTGGGCGACCAGCTTGCGGCGGAAGCCATCATCAAATTCATGATCGTCGATGAAATTCAATGACCAGAATCAATGGAAATCACCATGCCTGAATCCAACAGTCCTCAACGCATTCATCCCACCGCGATCATCGATGTCGGTGCGCAATTGGCACCAGATGTCACCGTCGGTGCCTACGCCTATATTGGTGGGCACGTGACAATTGGCCCGGGCTGTGTCGTAAGCCACCACGCGTGCATCGATGGTGATACCACCGTCGGCAGCGGCAATAAATTTTTCCCCTTCTGTACGATCGGCAGCATACCGCAGGACTTAAAATACCGCGGTGGCCGCTGCCGCCTTGAAATTGGCGATAACAACACATTTCGCGAATACTCTTCCGCCCATGTGGGCACTGAGATGGGTGGTGGAATTACGCGCGTTGGCTCTGAGAATTTATTTATGGCCGGCGTGCACATTGCCCATGATTGCGTGGTCGATAATCATTGCATCCTGGCCAACAACGTGCTGTTGGCAGGTCATTGCCATCTGGCCGATTGGGCGGTCGTGTCGGGCGGCACCGCCTTGACGCATTTTGTTTCCGTGGGCCGCCACGCTTTCATTGGTGGCATCCTGGCGATTGTGCATGATGTACCACCTTACAGCATGTACGGCGGCGAGCCTCCGGCCGTCCGCGGCATCAACCGCGTGGGGCTTAAGCGCCGCGGGTTTTCGACGCAAATCCTTAATGATCTTAAAGAAGTGTATCGCACCGTTTACTGCCGAGATTTGCCTGCCGCCGTTGGCATTCGCCAGGCCCGCGATAAGTATCCCAACTCGGCAGAAGTTACCGAAATGCTGGATTTTATTGAAAGATCCGCACGCGGAAAATCCGGCCGATACTTAGAATCCCTCCGCAGCAGCAACACCCCCGGTAGTGCCGGTTCCCAGGGAAAGCAGGGCGAGGATGAATAGCCCCGGTCCTGCACAAGATCCTGTGGCGGTCTGCGTTGTCGGTGTCGGACGCATGGGGCGGCATCATGCACGCATATATTCAAACATGGATGATTGCCGACTGCTTGCCGTTATCGACGGCGACGATGGCCGCCGCACAGAGGTGGCTCAAAACTGCGGGTGCCGGGAATTTGCCACGGTGCAGGATATGCTTGAGGCCGGTGTCCGTCCGGCCGCCGCCACCATTGCTGCGCCAACAGTTCAGCATCGCCGCATTGCTGCAGAACTATTTGATGCAGACATCGACACACTTATTGAAAAACCATTGGCCCCCACGGCAGCAGACTGTCACGCCATCATCGAACATGCCCACCGACGCAGCCGCATCCTGCAGGTGGGGCACTCCGAACGCTTCAACCCGGTAGTACGGGCGCTTTCGCAGCACCGCCTGCGGCCTCACTTTATTGAAGTTCAGCGCGTCAGCCCCATGACATTCCGCAGCATTGATATCGGCGTCGTGCTGGACATGATGATCCATGACATCGATATTGTCAGTCATCTGGTTGGCACGCCGATCAAATCGGTCGCGGCCGTGGGGGTATCGGTCTTATCCAGCTTTGAAGATATTGCCAACGCCCGCCTGGTTTTCGCCAACGGCTGCGTTGCCAATCTGACCGCATCGCGGCTGGCTACCAAAACGGAACGCAAGATGCGGCTTTTCAGCCATGATATGTACGTATCGGCAGATTATCACAAAAAGGCCGGTGTAGTAATTCGGCGCACGGCCAATCAGGAACAGCTTGATATCCTCAAAGCCAAAATCCACAGCGGCGAAGTAGCCGAACTTGCCGACCTGGATTACACCGAACTGGTCAATTATGAACCTCTCACCATTGAAGACCGCGAACCTCTTCAAGTGGAACTGGAAGCATTTATTAACGCCGTGCGCCACCGCACCACACCACCAGTGACTGGCGCCGATGGCCTGCGGGCGGTGGATATCGCTGAACAAATAACAGAATCCATCGCGGAACACGCCTGGCAAAGCATGCCCTGAAAGGTGCTTTGACCGCATACATTCCCACTTGCTTCCGTGCCCCTGATGCCTCCGAAAAACCTGCCTCCGCAGTTGGCCACTGGTGAGCTGGCGCATTTCCGGGCAATTTGCCGGGCGGCTGCATACCCGCCGCGGCTTTCGTTGCCGCGTGGCTTTGTCCCATAAACTGCCCGTGATGTCCCAAAAGCATGTTCTTGCTGGGGCTGGTATTGGCGTCGGCCGATGACACAACAGGGCTTTTTTGTTTTTTAGTGAAAGGGCTGATTGCAAGGCTGTCATCTTTATTTTCGAGGCGACGAACTGGCCATCGTGCTGAGTCGGTACGATCTTGGCTGTATTTCCGCTGCCAAGGCGTTTAATCGCGGCTGCAGGCGATCTCCCAAAGCCAAAATTGTCTGCGAGAAAGGACGATTTTTGCTTAAGCGCAGGGCCAGCGGTAAGGACTCACCAGACCGGGTGGCAACCTCGCATCGCATTGTATCCATGTTGCGCGCTGACGGCTTTCCCGTTGCGCCCCTGTTGAATAATCGCGTCGATGGCGGCACGGCGTTGGTTCACGAGGGGCACACGTATGAGCTCTTCGAATACATTTCCGGCAGACGCTTTCATGGCACGGCAGGGCAGCTTATCGAAACCGGTGCCATCCTGGCGCGGTATCACCGTATCCTGTCATCGTCCGGGCCTCAACTTAACCTGCCTACCGGTGGCGTTCATGAATCAGCTCAGGTTAAAAATCTATTTCGTAAACTGGTTGCCAGCGACTTAGGCTGCGGTAATGAAGCTTTACGAGCCAGCCTGCAACGGGCGCTGGCTCGGTTGGGCACTGTTTACCACACTGCGGCAACCCGCGTAAACCAACTCGGCTACAATCGCTGGCCGTTGGTGGTCACCCATTGCGATTGGCATCCCGGCAATCTGCTGTTTGATAATGGTCGAATCCTTGCGGTGCTCGATCATGATTCGCCACGCCTCCAGCCTCGAGTCGCAGATATTGCCTGCGGCATGTTGCAGTTTTCCATCCGAACCAGCAGCGGCGGCACCTTTGATCCCAGCATAGACCTGGCGGCCGCCCGGCATTTGCTGGTCGGCTATGACAGCACATCGGTGGTAAGTGTGGCGGAAATAAAGGCGATTCCGTGGCTGATGATCGAGGCGATCGCAGCCCGTGTAGCGGTGGGGCTGGCATCCAAACTCTTCGACGGTGGGACGGCGGCAGCGTCACTGATCCTGATGATGGATGCCCGATCGGCCTGGCTGGCAGACAATGTTCAGAGTATTATTCACCAATTGCTTAAACCGATGGACCTGCCTGCCAGCGATGCCGCGGGGCGGTGCCCGGCCAGCGGATTGGAATCAATTTCAGACCAGGTCGTGGTACAGAAGTTGACCGAGCAAACAGATCTCATGGGCAACACCCGGTAAAGTCAGATTCAGGTCAACCGGCACCCGTACAGTAGGCGTCAGCCCGGGCCGCTGGTATTATTGATCGGGTGCAGCTTGCGACTGTATCTGTTACACCGGCGGCAATGCGAGGTAACGCCATGTATGAATTAAACATTGATGAATTGCTTAAACCCATCTCAGCGGATAAACCCTGCGGTGAGGATCTCTCATACGATCTGGCATATGCAGAACTGGACCGCCTTATGCCCGGTAAACCGGAGCAGGAAATGGGTAATGTCAAGGTGCCCGCGGAAGAACCGGACTGGAAGGATATTTTTCATCGCTGCACCGCCCTGATGAAACGCACCAAAGACCTGCGCGTGATGGTCTACCTGACCCTCGCGCTCACGCGGCTGCGTGGCGTTGAGGGCGTCCGAGATGGATTGCAGTTGATTCACCGCCACATGGAGGCCTTCTGGCCGCAGCTTATGCCTCCGCTGGACCCCGACGATAACAACGACCCAACCCTGCGCGTCAACGCCATTGCATCCATGTCGCCGCCAAGCGACGCATTTGACGATCCGCTGAAATTCCCACAGCGGCTGCTGGATGTGGCATTGGCCGAATCGCGCCAGCTTGGTAACGTCACGCTGCGTCAGTTGATGGTCAGCACTGGCGAACTTGCCCCGTCCGACGGGGACAAAAAGCTGGACCCCGCTGCCGCCGAAGCCGCCTTCAGCGACACCCCGCCCGACCGCCTCTCCGCCCTGTTTAAAGCGGCCACCGAGTCGCTATCGGCATGGAATGGCATCGACCAGATATTAACCAGCCACGTGGGCGCAGGAAAAGGAGCCGACCTGCGCGGAACACAGAAAATCATTCAAAATTGGGTAACGCAAATACAAAAGCGCGTGGCCAGTGCTTCGGCGGCAGCCGTCCCGGCCGCCGTCGTGCCCTCAGCCAGTGGTAATCAGGCCGCCGCAACCCCGGCTCCGGCGTCCGCACCGGTGCAGCTTGTTGAACGGTCCATTGAAAGTCGAGAAGATTGCATCAAGGCCATTGATGATATCTGCAAATATCTGGAATCCGCCGAACCATCCAGCCCCGTGCCGATGATTTTGAAACGTGCTCGCAAACTGATAAGTAAAAGTTTTCTGGATGTCATTGCCGACTTGTCGCCCGACGCACTTAAGGCCATCAAAGCCATTGGCGGCGTGACGGACGATAAAAAATAGCACTGCCAGCGAAACTCTTGTAGCAGCGGCCAAACCGTTCTATAGTGGCGTCGGGGAAGACGGAACATTGATGAACGGATATTTTGACAGAGGTGGTCTATGGCAGGCATCCCCACGCTTAAAGATTGGAAGCAACAGACGGAATTGGGCATCACCAAGCCGCGCAGCAAGTTGTTCAAAGCTATTGATGACAGAATTGAGGCGTACAATAAAAACCCGTCTGTGGAGAATGCAACTCAGATACGCATAGCGCTGATGCGGTGGATGCAGAATGAAAATCAAAACTGGGAATTGGACCCGCGCAACAAGCCTCCCGGCCTGCCGATCAGCTCGTTGATGAAAACGCTTGAATCGATGCGGTTGCCACTGGACAGCCGCGATGTCGCAATTTTACGCGAAATAGCCGCCACGCGACCGGCGCGGGTGCGAGAAATGTTTGCCGGGCGGAAGCTCAAGCTTCGCATGATGCTTTCGGCCGAAAAGCTTGCCGAGGCGGCCGGCGAACTGCGCGACGAAATAAAAAAGCAGCGCGGAAGTGATATCAGCGGTCCAGCGAAAAAATTTGGTGGCAAGGCGGTAGGCCAGGTTTCAGATTCCAAAAGCGACGCATACAGTGCGTACAGTGTCCTGCATGATGTACAAACCGCCAAAGGAGACACTGCAAAGGCCGGCAGCGCCGCGGTATCCATGGCCGTGGCACCGGTTAAGCAGATGGAAAAAGCTGAAATCATGAAGGTACTAAATGAATTTTTCGGCACGCAGATTCAAGAAGTGTCGCAATTTGCCAGCACCATCGCACGCGAAACGGGCCTGCAGGCAGCGCAGCAGATTGCCGACCATGTGTTGAGTATGCTTCCTCTTTTTTCATTGGTGAAAGATGGTGCCGAGGCCCTTTATTTCTGGGCGTCGGTAGTGAAGAAAGGCTATGAACGCTACCGCCTGCACACCGCCAGAGACGTGATGGCCCTTGGCGACCCCAAGCGGGCCTTTGAAGCAATTGAGCATCTCTTAAGCCGGGATATCGCATTTACCGCCACCAAGGCGGCTATCTGCACCGCCAGCACGGGTGCCCATGCGGCGGCGCTGGCGGCCAAAGGGGCCGATGTGGTGCTAAGCCCGGCCATCGGTGCCGCTAAGGCGGCGGCCAATGCGGCGCGAATGATCGCTAAATTTGCAATCGAGGCGCGCGAGGCAATGGCGTCGCGGGCTTTTTTCATCGATCCGGTTTCGTACAAGCTCGATATATTTGATAAGTGCCCACTCATTGGCGCTTACCTCATTGACGGTGCAACCGATTCCGACATCATCGCAATGGTTTGGGAAGAAATGGGGCAACCGGGGTGGATGGACGATATCGAGCGGATGCTTCCAAAATTGGAACGTATCCGCCAGCAGGGGGCTATTCTGATTCGCGAGTCACCTTTTGTTATCGATCCTCCAATGCCGAGCCGCTACGCACCAAGCACATTTGCCGGCAAAAAGTGGCTGGTGAAAAAAACATGGTGGTCCAGCATGCCTTGGAGTCGCGTTTGATGCGGGGCTTCTGGCTAATGGCCCAAGCCGTCAACCCAAGCTTTCAAACAGTGCTCGGTGGGTCAATGCGTCATTAGCCGACTCTATCTATCCGTGATTGCCCCGCATGGGTGTGCGTACGGGCACCAGTTTTCAGAAACGCCCCGTCGCAACCCTATCAAAATAACTGGCGATACCAGTAGCCGTGCGTTTTGTGCAAAAAATCGGCTTTTACCCCCGAATTTTACAAATTTAACCCCCGTCACCGATAACTTGACACGGTGCGAGGCATGCCTTCAAAATCCGGCCCCAGCCGGTGGTACGTACGCCCGTGCCTGCAATGCTTTTCTTTACCCGTCGTTAGTTATAATAGTGCCGTATGAGTGTACTTAGAAAGATATTCCGTCCTGCTGCCCCGGAAGTGATCGATTACGAGCTCGATAAGCCCGGGAATGATGTCGCTGGCCCTAATGGCCCCAATCCCGATGTTATCCGTTACATTGGCCCCGGTGCCGGGCCGGAACCCGGGGCCTACAAGCTGCAGCAGAGCTACGATGCCCTCTTAACCACGGTGCAGGAACTTCGCGCCACGCTCGATGGCCAGGTACAGAGGCAGGAGCAATTACTGGCCCAACTGGCCACCTTGCCACACGCGGTCGAGGCGCTGCCGCAAACCAGCCAGTTACAGGCTCAAATGCTTGAGACCATCAGCCAACGCCTTGCCATTCACGTTCAACAGCAAAAACATGTTGCCGAAACCATTTCGGCATTGATAGCCGATGGTCGGCCACCAGTCGAGCTGCTTAAAGGTATCCGCGAGCAATTGGAAACCTCAACGGAAATTGATCGCCAACTGGTTGAGGCGTTCAATCGATTTTCCATGATGATGGATCGCCTGCAGTTGACCAATCGCCACGCCGTTGAATGTCTGTCCCAGGTACGCGACAGCTATGCGCATGCCATCGTGCAGGTGCAGGATTGGATTGATAAATCGCGCACCCGCAATACGTGGATGATCAACAGTGCATTTGTCATGGCGCTGGTTTCTCTGCTTGCCCTGCTTATTCTGCTGGTCTATCACAAGTAGTCGATATCAAAAACCTTGGCGACTTCCCCGCGCCCTGCCCCGCGCGATGCTGCGTTGAAGTGCGTCTCGGTACCTGCCGCCGCGTGTGACACGCGCTGGCATCATACCGGCAGCCCATTGCCGGACCGGCCCGCCGGGCCAATCCGGGCACCGTATGTTTAATCTTCAAGATGACAATCATTAAAAATCCACGTCTTAACCGCTTCCGGCGGGATGGTTGTATCAAACTGCCGATTGCGCCATCGTTGTTCCGCACCCCTTGCCAACCGATGCCGCCGATCAGTCATGCAGGTCTGCACTGCGTGAGGATACACACGAAAGCCCTGCAGATTGAACGACAATCGGGCCATGGAATCGCCCGAATTAACGGCGACAATTGTCAATATTTTCTTATGGTGGCGATACGATGCCATGCATTCGCCCGTCGTGTCCATAATCCAGTCCCCGGGACGGATATAGCGGCTGAACTGCGCCATGACATGGTATTTTTCGGTTACGCGGAAAGCCATGTCACGGCCATTTTCGTCGTTTACCATCATTCCCCACCCCGGCCCATCCACCACCTGCCAGTAAACCCAGGCTTGCGGCTGAAGTTCCCTGATGTCCTTAATAATTCGCCGCGCCATGGTCATGCCGGTCTCATCGCCATCGCCATATTCAGACATCCACAGGCGCTTGCCCGCTGCGCTTGCCAGTCGCCGCAGTTCTTGGCGCCCATGCCCGTGGTAGCTGTGGGTGTCAATCTGCGCCACCTCGCGTCTGACTGATTTTCCATAAGATTGGAACGACTGAATCGTCTGATTGACGGCATTGTCGTCCGGAGCGGCAATTTCAGTTGCCAGACCATGGTTTCGCAGCGATTGGTGAAGCAATGGAATGATAATATTCTGCTCGCGGTTGCCGATTCGGCAGCCCTCCTGGCGGCCCCCGAACTTCCACCAGTAGGATACCGGCTCGTTAAACGGCTCGACCGTCTGAAACCGCACATTCCACACCCGGCTGAAGTGGGCAACAACAATCGCCAGATAGTCGGCAAATGATTGAAAGCATTTGGGCTGTAAATTATCAGCACCCTTTTTGCCGCCCGTTACGCTTCCACTGATCGTCATATACCACGGCGGCGAATTGGAAAACGCCTGCACCTGATTGACCCCCATGGCCATGCATTCGTGCAGGATAAGCCGCTGATTTCTGTCCGCCGCCCAGTTAAAGTAAGGTGGGTGCGGAGCGTACCCGGGAATGGCGGCGCGTCGCGTCAGAAAATGATATTTCGGATTTTCGCCGCCGCCAATGTTGTACCGCGCAACCGTCAAACCGAGCCCATGATCGACATCAAAAATGTTGTTTAAATACTGCTTGCGAATGTGCGCCGGGAACGCGCCCACGATGTGCGCCCACCACGCCAGGCTTGTTCCCCAACCCTGAAAGTTGCGATACAGCACCCGGGGAGTGATCTGCCGGGTGTCTGCACGCAACGACCGGTCTGATACACAAACCACAGCGCCAGCCGCGATGCCCGTCGCCGACGCCATAAACTTTCTTCTATTCAACCTGCGGGTTGTAAATCTGCATGACACTTGAATCACTACTCCAATCAGAATCGCTCCGGCCAGAGAGCAGGCTGCCTGGCGGTACCCCGGCTTGCCGGCCAGACGGTAATCGACCAACGGCTGCCAACTGAATGCGCCATGCACCTCCGGCGGTCCTTGCTGCGTCTTAGTCGACGGTGCTTCAAATTGCAATGGAAAAATTTTACAATCATGGCCGAATTTTGCGCAGCCCGCCGCGGCACCTGCTTTGCTCATGCAGTCAAACGTCCCATTGGGCGTCCGCTTGCATGCCATCTGCGCAGCTTCAGCACACTTCCACCGTCTGGTGGTGATGGACGCTAGTCCGATGGTGGTTTAAATAGCTCAAGCTGAATACCACGCGGCGGTAAAAAATGCTCTTCCGCGGGATGCGGAACACCCGTGTCGATACCCGCCTTGTTGCAGGCGGCCTTAAACAATTGCTTCAACTGGTCGGCGAAAATACCGCTCCCCTTGAAACGCTCAAAAAACGACGAATCGTTCAGTTTTCCGCCCCGCACATCGGCAATCCGATGCAGCACCTTGGCCGCACGTTCCGGCATGCGCTCTTCAAGCCACGCCCGAAATAAATCTTTAACCTGGTAGGGCAGGCGAATGGGAGTCATCTCGGCAAAACTTGCACCCGCCTCGGCAGCGGCACTGACAATTGCCGCTATTTCCACATCATTAAGCCCCGGTATTGTCGGAGCCACCAATACTCCCACGGTAATGCCGGCCGATCGCAGTGCCGCAATCGCTTCCAGCCGCCGTCGCGGCACGCTGGTACGCGGCTCCATGATGGCGGATAGTTCCGGTCTCAGGGTGGTAATGGATATGCATACCACCACGGCCTGGAATTTTGCCAGCGATTTTAATAAATCAACATCACGTGTAACGAGGTAGTTTTTAGTAACAATGGTAACCGCCTGGCGAAACTCACTCATCACGGCCAGGCAGCCCCGCGTAATTTGCAGCCGCCTCTCCACCGGCTGATAACAATCGGTGACGGTTGACATGCTTATGCGTTTGCCCTGCCAGCCCGAATGGGAAAGCTCGCGACGCAGCAGCTTCGGTGCGTCGTACTTGACCACTATTTTAGATTCAAAATCAATGCCGCAGTTCATTGCCAGCATCTCATGGGTGGGGCGGGCATAGCAGTAAACGCAGCCATGTTCGCACCCGCGATATGGATTTATGCTGTAATCAAAGCCCAGATCGGGGCTGTTGTTGTGCGTGATGATTTTATGTGATTGATCCGGAATAAACTCGGTTCGTGGCAGCGGATCAGGTTCGCGGTCCTCATCATCCACATGGTGCCGATTTTCAAACCGGTTCGGGGGCTTTTGCGAAGTTCCACGACCATAAGTTTCCCGGTTTGGCACGAGGACACACCTCACCAACAGTTGCACCTGCCACCGACGCAGGCATTATATGCGAACAGGGCATTTGAAAGCGATAACGCCACTCATCCATGAGGTGTCGTGATGACGCTGCTAACTTCGCTGCCGATGAGCCGTGAGCAGGTCATCGCGGGTGATGATGCCCACCATGTGCGACGGTTTGTCCCGGTCCATCACAATCAGTCGGCCCACACGATGACGGTTCATCATCTGGTCCGCCCGACGCAGCGCGCAGTCGCCATAAATCACCACCGGCGGGCGGCGGATCAGATCACGGGCCTTCGTTTGCGGATCAATGTCCGGCGAAAGCAGGTCATGATTGGTCAAAACACCGATGAGGTGCTTGTCAGAATCCAGCACCGGAAAACCATCGTAAGGCCTGTATTTGTCATCTTTACTGAGCTTGATACGCAGTTGCTCACAGGTTTCATCCGCATCAATGCACATAACGTCACGTGTGCAGGCCTCGGAGACCATCATGGAATCCATAAAATCTGCATGTGGTTTAAACAGCGCCCGGCCGCCCCGTCGGGCAAATTTCTCGGTGAGAATATTATCTCGCATCAGTGCACAGGAAACCAGAAATGAAGTGGTACATCCCGCCACGATCGGTGCAAGGCCGTTGGGACGCAGCGTGGTTTCAAATGCAAAAACAATGGACGTCAGCGGCGTCCATGTGGCACCACAGAACAGGGCCGCCATGCCTACAAGGGCTGCCGCTCGAACATTTACATCCGCATGGGGAAAATAGTGAACAACACCAAACGCAATGGCTGCCCCCAGTGCACTGCCGATATTAAACAGTGGTGCCATCGTGCTGCCGGAAGTGCCGCTGCCCAACGCCACCGTCCAGGAGACCATTCGCGTCAGCACCAGAAAAAGAACAAATTCAAATCCGACTTTACCGTCCAGAATCGCGCTGATGTTGTTGTAGCCAACGCCCATGGATGGGTTAAAAATCAGTCCGCATATGGCCACCACAATCCCGCCGATGGCCGGCCACCACATCCAATGCAACTTGCTGCGCTTGCTAAAAAGGTTCTCCACCCAGTAGACCCCGTGGGTAAGTAAAACAGATGCCAGTCCGCACAAAATGCCGATCAGCGCGTAAATCATAAGAGGTTCCAGGGTGGGGCGCGGTAAAGCTGGCATCGCAAAAATCGGTTTGCCACCCATGATGGCAATTCGTAACGCACCGGCCACACCGGCGGCAATGGCAACGGCCAGAATGGCAATCGGTTGAAATTCGAATAACAGCAATTCCAGCGCCATCAATACCGACGCCAGCGGTGCACCAAATGTTGCGGACATGCCCGCCGCCGCACCGGCAGCCAGCAGCACGCGGCGGCGTTCTTTGGTGACGGTAATCACTTGGCCCACAATCGAACCCAACGCCGCGCCGGTGGCGATAATCGGCCCCTCCGCACCAAACGGGCAGCCCGTGCCAATGCTCACTGCCGCCGACAGCGGTTTCAGTATGGCCACACGCGGTGGGATTTTACTTTCATGAAACAGCGCACTGGCCATCGCTTCTGGTATCCCGTGCCCGCGGATCATTTCTGACCCGTAGCGCGCCATCAGGCCCACAATCAGCCCACCTCCCACGGGGATGACCAGCACCCACCAGCCGACATGCGCTGTGGTCGGCGCAGTGAACGCAAACGAGAAACGCTGGTAAAAACACAAATTGGTAAACAGCCCGATCAGCTTGAAGAGGCACCATGAGGCCGCCTCACCCATCACACCGATTACCACTGCCAGCAGGCACAAAAAGATACCGCTGCGCCCCAGCAAGCCACGTGTGGGATCAGACGGTGCGCGAACCAGCAAGTCTGCATCGTCAGAGGCAACGGGCGTCGAATGTCCCTCGCCTTTGGAAGGTGGACTGCCTTTGCCGTTGCTGGCATCAAATGGGCCGTTGGATGGAGGCTGCGATGGACGTTTCTCATCGGTATTCATCGATGTCTGCACTTCCTTTCGATCGATCATTGAACATGAACGCATCGTAAGGATCAGACAGCCGGCCCGCAACCCGGACCTTGGGCGCAATTTGCTTTACCCCGTGCATCCACAGGAGCTTCAAGGGGCATGACGGATGCCGGCTAATGCGATGGGGAGTGTGTTTAAGTATGAGAGGTGAAAGTCCTCTTCGGAGCGATGTTCCGCTCTGTAGCTGAAGGTAACCGCGTCGTCGCGAGGCGGGGTGAATTCAAGGTTTTGTCTCGGCCCCCATCTGCTTTTCAAATGACTGTCGAACTAACCCCATGACATAGGGCAACTGTTCAAGAGATGACAATCCGACTTCCACGTCACCGTTTCCGCATCGGCCAACGTTGGTCACGTCCTTGCAGATTCCCTTAGGATCATTTATTTCGTGAAAGGCAAGGTTGATTGCGAGCAGCAGTCTCTTGGCTTGGGGCACCGCATCCACAAAGTTGGTTTCCGCCTTGTAGGCGACGTAATGTTTCAGGAACTCCTCCGTCACGCAGGGGTCGAGTGCCAGCACTTCCCTGCGGAAAGCTTCGAAAACCGGTCGGAGCGAAGCGGATACCAAGTTTGGGTGATCTTCGATTGTAAATCGACTGGGGGTCGGGTGGGGTTTATAGACATCCAAGATGGCTGCATCGAGCGTGGGCGCGGCCCACGCCTTGACCGCCTGGCCAGCGAGTTTCCCGGCGCGGGTGCGAATGCTATCCTCGTTCCAATGGTCAAGTTGGCCGAGGCCTTGATTCATGCGTAAGGGACTTTCCCTGAAGCCGCCTTTCATGTCGCGTTTTTCGATGAACGGTTTGTAGCCGTATTCCAAGTTGTAACCGGTGAGAGTCAGATTTCCGAGGGTGTGGAGATACGTCTGATGGATTCGTTCCCACTCCTCCCCAAGCTCCTTTTTCCATTCAGCGGTCAATTGCTTCTTTTGTGGCATGATATGCTCGATGGTGTATTCGTCCACTGGCACACGCTCCTTGCGGTCGTGATTTTCCAGTCGGCGGAGCCAGTAGCTCCGACGCGGGAAGTTGTAGATGTCCCTGAGCGTAAGCTCACGCTTGAACTCTTCGTCATTGGGGAACCGGCGGTACGATGGGAGGAGGAGGAACATCGCAAGGACGCTTTCGACGTAGCGATCTTTCTTCAGGGAACGACCAAACGTCGCAAACGTTTTGTTGAGTGAGCTTGTTGGAATCGCACACACCGCCCGTCGAAACACGTAGCTCTCCACCAACCGCACCACTTGGAGCAATTCGTGCCTACCCAGCATACCCGCGACATAATC